>Ga0307979_1000945_pt1 | contig 20598 bp, 9 predicted proteins | sample OrgLakmetage1058_FD_201833 | JGI IMG/M metagenome (GOLD analysis project Ga0307979, IMG submission 201833) | Saline water microbial communities from Organic Lake, Antarctica - #1058 | ecosystem: Environmental > Aquatic > Non-marine Saline and Alkaline > Saline | place: Antarctica: Organic Lake...
GTGCCCCCCCCCCCCGCAGACCTAGTCCTCTTCTACAGGTATAATGGCATCCAGTACTAAAAAAATCCTCTGCAACCGACCCCCTTGATACTCCCCATTCAGATTCTGACTCGGAATGCACTCTTACTGCTTCTTTTCCGGACTATGGGGGCCCTAAATCGGCTCGTTCACCTGACGCCACTCTTCTTGCAGGCACGCGCTTTACTGCCACCCCAGCTACTGGCGGGCACGCGCCTTGCTGCAACCCCGGTTACTGGCGTCGAGCTACAGTTCGGTGCTCTCCAACGTTCAAGTGGCAATAGCACACTTGGACGTCGCGCCACCATTCTAATCGAGAGGCACGCTCACATGCGTACATCCCACGGACTTTTGCTGGGATTGGATTAGATGATACTCTCCAACTGAAAATTACAAAGAAGTATAAACATCTAGGAAAACTGCGCATTGATGAATCCCCTAGAACAAGTCCGACTGGGCTGAGTGTCCGTTTGCTCTGTACTAAGATACTAAGCAAATCCCATTTCCATGGACTAGTGTTCGAACGTGGCGAAAAAAAAAAGGGCTAAATTTTAATATCCCATGCTGCTTGATTGGGCCATCGGCTACGACTTCTAGTGCTCTCCGTACTTTCTTCGGTTAACAAATTGGCTTCAACGGGAATACTAATCTACTTGGCCAGATGCACATCGTGCATTGGGCGTTGCTCTCCCATTGGCACACGCAGTTCACCTCTTTGTAAGTGCTCAGGAGCCGTCTCTGCACCTTTCTGCTTCTTTCTATCTCTCGTTGTTTGTTTGATTCTACCTCTCATTCACTGTTCGTTTGATTCTTTCTCTGTTTGTTTCTCTCTTCGATTCTCTGTTTGTTTGCTTGTTCGTTTGCTTGTTTGTTTCATCCGTCTCCTTTTGATTTGCTCGAGACGAGTGGCACTTAGAGCACAGTTCCTTTGTCTGAATTGTGCTTGTCGCCAAGTGCCGCCTGAATGAGCGGCGTCTGAGGCATTGTGTTCACTGCAGCAAGATTATGAGCAGCGACTCTTGGCGGTGTTGGTGGCGATAACGGCTGCGCTCCTCCCTCTGTTTTATGGCCTGTGCTTAGTGCAGTAGCCTTCGCCGATGTCGATGAGTGAATATATTCTTGCGTTTTAACACTATGCCCGACCTCCGGCGTGTCTGGCGAACCGTCCACGCTCCTCAAACGAGAAGCAAGAAGCCGATCGCGGCATTCTTCTTGAAGCTTGCGAATGTGCACTTTTCTCAAGCCAACCGTGGGTGACATCAGGACATTATCCGCAATACTTGCCATTTGCGCTATAGAAAGCACTCCAGCACGGTGAATGGCCGCCTCGAAATGTTCAAGTTCGAGATGTTGAAGCAGCGCCCTCAATTTGCCAATGTCACTGCTATTGTTATCAGCGATGATGTCATTTACAGCTTCTTCCTCGCTCTCATCGAAGTGAGTGCCCAGTTCCCCTTGCGAAGCCAACGCCAGCGGCCGCTTCATGCCCGTGGGTCGTCTTGCACCTGGCGGCCTCTTAGATGCCCCTGTATTAGGGGCCACAAGTGCACCTGACCCCGAAGATGACCTTGCTTTGGCCTAAAAACAGGAAAGCACATATAGAGATAAGTGCGAGGACGCAAAGCATATCGCAAATAATACAAAGTGAGACTATAAAGACAACAAAGCATCTGTAAAATAATACAAAGTGGGACTATAAAGACAACAAAGCATTTGTATGTTGCCATTCTAATGACACAGCCTTGCTCCCGTCAATAAAGTATTCACATCATTTAAAACGCCCACCTTGATAGCGCGGATCACCGGATACATGTCCTTGGCACCCTGAGCACAGATAACTTCAGAGGCCCAAAGTGCATTGAACCCAGCCTTCTGAAGCTTGTCGCTTGCTTCGGTGAGCTTTTCTTTGTCCACATCTCCGCTGTCCTTGTCGTAAAACACCGGCACCGGTGCAATCTTGGCCATGTTCGGTGGCAACTTGTCAAACAACTCGCATGTGGCATCTACGCTTAACCCTTCGCCCACCAGCACAAGCTTCACTTTGGCATCTTTTGGCAACTTTTCGCACAAATCTGCCAGCGCCTTTGCCTCTTGCTTGTCCAGCACTTCGGCAATCACTTCCAAACCATAAGCTGGCGCTGCTTCCATCAGATCAGCCGCTCGCTCAGGGCCCAACAACCGCCAGCTCAGCACCACTGCCGTGCAGCCACACGACGATGCCTGCGCGAGCTGGAGCTCCGTGAGCACAGGACCGCGCCAGATAACCGGAAGCGGCGACAATCCGGAGGCCTGTTTCTTTGTGCTGTCGTCGCCGCGAGCTTTTGCCTGTTCCTCGACTATAGCCTCAACATCATCCTTGCTGCACCCGCCCTCCATCGGGTCCATGTACACTGCAGCAGCGGTGGCGCCGCCTACGCGGAAGGCGCGGCTCAGGTTCGCTGGCTCGGGCAAGTCTTCAATCAGCTGCACGTTTCTTCCCTTGCTGCTGCCGATAGCTTGTTGCGGCATAGGAAGTCGGCGCCGGTACTCAGTCACCAGCGCCAAGGTCTTGCCTCGTTTCAACAACAGCAAGAAGAGCGCACTACCAGACGTCTTCGTGCCTCGAATCGCCAACAACCTTGCAGCTTCTTCTGCAGGCACAGGCACTTCAGGCAACGGCAGCAGTGCCGCGATAGAAGCACGCACTTTCCGCTGCTGCGCTGCATGGGCCGCACCACTCAACTTGTTCGACCAGCCGCCTTCTTTGCCTGCACTGCCTCCCAAACCATGCACTTCGCCCGCCTTCACCAGCGTGTACAGGTTCACGAACTCTTCCTCGTCAACGTTGCCGCTCTTGTCTGCATCCGCCATGATGAAGGCCGCAAAGAGGTCCTTGTCTGATGGCAATTCACTTGCACCGCTCTCCTTCATCAACCGCAACACTAGCGCTACGAAGTCTTCCTTGCTCAGCGCATCTGGGCTACTTTCTGGGCACGCAGCTCGGAATGCTTCCTTCAGGGCCTCTACTTCTTGTGTTGAAGCAACGCGGAGCGCGCCGGCCATCGAAGATCTCACTTTACTTCGCTGCGCGACCTGCGCAGATTGTTTGCTGCCGTTACCCATGAGTCGTGCGCTCCAGCTGCCGCTGCTCTTTCCTAGCCCGAAGATTTCGCCAGCCTTCACTAAAGTATACAGTTTAATAAACTCTTCTTCATCCACGCTGCCGCTCTTGTCTGCGTCGGCGACCTCAAACGCAGCGAGCAAGTCCTTGGGTGGCGGCAGCGGCACATCAGGCTGATCTTCTTGCATCAACTTCTTGACGAGTGTCATGAAGGCGTATTTCTTGAGTGCCGCAATACCACTAGTACCGCCGCCACCACCGCCAGCTGGCTGCCGGCAAGCAGCTTGAAAGGCACGCTTAAGTGTATCAACTTCCTCTGGCGTGAGCACAGGGAGTCCACCTACCACTGACGCCTGCATACGCGCTAATTGAGCCGTATTGTTTAAATCTGTTTTCGATGATCCGGCACCGCTGCCAATAACTCCACCAAGTATGCCTCCACTGCTACCACCCCCGAGACCGTACACTTCACCGTTTGCAACGAGGGTGAACAGCTTGACGAACTCTTCCTCATCTATAGAGCTAGAATTGTCAGCGTCTGCAAGTTCAAACGCTGCCTCCAGGTCCACATCAGACGGTTGTTGAATTTTCCGCTCCATTATCACTTTTTTCACGAGATTCTTAAAATCTGCTTTATCAAGCTCAGGTGCTACTACCACTGCGCCAGATAGATCCAAAGACTCGCGATAAGTGCTTTGACTTCCACTGTTGTCAGGTCGAGCAGCAAGGGTGCACGCTTCGCGGAACTTGCTTCGCAGCGCATTCACTTCGTCTTGCCAAGCAACTGCCTCTCTTTCAGCTGCTCGACGGGTGGCAGCTTGCGAATCGCCGCTGCTGTCATTGCCATGGTGCGCACCCGCACTGGCTGTTGCTGCTGTCAGCGCAACACGGAATGCATCAGCCTGAGAACCTGTGCCTTGCTTGCTTTTGCCCCAAGAGGGTATTCCAAAGAAGCGACTGCTGCCTTTGCTGCTGCTCAAGCCATGTACCTTGCCGGCCTTCACGAGCGCATATAGCGCCAAGAATTCGTTTTCGTCTACACTGCCATTGGAATCAGCATCGGCGATCAGAAAGGCCACGTTCAAGTCTGCGTCCGTTGGCCCAGTAGTGCCCACCTCCGCAGAATCATGTGATACTGTAATCGTTTCATCAAGCGAAATCCCAATGGGAGTTGTAAATTTTGAAGACTTTTCATTGGTAAGCTGCACCGCCATGATTTCTCTGATAAGCTCTTTGAAGGCCTTCTTCCCAAGGCCGCCGCCACCACCACCACCGACTACCATGTTGTTGCCAGTAGTTTTCGCCACTGCTGACTGGAATTGCAGTCGTAATTCTGCCGCCTCATCTGGTGAAAGATGAGCGACAGAGTCGTCATTGCCGTCACCCTTGCCTCCTTGCCGTTGCTTGCCCGCTGGACGCTTCTCAGCAGCAGCTTTCATCTTAGCTCGCCTAGCAGCAAGGGCGCTACCGGAGGTGATGTCACCCACCGAGACCAATACCGCAGGCCCCACCTCTTTCTCAAACATCTTAGCAGCCTCAGCCATAGGTGGCCTCTCCAGCGGTTCTTGCGCCCAGCATCCCTTGATAAGCTTGGCTAGCGGCTTCGGCGGCGCTGGATGGCTCACAGGAATGCCACCTTTGCCTGGAACGACAGCCGGGCGAAGCCTTGTCGTCGTGAAAGTAATGATCTCGTGAACAGCCTTGTTCTCATGAGGCTGTCGCTTGAACCAAAGCTGCCAAAGCATGATCCCTAGTGCATAGGCATCTGCCCCCATGAGGTTCACTTTACTGAGTTCATCATCACCCGCGAAAAGTTCAGGAGCTGCGTAGGCGGGGTGGCCTACGATCAATGCATTACCAGATAAACTGCCGTTATTTACTGTACTCATGTCTCCATTTCCAATGGCCTTGTTTGCTTGAGCAGCAGTGCTGCCATTTCTCAAGCCACTAAGATTACCTGAGCTGTTACCGAGACGAGCATGGTTAAGCAGGCCGCTTAATCGAACACTCTTTTGTTTTGGATCATTGAGCATTACGTGTTCAGGTCGCAAATCCCGATGTACCACGCCGTACTCATGGAGGAATGATAGAGCGCTCAAGAGTTCTGCGACAATCCGCACGAATTCATTCTTGGTGAAAGCTTCTTCCGGGTAATATGCAGCGAGATTGCCGCCACTGTAGGACCCCATCACCACGAAGAGACCTGGTGCCCCACTGGTATCTACACCTGTACCAGCCTCTATCGATTCCAGATCCCCCGCGCTGCGCTCTGCGTCGCCACTGTTCTTAATGCTCTTACTACTCCCACCCTTATTGCGGCCGCTGCTACCATTCTTCTCCGTATCTGGAGTCGTTCCAAACATTTTCACAAGGCAAGGATGGGCAAGATCAGCCAATCGGGCAACTTCCAGCGCTGCTGCAGCTTCAACCTCCGATCTTGGTTGTCCCACTAGATTACTATCGTGGCCAACAGCAAAACGCTTCGCAACAATCTTGTGACTGTTAAGGTAAGTGCCACGGAAAAGTGGTGCGCCTGAAGCTGATCCCCACGCAAACGGCTTGTTGTCAAGCTTCACGTCAGACCGTGGTAGCATGTATGCTGCAGGGTCAAAGATTCCGTTCTTGTCGTTGGAATTTGGTTCCTCACTTGGACAAAATAGCTTGGACATAATCCCAGTCAGCAATATGATTATCGGGAGAAGTTGGGTGAGTGCATTTTGTACTATTGCAAATAGCTGCGAATTCACCATGAAAACTGAGGTGGTAGCCTCAGGGAATGCACCCATAGAACCCAGGAGTGCAATGAGTTGTGTCAGAAAGCGAAACAAGAAGCTAACGCACTCTGAGCGAGTTTCCGCCAGAAAGATATAGGGTGCATAAAGTATGACGGAGATGAAGGTCACAACTTCCAAGATGCACAGTACAATGACTTGCATGAATCCCAATGGAGCCAACGCATTCACAATCAAAGCGATGCAAATGAAACGAACAACTGATGCTGGATAGTAGCTAACATGCTTCGGTGTAAATTTGCTGAACAGGAGCCCGTATGCATTGTTCACATCATTGCCTTTGACATTAGGAGTCCACTTGCCCGATTCACATCGAGCTGCAAATACTAATGCAGCGGCGCCTTCTAACGGCGTGCTTCGCTGCCAAGGAACCTTTTCGCGCGGCATTTTACCATTAGCATTGAGCGCTCGCTGCATCGCCAAGGGAGCTTTTACGTCACTAAAAAGAACGCTGAATTCGTCATACTCTAGAACCCCGTTGCCATCTGTGTCGAGTTCCTTGAAAAGAGCTCGGCCCTCTTGCTTTGTCATGCCCATCTCATGCGCAAACTTCATGATCTCTGCCGGTGACAGGTAACCTCCCATGGTGCTATTGGTTTGTTCACCAAGAATACTGTCCTGAGGACGACGACTTCGGCGAGTCACATTAGCGAGAGGCTTCCAAGATGCTTTCTTCACGAAGCCGCGACTAAGCTTAAAGAGCCACGATATGAATATGATGACAAGTAAAATCTGAAACGCAGCTAACACTTTCCAGCCCATGGCTGCATTTCGAGCGCACAGCACGCCAATAGAAGTGTCGAGCATTCCTAGCGACATGGCCAAAAACACTTTGATCTCAATGTGCGGGAACTGGTACCCACCTTGAATTTGGTTTCTAGGATATCCGCACAGCGGGGCGATTCTTAAACAAAGAAGATGGAAAAGAACAGTGATGGTTATGGCTAACAGAACCCAAAAGGAATGCTCCCGCATCGCTCGAGATGCCTTAGATTCCCACTGCTCATCCTGCTCTTCCAACGACAAAATCTCAATGACGCCGTCGCTTGTAGATGACGCACTGATAACTGCAATATTGTCATTACCCATAGCGTCTACACCACTGCTGCCAGTCCACAGCGCATACATACTTGAGTGATTTCCGTCGATAAAGCGACGTCCTGAGATTATCTCCGAGGCATTCAGTGCCCGGTTGTAAACAGCGACAGTGTCTTGTTCCATACCTAAATTATTTCCCTCAGTGAAGTCGCCATCTTGTCCGAATATCAATTGGCCAGTGTATTCAAGACAGTCAGCAAAATTAGAAGTGATGCCTTGTGTCGTGGCAACACCATCGATGTAAAGTAGCATAATTGAGCCATCCCACGTCAACACTACATAATGCCATGCGTCGGCAGATAAAAAGGCACTGGCATCGACACTGATACAATTGGTATTAGAGCCAGCTGACCACGTGAACCTGTGAAATAATGAAAATGGGGAATGAAAAAAATGGGAACGGATTTGTATCTACGCAATTTGTACTTGACTCACCAGGAAGAGTTGCTGGAAGTGGAGAACGGCTTGACCCAGGTTTCAATGGTGTACTTGGAGGATAGGACAAAGGTAGGCTCTGTCGAGAAATAATATGCATTTTGTCCACTAGGAAAGACCCATGACCTTGACATCATTGTTGTACTGTACGACCAGCCTTCAAAATCAATCGCTTCGATTACACCACTTCCTTCTGAAGATGTACTAATCACGGCAGCAAATTTATTGCCTGAGGAGTCTCTGCCGCTGGTATCAATCCATAGTGCATATAGGTCAAAGTTATCCGAGACAACATATCTCCTCGAAGAGGAGATCTCAGACTCAGCCCATGCTCGATTGTAAACAGCCACTGTATCTTGCTCCATTTCTAAGTTACTTCCTGCCGTGAAATCACCATCTTGACCAAATATCAAATCGCCGGTGTACTCGAGGCAATCTTTAAAGCCTGCCCGAATGCCGCTCGTTGTGGGAATCCCATCAACGTACAAGACCATCAAGGACCCGTCCCAAGTTAGCACTACATAATGCCATGAAGTGGTTGAAGTAAAGGCACTGGCATCAATACCGATGCAGTTCTTCTTCGTGCTCGTCGACCAGCTAAACCTAGCAATTATAAAACAAAAATCGAAAACTTCTCAGTTTGAGCAAAAACCTATACCGCTATACCTAACGGCATCTTTTAGCATTCGTTGATTAAGTCATGAAAAGAACGCACCAGGAGTAAGCACTCGATGTAGAGAACGGCTTTATCCACGACTCAACCGTAAACATTTTTGGAAGTGTAAAATTAGAAGCAGAAAAATGATACGAGTTTTGGTTCGACGGAAAGGACCATGAGCCTGAACTCGGGATCGAGCTTAAGATCGAAGAATCCGATGAAGCGCACGGGCATTCAAAAACAGTCTCTCCCGTCTGATGATTATACCACGTCAATCGACGTCGACTATCGATGAACGGTGCCTTAGCTTGATCACTCAATAGAGAATTCGTCAAGGAAAACGCCCATTGTGGTGGCCGAATTCCCTGGAGATTGAAGATCTTCAGGCTGCCTGCAAAGTCGCGTCGATATGCTTTCGGAGCGCTACGGAGCTTGCTTGTGACAGCGACGCCTTGCACGAGGAAGAGTAACGAAAGTGGGTCACCAACATTGTTTTGCGACCCTTGGAATTGCGAAGCGCCATTGGCACCACCACCATTAGCTGAATTCATGACCGATGACCCAACAGAGCCTGTAATGCCAGAGCCGAGAGTGCTACCGAAGGTGAGAGTGCCCAAGGCAGCCAGTAGTGCTGCACCAGATGCTCGCCCTACTGCCATTTCAAAGTCTTCGCCCGACCCCATCGTTGGTTCCGGAGAGGAAAAGATGGTCGGCTCAGGGGACGGAGCTGGCACAGGAAGGGCCGAAGGCGCCGATGATGGTAGTGGAGTGGGTAAGAGAGAAATTGACGGCAGCGGCGTCGGCACTGATGTGGGAGCTGGCGTGGGCGATGATGTCGGTATCAAGGTGGGCGTTGGGCTGGGTGCAGGGGTTGGATCCAGTGATGGTACAGGTGTTGGCTGCGGTGTTGGGGCAAAGGTTGGTTGAGATGTAGGGACACTAGAGGGCAATGGTGTGGGCACAGTTGTTGGCACTGGAGTAGGAGATTGCGTGGGGCGTGTTGGAACTGGAGTAGGAGCACTGGTAGGAACTGGAGTGGGCAGTGGCGTGGGCATACTTGAAGGCGAAAGCGTTGGAAGTGGCGATGGGGCAGGTGTTGGTATAAGAGTTGGCACCGAAGTGGGTAATGATGTGGGCAATGAAGATGGGACCGGTGTCGGTATGATAGTTGGCACTGGAGTAGGCAGCAGTGTTGGTAGTGGGGACGGAACAAGTGTTGGTGGCCACGTCGGTACTGGCGTAGGCACCAATGAAGGAACCGAGGTTGGCAGCGGTGTTGGGACTGGGGTAGGCGCTGGTGTCGGTACCGGCGAAGGGTATTTGGTTGGTCGACTCGGAGCTGGTGAAGGATGAATGGTTGGAACTGAAGTCGGCGCAGGGGTAGGGCCCTATATAAGATTGATAATTGAAACAAAAGAATCAAAATTAAATCATGTCAGCTGATTATTGGATACGCAAGAATAAGCAACAAGCACCTCTCAATACTAGTACACGGGTAAATTTACGAAAAAGACTGCTAAGCTTTCGAGGTGGCAATTACCGGCGAAGGAGACAAGCTTGGTACTGGGCTTGGCATTAGGGTTGGCACAATAGTCGGCACGGGAGATGGAATCAATGTTGGGACAGGTGTAGGTAATAGTGAAGGTACAGGTGTTGGTACTGGAGATGGAATCAATGTTGGGATAGGTGTAGGTAATAGTGAAGGTACAAGTGTTGGTACCGGAGATGGAATCAATGTTGGGATAGTTGTAGGTAATAGTGAAGGTACAAGTGTTGGTACTGGAGATGGAATCAATGTTGGCACAGGTGTAGGTAATAGTGAAGGTACAGGTGATGGCGCTGGTGTTGGAGACAGTGAAGGAACAGGCGTTGGCTGCAGTGAGGGAACAAGAGTTGGTAATGAAGTGGGGCTAATTGTGGGCAGCGGCGAAGGCTGCGGCGTAGGTAGAAATGTTGGTACACTGCTCGGAAGCGGAGTAGGCATGGGTGTTGGAATTGGCGTAGGCAATAGCGTTGGCACAGATGTTGGAGAAGGAGTAGGGGAGTACGTGGGCAGCGGTGATGGCAATGGCGACGGTAGCGGCGTAGGCACAGGGCAGATGCTGAGCTCGTAGTCGCTACAGACCGTTGAAGTGTCTTCACAGCTGGTGGAGCCACAACACGTGCTGACGCTCTCAGATCCGAAATCGTCTCCGCATGACGTACAGCCACCCGTGAGATTCGCCGCATATGCTATTACATCAACGGTTCCGTCACCGTCTTTGTCGTAATTACATCCTTCACACGCCAAAATACCCTCGCCCGCGTTGTAGCTCCCACCTGGACAGTCCGAGCGCACTGCAAACGATCCATCGAGATGCAAGTCGTCACCCAAACCTCCTGTAGCAGCATTGGCACTGTTGTTCTGAAAGACGTGCATTAAGGAATCTACTGCAGCATTCAGTCCCACATAGAGGCCACCCCCACCCAGGGCGCCATTGGCACGATTTCCGAACCATTTGGAGTAAGTTACAACCGCTTCGGACGATTCGTTCATGAAGAGACCGCCACCATTGCCTCTCACGTGATTGGAATCAAAGAGACTGTGCTTTAAATTCAGAGTGCAATTAGGAGCAGCATAGATGCCACCGCCGTCTTTCGCGCCATAGTTGTTACGGAACAGGGCTCTTGATATAATAGCTGTCACGTCCTGGCTTAAGTACAGTCCACCGCCGTGTCCCCAAATACCGGCACCATCGTCGTTGTCTACTGTATTCGATAAGAAGTAACCATGCGACACTGTGAAAACGCTGTGTGCGCCAACATAAGCACCTCCACCCCAACCGTTGACTGCTATACTATTGCGCATCGTCACGCTTGCTAAAGTGACCTCAGCGCCCGAATCAACAAACAGAGCACCGCCATAGCTACCGCTATAGCTGCTCTCCGTAGCACGACAATTAGCAAGCGTCAATCCTTGCAATTTCACCTCCGTGCCAGCGTTGCCGACGTACACACCGCGGTGCTGTCTTTGACCGTCAAGCGTGTATAGTTCTTGCCCATTGACCACTAAACCCGCAAGACTCTGAAACCCAAGCACAGTGATTGGACCTGTCAGCGAGACATCACTGCCTAGAGTGACTGTGCGGTTAGAAATCAAGGCATCTTCAAGTTGGGCCTGTGAGTATGCCATCTTGGTTACAGTGTACACCTGGCATGCTGAAGCGATCAATTTGGCTGGATATGTCAATGTACAACCGTAGCATCCGAGCAAGCCTGCACCAGTATTCATTGAAAGCGATGCGCAACCAGTACTGAAGCTAAAAGTACTTGTAGCGTAACTTGCAAAGTATAGATCGTATCCTTCAGCAGGCGTCAAACCGGCAGCCGTATTGTTGTTGAAAGTGTATCCTGACAGTGATAGTGCTGCATCAGAACTGACGTACACACCTCCACCATTCATTAATGCAGAATTGCGCTGCCAATCGCAGTAGTTGAGAGAGGCAGAAACACCGCTGCCAGCAAGGAAGAGACCTCCACCGTGCTTCAAGACAGCATTACCATAGAAGCGAACAGAACGTAAAACGAGAGAGCAATTCGAGGAAACATAAAGGCCGCCGCCATTCCCAGCGCCGAAATTATTTTGGAAATACGCCATCGATACAGTGGCTGTCACGCCATAGCTCAGGTACAATCCACCGCCATGCCCCCACACGCCGGCACCATCCGGATCTTCCACCGAGTTCGATGAGAAATGAGTACGCGTTACTGTCAAAAAGCTGTTGGCACCAACAAAGACACCTCCGCCCCATCCGTTGGCAGCGATGCTGTTGCGAATCGTCACATCTATCAAGCCGACCTTTGCACCCACATCTACATATAAAGCACCGCCATAGCTTCCACCATAGCTGGCTTTTTTAACACCGCAGTTCGCAAACGTTAGTCCTCGTAGCGTCACTTCCGTGCCAGCGCTGCCAACATACATTCCACGGTGCTTCCCTTGACCGTCAAGGGTATACAGTTCAAATCCATCGATCACTAAACCCGTAAGACCCTGAAAACCCAGCACGGTGATTGAACCAGTCAGCGAGATATCACTGCTTAGCGCAACCGTGCGGTCTGAAATCAAGGCATCTTCAAGTTGGGCCTGTGAATTTACTGTTTCGTTGGCAGTGTAAACCTGGCATGCTGAAGCCTCAAAGATCGCTGGATACGTCGATGTGCATCCGTAGCACCCGAGTATGCCAGCGCCATTGCTAATTTCACCCGAAGCACAACCTGTGCTGAAGCTAAAAGTACTTGCAGCGTAACTTGCAAAGTATAGATCGTACCCTTCAGCAGGTGTCGTTCCGGCAGCCGTATTGTTGCCGAAAGAGTACCCTGACAGCGATAGTGCTGCATCAGAACTGACATACACACCTCCACCATTCATTAATGCGGAATTGCGCTGCCAATCGCAGTAGTTGAGAGAGGCAGAAACACCGCTTCCAGAAAGGAAGAGACCCCCACCGTGCTTCAAGACAGCATTACCATAGAAGCGCACGTAAACAAACGCAAGTGTGGTCGAATTCGACACGAACACACCACCACCTCGAGATAGACTCGAACCGCGGTTATAACGCAGCGTCACATCTTGCCAATTCGCGAGTACACCAGTGCTCATGTAAACACCACCACCGAGGCTAGCACCCAGGTTTTCCGAGATCTTGCAGCCACTACTGATTGTGACTGTGACACTTGATGCACAGTATAAGCCGCCACCATTACCATACGACAACGCATTGTTAGATACTTCAGAGTTGGACATTGCCAGAGCTGCATTGTTATACATGTACACTCCACCGCCGCTACCGGAGCCCACGATAGTATTACCAGAGATGCGTGACTGATTAAGTGTCAGGATTACCGTAGAAGTCATTAGTATTCCTCCACCATTGCCAGAACCTTCCAGCACGTTACCCTTGACATCACATTCATACATTTCGTTCCTGGTCAATGAAGATACATATGCACCACCACCGCTACCATCTCCCATGATGCGATTTCGAGCAATCACCGTGAATTTCGTCGTAAAAGTGACGTACTGGTTGACAAACACTCCTGCGCCGTTCCCTAAGGCAAGCACATTGTTAGAGATATTACTGTTTGTAATCAATAGGGAAGTGTTCATGGCACTGTTCGAAGCACTGCCGATGCCACCGCCATGCCCTGAACCTCCAATGACGTTACTGTAGACATCGCTGACGTGCATGGTAAAAGAAGCTCCGGCGGCCAGGTAAACTCCAGCACCGTGGCCAGCACTCCTCAATGTGTTCTTGGAGATGTGTGTGCCGTTCGCTGTCAGGGAGGCATGCGAACTTACAAAGATGCCTCCACCGTATGCGGTTCCGCTATAGATTTCATTTCCAGAAATCTCACAATTGACCAAGGTTGCATCCGCATATAACTCCAGATAGAGGCCAGCACCTTTACTTGCACCCGAGAGCACATTTGCCGAAATTACAGTACGTGAAAGCAGAGCTGTCGAGGTTGAACCCATCCACACACCACCGCCATTGCCACTTGCTGCTGTATTGCGCTCAAAGCGAGAGTCTTCGAAAGTGGCATGGCCAGCTGCAAGGACTAGACCACCGCCGTAACCTGACACAGTGTTGCCTTCCACAAGAACACGCGACGCCCTAATGGCACCCGAACCAACGATATAGCAGCCGCCGCCGTTCTTCGCACCGGTATTATGGTGCACCTGTTCATAAGAGGGGAAAATCCACATGATTTAGCAAAATGAATAGATGAAGCCTAAAAAAAGTGCGCACAAAATATTGATTAGTCTCGTGATCATATCTCGTCCTCGGTATATCGTACGCACATGAAGTCCGTTGATGTCGAGTGCGGCGCCGGTATCTAAGTAAAAGCCTGCGCCTGCTCTATCACCAGGCACGGAATTATATGCAAAAGTACTGTTGATGGCGGTGAAAGAGCCACCTATGCCCACATAGAGCCCACCGCCGTTGCCACTGGGAGCGCTGTTGTGGACCAACGCGGACTGTACTATGGTAATAATTGCATTGTTGTCCACAAATACGGCACCGCCGTAAAACAGAGTACCCGAAGAGGCGCCTACGTAGTAGCTGGCCGAAGCAGCACAGTTGGACACGTTTAAGGCACGCAGCGTAAGCTCAGTCGCTGCATTACCCACAAAGAAGCATCGGTGCTGCCCCTGGCCATCAATCTTATAGCGGCCTTGCCCATCTACTACCACACCGGTAAGCGGCGTAAAGCCCAGGACTACCACTTCCGAATCCAGATACACATCAACCTCTAGGGAGATGACACGGTTGCTCTGCAGCACAGACTCAAGCGCAAAGCCTGTGCTCACTGATGCCGTTGTTGCATTGGCTTCGCAGCCACTCAAGCTCAAATTCGCGGGGTAGTAAAAATCATTGCAGCCTGAGCAGTGTAAAATCCCGTGGCCAAAATTGTTCGGTGCATCCGTTGGGCAGCCGTTGCTTACTGATTCTGAGCCGCCAGCATAAATATCTGAGGAGGTCTTGTCCGTAGCATAATTGTCGTAGAACATGTATGCCGACAATTCCAATGACGAAGAGTTGGTCATGTATAATCCACCACCATAGTTGCCACCAGAGTTGCTTGCGAATATTGATCCACTTATTGTGGCTGCGTTGAGGTAGTTGTATGCTCCACACCCGCGGTACTTGCATATGTTGCCTTTAACGATTGTGTCAGTGAGCTCCACGACTGAGTTGGTCCATGCTATGAAGCCGCTGCCCCAGCCAGCTCCGGCATTGTGCGTGATGAAAGAGTTCAAAATGCTCACCTTGGTGGAGCTGCCAAAGTAGCACCCAGCGCCGTGGTACCCACTGGAACTGTCGCTGTTACTAGTGCTCGTGATTTCGTTATCATGTACAGTGCAACGCTCAAGGTTTACCGTGGCACCGCTACCTGCGTGAAGACCTGCGCCTCGGCGTTCTGCGCGATTGCCCACCAAGGATGTGTCCTTCAGAGAGCAGCCGATACCACTTGATGCTCTTACATATATCCCCGCACCAAATCTAGCCTCGTTGGCCACAAAAGTACTGTTGAGAACACTCATTACACCGCCAGTGCCTAAATAGAGCCCACCACCGTATCCTGATATGGCTGAGCAGTTGGAAATAGTCACACCTCGCAAGGTGAGCGTGACATCCGATCCTACGAATATTCCAGCACCATTGCTACCACTGTAGGAATCAGAGTCCGCATAGCAGTTGACGATCACGAGGTCAAAAAATGTCACCTCTAATCCTGAATTTGCCAGGTAAAAGCAGCGATGCTGCTTGCGGCCATCTACTATGTGCCCACGACCGTCAATAACCACACCAGTAAGCGCTGTGAAGGCCAAAATCGCTACTTCGTGCGTCAAGTAGATGTCGTTTGCTAGCTCAGTGTGCTGGTCATTTAGGATTCCTGCTTCAAGTTCATATTGCGTATGTGCTATAAAGGTGCCATTATGCACTGCACATTCTGCCTGAGACAAATTAGCAGGGTACACATAGGTAAAATTGTTGCCACCCCGCAGTATTCTTCGGCCGAAGTTAGAAGTACCATCAGGGCATACACGATTCCAGTACACACGGCCACCGTTGCTGTAGAAGGTATTGGTAGCCATGATATCAGCATAGCTCTCGTCTCCAGCAGAATTACTTCCAAATTCCCAGTTGTAGTAATATCCCACACCAGAGGAGTCAAGATAAGCCTGAAATAGCAAATATACCCGACTTAGCTTTGCAGATAAAAAGTTAGATTATTAGGATATATACATAATCAGAAAGCATCATAACTTACCCCGCCACCAAGCGAACCGGCATCATTATCGATATATCTCGTCCGATAGTGGTAAGTGTTTGCACCATCTGCACAGGACGTCATAATGATTTGTATATTCCGAATTAAACTTATGAAATCTTAATGAATAAAAAAGTATGAGATTTACTAAGGTAAAGTTCAACTGCATAAAGTCCTTACTTTGATAGTGGCCTCCTCCTCGATATTTGGCGTTATTTTTCACAAACAATACATCGGTAAACGAGACAGATGCACTTGCGTCAAGACCAACACCTGCATGTCGACAAATGAAGGCACACAGATCAAATCAGAATTGAACAAATAGAAATTATAGATCCCTAGTAACTGGTTCTAATCCAAAACGTATGCGCAAATCTACAAAGAGACATACCACCACCGTAAGTAGCCCCTGCATTGCTTTCGAAACGGGTGTCTGATATGCTTCCAGCAACGTCTGAAGAGACCCATATGCCAGCGCCATGATAAGTCCCATTGCCAGAAAATGCATCGTGCGAAGCGCCTCCAATAATGGTGTTATTGTAGACGATACATTGAACAGCCATCGTAAAAGTCGTCATCCTGTCCGGCGACGCACCATTGAAGTATAGTCCAGCGCCGTGTTGGTAGCCAACATTCGATGAGATGATCGCCCCTGATAAGGAAACCTTAGAATAGGCACCAACGTACAACCCGCCACCACTGTACGTACGCGCTATTCCGCCAATTACTACACTATCGTTCATGACAAGGGCAGACTGCGCGGAGGCTGAAGATGACGAGCTAATTCCTTCGAGATAAATGTTGCCTCCATACGACTCCGCATTGCAGCCTCTCAAAATGCTTCTAACTGCAGTAAGGGAAGCTGGCCACGCAGCGAATATACCGCCGCCGTCATCAGCCTCAGACGTCAACACTTGCGAGTCGAATAGTGATACAACAGCGTGCCCGCTTGAGTAAATAGCGCCCCCTTGACCACCTAGAGCCTTGTTATCTTTGATATTGGTGTTCATTGCATGCAATGTTGTACCGGACTCGAGATAGACGGCACCTCCATAATACCCACCAAAGCTACTGCTGGTAGCTTCACAACCAGAGAGACCTATTCCACTTAAGGTCAACTCTGTTCCTGGGTTGCCAATGTAGATGCACCTGCAGCGTAACACAAGAATGTATAATATAATATAAGGTAGATTTAGTGGCAAGAAGATGCAACATAAAGCAAAAACCAACCGTGTTGGGGCTGCTGCCAGAAGAGCTCGGCGCTGCTGCTGCTCCTGACTAGCATAAATGGTATAAACTCCGCTGCCGTCGAAGAAAAGACCCGTCAGGGGAATGTACCCCAACACAGCTAATTCAGAGGATACTGTGATATCCTTAGTCAGATGTATGGTGCTGTTGTGCATGATTGCGAATGCCAATTCGCGCTCAGATTGCACATCAGTACGTGCGGTCCATGGTCTACACTGCGCGGCACTTAAGTTGGCGGGATACGTCAATGAACAGCCGTAGCACATAAGAAAACTTGATCCATACGTGTACTCGTCCTCGGAGCATCCATGGCCAATAAAGAGCGCACCACCTGCCTTATACAAGTCATTGTAAGACAACGCCAAGTTCAAGTTGAACTCATAAGTTATGATTGACGTGGTCGATAAAGAGCCAGTCAGATACAGTGCTCCACCGCTCGAATTTAAAGCTTCATTAGAGTAGAAAGAGCAGCCTTGAAATTTTGCGTTTCCTCCATTGTTGTAGCAGCCCCCGCCCCTGGCAGTCGCCTTGTTCTCTCGGAAATTAACATCGAAAAGATTTGCATTTGACCCTGAGTCAATATACAATCCAGCTCCCTCTGCTGCCCCATGATTCAGTAAAACATGAGTATGGCTTGCATTCAACATCCCCCTGTTTGCCACATACAGTCCTGAACCGAAGCCACTTACAGCAGAGCAATTCCGAATCTTTGTCCTTTGGAGTGAAAGAGCTGCGAATGATCCAACGAAAACCCCGCCGCCAAAATTAAAGGAAAAGCTTTCAGTTGTTGCCTTACAGTTGGTGACAACGAGACTCATGAACACCACCTCGGTATCAGGATTAGCCACGTAAAAGCACCGGGCTCTATCTCCTCCTGAGATTTCCCAGAAGTCGACGCCGTCAATGATAAGGTTCGTCAGAGGTTCGAAGTTTCCGAGAATAGCGATCTCACTTTGTAAGAAAATACTCGACTCAAGTATAATCTTACGATTGAACATCACACGTCCAGCTAACTGATTCGCAGTACTTACGGTAGAGTTTGGGGTCCAAGGTTCGCATGCACTTCTTGAGAGATTAGCTGGATAAACTGCCCCACAGCCGTAGCATCTTAGAATATCAGTGCCGAAATTGTGCAACCCGTTAGGGCACCCATTGGAAATGTTCAGAGAGCCGAGTTCCGAAAACAAATCACGGTAAGCATTGAGGAAAGCAGCATTTTCGAGAAATTCGTGTGCAACTAAAGAGAAAACGCTATCCTTTCCGCTTACAAAGGCACCACCACCATTCCCAGTTGCAGTGTTTTTAGAAAGCTTGCATTCGATCAACGTCGATTGCGAGATGCCGGTAATATACACTCCACCACCATTCGTTGCGTAGTTTGAGGTAACTTCTGATAATGAGGCAAAAATAAAGGCCTCACTTGCAAAAATACCGCCACCCGTCGTTGCGCCATTGGAAGAAAAGACACTTTCAGAAATATTCGTCACGCCTCCTGCAATAAACAAACCACCCCCACTGCCGCTCACGAGGTGGTTTGAAAATTCGCACTGAAACATAGTCGCCGTGCAACTCGACAAGAAAGCGCCACCTCCGTGCACGGTAGAACTCAGAACGTTGTTACCCGAAAAGGTTGTCCCTGTGATGTCCAATTTGGCACTCGTCCCGTGAATACCTGAGCCTGCAAATACAATCCAACGCAAACCGATAAAACAACATTATTCAGAACATCACAACAGGAACACAAGCAAAATCTATTGAATACCCCGATATCGAGCGTAATTCGAGCTGAACTTGCTCTCATGAATCGATGCTGACGTTCCGGAGCTGAAGTATACGCCGCCTCCGTAATAATACGCGGCATTGCTCTTTACAATTGATCCAACTAGCGTCACTTTGGCATTCGAATCTGCATATATACCGCCGCCATAGGACCGGTAATCATAGCCCGCTGAACAACCACTTCGATACCAAGATGTATACGTTGATCCTGAGAACACTTTAGTGTACGAGTTCCCGATCAACGATGCATTCTGGAGCACCAGCTCACCGTACGAGGCTACATATATCCCGCCACCTCTATAGGCAATGTTGTTTTCAATCGAAGCACCATCTGTGATTGTCGCAAGGGCACCATTCGAGACATACAGACCCCCGCCCTCCATGGTTGCAGCGGTGTAGCAGCCTGCAGATCGCGCGAAGTTGTTCTTCAAGGAACCTCCGGCCATCGTCAACACGGATGACGATGTCAAGTACACTCCAGCCCCTTTGCCGTAGTGCATGACATTGAACTCAATCACGGTGTTCACAAGAATCAAGGTAGCCTCGTCGACGTATATCCCGGCTCCCTGTCCGTAGCTAGCTGTCTTACTATTAGAGACTGTGCACCCGTCCATCTCCAAAACAGCGCCGCCACCCACATATATGGCTCCTCCGTAGTTGCCATGCGTGCTTCCGGAAGAGATGCTACAGTTCGTCACCGTCAGATCCTTCAAACCCACCTGCATTCCTGACCCATACAGGAATAAACATCGCACCGAATCCTGGCCATCCACTTTGTATTGACCGCCCCCATCGACCACCAACCCGTCCAGCCTCTCGTTCACACCAATCAACAGATACAGTGTCGAGCTCAAGTACACATCTGCACTCAGGTACACGGTGCGGTTCGGCACAATCGATGCAGCCAGAGAGTTTTGGCTGTCAACCTCGATTCCAGGTGTGCTTATTGCGCACCAGTTCAATGGAGGCACGGGTACTGTGCCATTTGTAGCCGATGTTGGAGCTGATGACGATGATGTCACTGGCGCTAACGTAGGTACAGGTGAAGGAAACACGTACTGAATATCATACTGAGCAGGTCAAAACGGCACGCTACATCCGGAGCACTCCAACAGGTTGCGCCCATAGTTATAAGTGTCGCTGTCGCAGCTACTTTCAAGCGTCAATGCGCTGCTACTGTGCGCAAACAAGTCCAGACCCACCGATCCTGTGTTGCTCTCAAACGCGTAGCCAACCAACAAAACAGCGCCAGTAGTCAAGTATGCACCGCCACCAGCGGCTGCATAATTCGTCGAGAAAGTCAAGTGTGACAAAGTCGCCGATGACCCCGAGAAGTATAATCCGCCGCCTGCACTCGCTCCACGGTTGTAATAGAATGTGCAAAAGTCCATGACTAGCATCGCCGAGCTCCCAACGTACACACCCGAACCATATGTCGCACTGCTGCTAGAGATAGTGCAGCTTGTGAAGGTCAACGACACACTTGTGCTAGTGGTGTGTACCGCCCCACCGTACGCACCATCAGGGCTGCTTGATGAAGCATAGCCGTTGGTAATGGTCAAGCCAATGAACGTAACTTCAATTCCGTCTCCATCGAAAAAGAAACAACGCACCGAATCCTGACCGTCGACTTTGTAGAGGTCCTAGAG
>Ga0307979_1000948_pt1 | contig 20588 bp, 23 predicted proteins | sample OrgLakmetage1058_FD_201833 | JGI IMG/M metagenome (GOLD analysis project Ga0307979, IMG submission 201833) | Saline water microbial communities from Organic Lake, Antarctica - #1058 | ecosystem: Environmental > Aquatic > Non-marine Saline and Alkaline > Saline | place: Antarctica: Organic Lake...
GCGAATTATCCTGTGAAAATCACTGCTATCTTACTAGAAATTACAGTTGCTGCGCCCTTTGCTTGTTTGTATGCTAACCTATCCATTACTTCAACGGCGAAGCTCTTTTCCCCGAGATTACGGCTCTTTATGTGGCTGTACTTTTTTGTTTCATTTTTAAAACCTGTGTCCCCTCGTTCTATTTGGGGAATTTCAGGCAGCCCGGGTGCTGAACCCCTCGAGCCACAAGATGCCGTTTGACCCGCGCTGCTTGACCATTGCTTACGAGATCAACGCAGACGACGTCGCGGTGCAGGCGGGGGGGTGGGGTTTCGGGAACGATGCGCTCATGGACGAATTGTACCCCGAAGGCCGCAACCAGCCCGACAGCAACGCGGGTGGAGGAGTGGCAGGAGGTGGACTGGGAAGGAGTGATGGCGATTCCTCCTCTGCGGGTGGGTCCGCAGCGGTGGCCGGCGAGTACGACGACGAAAACGACTTCAGCGTGGCGTTTACCTTGGAGTCCGTGGCCGACAATTTGATGGGAGTCGCCGGGTCGCTGCTGGATTCGGTGCGAAAAGAGTGAATGAACCGCACACCACTTCAAAAAACATGAATTGAGAAGGAGACGCCCTCTTTGTTTTTCATCCATTCATCGCAGGAACGTGGTATTTGGTCTCTACTTTCACTTAACGTGAAGTGACCGTCGCTACTTCCCCTGTTCTTTTTCTTTTTTCTATACACCACCATACTCAATTTACCAGGTGAGTTTGAACGACGCGTGGCGGTTCTTTCGGCGCACCGGCGGCAACGGCGTGGAGTGGACTCACGGCGACGCGCTCGAGCGACGAATGCGCTTGCCCAATCCTTTCAAGCGCCTGGTGCCCGCGCCCTGGCACGAAGCGGGCACACCCTGTAGGGAGGTAAGGAAGTTCTTACTTGTGCTGCTACTCGTATTGTAAGACTGCAAGCAAGGAGCTCTTCTTACTCTCTTGATCGCGAACTTCCATGAGTAGTGAATGATTTGTTGCTCTTCTTTTGTGTCTTTGCTAGAAGCATGTTTTGAAATCCGCGGTCTTTCCATGTGAACTGTCATATCATATTAGGTGGACATGACGCTGTGGCACGCGGACGACGCCAGCCTCGCATTAGCCACCAAACCCCCTGTAAACGCCAACCCAGGTGGGGGCTGGGGCTTCAGCAACGCAGGCAAAGTCAGCGGTGGCGGTGCAGCCGTGCCCCTGCGCAAAGACCAAATGGAAGGCTACGATCCTGTCGCCGCTGCGGCTGCCGCCGCCGCCGCTGCTGCCGCCGCACCCCCCGTTCTGCCGCAGTTCTTGACTCTGATCCTGTCCGGGTGTGAACAATTGTCCGTGGAGGGAATGCGAAAAGCACTCGCTGCACGGGGCAGGGGTTTGATGCATTTGGACTTGTCGAACGGAGTGCGTGGCGTAACAGAACTTTTGAAACTCGCGAGCCAACGCACGAAACCTGCTGTAACGACAAGTGCAGTTGTCAGTCATCATCAGCATCAGCATCACAGTTCCAGTCATCACCAAAGCTCTCATCATGATAGTAGTTCTCACGGCCACAGTGACAGCCATCGTCATCACGGTTCCAGTCATCACCAAAGCTCTCATCATGGTAGTTCTCACGGCCATAGTGACAGTCATCATCATCACGGTTCCAGTCATCACCAAAGCTCTCATCATGGTAGTTATGGTAATCATCATAGCGGCAGCCATCACCATAGTTCTCATCACCATAAGTCGCATCACCATAGCACCAGGGATTCTCACTCGGAAAAAAACTCGGCAACTCCAGTGCTCGGGTTTTGGAGTGGTTCCGCAAACGCACGTCTTGAGAAAGAATCAGCTGAGGAAAAGGAAGCAGCAGAACAATTGGCGAGAGAAAGAGAAGAAGAAGCTCGACTTTCGGCTGCGCTCGCGTCGCTGCGCGTCTTGAACCTCTCGAAATGCCCTGCTTTATCGGCTTTGACTATTGGGTTAGTAGCGCTGCGTTGCCCTTGTTTGCTCATGCTGGACCTCTCGTTCAATGGAGACTCCTGCGTAGATGACGAGGGATTGCGATGCCTGGCGGCTGGAGCACGGCAGCTGGAATCTCTGAAAATCGACCGATCCAAGGCTATTACCGATGAAGGATTGCGCAGCTTGGTCGTGAAGTGCCAGCGGCTCGTTGCTTTGCACGCAAGCCGCTGCCCTTCTCTGAACGGCACTTTCTTGTTGGCTGAGCCGGCGCCTGGAGGTCCCAGTCGCGTAGTGGTGAAGTGTGCGAAGCTCCATGAGTTAGATTTGAGCTTCTGCGAGTCTTTGGACCCGTTTGTGCTGTCGTGGGCCGGCAGCAGTGCTGCCAAGTTAAGAATTGTGAACGTCAAGGGAACTCCAGCAGTCGCCTGTGGACCGGCCCTCTTTGCCCTCTGCGCCTGCGCTAAGGTTAGCCAGATCCTCTGCATTCGCTTGTCTTGCGCTGCTGCTATTGCTCGTGCTGTATCTTCTTGATTGTTTTCCTATAATACTACCAGTGAATCCTTCGTCTCTTTATGTCAAGTCGCGTTTCAATAGGTTATCATTTTTTCTTGTGAATAATGTATGTGTGTTCGTATAATGATGGCTACTTGCATCTTATTCTTTGTCTCATTTCCTTTTGGATAAAACCTTTGATGGCGGCATGAATGTACAGCGGCTGGAGCGCTTATCATTAGAGTGTGCAGCAGATCCCCTAGGTAAAGAGCACGGAGACGGTTTGCACGGATACCTAGGCCGGCCTGTGAAGTCGTCCTTGCTCTTGAGTGCTCTCTCGGAGCTTTCTCCGATGGCGGGCTTGCTAGAGCTGGAATGCGATTCATTGGACGATGATGACCTCTTCACGCTTCTCGTGCAACAGGTAGTCTGGATGATGATACATGCTGTGTGAATGATAATCGATGAATAATGATTAACAAATGATCTATCATGATGGTTGCTTCAAATGTTCACATTATTGCATACAATTATTCAATTCCGTCACTTCTACTTTTCTACTTTTCGTCCGGCTAAACCTCCATCCTTCTCTTTTTGCGAATTCGCTCTCCAGGGCCGCTTGCTACGAGTACTCAAATTAGCGAAATGCGGCAGCTTAACGGGCAGTGCCTTTGAGAGGCTCTTGACCAGTGAAGCCACGCACCATGCAGCTCATGGGCCGAAGGAAAAAGCTGAGAATTCGTGGGCTCAACAAAATCGACGTGTTGATGCCAACGGTAAGATCTTTAAAGTAAGCATTCATGATGTCGTTGATGAGGCGGTCTTGCGCTATTGTATTTAAAGATGAGTTAGTAAGTTTTTTTTGCTTGTAAATAAAGCATGTTCTGCACGTGAATCGACCCTTCAAGTATTTGATTCAAGTACTCTTGCTTTTGCACTCTCCTCAAACGCGGCATGTGGTGCTTGCTCTATCGTTAATAGGCTGGGAAATGAGCGCTGCCGACTTGAAAAGTCCACCACCACCACCGGGATTTGCTCCTCTGGGCACGCCGGACTTGTTCGACGCAAACTTGCACCAGCAAAACCCTCGCTTCTTTCCCAAGGAGCGCATGGTAAACCGCCACGGCGAAGAACCGCCGTATATTTACGTTCCTGGCGGTGGTAATGGCGGTGGTAGTGCCACGCCAGCCCGCCAGGCGCTACCGCAGGCACAGCAGGCGCCACCACCTGCGCAGCAGCAGAATCATCTGATTGGGCCCTTTCTGGGGCAGCTGCAGAGTTTAAGCTTGCACCGAGCGCGCTGCCTGAGCCCCTCCGCCGTGCGTGCGTTGGCCACCCTAGGGCTGCCGTGCTGCACCCATTTGGACATCAGTGGGCTGCGCGGGGGCGCGAAGAAGCACGTAGGGTCGCTTGGGTTGCTGTTGAGGGCGGTCGGCCCGCGCTTGCGTTACTTGAGGCTTGCTGACATGCTGATTGACGACAGGTGCGTGTGTGATGGTGCTTGCTTGCTTGGTTATCCCTTGACATTGATGTTGTTATTGTTGCTCTTCTCTGCTTCTCTGTCGTACTTCTGAATTTAGTGTATTTGTTTCGTTTCAGTATTCGTTTACCGTAACTTTCCAGAGTGTGTTCCTAGATTTCTTTCTAAACTTATGTCTTGATAAGGATACCATCACCGCGACGCACTTCCTATACTTCGTTTTTTTGGGGGGGAATCTATTATATGAACAGCGTGGCCGCCGCCATTGCCGACGGTTGCAGTGCCTACCGCCGCCACATCCCCAATTCGGCCACCAATGACGTCAGCAACTTCAACTTCGGCGTCGGCCAAAACCACCCCCCAACGACCATGCCGGGGCAGCGCCCTGTGCACCACGCTAGCGGGCAGGAACAAGAACGCGCGCGCACGCCCAAAGCCAAATTTCAGCCCAAGAACGGGCGGCAGTACACCACGGTAGATGCGTTGCCGGCACTGCGGTCGCTGCACCTCGAGTACCTCACGCCGGGGACCAAGATCAAGGCGAAAGAAGAGCTTATCGACAACCCCAAGCGTCGCAAAGGCGACAAAGGAGGGGAAGGAGGCAGCTCGTCGTATGGTGGTCGAAGCAGGAGACGCGGGAGCCAAGCGCCAATGAGCCAAGTAAGAGGGGGTTGAGGGTCGTAGTTTTGTTTTTAGACGGGTGTGGAGTGTACTCGCACACTTTTCTACTGCACTACTTTTTCGCGATTTTTCTGCCATAATTCGAAGAGCATTCTTTCCATCATTCATTCATTCATTCATTCATTCATTCATTCATTCATTCATTCATTCATTCATTCATTCATTCATTCATTCCTTTCATTGTTAACAATATGATTCTCCTATTGCATCAAGGTGGGTGACGCCATGACGACGGCGCCTCAAAGTCAATCTCACACTGCAGCGCACTCCTTGGGAGGATCGCTGGGCGGGTCCATTGGCGGGTCACTTGGCGGGTCTCTCGGCGGGTCATTAGGCGGGTCCTTAGGCGGGTCCTTAGGCGGGTCCTTAGGCGGGTCCTTAGGCGGGACGCGGCCTGGAAGCGCCACGAAGCGATCGGCTAACCTGGGAGGAATCAATGCACGCGCTGCTGTAGCATCATCGTCAGCATCGCCGTTTAAGGGTGTGGGCATAGGCAACAAAGGCAGGATTCGCCCAGACAGCGCCTTGTCAGAACGCTCCGAGGTATTAGTTCCTGAAATTATTCCAACCGATTTTCCTCCTTAATCTTTTTTATATATTCCGTCTCTACATGTGCTCACAACATTCATTCTACTGTTGGTCTTGTTCTTACTACAGGGAAGCTTCACCGGGTCAGTGGGTTCCGGCTCATCGCAAGGCTCGTCAAAATACTCCCACGGAGGCAGCAGTCGCCACACGTTCCGCAGCGGGCAGAGCAGCAACCAAACCCAGAAACGAGCGCAGCAAGCGGCCCTTGGCAAAGGCATGACCGACAATGGCCTCAGTTTGATCGTGCGAGCTATAGGGAGTGCGCTAGTAGACTGTTCGTTGAACTATTTTGAAAGCCAGCTCCTACGAGGAGGCCCCAGCAGCGACGGCACCACGGTATTGACTTTTGTGCGCTTATCTATTTTTGAAACAAAAGAAGTTGGAATGCCCTTGCGTGGAACGCTCTGCATTGATACTCTCGTGTTCATTGTTCCTTCATCTTGTTTTTCTTATCTATATTATTTCGAAACCATAAACAGGTCCACGAAGGCGCTTCCGTGTTTGACTTGCCCGGGGCCTCCGGCGTCCCCGGCGATGGCTTTGACCCTACCAAGCCACCGAACCAACAATCCTCCTCCACATCGGCGTTGTCTTCGTCAAGGCGCTCGAGTGGGGGTTCGTTCCACTCGCAGTCAAGCTCCAGAAGCCACAGCCGAGGCTCGTATACGCCCCTGTCGCAAGGCAGCAGTGCCCGCACCAGCCGCGGCCACAGCCGGTAAGATACTCTAGAATAGATTTGAGTTTCAGCCGTTGTGCTCATGGAAAGGGTTCTTGGCAGTACCTTTTGCATAGATTAGTAGACTACAGTAATGTGAAAGTCTCGCAAAAAGTGACTGAATGAAAGAGCACAAACTTGAGCACGAAAATATGTAGCCTTTTGTCTTAATGTTTCGCTCATCTCTTCTCTCTTGGCTATCTCGTCTTTACCAACATCAATCACAAAAACAGGTCGGTCTCGATTGCGCCCACGCCATTTTACGGTTCCCTCGGTGGGACTCGGCAAGGCTCGGTGTCGGGCAGCCGCCGAGGCAGCATCCCGGGCACCCCAGGGGGCAGGCACCACCGGGGTGGGGGTGGTGGGGGTGGTCATCGCAGCAGCTTGGCCATGCCGTCGTCGTCGTCGTACTCGCCTCAAAAGGCGCGCCGGTCGAGCATCGGAGGATCAGACGCGTTGGTGGCTGTGTCGTCGTCTTCCTCTCTCGTGGGTGGCGGTGTGGGGGGTGGCTTGATGCGATCCGGGATGGACACTCCAGACCCCCCTTTCAGGGGTGGGCCAATGGGAGGAGGAGGCGGACCGTTTGGCAACGGACCAATGGGAGGCGGCGGCGGTGGGCCAATGGGCAGCGGGCCGCAGTCGGAAAAGGCCGACGACGATGACGTCGGCGACGAAGACGCTTTCGACATGATGGGGCCAGAGGTAGACGAACACAGATGACAAGAGTGCTTTTATATCTCGAGCTTCATTGAGAGAATGCGATTTCATTACCCCCGAAGAACGTCTTTCAGATTATAATTGGTTGTATTATTGCTTATGTGTGCGCGTGCGTTTTTCTACTTGTGTTCTCGTTGTTTTGGCATTCCATGTGACGAATTGAACCAAACAAAAGGTGTCCTTTGGGATGCCGATGGGTATTTTGAAGAGCAGTTTAGCCTCCCTGCCCCTGAGCCCTGGCGACAGCCGCATGGACTTCCAAACTCGCGCTCAAGCGCAGCAGTACTACGCAGAAGAGGTGTAGTTGCAAGAAAAAATACTCCTTTTTGCTATACCTTGTTCTTTCTTTTTTTATTTTTACACTTATCGTATATGTTCCTACCGTGCTGCTCGCCGTCGTTTGAGCTTCGTTTGCTTATTTTGTTCATTTCACTTCCTGCCATCGTTGTGGTGTTTTCCCCTACATCATGCTCTTCCGGATTGCGTGTAATCTAATATAATATTTGCAAAGGCTGCGCGGGAAGCGGAAGAGCAGGCGTCTCGGTTAAGAGTGTATTCAGCCGCACACGCCGCGGATTGGGCGGATGCAGCAGGTGATGCTGCAGGCCGTGAAGATTCGTCGACGCATGGGAAGAAAAAGCGGAAAAAGAAGAAAGGAAAAGGAAGAGGCGGCAGTCGAGGAGGCAGCCGAGGGAGCAGTGCTTCGGTCAGCCGGCGGGGCAGCTTGAGTGCCAGCAAAATGCCGAGCCGGCGGGCGAGCCGACGGGGAAGCCGGAGTGTCAGCCAACGGGACAGTCGTCAGGGAAGCCGTCGGGCGAGTCGGCAGGGCAGCCGGCGGGGTAGTCGAGGCAGCAGCGCGGTGGCCACCAACAAAGCACGACGCAGCAGTGTAGCAGCTGCTGCTGCTGTATCTGGAGGCAGTTCGGCCCAACGAATAGAATACCACGGTGCGCACTCCCATGGCAGTGCAGCAGCAGCAGCAGCAGCAGTGTCGGACTCCTTAGAGCCAAATAGCTCAAATTCACAGCATCATCATGATCATGAGGAGCTATTGCACGCGCCATCGCGAGGAAGATCGGCAACTCGGCGCAGCTCCTCAGTGATGCACGGTGGACATCCTCATAGCGACAAAGAACAACGACACCGCAGCCGGTCGTCAAGTCTGCAGAAGAATCCAAAGCAGAATCATCACCGAAGTTCTTCCCGTCGGCAGAGCATTGCGAGCAGCCGGAGCAGCGGTCGCAGCCAGTCGCATTCTCGTTCTCGCCATCGCCATGGAGCAGCAGGAAAGTCGGGCAAGCACCGCCGCCGCCAGAGCTCCACGAAGAGGCGAAGCAGTGTGAGCGTTGCTAAGCATAAAGGCTCCGGAAAAGGAGGCAGTGGCGTGGGTGGTGGTGGCAATAGCAATACCAAAGATGGAGCGAACGATGGTAGCAGTGGCAGCGGTGGTGTGGATGGCAGTGGCGATGGTAACGACGAAGAAAAACAGGCACCCGCTCCACCAGAAACGAGGGAAGAGCGGGCAATGCGAGTCGCTGCTGAATACGCTGCTGCGAAGGTAAAAAATAGAAAGCCTATCAGCTTTCAGTAGCTTTTGGCCTTAACGAATTCCCACCACCCTAACTTACACGTGTTGCTTTATTTCTTTTGTGTGAAATATACTACATGTGCGCGCAGGCCGCAGCGAAGGAGCGGCAGCGGTCGAATGCGGCTCTGGCTAACGCGGCTCGCGAGAAGGAGCGCGCTCGCGTGCAGCGAGCTTTGCCCGGGTGGTCCCTGCCTGCGCTCCAAACTTTGAACTTGAACGGTTGCCGTGCCTTTGCGCGTGTAGGGCTCAACCGTTTGTTGGCCAATGCACCTCAGGTAACACGTAGCGTGGTTTTGTCCCGTATGTGGGTACTCGCTATCGTAGGAAGCACGTCACGAATGTTTACTTTCGTTACGCTTCTCATTTTGGCAATGCCTTGCACATTTGTTCTGTTCATTTGAAATGAAAAAAAAATGTTATCTACCTTCATTGTACCTCCGTTGCGTGTCTATGTTCTTGTGCCGTCCCATTACCACCACATGTCACTAAATAGCTCCGAAGCTTAGACGCAACGGGCTGCATTCTTCTGGTGGGCGATCGCCAGAAAGCCGTAGAAGAAGCAGCCCTCCTCGCAGCCGCTGGGGGCAAAAAAGGGGGGTCTCAACTAGGAGGAGGCAGCTCTCATGCAGGCTCGCAGCGCCCGCCTTCTGCTGCTTCTTCGCATGCTTCTCATGCGTCCGCAGCAGCTGCTCCTGCTGCTGCTACGATAACTAGCAATGATGGCAGTGCCCTCCTGACTGCTCGCAGCAACAACAGCAGCGTAGGCACGGCGCGGAGCAGTGCCTATGGCAGCAGCTACAGCGGCGGCAGCAGCGTCGGCGGCAATAGTAAAAGCAGTAGGCGGCGAAGGCGGCGCCACGGGAAGAAAAAGAAGAGTGAAAAGGCCGAAGCCGAAGGTCCAGTGAACTGGGCACTGATAGCCGCCGCCCGCCCGTATGCGAGGGTGCACCCTCAGGGGCTAGGACTTGCTTCAGCTCCCGATGCGCGCGCCTTGGCTTTCCGAGATGCGTACTTTGAGCGCCTGGCGCTGGAAAAACGCGCAACGCTAACGGTAGGGGTGTGTCTGCACAGCCGTGCATTTTCTTTTACTTCAGACCTTGGATTTTTGTGAGTGTGATGTGTCTTCTCTTCTTCTTCTTTGTATTTTTCTTTTTGAAATACTCGATTCTCTGACCTGCTTGAATGAACGATTTTTGTTTTAACATGAAAGGTGCTCCGGTGCTTTCGGTCCTTCAAATTTCGGCGCGTATACGTCGTGCGCCATGCGGGTTTCGTGCTCACGCGCTACTGGCGCACGCTCAACATCGGCCTGCTGAAAGTGCTGCGGCTCTACCGTAGGACCGAAATCAACCGCAAATTGAAGCGCAACTTCTTCCTCAACACCTTGGCCCTGTACAATGCGGGGCGGATCTTGCAGCGGCTGGGGCGGGGCGCTGTGGCGCGGCTCCGAGCGCGGCGCAAAGCGAGGATCGTCCACGAAGCGGCTCAGGCGATTCAGCGCATGATGCGCGCCCGCTGGGACTGGCAGCTGTACTTCAAAGAGATGGTGATCGAAGGGGTGCTGTCGGCCGAAGAAGAGCCCAGGTTCGGGTTTCAGAGGGGGGCCGTGCACCACCACCGGCCCCAATGGTCGGACACAGTGAAATTGGCTCGGGTCAAACAAGTGCCCATTCGGCCCGAGGGCAGCCCTCCTCAGTACACCTTCGACGGCACCAAGAAATTTTCGGAAAGCGAGTTTGCCACCAGCACCAGTTACCTCACCGACATGGACATTCAGCGCGCGTTCAACGCGGGCATGAAAGACACGCGGCCGGCGACGCCGCCCCCCAAGGGCAACCACAGCCCCAACACGCAGTCCTCCGAAGAAAAAGCGCGCGCGGAGCGCCTGAAGCAACCGCTCGGCATGCCCACCCGGCCGCACTCCTTTTACGAGTAGATTTGAAAACCACATGGGCACTAGGAATGCGAATGGGGAATTCCGACTGCGCCGAAAATATATATCGAAAACAATTGGGCTATAATTTTGCTTTGTGAGCTCGTTGTTTTACTTGCCTTTCCTCCACTTATGAAGTGCTTGAAACGATTCTAAGAACTAAGATCAGCACCACGACTCTAGGTTCGGTTTCCCGCGGGAAATTCCGCGGAATTCCCGCGGAAAGGGAATTTTTTACCAATCAGACGTGATTTCCGCGACGGGGATTTAGCAGTTCCTTTATGACTACGGCACGGAAATCCCGCGGAAAACCCGCGGAAATGCCACGCGAAGTGAACTTTTTAGCAATCGCGCGGGAATTCCGCGGAAACGGGAATCGTAACCCTGCCACGACCACGACCCGCAATTTAATTCGTGTCTCCTTTCGATGGCCCCTCAATACAAATCCACTGCGTGTGCGATATGCAATCGCGAATGATCACTGCTGCATAAAACGCGCAGATGCACGTCAAATTCAGAATCAGCACCATTATGGATGCGCCCCTGCATCTGCATCGGCCGCGTCTGCGGTCTGTCTGCTGCGTGGCATGTGGCATGATGGCATGATTCCTTTTCCTTTACAGGGTTTGTTTTCGATTTTCACATTTGCTCCCTCTCATCCCTCATCCCCTCATAAGCTACAGTACAAGTATAGTAGTGTACTGTATCAGTCATCAGAAGAATCAGAAGATGGCTTCGAGTTGTTAGGCCTTTCCGTCTGTCATTACTTAGCCTAGCTAGGAAGCAGTTGTACGAGGGTATCATACAGACGCATCCTGGATCATTCTTAATTAAGTATGGCAGAGTCAAATGTTCGTAACCTAGTGCTCCTCGGGCGCACTGGGCGCGGCAAAAGTGCGACTGGCAACACTTTAGTAGGGCGATCTGCGTTTCAGTCACAGCGGGGCGCTGCAGCGTGCACCGCACAATGCGAAGTTCACTCCAAAACATACTCTGACGGAATAGTAGTGAACGTTTGTGATACACCGGGTCTATTCGATCCTGGCCTCAGCAATCAAGAAACCTTAGGCGAGTTAGCAAAAGTGCTTTCGCTGGTGCCGGGAGGCATCATTCACGGCGCGCTCATAGTTCTCAACGGCGATGACACGCGATTCACTTCCGAAGAACAATGTGCTCTTCGTCTCTTGCACTTGTTGTTTGGGCCTCGGCTCTTTGACGTTGCCACGTTTGTGTTCACTCGTGGAGATTACTTCCAGGGATTTACCGACTTTGAGGCGCAGGTCACTACTTCTGTTTTTATTTTTGCGAAGGAAGAGGATTGTTATGCTTCACAGTTCCTCGAATCCTCTAGAGCACAAATATTTATTGTGAAACAGCTTGAATTGCGTGAGATCCGCGTCGTCTTATTATCTCGCTGGATGCCATGCGTGTCTTCTAGGCCCAGGGTACCTAATAGGTACGTAGCTTACTCAGTGCCCTCTCTTTCCTAGGTAATTGCGCCTCTATTCCTCAGTGGAGCTACAGTCAGCCCAACCGCAACAGAATCTGCTTCGATTTCATCACCACAATCCTTAGAGCAGACGCCGCCTCGTGCCACGCCGCCTCCTGAAGCCTCGTTCCCGACAATGACCGCTACCGCCGCCGCCGCTGCCGCCCTAGAGCCACCTGCGTTGGCCGGCGGCGCTCGGGCCCTTCGGAATTGGCTGCACGCGTGCGGCCGCCGCGTCTTCCTCATCGACAACAGCGCTGTGGGCACTTCGAAGGGCTACGAGCAAGCTGAAGCGCTGCTGCAAGTGGTGAACGCTAATTTGCTGAAGCTGGCGCACGTCAGCGCTGCGTCGACTTCAGAGGCTGAAGAGGGCTCAAGTACTGCTATTAGCAATAGACACAATGAAACGAATTCAAACGGCAACGATGCTGCTGCAGCGTACAGTCGAGAAGACTTCGAGCATCATGCGGCATCTCTCACGGAAGCGCAGCGCCAAGCCCTCGCTGAGCCGCAGTCGCCTGAGAAGCAAGCCGCCACTGCGCTCGCCCTGCAGGGAGAGGTACGCACTTTGACAATTTATGTGCTGCGGTATGCTGTTGATGAATAAAGAATTCCTCTTTTGTTACTTCTTGTTTGGCTGTTGGTGCGGCTAAGAACGGATGAATACCCTGGTAGTTGCACACCTTGCGGCTTCGTCTTCTTGAAGTGTACACGCGCGCTCTCAATCATGGCCTATACATGTGCTGCGCAATACAGGTGGGCGGTTTGAAGCGAGAAATCGGCAGTTTAAAATCGTTAGTGCAGCAAATGTCGACGGAGCAGTCCGCAACGCTCATGGCCATCGTTCAGCAAATGCGTGCTCCTCAGCAACAGAAGCCAGCGGAGCCGAACTCAAGTGAGAGTTAGTAGCATCTTTATGTGAACTTCCGATTTCACAGCCAATAATACTGGCGGATATTTCTATTTTTCTTTCCTTTTAATGAAACCATGCCGATACAAAAACAATGGGCACTCAGGCTCCGCCGACTTGATCGGAGGGAGGACGCTAGATAGAACCCTCTGGAACGCGCAGATGCATGCTACATGTGCAAATACAAATCACCTCTGAGAGCGCGCTATTTCTTCCCTTGTCTTTTTTTGCACTAGGGGAGTATTATCTAATCGCACTAGGTTCGCAATTAGAAGTAGGCAGCTGCTCCTAAGAGAGAACAATAAGCGCTTTTCCGAAGGGCCTTAAGCCTCCAGGCCAGCCTAGGGCAGCCTGGCGACATCTGGGATTTGGAAGGGGAGGCCATATGCCTCTTGTTTTTATTTTAACGAAATCAATGGCCATTGACCTGTTGTCAGTGGGCCTTTTTCGCTTAATTCAATTCGATTCAGCGGATGGGTAATAGAAATTAGGGACTTGTTCCATGAAGGAGTTATAATTATAGTTCGCAATGGAAATGGAATTCGGGTTAGTTATTGCTTAATGATCACGGATCAATAGAAGAGATGCTCCCAATCTAGAAATCGAAGACTTCATTTGGCTCTGTGTTGTTTCAGTTTTTCTAGCGAGGTCTTGATCTCGATCTCAGATGGCTGTCCCGAGGCCAGCAAGGTTATATCTATTATCTCGATCTCGGCTCCTGCTAGTATCATAGTCTCCAGACTCTGCGCTCCCTCGGCTGCATGTCAAGGCCTGGTTATTTGCAGGTCCCTGAGCCATGTACTCGGCCCAGCTCTGTTTGCGTTTGGGCAAATGAAACAATGGAGTCAGAGGCGGCGCGCTGCTGCTGCTGCTGCTGATGTTGTCCGCGTATGGCGACGGTTGAAACAGAGATACACTTCCAGAGTCCAGCTGTTGCTGTTGCTGTTGTTGCTCCTGCAGTGCTTGCGCCCGCATCTTGGCTTTCAAGCGATGGTATTTGTTGGCGGCCAGCGCGCTGTTGAACCGAGCTTCGAGTTGGCGATGCTGGCTGCTGCGCCAGGGGGCAATGGGATCGGGCACAAACCATAGGACCCCCATTTCGGGGGGTGGCGGCGGCTCCGAGGCCAGGGTCTTCAGCAGACGATCGACGATTTGGGCCGAAGCCGCGAGCTGGCTGGGCGTCGAGTGCTTGGAAGCGGCATGAGTGGGCACCAGGGCACCTCTCAAGTGCTTCGGCAACGGCAAGCCGGTCGTGACGTCAAACGCAGACAAAGGCCATACTCCACCAAACGCAGCCAGCTCAGCGGCGACTTCAGCTTGAGCTTGCGACGCCATTGCCTTCAAGGTTTGTTCTTCTTCGGCGCGTTTTTTCGCTTCCTTCATGCGCTCCTTGATCTGCGATTGCTTCGTGGCCTTGGTGCTCTTGCTATTACTTCTATTGCTACTGCTCTTGCTGCTGCTACTGCTGCTGCCATTGCTATTGCTATTGCCACTGCTGCTGCTGCTGCTTTGATTGTCCCTCTTGTTGCCGCGCCATAATCGAGATAGAGGGCCAGGTCCGCTCCTAGTAGCATCTACTGCAGGCTGTTCCGAAGCATCATTGGGCGACGGTGAGCCAACGACAGAAGCAGCCCCAGCACCAGCATTCGGCTTGTCTTGACCCAATGCGCCTTCACTACCTTCTTGCCCCTTGGTAACCTGGTTGGGATGTTCTATTCTTGTTGGCGCTTCAAGTAGACCAGCGCTCTTATTGTGAGCATCTGACAAATCTACGGTGCTTGGGCGGGGCTCGACCTCAGGCGTATTTCTGTGCCGGCCCCACCAGCCACCTTTATTGTTGCTGGTGCTGCTGCTAGCGGTTTGTTCGGTTTGCTCCAATGAGACAGGGTCTGGAGGTGGACCAGAAGATGTTCCTGCTGTTTTGAAGCTCTTTTGGGTTGTTTGTGAAGCTGAGACAACCACAGGTGGTGGTGCATTGCTCGAGGGAAGTTTACCGTTCTTCATGACAAAATCGGCCAATTCTGCAGCTTTTTCGGCCAACAATCTTGCGTCTTCGTCGGCAAGTTGAGCGTCGTCCGCTGCCTCTGCCGCTTTCACTCGCAGCGCCTGGCTTTTGGCGCTGGTTGAGACCACCCCAGCGTGCTCCACGTCGACCTTGGCCTTGTTGGCGATCCGGCGGAAGCGGGTTGCTTTCTGGGCCGACGCGTCCGCCGCTGCTTTGGCCGCTTCAACGGCCTTCTTGGCTTGGCGCTTCGCTGTCGCTGGGTCTAAGACAACACCAGCAGATGAGCCAGCTTGGTTCATGGTTGAGCTTGTCTTCGCATTCGGTGAACTTGGCTTGGCCTTTTTTTTGGCGGCTAAGCGTTTCTCGAAATCCAGTTTCATTTTCAACCGCGCTTCTTCTTCTTCAAACTTTTTCTTCTCTAAGTTGTTGCGAAATTTGTGAGGTCTTTCGGGCTCGATTTGCTTGACTTCAATTGGCTTGGTCTTCTTGGTCTTCTTGACAGACGGCGAGGTTGGCTTCGGTGATTTCGCCGCTACACACTCTACGACTGCGTCTTCATTTCCTTTATGCTTGGGCACTGAATCAGGGGTGCTGGCGAATGGTGCTAGGGCAGCCAAACGCTGGTGCGCTTCAGCTGTCGCCGCATCCGTGGCTGCTTCGCCAAACTTTTCTTGGAGTTTGCCCCACATCGCAGCACGCTTGCCGTCGTACTTGATCAGCAAAGCTTCAACACTGGAGACTTTACTGGAGTCGTGAACTTCATACAAGGCCGTCATTTTCAGACGGTCAAATGCCCACTTATCATCATCTCCTGTGGTCAAGGCATTACTATCGCTGCTGCGATTACTACCGCTACTGCTGCCAGCTTGACCGCCGGATTCTGCAACTGCTTTTTCCGCTGCCATTGCTTTTGAGGTACTAGTATTGATCAACGGAACCACTTTTCCTTCTTCAGTAGCGACGGAGGCTTTCATTGGCGCGAACTCCTTCTCAGTGGTATTACGTTTCTTAGGTGCTGGAGGAAGTACAGCTTCTACGGTAGTAGGGTTCAGCGCACACTTGCAGATCAAGAGCCGGGCAGACTTTGCGTTCCTATCTTGGCCGTTGATATTATTTATAGTGGTGCTGCTGTCATTGCCGTTATTGAATCGAGCTTCTGGCCAAGGCTCAAATACCACACGAGAAGTAGCACCCGTGCGCACCACAATGGTGTCCACGACCACCGCTGCACCTAATACATCAGCAGACGCCTGGAATTCCGCGTTGCGAAAAGCGGCACTAGCGCCACTGGGAGCCGCCGTCAAAGCAAGGCAGCGCGCGTCGTACTGTGCGCGTTCAGGTGCTGTCATGAAGGTTTCAACTCCTGATTCACGCCCATTTTGATCGTTGAGACGGGCACTGATCTGGTTGCCGCCATTGTCGTCATCGCCACTTAGCCATTTGCTCGCGCGCATGGTGCCTTCGCCTTCCAAGCTGCGCAAAGCAAGCACAGAGGGCGCGTACCGGTGCATGTGGCGGCGCAACATCCCCACCACTTGTTGCCGGTGCAATGCTGCTGCCTCGGTGATTGCGGTTGCTTCTTTTGCCGACCGAGCAGGCGAAAACATCCCTGCAGCCAGCAGCAGCGCTACTATAATGCTGTTGGAGCTAGTGCTAGACCCGAGAGGTTGGTCTAACAGTTCTGCTTCACCTAATATGCTTGCATTCGGGCCTACTCGAAGGTGGCGCGGAGCCTGGCGGTCATAGGCCGGCAAGGTTGACCTCAAGTACGTCATTTTACGGTCCATGGCCAAGCTCAGCTCGGTGGTCCAATCAAACACCTCGGGTTTCATAGGTGCTGCAGCGGCATGCTCGGCTGCATCCGACATCGACTGCGACGGTGAATGAATCCTTCCATCGTCCTGTATTCCTGTATCAAGATTCACGTCGAGAGGCTCCTTGGAATGATTGGCCTTCGGCGTACCTAGGACATCGCTAATGCCTCCTAAATTTTCATCTTCATATTCGTCTTCATCTAAGAGATTTGTGGACTCTGCCGAAGTTCTTGATGTACTGAGTGGTGAAAGTGGGTCGATGTCCTGGCTCTGCGCACCGTCGATTTTAAGTGATGCTGCTGTTTTCTGGTCCTGTACTTTTTGCTTTTCATCATCCTGCGCTTCTTGCTCTGTTGCATCCAAGGACAACTCTTCCGCAGCTGCGGGCATAGCATCAGGTGCTGCGGCTGCTGCGGACTCATTAAGGCTTCGAGTCTCGTCGGATTCCTCTTTGTATTCGTGACTTTCATATGCTTCGTGTTTCATGCTGAGTAAGACGTCGCCTTCGAGCACGACCTTACCAAAGACGAGAGGGTCCAGTAAAGAAGCGATTTGAAGTGAAATACGCTCCGCCATTTCCTTTGCAGCCTTCTCCGATGGTGTAGTGACCACAAATGCCAATAGCATGCCACCAGTTGTAGCAGCAGCTGTGGCAGCCTTGAAAGGTTTCTTTGAAAACATCGAGGGTCTCTGCGAAGGCTTCGAGGGTTTCATTTCTTTCGCAACTGCATTGACAGAACGGTGTGCCACGCGTTTCATGTCGTCAAGTGAGATATCAAGTTGAATAGCGCACTGCTGCCGTGCAGATTCGCTTGAGCCTTCAGGCAAGTGTGCTCGGTGTAGGAGCTTGAGTACAAAGCCCACCTCGCTTGAGGACAAGGACTCCACGGTAAGGAGTGGAAAAGTGTCGATAGTTTCGGCCTCACTTGGTTCAAGGCAAGCCACGGGCAATTTTTTAGATGAAGAGCTGAATGAAAAAAAGCTCGATTTCTTCTCAGGCAACGGCGGTGGCGGTGGTGGTGGCAATCCTTGTTTCGCGCAATTGTACTCTAGCTCGAATTGCGCTCTGGTTGCTTTGCCAGCGCTGCTCCTTGAAGTTCTTCCAAGGCCAGCTAGGCCACTGCGAATGGCGATCTCATAAATATGAATGAACTAAAGTGTTTAGCATGAGAAAAAAAACAGAGAGAGAGATGGGATGTAAGGAGCAGAAATTGTCACGTCACTCTCAATAGGTTAGGCCACGCACCTCGTCTTCGTCAATGGAGCCATTTTTGTTGACGTCCGCTAGTTTAAAAACCACTTCCATGTCTTTCATTGATGGAAGATTGCCTCCAGCGACGTTTCCATGCTCCTTGAGGACTTCGACGAGGAGCGCTTTGAAGTCTTTGGGGCTCAGCTCGTCCGTGCCACCGGTGCGTCGAATGAACTGCCGCCGGACTGCTTCGTTGTCAACAGCATTTGCATTGCTCGACTCCTTCGCTTCAGCCATCGGAGCTGGCTTCGAATCAATGTGAAAAATCAAGTGATTGGTTTCATGAGTCTATCAGTTTCTCTAACTTTAGGCAAGTATGTGCCCACTATGATTTGAGAGGTGTCAGGCCAGTGACTGCTTCTACCTGGTACACGCTGGCTACTGCACGAAAATACACTCGGTACTGATTTAAAAAACAGGCTACAGCAAGAGCTACGAGGTGAGAACTTTTAGGCTCCTGTCAGCTGTCAGCCCTTCACTCTCCTCTATAAAACGGACGCAATTGCAGTAGCAGCTACAAAATTGTTGTTCTACGAGGGCGCGTTGTTAGCGCGAAGTTCCCGACACCCGATGGATTGCAAACCGCTGATAGGCTGAAAAGTTCTCGTTTTCTTTATGATCACATCAGATCTTTTGGTTGAAGTGAAGGGTTCAAAACGCACGTCAAAGCGCCCTCCCAATGGGATTCGGCAGAAAGGGAAAGAATGTAGCCGCGGTGGCAGCAGAGAAAGCGCTCACGGCAGCACAGGTACTGACGCCGTTTCAAGAAGGCTGCGCCGCACTCTTGGTGCTTGGTGCAGTTGCCTCCTTGTACCTAGCACTCATACGGCCACCGCCCTCCAAGCTGACCGCTGCCAAGGACCCGCGCTTCTTATCGGTAGCTGCAGGCTGGCGATTAGCTTCCGCAGCAGCATTTGCACTCAATGTGGCAGCTGTGAGTCTACCAGGACGCTATGACGGAGACGTTAAGGTGGCCGATGACGGCACTGCGCAGTTTGGCTGGGATTCCCTCTTCACGCCAGCGCCGTACGCGTTCGCCATCTGGGGCGTCATTTACCTGGGCGAAGCAGCGGGCGTCTTTTTTCCTTTAGTTCGCGGCCGCGAGGTGAGATTAATTTGCAGGGTGAAACAAGGGGTGTCGACGAGACAGGAGAGGGGCAACTAGATGTATAGGACGCTTCTTACATTTCAAGACCATTTCCATTCAGATGCCTGAAGATGTTTTGCATACCTTAACCTGAATCTAGAACAAACAAGAGTCCTAGGATTTAAAATTATTTAAATTCTTGTATGCATACATACACTCTTTTCTCTATTAGGGTTCAGCAGCTGACTTGGACGCTGACGCAGCTCCTGGCTTCGTTGCAGCGAACATTGGGCAAGCTTTATGGTGCGCGGCCTTTCGCCCTTGGCTAGGCCCACAAAGGCTATGGCTGCCCGCGAGCTTGTTGGCCACCACCGCTCTCTGCCTCGTGGCCGCTACTGTGCGAGCGTCTCCCACCGAAAAATTGGTGCAACGCTTGAGCGTGGTCCTCTCCACGAGCTCAGCGGACGCCAAACACCGAGGCTTGTTTGAAAAGACCCCACGGTCCATTCACTTAGGGTGGTGCTGTGCGGCCGCACTGGTGAACGCCAATGCTGCTGTGGCGGCGAGCGGTGCTACTGCAGCGATCTGCTTGGCGTGTGCGCAGGCCTCGGTGGGGGCTGCGTTAGCTTGTGGCCTGTTGTTAAGTGCGTCAGGATTGCCCGCCGCCGGCTTAGCAGTGGCGTGGGCGCTCGAGGGCCTGCATGCCGCCGGTCTGCCAAAGAATGCGCTCGCTACAGCGGTTGGGGCCGCGCCCCTGGAGGCCTTGGTGAACTTTGAGCATACTGCGGCTATTGCCGTAGCTATGGGCGCCGTGGCCGTATTCCTGAAGCGCGCCACTCGCAACGAAGTGTGATAGTCTTTTCGTCTTTATCTTCTTCACTGACGGTTTATACGTGACCTGAGTCCAATTGCTGAAGCCAATTCAGGAGGCTTTATCGTTGCGAGATTACAGTATCTCCGCCACGCCCTCGTACCTATCTAGATCTCCCTTGGAAGCAAATAGATCCGGGGCTTTAATTTTGCCTCTACCCACATGAACTCTAACTCTAAACTCACATACTACATAATCGAACTCTTAAATCCACAAGCGGGATGAACTCCCCTTAAATACAGAACTCGCCGGCTTCTGGTACTCTAGCTCCACTCCAATTGGCACTCCAATTCCCCAGCTGCTCTTTCCTTAAGTCCTATGATCGCAATTTCTAAATAGATTCATTGGCACTAGCCAGGTGCGAGCCCGATGAGGTGCAACTAGGAACAAAAACAGACAAGAAACGTAAGAAGTCAATTAACGAGAAAATTCAATCACGTGGAGTGAATTGCTTGAAGCAGAATCCGATCGCAGCGAATGCTTAGAAACCGAATTCTCGCTCTTACGCAGCATGGCTGCTTTGAATTCAGTTTCGGCGTTGAAACTCAGTGGCCAAGGTCACCTATATGAAAAAGAAGGTGGAGGTTTTAGAATCAGCACAACGTAGCCGATAATTTGCTGAATGGCTCCTCACGAAAATCGCTTTAGTCATACATGTATATTCTACGCATACCTTGAGGGCGCCTTCATTGTAATCGTGCGTAAATTCCACGCTGCCTTTCACCACCACTGCTACTTTCACGCAACCGTAGCTGGTCAAAGCACCCTGGCAAATGCGCTCCGATGCAAACATGTGCTTTCCTAACAGGTTCTCCAGCGCCAGGCCCCCTTGGCTGTTGGTGCGCCACTGCGGTGCCTCTTTCAGGCGGGCAGGCAGAGCCAGGCACAAGTGGCGCAATTCTTCGGCTTCGCGCACGGCGCACGAGAGGGCGTTCGCCATCAATGCAGCGCTGTTGCTGTGGGTGCTGCTGCCAGCGCTGCTTGCACCGCTGACGTTCC
>Ga0307979_1000952_pt1 | contig 20578 bp, 23 predicted proteins | sample OrgLakmetage1058_FD_201833 | JGI IMG/M metagenome (GOLD analysis project Ga0307979, IMG submission 201833) | Saline water microbial communities from Organic Lake, Antarctica - #1058 | ecosystem: Environmental > Aquatic > Non-marine Saline and Alkaline > Saline | place: Antarctica: Organic Lake...
TTCTTTTAAAAAATCACTAAATTTTACCCCTCAATTTCTTAACGTGAGAGTTTCTTTTCACCCGCAACTGGCTGTAGTTGGGCAGAATTTAACGGCTCTCTTCTCGTGGGAGCAAGAATCTGTGGTCTGTGGAGGCGCAATTGACTGAGACGCGGGGCATAGGCACATACACCGAGAGGCACTCTGCTGGGCGCTTGGCATGGAAGCGCACACCCCTTCCCTTGCATTCAGGCGGCCTATGCGCCGCGTGCTTGCGCCGCTCACTCTGGGCCTTGCTGCAGTAGCGTTTATATTTGGTGTGGTTGACCTCAGAGGACGAACATCGTCACAGGGGAGTGCTTCACGCGACTTGTCTTCAAGTGCTCTAGGGCGTGTTACGACGGCTTTGGAATCAGTTCCGCCTGAAATTGATGCTGTAACTCCACCGCTGGCGCATGCAAGGACTTACGAAATCACGGACACAACTTCCTTGAGTGACATGGAGACGGGTGCGACAGTCGTGCCCTCCTCTCCACACATCGTCTTTTTTCTGCTGGACGATATGGGATGGAATGACATCGGCTACCAGTCCACGGACATGCCTTTGGCGACGCCTTTCATGGACGAGTTGGCGGCCACTGGCTTGAAGATGACGAAGTATTACACGCAGTACGAGTGCACTCCTGCGCGAGCTAGCCTCATGACGGGTAAGGCGCCCATCAAGCTTGGGATGATGCACGAGTGCGTAACGCCAACCTCCGTGTGGGGGCTTAAGAAGTCCGAGGCGACCATGGCGTCCATGCTGGCGGAGGCAGGCAACTACAAGACGCACATTGTGGGGAAGTGGGATTTGGGGCACTATGCGGTGGATTTGTGGCCTACCGAGAGGGGGTTCGACTCTTTTTATGGGCTGAGCTGCTACGGCTACGACGATTACTCCACGCACGACAACAAAGGGTTTTGGGACTTGCACGACTTCAATAAAGTGGAAGGGCGCTTCGTGCCGGACCAGGGTGCTTACGGGGTTTACTCCACGACCCTCTTCGGGGAACGGTAAGAAGCTGAGTGCTAGAGAGAGAGTTGAGGGCAGGGGAGGCGGGGTTTGTTGGTGGCATCGTAGCTTTTTCCTCTCATTGAAAACATGGGCATTTTGTCCTGATGCCGCCCTTTATTAATCTTGCTTGTTGTGCCTCATCAATCACGCGCGCCCGCATCTCTCTCACACACACACATGTAGGTGTGTGGACATCGTAACCGCGCACCCGGCCAAAGAGCCCCTCTTCTTGTACGTGCCGTTCAATGCGGTGCACAACACGCTGTCGGTGCCCGAGGGGTTCGGAGACACCCAAGTCTTCGCGGCCATCACCAAGGACATCACCTTCAGCACGCGCAAGCTCTTCGCCGGCGCTGCTTACGTGGCAGACCAAGAGGTGAAGAACTTGAATGAAAACATGTTTGGTGGTGTTAATATTGAAAAAAGACATTCAACGCTTCGTTTCTTCGCCAATTCCTCATCGCTTACCTCTTTTTTTTATTTGCGGAAGTTACTCACTCCTATTAACTTCCTATTTGTCTCTCCTTTTCCGCTTGTCTCGATCTCCGGTGCAGATGAAGCGGGTGGTTGCAGCCCTCAAGCTCAGGGGAATGTACGACAACACGGTGATTGCCATGGCCAGCGACAACGGCGGGTCTCCCGCTGACGGAGGCAACGATTGGCCTCTGAGGGGCGCCAAAAGGACCCTCTTTGAGGGGGGCATTCGGGTCCCCGCCTTCATTCACTCCCCGCTCTTGAGTTCGGAAGTGCGGGGCAACACTTTTACGGGCCTGATGGATGTCTGTGATTGGGCGCCCACTTTGATTCTGGGGGCGTCGTCTCTGACGCTGGACGGCGATCGCGCCAGCCAATTTGATGGGTTCAACCTCTGGGATTCTCTCAACAAGGCGGGGGGCGTGTCACCGCGCAACGAAGTGCTGTTGAACATCGACTACGTGTCTCAAACGGGGGGTGAAGATGCCGTCAAGAACCTCGATGACGTCTGGATGGGCTTGATCATGGAGCTGCACGGGCGCCAATACAAGGTTCTCATGCAGCAATTCGACTACACGTACTACAGCCCCAGCAGCAATTCTCCGTGGGGCCACCAAGTCCAAGCCAATTACTCGGACTATCTGTTCGACCTAACCGGTGACCCGTACGAGCGGCACAACCTGTTGGAGCACTACAAGACTTCAGGTGCCAAAGGGGTTGACTTAAAGAGCATTATTGCGACCCTCTCTGAGCGGCTCTGTCATCACTACGACAAAATGAACCCCACCCAATTCAAGGGCGAAGACTCGCAGTTTAAGAAGTTTCTGGTGCAGGTTCACAACGACTGGATCACCTGGTACGCGGACTACGACGATAGCACGAAACCGGGCCTAGGCCTCGAAGATGCCCCCACATGTAACGCCGAGAAATTGGCCGCCATCTTGTGGAGGTCCGCCAGCACCGACGAAGACGACGGCCAATTTGACGACGACGTTTCTCTTGTTGTAAACGCTAAGAGTGGCAGCAGCTCGACGAGTGGCGGTGAGGAAGCGGTCGGTCCTCATGGCGTCGAGAACCCCCTCTCGCCTGATGCAGCGGAAGTGGCAGAGGAAGGGCAAGAAGATGCCGAAGCCCGCGCAGAAGCAGATGCAGCAGCAGCAGAAGAAGCGAATGAAGAAGAGGAGCCCGACGCGATTTCGCAGTTACTGAAGCGCAAGATGAAGAAGCTGAACCGACTGAACCAACAGCACAGGGCCAGGTCCGCGGACTAAAACCATGAGATTTTCTGCTCCGGAATTGGAAACAGAAATCTTGATGCTGGTTTCTCGGAGATGCCACATCTGGATATCATTGAACGTGCTCCATTCCCTTTATACATGCGTCGACTATAAGTCCCACTGTACGAAATAGCTGGGGGAATCGCAACGGAATCCGCAATTCACAATTAAATCGACATCTGGTTGTATAATGCATAAAGTCTAAAGCCCATATATTATACAGCCCTGGCCTCTAGGTCGCGATTTAAGCCGTAAATTACGCGTAATTTACGCGGGGAAGTATTTTTTACCAGTCAGACGTGAATTACGTCATTAAACCCCGCGATTTATGTGGTGACGTCACCGTAGAACCCCCCTGAACCTTTTGGGTGTAACTCATCAACACAACCACTCATCGTGGTGGACTCTATCGAACGATACCCATGCCGGTAAAGAGTAGCACTTCCCTCTGGGCAGAGACCACGCCCATCACGAAGGACGTGTAAAAAGAAGTGCAAATCGCACACAGGCAGAAAGGAAGTGAGTTAGTGAAGTAAGAAGTAGGGAAGGGAGTTCGGAAGGGCACAGCACCACCAAAGAATAACAAGAGCCCGTATTTTAACGATATTTACCGCGCGTATGGCACACGTAAATTACGCGTGATTTACGCGTGATTTACACGTGCAGTAAAAAATAAGCTCGAGGCGCGTGAATTACGCGTGTACGTAAATCGCACCCTTGCCTGGCCTCGTGGGCTAGGGCTAGGTTCGGTTTCCCGCGGGAAATCCCGCAAAATTCCCGCGGAAAGCGGAAAGGGAAAGGGAAAATTTTACCAATCAGACGTGATTTCCGCGACGGGAATTTAACAGTGCCTTTAGCCTTTATGCTTTATGACCGTATGACCACGGCACGGGAAACCCGCGGAAATACTGCGTGAAGTGAAATTTTTAGCTAGTTAGTAGTTAGCCATCGCGCGGGAATTCCGCGGAAACGGGAATCGCAACCCTGCTCGTGGGCCGCATGATTCGAAATACCGAAGTACCGAAGTGTAACGTATATACCGTATAACGTATAACCGCACTAAAGATAAAGTTGTTCATCTGGACATCTAGAGGCATAAATATTTAAATGATTATACTGTTAGGAGTATAAATATATCTCGTTGGCTTTCAACTTTTCATTCGCATTGTGGAATTAGAAGTCGGCCTCATTCTCCTTTTCTGCCGTTGTATTTCTACTTTATGGTGCCTGACATCTGAGCTTCTTCTGCGCCAATAGGGCAGGTCCATCTATTTCTGTGGCTTTGTTTTTTGGTGGGATATAAGCAGAGCCTTTTTTACGCGGTTTGGCGTCAAGGGATAGGGGTGTTGGCGTTGGTAGCTTCGGTCTCCATGCCACTCAGATGAGAAGCGCCTGCGTTGTTGTTGTGGCTCTCTCGCAGCAAATCCAACAAATGCTGAAGGGCTTTCTTTTGCCGAGCTCGCAACGGCTGAGACATGAACTCCAAGAACCTTCTGTGCGCTTCCCCCAGCGCTTCTTCGTCCATTTGTGCGTACGCCTCGAGCAGGTCGGAGATGGACTCCCAGTTCAAAGGCCTGGACCCAGAGAGCTCGGCCGTGGGGCACCCAATCTCAATGAGCGCGCCCGCTAACTCCGCATGGTGCTGCTCCGACATCACGTGCTCGCCGCTGTGAGGATGGCCACCGCTTCCGCCTTCCTCCGAGGCCCGTCGATAGTGAGGCACCGCACTACGCTCGGCGCTGCGACTCACAGCTGAGGAAGCAACACCGCTCGATGAGGAAGAAGCAGCAGACGAAGATGACGAAGAAGAGGCGCCGCTACGGCGGCTACTGTGGCGCGTGCTGCTGCTGCTTCTTTCACCTGTTGTTGTGGTGGTGGCCTGCCGCTGTGCCGCCTGCTGCTTCAAATCTGTGGGAGAGCCCGGGTAGTCCTGCGTAATGAACGGGTGCGTCAGCCCCACATCGGGCCTTAAGCGGTGAGTTGGGTCTAGGCTCAGCATCCGGCCAATAAGATCTTTGAACTGCAGGTAGTCCGCGGCCGAGTGACCGTTTTCGTTGAGCCAGCGACCAGAAGGCCCTCCACTGTAGACCCCTAGCACCTCATCCAAATTGCGGGTCGAAGGCGGGTCTAGAGGCGCCCATCTGGCTTGCCCCGCCGCCGCCTGGGCTCCGCTCGCCGGTTTGAACAGCTGGGTGCGCTTCTCTTCCGCGAAACAGTCGATCATCGCGTCGGGGGGAGGGCCACATAACGCCATGATCTTGCGCACCTGGTCAATGTGGTTTTCACCGCTGAACAAGGGGGTGCCCGAGTGCATTTCTACCAGGACACACGCAAGCGACCACACGTCAATAGCGACGGTGTAGCCACAGCCTAAGAGCACTTCGGGCGAACGGTAATATCGGCTCTGGATGTAGGAGAACAACTGCTGCCCTTCGGTACAGCTGCTCCCGAAGTCAATCAGCTTGATGGCTGATCGTTTGGGGTTCCGGATGCAAATGTTCTCCGGCTTCATGTCCGTGTGAATCACTCTCACGTCGCTTCTCGCTAAGAAGGCCAGGGACCGCAGCAGAGCTTCGCTGAATTTGCGCACCAGCGGCAGCGAAAAGCCGTGAAACTGCACTTGCTCCAGTAAAGTGTACAGGTTGGAGCTCAGCATTTCAAATACCAGGCACTCGTGGTTGCCGACTCCCGGATTATTGAACACGAAGTGGCCTCGGAGCTCCACCACATTCGAGGACCCGTCCGTGTCGGCGGCCCTCAGGTCCTGCAACAGCTTGATTTCTCTTCTCGCCTGCTGGCTGTAGGCGCGGCGGGCTTTGATGATTTTGATGGCCACGTGTTCTTTGGTTTGGTGGTCCAACGCTTTCATCACTACGCCAAAAGCGCCCGATCCAATCTGCTGCTTCAGCTCGTACCTAAAAGATTATCGTCAAGGAGAGAAAAACAAACACGAGTGAGGAAACAAATTTTTTTTTCAGCACGCACAAACGACATGACCGCATGGCTTACTCTAGCTGCCTTTCCCCCTCGGGCAAATGCAACGGCCAAAGAAGTGATGCTTCGAAACAACTCTTACTGAGGTTGCAAACACAAGCGTTTTGCGTAGTGAGTATTGCTTGTGTGTGTATGTAGGTGTACCGTCCATTGAGGATGAGGGAAGCTTGCCCCTCCAGCCACCGAAAGTTGCCGGTGTTCCCCGAGGCCTGCACGTTTTGCCACTTCTGCTTCGCTGCATAATAGGAAGTGTTGATCCCTGTGTAAGTGTTGATGAGGTTCAGCGTCAGCTTCCGGAGCGGCTGCTGCGGCCACGGCGGGCTGGCGTATTCGCAAATGAGCTGCACGATGGGCCGCTTGCGCCTCGACCCACCCACAAGCGAACCCACGTCGTGAATCAAGGGCCCGCGCTTCCATAGCAGCAGCATGGTCGTGCGCCATCGCTGGAACAAGACGCAGGGGCAAAGGCAAAGTGAGCGAGGCATGAACGAGGTGCCAACACTGGTGATGAATGGAGGGGGGCTACACGTGGAAGCAAGCAACTAAAGCGAGATAAATAGATCCGCACCTCACGCTCTGACACGTAAATGAAGGACATCTTAAAGGTGTCGGCGTCTCAGTGATATTGAAGCGCTTCAACCTGTGCAGAAGGCCTGAGGTAGAACACACATTGGGGCAACACAGGTGGGACTGGGAATGAGAAGGAGGTTTGGGAAATGAGAATTTGCTCTAATGATGAAGTTTTGGTGTTAATGATGATGGCATACAATATTGAAACGCAGTCGTGACGGAGCAAAAATAGAGCCGCGCAACAAATTTAAGCAATGCCAAGTGTGCAGTTCTCTTGCTGCTGATCGCCTCTTCCATCTTTGCACCGATATTTTGTTCCGCGGTGTGCAATGTGACCGTTTACTCTTTCGTGTAAAATAATTGGTTTTAAACACCGACGCCACCGCTCCCAATCCCACTTAGCTCAAAGCAACCCATCCTTTCTAGGAAATAGCCCGATGCTTTCCGTATTTCTCATCATTTTATGCGCAGTAGAGCTCCTTCCGCGTCTCGGAGTACATGAGAACTTTGCCCTGAATGTCACCAGATGGTGTTCTTCTCCATGACACAACGGTAAATCTCTCCAGGTGTAGGGACAGTGGCAGGAGACTGATGAAAATAAAATTTCCGTACCACTAATGCTGTCCAAAGGTAGAAGTGCCAAGGCAGCCAGAGGCACTTGGAGATAGCGCCCGCCGCTTCCCTTCTTCGGCTGCCTCGATTTGCTGATTTTGCTGAGCACAGAGAAAGAAGAAAAAAACGGTAAAGAGTACACACTAGAATATAATGATTTGATGAACTTTTGGGGTTTCGGGATGGGTTCGGCAGAAATTCTTCTTCTTCTCCTCCCTTCGAAACGAGAGAAAAAGACGTTGCAACGTAGCAACAAGTTTAGCTGAGCCATCATATCCTACGCTACATCCTACCCTCGGGTGAAGCGCGAAGCTCGACACGGGCAGGTACGAAGCAGTAAGCAGTTTTGGCATGATTACATCACTGCTGTCGTTAATCTATTAGCCAAGCATCCCCACGCCTTCCATAACCATTGCATGTCAATCGTTCGGCAGACCAAGCATCGACCATGGAAGTTCCCCTTTCGCGTGAAGTGGTAGAGCTCATCGCGCGGGGTTTGCCGGTGTATGCGATGGCACCTTGCTGCCTCGTCAACGTTACCTGGGCAGATGCTGTGCGACCACTCATCAAAATGGCTTTGACGGTACAAAACGAGTTGGCATGATCTGTTTTGTGTGTTTTGTTCCAAACAGTTTTTTCTATTTCAGAACAAATGAATCAGCCACCATCTTACCTTATTTTTCTTTTTTCACGTAACTTACAAAGATGTACTCGCGCGCATACATCTAGGAGAATGTTGAATCGTTGGTGTGTGTGCAGCGACTCATAGTAGAAGCTAATCTCGGCAGCTGCCTGAACGCTACCCTTCTAGCTGGTGGTGCATGTGCTGCTCTAACCTCTGCTGCTCCAGGCGACGGTCAGATTCATGTTTATCCCTCTCGCACAGCACTCGACGCCACTGCCTGCTGCGGCCCGCAAGTGCTAGACTCAGCACTTTCACTACCTTCTGGAGAGATTGGTGACTCAGGGAAGCGAGTCATTGGATTTGCCGAGGTGCCAAGTTCTTCGTCGTCTTCGACGGCACGAGAGATGGTGGGCTTGACTGTCGGGGAGGAACTAGGGCATGGGGCGGAAGTAAACGTTTGGTCTATCACCGGTGCCAAGAAGCAAGCCATGCAATGTACATTTCTGGAGCACTCGTCAGCTCTATCAGGCTCTCACCAGCGTGCTGTGTTGAACGGTGAAAGTGCTGACGATGCTGCAAGTGCTAACTTCAAATGCCGAGCGACTCACCTCTCCACCGACGCCTCTTCGTCTGGCATGGTGGTGCTGCGCACTTTGGTGCACAATGCCTTTGAAGCTAGTCGTGAGCGCGCTTTGATTGCTGCGTGGGATTGCGCCACTGGCCAATATGTGCCTCAGGCTTCTGCTAGCCTGTGCTGGGCAAATCCACCTGAAGATTCGTCCTCTGTGGAGGAGGCAGACGTTGAAAACTTGCCTCCAACTACTGCTGGCACAAGTAGTGATGCTGAAGCAGTCGCTCCCGTAAAACCAATCAACAACGGTGACGGCCAGGGTCGTTATGGGGGTGTGGACTGCGCGGTTCTCTATCCTTCTTCTAATAAAGATGGCCCCTCCAACTCGATTCTTGTCACGGGGCATGCCCGCAGTGCTGACGGTGTGGTTCGGGTGAGTATCTAACGTGTGCCTCTTGCCTTCATTTTTATTACCTCGAACCATACATGTGCCCGTGTGTGTGTGTGACTATCCCCTCCACTCTCACCCGCTTCTTTCTTCCTCTTGTGTACCGTTTAGGTGCGCCTGTGGGACTCCGAGACCGGTCAACCTGCCAACGGCTCCTTAAAAGCCTCCACTTACGAAGCCTGCACGCTCCCGACGCAAGGCATCTCAGTGGCAGGAGCCCTGTCTGGTAGGTTGATGCGATAAAGATTTCGAGAGACAGGGTTGAGAGTGAGGTTGTGGGTTGTTTCTCGCGTGTGTGCCCTTTTTTTTCATTGAGCACACACTTTGCCATGTGAAATCGTGCTCTTTGCTCCTCGTGGTGGCGTGTGCCCTAACTTCATTTCGATGTTGGGTATCACATTAGTGAGCTTGTCGGAGGACTGGGTGGTGGCGTCGTGCGCCGACGGCCGGGTCTACGTGTGGGACCGTAAAACGACGAACACAATGGCGGTGCTGGCGTCGCAGGTGCGCCCTTAAAACCAAGAAGTGCATGATCTTGTTGTTCTTTTTCATAATGAATTGACGTACTCGATATCTATACTCCCCCCTCATACTCGTGACCTCTTCTCAAATGAAAGGGCGTGCTTGCGTCAGCGCCGGTGGCCCAAAAAGAAGAACAAGGAGGCACCAGCAGCGGCGCAGCAGCAACTGTGATGATGGCAGGCCTTGCTCCCTCCGAGTTGCCGCCCCCACCTCCTTCGCGGGCTGCTGCAGAGACCTGCACCGCCGTGGCACTACAGGGAGGGTATTTGGTGTGCGCCTTTGCTCTGACCTTGGGCCGATCCAAGGTCTCGTTCAAGAGCCGCCGCAAGAAGGAGGTAAAGAAGAAAGAGGGAGATGATGAGGAGCACTTGGTTCTAGGTGTTCCTGGTAGCTTTTGTTCTTTCATTGGTTCTAGGTGTTCCTGGTAGCTTTTGTTCTTTCATTGGTTCTAGGTGTTCCTGGTAGCTTTTGTTCTTTCATTGGTTCTAGGTGTTCCTGGTAGCTTTTGTTCTTCTTGTTTTTTTCATTCGCTCCCCATTCTCTTAATCCTGTCAGGTTCGCATGGCGGTCTTCAAGCTTCAGCGCAGCGTGCACAACCACCACGATCAGGCTCAGCGGCGGTCGCCTCTCCTGCTGTTCCCCGTGAAAAAGAGCACCACCACCACTACCCCTCGTGTGGCGTCGTTTTGCGGCCTTTTGCCTGAGCTCGCAGTGTTTGAAAAGCCAAAAGAAGAAGCGGCGGAAGATGGCACCAACCAGGACTCAGCGCAAGGAACAACAACAATGAATGCTCCTCCAGCTGCTGCTGCTCAGGCGTCGACGGTTGCCGAATGGTAACGTCTCTCATGTCACTGAACACTTCACTCATCCACTGTTGACTTTGAGCTTCTGTTCAACTTGTTTCATTTCTGTCACTGAATCGTACAAGAGTATTATTTGCCACTCTAAACTTCCTCTTCTTCCTTTGTTTGTGATTACAGGTCGGTGCTCGGAGGCGAAGTGCGCGTGAACAAGCTCTCACTGGACCTCGAGCGCCGCGGCAAGATTCTCGTCGCGTGTGGCGCCAACGGATCCAACCAAAACGGTACACCCCACAGAATGAAGACCGCGCCTCTTTGCTGTCGTTCTGATGTCTGCCTTGTGCTGTGTTAATGTCTGTTACGTGACTCCAGGCATCTCTACCCTTTCATTCCCGTGCATGTGTGTATTTTCAGGAGAGCCCATTGGAGGTTTCCTCGCAGAGTACGACTTCCTTCACACTGACCTTCAACCAACGGTGGTGTAAATGGAACGCTGCTCGAGATAAGTGCCGAACAAAAAAACAACGAAACCAGTGGCAATGACAAGAAGAAGGGACATGAGCCTTTGAGAGGGGCAGCCTGAGGCGACTGGGAGCATCCATTTGGAATGGGGTGCTCTAGCATCGTGCACGTGTGGCGCATGGCCGTCGCATGGCCCTTGTATAACCCTCGGAACTCGGAACTAGAGAAAAGAATTGGCACTTCGCTGAAGATTTATCTAAGCACACGGAACACGGGAGGGAAAAACGGCTAATTCCGGCCCTTCGGGGCCTGTCTCAAAAACGGAAAGCCGATAGTCCTTTTAAAAAAATATTTGGTTTTAATTATTAATTATTCATCATTAATACTACATACCACTTACTACTTACTACCTCTTACCTATATCCTACATGCTATATGATCTACATGCCTATTCCTATTCCATGCTAATGTAAACGTATAACATCACCTTGTGGCGTTGTGTATTGACCGGAATTGGTTCTATTCACCGCGCATTTCGTTGCCGTTGCCCTTCAACTTTTAATTTTTAAAAGATAAAAGTAGAAAATAGGTTCTGTATTTCTGTTACTTCGAATTATTTGTAAGAGCTTAGAACGCACAGGAACCTCACATGCGGCCGGGGGCCAACGACAAACAAGCCACTGGAATGCCTTCTCCAAGTGTAAGTTTACCGCTGTTCGCGTTTCGTGAGCGACTTCGCCAGTCCATTTTCCATCCGAGACTCACTGTGCCTTGGGGGTGTAACTACATCTAACATACCATAGCAGGCTTCTGTTTAGAAGCCGCCGCCGCCACGGCCGCCGCCAGGAGCAGGCCGCTCGGTGCGGTACTCGCCGCCGAATCCGCCGCCGCGGCCGCCCGCGCGCTCGCCCTCGGGCTTGTCGCCACGCTCAGGGCCGACCCGGGCTGCCACAGCGCCGGCCTTGGCCTTGTGGGTGTTGGGCACGTATTCCTCGGGCAAGTTGAGGTACTTGCGCATGTACTCGACACCCTCGTCGTTGAGGTACCAGTAGTACCACTGCCAGTTGAAGGTGACGGTCGCCAGGTTGCGGCTCACGAGGGACTTCATGAGCGAAGTGACCTGCGCGTTGGGCACATCAATGTCATCGTGCTTGGCTTTGTAGTAGTCCTTAGGCGCCACCAGCACACCCTCTTTGAAGAGGTAGGAGTACACCAAAATCTTGTTTTTCTTTGGGATCATCATGGTGCTGAAAGGGTGTGGGTCTGAAGTACAAAAAGGAGGAGCAGGGTTAGAGATGCATGAGTGTCATTGGTCTAAGAAAGTAGGGTTGGAGATCGCTATTAAAGAAGGAAGCGTAATAAAAGACTATAAGGACGTCATGAAGATGAAAGAAGTGCAAATGCGCGTATGGTCCCTGGGCGCAGCACGCTGTGAAAGCGTCATGGTAGGGACTCACGTGGTTAGAGTTGATGGTAAAGAAGTTTGTGATCTGTCGAGCGAGTGGTGAAGCGTCGGTCGTATTTTGGGGTAAAATTTACGGAGAGGGGTCAGCCCAGGGTCAGTAGTTTCATTTTTTCGTAAATTGATTCTAATTTGATGCGACTTGGTCATCTTGTCATTCATACGCGGTGTTTGCTGTGTTTGTATCAACGTCGCGAAGGAGGACACATCCATCGGAGACTCTTTCACGTTTGCACATTACGCTCTCGAGTTCGTGCTGCGAGCGACGTGATTTTCCAACTTGTCGATTCGGTGAAGCTCTGTGAGACCAAGGTTCTACGATGAGCGCTGCTGCACCTGCTGTGAAGAGGAGTCGGCGCGAAGTTGTGGCGCGGCGGCCAGAGGAAGAGAAATGGGCCATGTCATCAGCACCTGCGTCAGCAAGCAAGGTGGCCACTGTGGACGAGCGGCGCAATGTCATGCGGAACCTGCCAGACCCCAGACATTTTCCTGGTACTTTGAACTCCCTTCCTTCCACCCCCCTTGAACACATTTCGTGCAGTACAACTTGATGCGGAGGACATATGCCTTGTTTCTGGAACACAACTTCCTGCTTCGTCGTCTTTAAAGATTATTGGCCTCACATGCTTGCCCTTTTCTGTGCTTGCTTATGCGTTCCTCCCATGTGTTGTTGTTGCGGGGACTCTTTGCTTGATGAATCTGTTGTATGTGCGCGCAGAAATCATGAGTTTAATGAAACAAGAAGTGAAAAAAGACCTGCGCGAAATGGAGCGAGACCTCGTTTTTGCGCGCCGTCCAGTACCGAGGTATGTGTGTTGGTTAGCTTCTGAAGCGTTCCTTCTTTTTCTTTTTCTAATTCCGCGTTTCTCTCGTTCTGAGCGCAAGATTGCGCTTCCAGATACGATTGCGCCCTTTCCTCCTATCGTGGACCATTTCCCTCTCTAACGAAAGATTGCGTCAATTGCGAATGTGTGCTGCATTTCCGAGTCTCACTTGCCTTACTCACTTTCTTTTGTTGTGTGTGCATTATGTTTCGTTATAAACCTTCTAAATGGTCTCTTCAGCGACGAGTACGGTGACTCCTCGTTGTCTCTGCGCAGCCCCACCGGCATTCCCCCCCTTGCGACCGACACCTTCCCGCCGCAAGTGCTCCCCGACACGCAAGCCATGGCCAAGCGCAAGCGCTACGCGCGCTGGGACGCAGATCCGTCCCTCATCGAACAAGACCTCGCGGCCCTGCGCTCGCAGGTAATGTACTACCACTATGGTCATGCGTGTGATCTCCCTCCTCCGCTCTCGCTTTTCTTGTCTATTGTATGCGTGATATACGAGGTTGCTGCTTTCATTTCATGTGTCGTGTAGGTGGCGGCGCGGCGGGAAGTGTTGACTGCCACTCACCACGAGCGGAGTGAGGTAGACGCGCACTACCATTTGGTGTCGGACTCCTTCACCAATCACGTGGCCGCGCTGGTCCACGACAAGGACGAGGCTGAGGTGTGGACGCAAGGTCTCATCGCGCTGGCCCTCAAGGAGAGCGGTGGGGAGTGGGGCGCGGATCAAGTGCTCAAGAAAGGGCGCAGCAAAAGCCACCACAACAACCAGAGCGATGTGGAGACGCAGGCTGTGAAGGAGATTCTCACGGCGCTCGACAAGATGTCCTCGGCACTGGCGCTGGAGACTCGCAAAGAAGAAGCTCTTCGGGCGAAACTCGGAATAGAGTCGAGTGATGAGACGAAAGACAGCGTTGCTGACACTACCACTAGTAGCAGCAGCCTGGAGGCCATGCTCCTGGCTAAACTAGGCTGCATTGGGCCGCTGGAGCGAGTGCCGGCTTTCCTCATGCAGTCGTCGCTGTTGGAAGCCGCCCAACAGTCGAGTGGTGCTGCTCCGCAGAATAACGATGGCAACAATGAAGGCCCTGGTCCCCATCTAGCGAAGCTGTGGTCGTCGCTGCCTTGGAATGACGTGGTGTCACCCGAGCCGTGCATGCCCCTCGAGAACGCCCCGGACAGGTAGTTCGTGGTTTGAGGCATGAAATGAGCAACAGTTGCTTTCTCATTTTATTTCTTCCTTCAGTTGCATTCCTGCACTGGATAAATTTCTCATGCCTCCGTCTGCATTTTCTTTCTCTTCTTATTATCTTTTCCTCTTGTGCTGTTCTTCAGTTTGGAGGAGATGCTCGCGGCTCTGTCGGCTCCGGAGGAGGCCAAAAGTGAAGGAGGCAGCACGAAGGGCGAAGCCAACGGAGCAAGCAGCACGCGTGTCATCAACCGAGCGCACACTCTTTTGCCAGCAACCGTCATTCAGGTAAATGTGACAAGATGAAAAAACGATGCGTTCCCTAGTTGATTGTGTCGAAATATTGTCTCAACTCTTGCTGTATTTGCTCGCCTTTTATCTCTCTCACCTTGTCAGGCGGTGCTCTCAGCTTCGGACCCAGTAGCGGCGTTGCGCGAGTGCTTGGGCTCCTCCTCGATGGACCCTAAATTCGTGGTGAAAACCACAAGTGCGGTTGTGAAGCCCAAAGCGAAAGGGGCCAAGAACAGTGCTGCAGCGGCGGCGAAGAGTGCGATTGAGACAGCAGCACCACCAGCAGCAGCAGTGGTGGCCGCAGATGGTTCAGAGCCAATTCAGGTACTGGTGGATTCATCATCTTATATGACCCCCCTTGATATGCGTACTCTGAGCGCGCCCTCTGTTTATTCTATTCTGTAGGTCTGTGAGCAGGGGTTAGGCCACGCCACGATGGCGATGGTGTTGGAAGAAGAGCGCAGTTTGGCGGCCTTGGAGGTAATGAAGGTTATGAATGAAGTATAGGATGCGTGTTTGTGTGTGTAGCTTCGCCTGCTTCATTTCCTCTTTTCCCTTCTTGATTGTCATTTCCAACAGGAGGAAACCAAGGATTTGCGGTCTCAGTTGCGGTCCAGCGCCCTCGAGCACATGGCCCTGCTCGAGCACCTTAAAACTACGGGCCAAGAGTCGGCCTCCCTCAACGCCACCACCGCTACCATGCAGCTCAAGTGCGCAAGGCTCCGGAAAGCTTACCCGGAGTGCGCAGCGCTCTTAGGGGGTGGCACTGGCACTGGAGCTGGAGCTGGGGTGGAGAAGGAGGGCAGTGGGGGAAGGGAAGGCCGAGTCTCGAGTGGAAAGGCCACGGAGACCGCCTTGCAGGAAGACGAAGACGAGGACGAAGAGGAAGAAGACGAGGCCGAGGCGGCGCAGGCGGTGCGAGGGGCTGGTTGGATGGGGGGCATGTCGCCATCCGCGCAAGCGCACAACGCCATGACTCCTGGAGGCTCCTCGGGTCTCAGTGCAGGCTTTGGAGTGCACACCATGGCTGAAGCCGCCGCGGCGGCCTCGGCACATGCCAACGCAGCTGCGGCCGCCATTCTAGGGTGAGTGTTGGAGAATAAAATCACACCAACCAGAAAATCTGTTTGGCGTGCCCCAATGTAGCATGAGTTTCTCTCATTTTCCGTGTGCTTTTGTCGTATTCTTGCAGGGTCTTTCGACCTTCCTCGGAAGATTTAACCGCCGAACGAGGTGAAGACGGCGAAGAAGGCGACGACGATGAAGAAGAGGATAACCGGTGAGCATTCTTTCTACAAGAAGACTGCGCATGGGACAATCGTATTCAATGTCTTTTTCTGCACTTTCTCCACTTGACTTTTTGATAGAAATCGGGAATTTGTTATTACTTCGTTATCCCGCAGGTACGACGACGAAGACGACGATAGCAGCCCCAGCAATAATCCCGTTAACGATGAAGAAGAGGAGGCCAACGCAGCCGATGCGCTCGCCGCGCTCACGTCCTTTGCTTCGTCCACCAACAACGCTGCAACTGCTGAGCCTCAACAAGAGGAGGAAGAGGAAGAGCCGGCCCCAGCGAAAGGCCGCGGCCGAGGCAATACCAAGCGGAAAGCAGCTGTAGCTGTGAATGAAGGACTGCCAACAGAAGAGCAAGAGAGCGAAAAGGCGCCTTCTCCTCAGAAACGAGGCCGCGCAGTCAAGGCCGTTACTTCTTCAACCACTTCGCCTCCTCCGGTAGCCGCTATGCCTGACTCCTCGACCAATGGCGAAGACGAAGGGAAACCGAAACCCAGAGGCCGCCGCGGCGGGGCGCGCTAGGCGACTAGAAGAAGAGGTAAAGCCAGCAATGCGATATAGGGGAAAAAAAAAACGATTTTTTTATTCTAAAAGGAGGGAAGTGAGAGATAGGTGGCCAGCCGCAAGTGGCAAGCGGGCTGACTGAATTCAGCGGCACAAATCACAATCAGAACGCGCACAGAACCATCGGCCTCCGAATGAAGCTATGTTCATAGAAGAAAAGGCGAAAGCAATTGCGAAGGCAACCGAAGTGACCTGGAGGGGGTGTCCCTTCCTGACGATTAACTAATCACTAATCAGAATACTCTAAATGCGAATTCCGAATTCCGAAATCCGAATCAGGCCCCCCGGCCCCCCCAGGCGGCCAGGCTCACTTGATATTGCTACTTGTCACCAGATAACAGATAACTACTGGTCGCCAGATCGCAGTTTTATCTTTTATTTCATTGCGTTCTCAAAACCCATATATAGGAATGGACGCAAGGCTAAGGGTAAGGATGATAAGGATGGAGGATTGCGCATTGCGGATTGCGATTGCGAATTGCAGTGGCCAGTTATTGGCCAATTCTTTACCCTTTTTTTTTCAACGAGAGTACGAGAGCATACAAAAACGCAGTTCCGCAGTTCGAGAAATAACTGTTAGCTGTTAGCTTTTAGCCTCTACTTATTCCGGCCTTTCGGGGCCTGCCTAAAAAAAAGGATACCTTTCGAGTTTATTGCGCATTAGCATTAGAGTAGAGGAACAAGAGAGTTACAACCAGCCCCATCAATTGGGTATTGACGTCTGCAGTCCACACTGCGGCTTTCAGTAAGTGAAATAGGGCAGCATCGGCGTGTGCTCTTCCTTTCAACGAAACAAGTGAGGTATTCCTGCATGGGTTTCCATGAGTCTACACTCCAACATTTCAAAGCTGATCACGTGAGGAAGTAGCACAACCATCCTAAGGAAGCTTCATCAATTTGAGCCCTTATGGCACAGTTCGAAAAAGCGGGCTAGGTCGCCACAACCCTTCGTTCAACAGTGGGTTGTTGTAAGGTCCTTCTCCGAGGCAGTTGAAGGCAAGAAAAGCCAGTAGCGCCAAGCTTGTCACCTAGAGGGATCATTTAAGCAGTCGATGAAAGATGATCACGAAATATATCAAGTGTGCCATTTACGATTGAAAGAGAAAAAAGACAGGCTTCTGAGACGTGAAGATTGCACAACAAACACGGAAACAGATCAATGAAATTCCGTGCCTCCATCAAAAGTTCTTATCAATAAGAGGTGCATGCCATACACCCTTACCGCCACTAGTGTCACGAAAGCGCAAAGCTTGAAGTGATCTTCAACGCATAAGTCGGCGAAAGCAACAAGACTCGAACTCCAGTGCTGGTCCCATTCGCTGCTCTCGAGAGGCTCCCGGCTTAAAAACCGCCTTCTCAAACTGCGCCTCCTTGTGCTTGTGCCGATATCATCTCGATGATCAAAGTGCCTTCGTTGCTGCTGCTCAGTTCCTTCGGGTGCTTGTGGTGGCATGTGTGAGCTCCTGCTGCTATCCAACGATATCGCTATAGTCTCTTCAGCATTCACAAAGACGTTAGTAGATGGCTCAGCCGAGGGGGGCAGTCTCCTCCTAGAAGCTTGAGGTCGGTGATTGGCCGTTAGAGTAATCGGCTCACCGTAAACCCCGTGCAGAGTTAACGGATCAACGAAGTCACCTGTAGGATTTGAGGGAGAACCGTTATGGTTTGCTGCCACTACTGCTGCTGCTGCCTCTGCCTCCTGCGCTGCAATAACTCCTGCCTGACCTCTCGAGGTAGCCCGAGTGCCGCCGCTTGCTCTATCTCCACCCATCAGGCTATCGTCCTCGCTTCTCGTGGTGTTGCTATTCTCATTATTCGACGCTCGAGACACAGGTTCACTTGTGGTATTAGATAAATACTCCCATGCGCCCTCCTCATTGTCGCCGGCCCCAGATGATGATAATGACTCAGCCAACCCAGCTACTGGCTGCTTACAGAGGGGACATTCGACGGATCGCTCCTTCAGCCACGGAACAATGCAGGCGTCTGGACATCAAAGAAAGGGGTAACAGGAGCAGAGGTGGGAGATGTCAAAACAAAGCGAAGACACCAAGAGAATAGGTGCAAATACGTGAGAAGTAAGAGCATGCTTTATCGTACTCTCACACTCGCCAATATCAGTGATTATTCCTTAGAAAGCCACAAGTCTTACCGTGGAAGCAGTGGAAACAGGGCAAGATGCGCTGGAGGTCGCCCTTGGCGTAGTCTTCTAAACAGATCGCACAGCTGGTAGAGGCATCTCGCCATTCGCACAATGGGCTCCCATCTCCTTTTGCCTGGTTGCCGCTTGCCGTCTTAGCAGTGGTAGAAGAAGGAGGCACATGTGGTTGAAAAATGCGGGTTTTAAGGAGATAAATCGCCCGCACCTGTTGGCAGTGAGCGAGGAGACAGCAGCAGACAGGAACTTTAAAATTAGGATAAAGGGCGGATATTCTCTGCTACTGGAATAATTCAGGGATTAATTGAAGCGAGCCCCAAGCGATGACAAAGGCAGTGCAGAGAATCAGTACACTCTTGTTCGTAGTCCTCTGCTCCCTCTTACCGCACCCGCTGCCTCGCGCGGAACATTCGAAGCGACAAGGCGACTCCCACCCAGAGCGCAATTGAGGCCATCAACAGGAACAAGGTCGCAGCCACGTAGACCGCCAAAGTTTCGGCCTACAAGAGAGAGAAGAGAGGCGCAGAGAGCAGGAACGGGTCAAGTGCTAAGAGATGAGGGGAACGCTCAACGTAACAGAGAAACGGCCATATGGAAACAGCAACACTCCAATACTTAGGAATGCCAAAGTAGAGGTGCTGGTCGTAAATAGTTCACAATACAGTAAATGAGCTGCTCTTGTTTACATTTCACAAGTCATGTTATTTACCGGGCCAACAGGCAGAGGTCGCAGGAGCACGTTTCCCGTCGCGTTTACGGTTACAAACACCGCCGTTTCCGTTGCAACCTCTGCACTGCTCTTACATGTGCTCGAAGAAGGAGAAGTGGAGGAGACGCTGCTGCCACCGCTACATGTAACCATATCTAACGATCCTTTACTCGGTGATGGCAAAAAGGCCTGATTGTGAGCACTGTGATTGCTATTGCCAACTGAAAGAACGGTCTCGTTACGATCAGGAATCTCGTTTTTGTCGTCATGGTGCTTGCTTTCCGTGACTGCGCTTCCGAGCTCTTTCAAAAGGAACAAGCCGGTCTCGTAGGCCACGAAAATCTAAAATTGTGATGTAACATTCGTGCGTCATCACAAGCATACACAAGAATAGGTTGAAAAAACTCGTCAGAACAGCTATACCGGGGGGGGGGGGTATTGGTGGAGAGGTCAGAAGGTCGTGATTCGTGGTGAACGAGTACAACGTCTCATAAGGGTTAATACAGAGAGGCCGAGAAGAAACGCCTACCGACGGGATGTCGATATGTTGGACGGCGATGGTGTTGTCCGCGGTCATGATCACTCCCCACCGCTGCCCGCCTCGAGGTTGATCATCGTACACAATCACGCCCGACTATGGCGAGTAGATTTCAAAAAAACACATAGATTGTGCAGACACACAAATGAGGTGAAGAAGACAAAAAGCCGGCAATTGTGCGCCTGGGAAGGTAGGGAGAATAGAACTATAGGCGAAAAAGGGCATACTGTGTGCATCTCACCGCGTTCATGTGCTGTGCCCACGCAATCTTTTCAGTGAAGTTGCAACCTCCGCGCTGAAGAAGCAGAATGGATCCTGTTTTTGTTTTTTAGAGGGAGGGAAGCGTGAAGACGATAGAGGCAAAAGGCGCACCGGTTGTGGTGTATGCCCATGGGTTTGAGGAGGAATATGCAGTAGAGCGCAGAGTAGAAGGGTGGGCAAATTTCATTCATCTTTGATCATCAGTGTAGACAGGGAGAATTCAGCAGGCGATACCTGGAGACAATTGCAAGGGCTTCCCCTCAAATGCACAGCCATTGAGTGGAGAGACGGATATAAGAGGCTGTGACACGAGCGTCGTTGGTGCTTGAGAATCACGCCCGAAGCCAAAGGCTGCTGGAACGTGCTCGAACACCTGAAGTTGAAAAGCCGTCGTGGGCAGTCGGTTTGTAAGGAATTACGCCATTGGAAAGTTCTGTTTCGTCAAGGTGAGCCTAGTTCACAATTTAATAGACTGAAAGTGCTGATGGTTGTAGCCTTTCAATAGCTGGTATTTCATCAGCGTGCGCTCTCTAATCCAGTCCCAAGCAAATTCCGCTCATTGTCACGTGAGATTCGGGTGAGAAGGTGTCAACAAACCTGTCCATTGTGCCCATCGAGAACTAGAGCATGCGCAGTGTGAATGGCTAAAAAGCTGATGCAACAACGAAAAAATTGCATCTCGCGCATAGTTACACAGAACTCTAAAGCTTTGATGGCACTCTAGGCCTCTTATCGACTGGGCATGACCGGTTCTCCAGCAAAGATATTGATTCTATCCCGTTTTCCTCTGTCCTTCGGTTTTTCCCTGTTGCTTTTGCGAGCTGGTGTGGAGCTCTAATTTGGTACACGTACGGCAATATTTTGGATTGGCGCACATGAAAAAAAGTAAAAA
>Ga0307979_1000953_pt1 | contig 20577 bp, 7 predicted proteins | sample OrgLakmetage1058_FD_201833 | JGI IMG/M metagenome (GOLD analysis project Ga0307979, IMG submission 201833) | Saline water microbial communities from Organic Lake, Antarctica - #1058 | ecosystem: Environmental > Aquatic > Non-marine Saline and Alkaline > Saline | place: Antarctica: Organic Lake...
AAGCCTGTTGAGCACACGCTCGAACATGAACTCCAAGCCTCAATCCATGAACTACTTTTAAGTGCCAAAATAGCTCGTAAAAGGAGCATTACACCTTCTTCAGAAGTTTGAAGTCGTCGAATTTCCGGGTAAAAGCCATTAACAAAATCATTAATTTTTTCATAGGTACTGTTCAAAAGAACCAAGCTATCGAACTGGTTACCATTGACAAGTAACAAGTCAATACCTTCTGCATTTGGTGTAAGCTTGTCAATATGTATATTTTGAGACAAAGAAATCTCGGAATGCCCGGTTACCATGAGATCGTCTTCATTGACGACGTACTGTAGGTATATCATTTTTTCAACTTCCAAGCCCCAACCAAGAAGGTCCAATGTACCCAACCAGGCTGTAACGGAACAACTGCTTGTTCCGCTTACATCTTGATGCATGACAGCTCGCAGTTCAACATCCATCGTCGTTGGTGCGTACCATGCACATTGCAGTGGTGCAACTTGATTGTTGCGGAGAGCATTCGCCATTTTGTTGCGGCCCTTACGAATGGTACAGTCATCTTGGGGCAAGTCAAGAAAGCCTCGTGAAAAGGATTGTCCCACAAACCCACAAACAAGATTTTCTTGCCACTCTTGCTGATACATGTGCATCCTACAACATGCTATAATTCGTAAACACTTGTATGACCGTGAAACAATTTTGTTAATTTGTTAAAAAATCTGCGGCATCCTGGGTAATACAATTCTGAATTCTCAGAATTTTATTTTACAGGGCTGGCCAGCAGCAGCTAGCCCACAGCACAGCAGCGACGTGACGCTGGCACGCTGGCTCGTCACGAACAACATTCTTTGGCCTCGCAGCTCGCAGCAGATGAGATGAGTAGAAGCTGCAGCATAGGCTGCAATGTGTTAAGGCCCGCCACTCAACGACCTTTCTCCAATTCATGAACTACTTATTTTTCGCGCCATACTGACTCGTCTAGTTTAAGCTTGCTAGGGTGGTTACAGATAGTCTCGCACCAAGTGCAAAAATACCATACTACTGCGCCCACGCTTGAAGCACCAATTCTGCGCATAGTTGGAGCCGACTTAAGATTGTAGGGCCATGAAGTGTCTTACAAGTCACATATTTTTAGTGTCGGTATGTATTTCCACAACAATGAACCAAATCGCTAGCGGCTCCGGAGAGCCTGACCTCAAAAGTTTGCCGAATTGCAACATCGCTCACCTGTGTCTCAACGCAACTAACGAGCGCGATCGTATAACGTGCATCAGCGCCGCCATATTTAGCACCGTTCCTGTGGGGCCTGTCGATCGAAGTATCGTAGTTTACCAAAATGGCCAAGGTAAGAGCTAAATGAACGTATGCTACACTCGCCTCGATTTGCTCTTACTTAAAAGTGTTACTTCTTTCTTATTTCATCGCCGCGCAGGATGGGGAAATTGCGTGAATGGTCTCACGACAACTTTGCCTTTCGCTGTTGCCCTTGGCCGGCGCGTCATCATCAACATACCATATTACAATATGTGCTTTTTGCCGCCCGATGGCTCGCCCGAATGGCCCGAGTTGCCAAAGAAACCCTCGATTTCGTTGTTCAAAGGTATAAATGAATATTTCGCCGGCATAAATGGCCCTGATAGATCTCAAGAATCTAAAAGAAGGTCCGGTGAATGGCTTCACGGGTTAGAGAATGGTACTATGCAGTTCAACGACCCTGCCTATTTTAGCTTTCTCAACGGCCCGAGCGAGAATTTACTCAATCAATGCCTTCGCGCAGCATTTCCTGGAAACGAGTCATGTATCAATCAGAGGGCATTTCAACTATCATTTTCTGCTATATTTTCCCGCCCAAGCCCAGTTCTGAAAGACGCTCTGACAACAATACGCAGTCGACTCGCATTACCTGAACTAAGTCTTGGTGTTGAAAGCCAACCTGGTGCGTGGGGTCTACGCACTCCAGGATACTACATTCTTGGGCTACACTTCCGTTCGTTTCCTCAAGGCTTCGAAGGGTTCACAAACAATGCGGATGTATGGCGAGCTGGAAAGCACTTTGCCCCGTTTATGGAAGCTTCAGAAATCATTGCCAAGCATGCTAAGGAGATTGTCGAATGCCGAGGACTTCAACTTTTGATTTACTTTGCGACCGACCACGCCCGTGCACTACGGAGCACTGTGGAGCAACATTTATCGCAATATGGACGCGTCATGTTTGGGCTTGAGGAAAAGGAAGTCGGCCACGTGATTCCTATGTTTACCAAGGAAGATAAGCAAATACTTGAAAAAAAGAAACAGGCATGCAAAAAGAACGAGGAACATCCTGGGTTCAACAGCTCAAACTACGGAAGCTGCCATTTCATGGCCGTTCCATCCGAATCGAACGAAGAAAGAAAATTGCACCAGATTATGGGAATGGCGGAATGGTGGATATTGGCGCAGTCGCACTGGCTTGTATCAGCTGGTTCAACCTATTCTGGCACGGCAGCAAATGTGGGCTTAGGGCCCATGGGTGTCATGGAACGTTTCGACCAACTCGACCATTTTGAGAACGGTTCTGGCACCAAGTTCATGCTCCAGCACGTCAGACGAGACCTTGAAGGCAAAGACCCTTGCAAGCCAATTTTTGCAGCTGATCCACTTGAAGCTTTAAAATGTCCAAACCATGGTCATCGTAGTGGATGAATTACCCGAGGACGTGGCGTGATTCCACAAGCCCTGGTGATTTATTCAAAGAAATAGACTTCCGCTCGCAGATATGAAGTAACCCCGTGTATAAATATGCCTATTTATTTCTTTACCTCCCGCGCGAAGGTATAAACAATTCGGGCTTGAAGTCTGATAAAGTAGGACCTTATAATATTATATATTTATATTATATATAAATAAGATGCAAACAGCAGTCCTTGGTACATACTTCATACTTCGAAATAAACCATGGTGCCTCAGCGAGCTGATAATGTTCCACATGCACTTCCATGTGCATCTATATTGGCGCGATGTGCAATTCGCGACTATAAAAAAGCTCTGCTCCCGCTCCCTAGTGCGAATTGTACAGTTTTAAGAAGTGGAACTGAATTATGTTGCTAGTCCTTATGAAATTTCTTGCACGTTTCTAATTGGCTCTAAATTAAAGCGGCTTATCAGCAAATTGCACAGCGGCCTCTTAGTAGATATCTGAGAAAGAGGCGTAGTAATTCGGTGGTTTCAAAGACGGAGACCTAGGGCACGCGCCCGCTGACGAATCAGATCAGTGAAGAAGTCAAAGGCCTCATGGGAGTCTAAGTATGCACTTGGCCGCATGAGGTGCACGACTAAAGCTCGAAGCACACTTACGTTTTCATTTTGCTCCGGCATTTCTTCTAAAATAAGATCGAGAGCAATACGTGCTGCCACATCTTTCGGTTGAGTAGCTACGGCTGCCTCGCGCACAGAAGCCATTGCCGCAGCACGTCTTCGCTTTTCCAAACGATTAGAATCGTTAGAGTTAACGCTTTCACCAAACGCGAGCAAAACCTCCTGTCTAAGTGCAACCAGTGAATTATCATCAAACGCTCTCGTCGGAGACTTATTCTCAACTGGCTCACTTTTCGGTGCATTTTCAATGATGGCACGCTCAGCCTGATCTTGCCTTAAAAGTTGCGCGCTGGATTTCAGTCCTGAAGGTGAAGCGCGATCTGAAACGCTAGCGTTTCTAGGACTAAGTCGTGCCAGCGAATTCTGGAGTTCTGCAGATTTGTCCCACTGTCCCCCTCTTTCGCACGCACGTATTGCTATACTCATCGTGATATGATCAGGCTTCAAGTCAAAACCTGGCATTGATTCGAGCAATGAAAGCACCTTTTGCCACTGCCCACTTTTCTCACACGCGCTCATGGCAGAATTCACCGTGATAAGATCAGGTTGCAGGCCGAGAACTGGCAAAGACTCTAGCAACTCAAGGGCCTTTTCCCACTGTCCGTTTCTTCCACAAGCACTTATAGCTGTATTGAGCGTAATTATATCAGGCTTAATTCCTAAGTCTGGCATTGACCTCATAAGCTCCAATGCCTTTTCCCACTGCCCACTATTTCCGCACACGCCGATAGCTGCATTGATCGTAATCGCATCCGGTTTGAGGTCGAGGCTTGGCATTGAGTCGAGTAGTGCTAAAGCCATTTCCCATCGACCATCCTTTCTGCACGCGCTGATAGCTACATTGATTGTTGCTACGTTAGGTTTTAAACCCACTCTAGACATCGAGTTCACCAAGGTCAAAGCTGTTTTCAAGTGCCCATCCATTATACAGGATTTGATTGCTGAATTCATAATTTTAATATCAGGTTGAATACCTATGCTCGGCATATAATTGAGTATCTTGAGTACAGTATTCCATTGGCCTCCTTTTTCACATGCGTTGATGACGGCGCCCACCGTCACAACATCGGGCTCGAGACCTACACTTTGTAGCGATTTGAACAATGTCAAAGCTTCTGTCCACCGACCGCTTTTCCCACACGCACTGATAGCGGTATTGAAAGTGATGATATCAGGTTGCAAGCCAAGCGTGGGCATCTTTTGAATCAGCTCTAATGCCTTTTCCCACTTACCACACTTCTCGCACGCACTGATGGCTGCATTTATTGTTATGACATCCGGCTGTAAGCCGAAGCTCGAAGTAGTATCAAGGAGGTGAAGTGCATGCTTCCATTGCTTGCCTTTTGCGCATGCACTTATTGCTGAATTTATTGTAAAGATATTTGGCTGTATTCCGAGACCTGGCATCGACTCAAACAAATCTAGTGCCTTTTTCCATTGCCCACCTCTAGCGCACGCACTGATGACTGCGCTAAAAGTAACGATATCGGGCTCCAAACCAAAATCGTGCATCGATTCAAGAAGAATCAATGCACGCTTCCACTGCCCTCCCTTTTCGCATGCACTGATTGCTGCATTCATTGTAATGACATCTGGGTCAAGACCAAGACCCGGCATCGACTCTAATAGCGACAGTGCATTTTGCCACTGACCTCCTTTTTCGCACGCGCTGACAGCGGCATTAATAGTAATTACATCGGGCCATAAACCACGGCTCGACATGGAATCGTATAGCGCTAATGCTCTCTCCCACTGATTTCCTTTTTCGCACGCGCTGATGGCTGCGTTCATCGTGATGACGTTGGGCTCCAGGCCAACACCAGGCATCGAATCCAATAACGTTATTGCCTTTTGCCAATTCCCCACCTTACTGCATGCGCTTATTGCCGCATTCACTGTCACAATATCCGGTTCTAGATTGAGTCCAGGCATTGATTCCAGCAGCATCAGTGCCTTTTCCCACTGTCCGCCATTCTCGCAAGCGCTAATAGCTGCGCTCATTGTAATTACATTGGGTTGCAAACCGAGACTCGGCATTAATTCAAGCAATTCGAGGGCCTTTTCCCATTTTCCACTTTTTCCGCAGGCATTTATAGCGGAAGTGAATGTAATCAAATTCGGCTTCATACCAAGATCTGGCATGGACTCGAGGAGAGAAAGTGCCTTTTCCCACTGTTTTCCATTCGCGCATGCACTTATAGCAGCATTCATTGTGATAACATCAGGCTGGAGGTCGAATTCTGGCATAGACTCGAGGAGGTGAATAGCCCTCTCCCATTGCCCACCCTCTCCACATGCATATATAACCGAAGACATCGTCACAACATCTCCTCGCAAACCTAAACCAGGCATGGACTCGAATAATTCTAGGGCCTTTTCCCATTGTCCACCCTTCGCACACGCGCTTATAGCCGAATTCATCGTAATGACATTTGGCTGTAAACCGAGACTCGGCATTGTGTTGAGTAAACCTAACGCTTTTTCCCATTGGCCGCTCTTCTCGCACGTGCTGATGGCTGCGCTTAATGTGATAACATTTGGTCGTAAGCCAAAATCTGACATCGAGCCAAGTAATTCGAGCGCCTTTTCCCACTGCCCACCTTTCTCGCACGCACTAATTGCTGAACTTAGTGTCATGATATTGGGTTGAAGATTGAAGCTTGGTAATGATTCAAGAAGAATTAGCGCCTTATCCCATTGCCCGCTATTTTCGCATGCGCTGATAGCTGCATTCATTGTGATGGCATTAGGCTTCAGACCGAGACCTGACATTGACACGAAAAGAGCCAGAGCTTGTTCCCATTGCCCTGTTTTATCGTAAGAAATAATGGCATTATTTACAGTGTTGACATCGGGCTGCAAGCCGAGTTCTGGCATAGAATCATAGAGTTCTAATGCCACTCCCCACTTCTCACTCTTTTCACACGCACTTATGGCGGCGTTCATTGTGATAACGTCAGGACGTAGGCCATTCGACTTCATGCGCTGAAGGAGCTGGAGTGCTTCCTGCCAATATTTTGTTCGTGCACACGCATTAATTGCCGAATTATACGAGATTTCGTTGGGGCTAATCCCAACTGACTCCATTTCGTCGATCAACTCGAGTGCTTTCACGGACTGGCCGCCTCGGGCGCACGCGCCAATCACTAAATTATACGCGTAGAGACTTTCGCCACTGTCGGAATCCTTTATCTCCTGGAGCAAATTTAGAGCTTGTCTCCAATCTCCCTTGCAGTCTCGAATGCGCTGCTCGTAAATCTTCTTAGAGTTCGGTGGTGTAGACTTCGTCGTCCCATGTAATGACACAGTAGCCGAACGATAGGCATTCCCTGAATAGGCTAGGTTGAAGGAGAAATTGTTGTGAACCAGTGAAGTGCAAACAAAAAGCGTGAGAAATCTGAATCGATAGGGCGTCGGCATAACTACTATTATCATGCCATCCTCGTTACTGCAACATCGTATCTGAGGATCTACGAGTACAGCTTTGTGTTTTGTCAAGTAAGTGTCAAGTGTCAAATGTAACCAAATTCCGTCGTCGGTTGCTCACATCTCACATCTAAGTTAGCACCAAAACGACACCTTTTTGTCTCAGTACTCAGAAAGAACCTTTCCTTGTTGCTTTCGCTCAATCTGTAATAGCTACAGCTAGACGTACTTAAAAAGACTACATATACTAAGCCTGTCTATCTGCTGAGCTGCAGAGCTGTTTATAGCTTCTGAACTCTAGGCAAAACCATCTGATCTGCCAACCTAAACCAATGAAATTACTCTCGATATTGTTGTAGCTAAATAAGTTGATAAATGAAAACAAGTCTGTGCATACACTACTCTAAGATACGACAAAGGGTGATGACATTAAAGATCGGTTTGCTGTGAAGTCAACTGCACATAGTAGTTTCATAGAACAACAAATATTATTTGTGGCAACCAACCTCACCTCGGACAACAGAGGCAGAATTTTAGCATCCAGGGACATTCTATGGTGGGTTTGAATACGTTTTGTTCCATTATTTAGTCATTTACGGAGGCACTGGCTCTAGGCCAAGGAAGTGAAGATAGTTGACGGCAACTCAAGCTCAATAGGCATTGATGTCGAGCTCTATTGGCGGCGCACGCCAGGCTCTTTTGGATATTTGGGAAGGAATAGTAGCATCATCTTCGGGATCGTGTGTTCTGTCAGATGACTTTGACAATAAAGAGTATAGTGCTGCTAACCTGGACGCAGCCTCACAAGACCTCGTACGTCTACTGATGCGGAGTAATATCAAGAAAAACTCCACTGCCATAGGGATATGTCTTTCTCCTGGAGTAGCTGAGGCCGTGGTTCTTCTTGCTGCGCTACGTTGTGGAGTTCCCTGGGTACCACTTCCTTCAACGAAGGCAGCAGCGGCGGAGTCTCTAGATTGGCTTGGAGAACGAGTAGGTGTTTTGGTCTGTGATGAGTCTTCCTATTCTATCTTGGTGTCGAGCATTGTTTCGGGCAGGGCGGTGTTTATTCTCAATCGTGACGGATCTGTATCGAATAGAATACCAGGCGCTTACGATAACCAGAATAATGAATCTGAGTCCGATCGGCCTACGAAGCGCTCTCGGCAGTCTCTTAAATTGAATGAGGATTGCTCCAGTCCAGAACAGATCTTCGAAGATGATATACTGTACGTGATGCGAACGTCAGGTTCAACCGGAGGTGACCTCAAATTTGTTCGAGGAAGAGTATCAAGCACTCTTAATCGCCTTCAATGGCAGTGGCGTTCAATGCCTTTCGCATCTATTCCTTCGAGAAGTTTCGAGTCTCACTCTTTATCTGTTGTATGCCGACGCTCGCCACTAGTTTTTGTTGATTCAATAGCAGAAATCTTGGGTACTTTACTTGGAGGAGCCGTCTTATTCGTGCCTGCCTCATCATTGGAGTCCGACCCCGCTAATTTTGTTGCCGCTTGCGGAAGAGGCCGCGTGAGCAGGATCACGCTTGTACCATCTTTATTGGAGCATGTTCTCAATTATTTGCCGAGACTCTGTAAGGATGACAGCGAGAAGAATGGTAATAGCAGCACTAGTGGTGGCGTAATCCACAGTTTACTACCTCGAATGACGGAGTGGATTGTTAGTGGCGAGACGGTTACAAAATCTCTAGTTGACAACTTCTTGATAGCTGTAGGAGGTCCTTCTTCAACAACAACTGAAAAAGCATGTTTTGCACCCTCTTTAACATCTGGCCCGATGCGTTTGATTAACCTTTACGGGTCAACAGAGATTACTGCCGATGTAACTGCTTGTGTGCTGGTTGGTCCACCCCTTGAAGGAGTGCCTGCACATTTCCTGTGTCAGGTCAAGAGCGAGGTAACAGATAGAGGACTTTTGACATGTGCGGACGCTCGAGACGGCTCTGGGATTCCAGTTGGTTTTGCAATAGACAACGTAGATTTAGATATCGTACAAATTCACGGAGATGGTTCTAGGGTGGAGCAATCTACATTCAATGTACCTTCGTCGGAAAGCGCGCTTGCACATGGTACCCAAGGTGAAGTTGTTGTGCGTGGCATCATGGTAGCAAATGGATATTGCTGTAAATCGAATGCTTTGAAGACCAGTAATGAAACGCACAGCCGATTTGGGGTTCAAAGTAAAAGCGCTCATGACAGTGCCGTACAGAAGCCTTGGTTCAGGACTGGTGACCTCGGTTTTCAATGTCGAGATTGCGGAATCTTGCATCTCATTGGCAGAGTTGACAATCAAGTGAAGATACGAGGAGTTCGACTATCTCTTGAGGAAGCTGAGGAAGCGCTCAGAGAAATAATGACTAGCCTTGGATTGAGCAATATGGTAGCAGTGGTCTTGCACGAAATTACTATGAAGTACCCATTCAGCACTACTCAACGCCTCGTGGCTTTTGTTGTTGCATCAAGCTCAGAGACTGAAACGAATTCTCTCGTATCTGCAATTTCTAAAGCTGCTGCTAGACTACTTCCGGGTCATTTCGTGCCAAGTGCAATTGTTGTTATTGATTCATTGCCCCGAAACAGATCCGGCAAACTTGACCGTCGTGCTCTTGCTGCATCATTGGACAAAGCTGATGACGACAGTGCCGCTGCAGAATTCGCTCAACTCACACTTCAAGAGTGGTTGATTTCAACCCTGGAGACGCTCTTGAAGAATAGTTGCTCGCCTGCTCAATACTTTTCGAGCTCCTTTCGTGAACTTGGAGGTGATTCTTTGATGGCCATTGAATTAGCCTGGCTTTGCGGTGAAGAAGTCAGCCGTCGACGTGCTACGAAAAGCTGGAAGTCACATATTGAGGTCGCAACAGACGTTCCAACTGCGGCCAAAGTACTTGCAATGCCACTTCTAGAATTACTCCAGCAATTAGAGGATGCTGTCATCAGAGAACCATCTTGCAATTCTGCAGAGTCTAGTACAGTATTACCTTTTGAGGGCTCACTTAACGCCTTTGACCAACAAGAACTTAGTCCTACGAATGATTCAGTTCCAGGGCTGAGTGGTCCTTCAGCAGGAGAGGTGCCTTCATGGCTCACGCGTGCTGGTCTCGGAAGTTGTGGGGCAGTTCCCTCGTTGAATTTGGAACCTTTAGATCGTGGCCCGTTAAAATCGGGACTGTCGGTACGATGGCGGCTTAATCTTGGTCGATGCGTAGATGCGTCTGCCCTCGTCGTTCAGGCAGTTGGCAGTGGTGCACCACTCAAGGCGTACATTGGTGGTAAGTTGTGGCTGCAGTGCCTTGCAAAATCTATGATGATATTAGTGACATTGTTTACAGTAGGTTTTTGAAAGACACGCCAATGTACACAACGTTTTTTACTTTGCTGTCCTTGAATTGACTCTAATTTACTTTTTCTCTGACAGCACATTCTCGCGTCGTAGCGGCCTGTGAAGTAGCGACTGGCGCTGAGTTTTGGCGACGCGAGGTCGTTAGTGCAGGAGCGCCTCGTATTGGTGATGATGCCGCCATCGAAGCTACTGCTGCCGTCTCCGCGGACGGTGCAGTGCTCCTTGTGGCATGCTATGATGGCTCGCTCCTGGCCTTGTCGACGGCCACTGGAGTTGAACTGTGGCGGTGCATGGCAGAAGCTGAAATCAAGGGTGCACCGCTGGTGTACGCACCACCGGCAGAGGCTTTGATGTCTCATCTTCCTCCATCATCGACGGTGCTTTCGTCTTTGTCAGAGCCACCTCAAAGAACGCGAGGCTTCACACGTAGTGTCTACGCGGGGTGTGCGTTCTTTGCTTCACACGACGCAACTGTCCGCTGCGTCTTTGTTGGCGGCATGCCATCTAGCCGGGGCCTTGAGTGTCACGTTAGCAGTCCGAGTGGTGTATCCACTCTCAGCCCAACGGCAGCCACTAACTGCACACCTGGCACTTTGTGGTGGCGCTTCAGCGTCGATGGGGCCGTCTATGCGTCCCTTGCGCTTGCCTTCGTTCCCGGTGGTGTGCGCAAACGCCAGGCCAAGGGCAACAAAAAAGGCAGCAGCAGCAGCAGCAGCAAGAGCAGTAAAGGACCCCAGGGTTCGATGTCTACACAGTCCTTTGAAGCAGAGAAAGATGCAGCATTAGAAACGTTGGATGAGCTGCTTTTGACTGCCACTACCAAGGGCACTCTCTATGCGCACCATCTCGACACTTTGAAAATGCTGGCGAGCAACGATGCTGGAGACGAGAGTCAGAGCGATGCCAGTATCGGTGGCGTTGACAGCAGTGGCGTTCCGGCACCTCCAACAATGGTGTGGCGTTACGCAGCTGGCGCCCCGCTTTTTGCTACCCCTACCGTGCATGCTCCGCTGGGTATTGTGGTGTGCGCTACAGTAGGAGGACGCGTTATGGGCGTCAACTTGCGCGATGGCACTCCAAGCTGGATGTGCCTCCTCAGCCGCGCTGTCTTCTCGTCTCCCACGCTCTGGCACCCACCGCTTTGTCCTGCAAGCCTCGCTGATGCTTCAGATAGTGAATCGCTGGTGGTCATTGGCTGCCATGACGGGACTTTGAGTTGCCGCACGGCTGCTGGTGGACGCCGCGTATGGACAATCCACCTTGCAGAAGCTTGCCAGGCTGAGCTTGCGGAAGAATGTAGCCATGTAGATTCCTCGGGTGCTGACGCGGTCGTTCCAACGTCAGTTGACGCAGGTGGAGCTGCGGCCACACCTCCTGAAGTTCCTGCAGAAGACCCCATTTCTGCGGCACCGTTTGTGTTCTTGGAAGGTGGCAGCTCTTATGGCAGCGGGCGCAGGCGAGCACTGGTGTGTGCTGCCTCCCAAAGCGGCCTTGTTGCGGTTCTCGACCTAAAGAGTGGTAAACCTCTGGCGGCAATTCGTCTTCCTGGATTAGTTTTTTCATCACCTGTGGTGATAAACTCAGATCCCAGAGATGAAGCCAGTGCTTGGAAGCACCACGTTATTCTGGTGGGCTGTCGGGATGATCATTTGTATGCCATTGATTTCTTTCTATCAAGAAATGGCAATGGTGCTGTTTTGAAAGAGCAGTAAAGCCATATAGAAGTGAATTACTATATGCTTGATAAATAAGTGCATGGAATGTGGCCGAAGTTCTTGTGTTGTATGTTATATGTGCATGAGTGTAGGGCATTTGCCTATATAGTATAGGGCGAATATAAGAGCTCGGCCTTATTTGTTTTGAGACAGGCCCCGAGGGGCCGGAATTAGATGGCTAACAAGAAGAGACAAAAAGCGAAGCAGCTCATAATAAAACTAAGAAGCTAATCAGGCGCAAATGTCCGAGTAGCCATGGAAGTGATAGTGGCGGTCCGTGCTCTGAGGGTGCTGCTCCAAAGAAAAGTTTCCGCCCGCAGCCCACAGGAGAGAGGACTATAACAAAGTTTCTCAAGCGATCCAGAAGCCAGAAGAAGAGCCTTATTTGTTTTCATCACATACTTTTACTGGCCTGATCCAAAGTATCACGAACAAAATCACATCAAGCAAGAAAAATATTGATACTTAAATGACTGAATTGATATCGAGGCAACTACAGTCTGTAGTAGAGATCGAAAGTATGAAATGTTTTCTTGGCCAACTTCAATATCGAATAATTTTACCGCCGCTACCTCTTTTCGACTCATCCGCATCACGGATCACGCCCGAATGCACAAGTGCAATCTGAACACAAAAAGTTCGTTGACCAGTCTTTACCTTACATACATATCTATTCACGTTTTCACCGCGTTATTAAATGTACATGCTGGATTTGATTCAGAAGATATCGCCCTTGCGGCGTATGGAAAATTCTTGGTATTACTGTCACTGTAGTTTGTTCGCCCAAACAAGCTAGATACTTTTCAAACATTCGGTTCATGCATTCGACATTCGACACGACATCCTTTTTTTTTTAATCATTGCAATTCTGTAGAAGTGCATGAAGGTCAAGTTTTTTCCAATCAGTTCCTCAGAAATGCTTCTCAAGGGTCGTATTACATCTTGAGTGACTACACCAGCAAGATATCTATGGACATCCCAATTGTTCAAGCAAATGGAGCACTGCACCCAGATCATGGCCCCACCGCTTTTGTGGATGCTCACGACGTCGATATTCCGCGCGAGTTGATCGATGCATGGAAGGGTGAAACAATAATTGACTTTAAACGACCTCAAGTTCTTGAAAAAGAAGATGGAAGCATGGATATCGAGTATGCGATTGAGGTTACTTGGCAGGTGGAAAAGGCGGAGAAGAATATTGAAATTACAGACGCAATTCCAGATGACTTGGTTGCAGAGGAGATGGCAGTTCCCAAAAAGAAAGTGAAAGGCACCCGTTTGATCCTGAGAACGTACGAGTCCTTTAAAGAGTTTGAGTTCAAACTATGGGAGCTCGAGAGAAAAAGGCCTTGGCGTGACCGATGTAGCTTCGCAGGTATTGGCAGAGACGAATTTACTGGTTTCGGTGTTGACAAATTGAACCCCGACGGTCCCTTTTGTGTCATGCGAAAGCAAAAATTGGAGGATTTTACCAAAGATTCAATCATGGCACAATATGATAAGTTTGGAATAGAGTCGAAGTGTACGATTGACGAGTTCTTCGAAGTAGACATCATCATGAAAGATTACTATGAGCATGTTCATCATGGTACCCGTCTTGGGTCTCGAACGATTCACCACGACGGCCACGGTTCATTCCTATCTAACCTGGGATTTCTCTCTTTGACACAATGCTGTTATGCAAACGATCAATGACGCATGCGGATACGTAAGGGGTAGTTGTAGCTATCATTTGGCCATGTTATCAATAGTTATTATCGTGGAGATCACATTTTATTAATTTAAGTAACGGGAAACTGAGAAACTAGCGTTCGTCACTTAGATTTTGAAAAGTGCTAACGGGAACTGAGAAACTAGCGTTCTTCACTTAGACTTTGAGGAGTGCAGAGAGTTTTTTACACACAGTCGAAGTACTCGCACATACATGGGCCCATTCAAAGCGAGAGGCAATTCATGTGGGCGTTTCCCCTCCCTTTCAATAAAATTCGGTGCTTTTGAACACTTCCTTCGATTGGTTTCTTAGTTGTTTTATACGTGTCATTGTGTCGTTCTTCGTTCTCATTTATGGGTCACTACGCGCTTTCTAGAGTGTCCACAAAAACACCGCTGCAAGGCGCACGACAAACCATTAGAGCATTATGTTCGAGAAAATGTTATGCACGACTTCATTTGATATGCTACTACGTAACGAGCATTGGCATTAGGCATTAGAGACACAGAAGCGACCTAGATCTGGTTCAAAATTTATTTAATAAAAAGCTTCCACATTAGAGGAGGATTGAAGTATTATAAATCCTTTTTCAATGAATTCCCTCCTTGCGGTTTGACTTGCGCGCAACGTATTGCGTAGACTTTTGCCTGATGTATTGGTTTTCTGTGTCTATCAAGTGATTTGTATTACACTGTAGCTATTAATTCGAGTTCGAGTTGGATTGGTTCATGCCTAGGAGTATAAATCTGGCCCGTGGTAAGTTCATTTCCATTTTTCCTTTTCGTTATTATTTCAAGATGGCTGACAGACAGAGAGAAGAGGGAGTGAGAAGTGCGCTCTGGCGCACTTGGAAACTGACAGCATCGGATCCTCGGATCCTACTATAACGTAAGTAGTTCTGTGTGTACATTCTTCCCAACTCCCATCTCCTACTGTAACTCCCAACGGCTCCGTGCTCCGCCAACTGTACTGCGTCAATCTCCACCAATCAAAAGTCACGAAAGGAACGTCTTCTTGACAAAATGGCGGAAGCCAAGACGAAAGGTCTCCCTTCACCGCCGTGCTTCACGGTGGTTACCAAGGGCGACTGCTTTGATCCTGCTGCTGCTTTTGCTCAGACTCCATATGGTGCGTGCGGCTTGGTCTTTTCTTCTCTTCTTCTCAACTCAATGCTGCTTTTTCTAGTTGCTACTTACTTCGACGCCCTCACCATTTGGTTTCACAAAGCATCCATGCTAGGGTTTTTCTGCTGTTTCACAAGTGCACGATTCACTTCTTCATTGCATGAACTAACTTTTATCTGCTTCTTGCGACCTTTACGATTTTCTCCGTTGGCTCTAGTGAACCGCAAAGAGGCCAAGATTGAGAAATACGCCGACACCGACCTTCGCCTTGGTGTGCGCGTAGCGGCGTGCGTCGAGCGGCTGCTGACGCCAACAGAGCTCAAGTACTACTTCACACCTATTGCCGCAACGACTTCAAAAGCTGTTGCGACCTATGACCCTAACAAGAAGGTTCGGCCCAAGAAGAGCTCAGCAGGCACCCGGCATGGCATTCCACTACTCAACATGCTATCGCACGGCAAAAGCAGCGCTATTGTTGGGGCTGGAACCGGAAGCGCGGCCGAGGAGGAGGGTGAAGCAGGGCAAGAGGAGCAACTGCTTGCAGTAACCCACGAAGTGCGCTTGTCAAAGCTCAGCGGTTTGTTGCTGCCTGCTATGGCCTTAAGCCCTCGCTGTGCGGATGTGCACATGCACCAACTCGTGGTGCGGTCACTCAAGCTAGCCCGAGCCTGGGAATGGCTCGTGTCGCACTTGCCGTCCACTTATGTCCCTGGCAGCGCTCAACAGCTGGTGCGCGCTTTCCGTCGAATCGCCGCGACTCAGGTGTGTGTTGCTTGGAAATTCACACCTAGCTAGGGTTTGTATGCTGTGCGCATGCCTTTCCTTATATTTTGTCTTTGCCTCAGCGCATTGATGCCCCCTTCTCATTCTCATTTTCATAACACCTCCTTGCTTTTCTTGTGCTCACTTGTATATAGGCTCTGCCAGGATCCGACGCTCGCGAGTTCATACTCACCGTGCACCAGCGGGACTTGCTACAATTGCCCCAGCGCTCGAGCTGGGCCTCGGGCATTGTGACCTCTACTGGCCGCACTTGGAAGAGCCACTTTACGGTCGACGACAGCGGAGACCTGGTATTTACTTTTACAAAGATTTTGTGCTTAAATGCACCGACGAAAAAGAGATCGCTGCTTTCTTCGTCGTAGTTCCTTCCTATTACTACTACAGAGGAGTAGAAGGATGGAATTTTGATCGTTGTATGTATTTTTTCTACCATGTTATGACTCCAGGTGGGGGAGTCGGTGGTGCACCGGTTCGAGCCTCACTTCTTGGCACGGCACGCGCTAGGTCCCGGCGGCGACTGCGCCCTCATTGCTGCCGTCGTGTGTGCGAGTGGTCCGTTGGCGGAAGACTGCGAGCGAGACCCTCTCGGGAAATGGGCGCAAACGCTGAGTGTGCTCGAACAGGTAAACAAATAACTGCACTTTTGTGCGAACGAAAGGTGGCCAGCTATATCTCCCTTCAAATTCCATATTTACGCTCGTTCTTTGTACTTTCTCTCGAGATGTATCAATGTGTATCTATCGTTTGTCTAAATTTAATTTCTCGCGTTCGTTTTTTCGATTTCTTTTGTCTACCGCAGGGCATTCCTTTTGCAGCCAAAATGCACTTAGACTTGTCTCGCAAGCGCGGCCTTGGCCATGATCCCACTGAAGCGCCCCGCACCGCCTGTGCGTGTTGGTGGGCGGCGCGGCCCCAAGGGGGGGACCGGGGCCGGTCTCTGGCGCTGTTCCCCCTGTCCGTGAAACAATTCGCTGACGACGCGTCGTGGTGCTTGCGCTATTTGCTCGAACCGACTTCCGAAGCCTGCGCTGAGCGCGCACATGTAGTGGACCACCAGTGGCCCACTTTGCACGCAATTCTCAACCCAACGAATGGCGCTACGACTACTAGTAGTACTGCGTTGGTGACGCAGCAACAGCAGCTGTCGCGTGCCGAAGAAGCAACCGTAAAAGCACGAAACTACGCGCGCAACCTCGCTCGCTTGTGCGTTGCTCTTGGTGCCTCCAACAAAAGCACTAACAACGGCCCATTAAATCCTGTATCAACAGCACCAACGAAGGCCGGCGAGAGCAGCAGCAGCGACAATGAGCGCTTCAAGAGGCTCTTTCTGGCAGCCGTGCGACCAACGGCTATGGATGGCTCCAATGTTGGTGAGAAATTTGTCAGAGCCGCTCTCAAGCGCGGAGGCAGCAGCAGTGGAATCCTGGGGAGTCAACAAACACTATGGCTGGGTGCCAGCACCGGTAAGAGCAGCAGTTCCAGAAAAGATGGTGGTCTAACGATGGGTGACTGCGATCTTGGGGTGCTCCCTGATATAATACGCCTGGACATACACACGATATGTACGGCTGAGGAGCGTGCCGCCCCTTTTCTGGCGCTTGTGACTTCTGACCCGGGCGGATTCAGTAAACACTACAAATCTCATCGCAGCAACCTTCAAGGTAGTCATGGTGACACTAGCGATGTCGAGGCAGGCAGCAGCAAGGGGGATGTCGGTGGTGTTGTGTCAGTAGATGTGATGGTGGATGCTCTGATCAATGCCGTAGATGCACACCGCACTCAACTGCCGGTGCCGTTTCGCCTCGGGGCCAAAACTATCCCTGCTCGGCTAACAAGGAAGCCTGGCGGGAATTTCATTTGCGGTAATGGCAGCAGCTGGAATGATAGCGCCTCTGGCGGTGGGTCGTGGCTTCGCGCCGCTTGGGAAGTGGCCTCGCTTTTGGCGCAGAATCACCCTGTATTGAGCTTCATCCACTCTGAGGGCGAGCGCAGCATACCTCTTCCACAAACAGGCGCTGTTACTGCTCTCGCAAATGCTACTGAAGGTGAAGGCTCTAGTAAAAGCAAGACTTATGAAGAATCAGCTCTTGGGGCAGCAACCCCTAAGGATGACAGAGCGGCCACCAATGAGAGTAGTGCTCCTGCTCGTCGCGTGCCCATCTTTTTGGCTGGAGACTGCGTGACGTGGCGTGGTGCCGACGATGATTTGCCTGCCGGCACCATTGGCGTTGTGCAAGAAGTGCATCTGGATGGTGACGTCGAGGTTAGCTTTACTGTAAATAGTGACAAGAGCAGTAACAAGAAGAGTAAGAGGAAAAGCAGCAGCAGCAGCAGTTGTGATGGTGGCACTACCAGCCAGCTTTACACTTTTTCAGTGGAGCGTTTGGAGCCGGTCGATGCAGTAGCGGTAGCCAAGCGGGGTGTTCAAGAATTGCCTCCTATGGCCCATGAAGAGGAAGCAACAGGACCTTTCGAGACAACTTTGCAGGCAAGCAGCGCAAGTGGCTTGCTGAATACATTGAATGCTAAGAAACCCGCTAGTACTGCCACAGGAGTCGCTGCTACTGCTAAAATGGTGCCCACTTATCCCCGTAAGCTCCGGCTGTTGGCCATGTTATTACACATGCTTTTGTTGGCTGCCGCGGTAGTGCTTCTCCGGGAAGATGGCTTCTTGGCAGCTTACTTGTGCGATGACTTGCCATCGAAGGGTGGGAGTTGGAAGCTTAGCTTGTGCGTGTGGGAGAGACGTGCTGTAGGTGGACGCAGCAGCAGCAATGACGACAGTGGTGTAGTTGATTTACCGGATCATTGGCTTCGTGTGAGTGGAGACGCTCTCCCATTGTGGTGGGGCCTTGTTCTGTGGGGCATTCAAGCACTAGCCCTGGCAATGCCCTTGGCGCTAATGGTCGAGTATTTGATTGACCAAGTCCTGGCTGCCCCCACTTCTGCTGATGAGTCAGCCGGTGGCAGCGGTGGTGGTGGGAGTAGTGTTGGCCTTGGTAAAAACGCTGAGGCCGCAGCAGCAGTGGCGGCTCGTGTTGCGCGACTGGCACGCGTTGAGCAATTGCGCGCTCGCACTGAGAGCTCTCTGGCAGTGCTCGGCTGGAATGCTGTGGCACCTGTGTTGAACCCAATCCTATATCCATTGGTTTGCCTTACTTCACCCCTGTGGCATGGCGGAAATGCTTGCCTCGCAGTGCTGGGGCTTAAAGGTGTCTCAATCAGCGATGACGAAGACGGTGATGTGGACGATACCCAAGCAGGAAATCCTTTCAAGTTGCTCGGTTTTGGTGCCCCGTCTCAAGTAGTCACTGACAACGACGAAGCGAACGAGATTGCGAACGACGAAATTGAGATGGTAGAGGCAGGCAATGAAGAAGAAGACGACGATGCCATGGTTCTGGACAGCATTTTAGCCTCGAAGCCAGGGAGTTTCTTCATGGCCGACCTCACGGCAGCGCAAGCGAAACGCGCCAAGAAAGCCCAACGACTCACCAAAGCCGAGGCTGCGAAGGCCGCTGCCAATAAACATGGCAATGTTAACAACTCCAACGTGGAATCGAAAGCAGAGCCAGACGACCAAAAGAGCGACGGCGAAAACTCCGAAGACGGCGAAGCGTTTGACGACCTGTACAGCCGGGGCGAGCAAACACGGCGCAAGCGCGCACGCGAAAAGAAGAAGCGCGCCCTCGAGCAGCGCAAGAAAGCTGCAGCGATGGCTAAAGCCTCGGCGAAAGAAGCCGCCATTCGCCGCGCCGAAGCAGCGAGAAGCCAGCAGGTCAGCAAAGCAAGAGGCTTGTTGAGCAAAGAAGTGAAACACCAGAGAAGTGTGCTCATGGCCCAGCGGCAAGAGCTCGCAGAGGCGCGCGAACAATGCCGAGTCGAACACGCTGCTGCAGCTGCCGCCGCCGCCCGACCCTCTTCGCGCAATGCTGGCGCGATGGCTGCAGCTGGAGCGCGCTTGCGAAGCACCGGTGGGCTGGGGCATGCTTTGCGTGCCGTCGGGATGGGCGATTTGGCGGGCTACTTGGGTTTGGCCGGTGGAGCTGGTGCTGGGCTAGAAGGTGGGCGTTTCGTTGGGGGCGGGGCCAGTGACGTCACGCAGGCTGCGCAAGCAATGAAAGAAGCGCATGCGATCGCAGCGGCAGCCGAAGCGTCGCGAGCGCGGGAATCGCGCCACCTAGCAGCTCAAAAAGCGTGCTGGTTGGCGGATGAATTGAATGCGTGGTCTGCGCTGCTGACTGCGTTTGACCAGGAGCACGGCTTTTTTGTGCCGCAAGGTGATATGGTTGGAGCCGCTGGCAGTGGCAGTGGTGGTGGAGACGAAGAAGAGGGTGCTTCGAGCAATCTTCTCGTTGCTGTCCCCAATGCAAGGAAGCTGAAAAACCAGTGTGCGTATGAGATCGCCGCAGCGGCACTGCTCCTCGATGACTTGGCTCCGCCACGCACCCTGCGCGCGAATGGCCCTCTCGGGGAAGCAACAGCTGAGGCTGCTGTGGCCGCTGCAACTTATGCTACTAGCCTCGTCCCAGGCGAAGGCGGCAACAGCAGTGGAGCTAGCGGCAGTGCGCTTTTCTCCCGTGAATACGAAGAACGCGACTGGGAAGGCGCCAGTTTAGGAGCCAAGTCTGCGGGAGCGGTCGCACGCGCACGGTTTCAAGTGCTCTGGGCTCAGCGCCGTGACATAAGCTTATCTCCACATGCGCGGCGCGTGTTGTACGCCACTGGTCAGCGCTTGGGTGGTACCACATTAGTGCATACGAGTTGCAGAGGCAAGAAAGGTTGCAGTCTGAGAGTGAAAAGGCTTGCTGCGTTTGTGCTTTTTGCGCTGGCTACTGCATCTGCCGCAATTCTATGGCTTTGGCTATGGGGGCCTGATGCTCCGGGCTCTTTGGAACAAGAGTCCTCTGATAGCTCTTCAAGCAGCAACGACGACAATAAAATGCCATCCTGGCTAGATGGCCTCGTTGGGCGTAGTGACGTCAACGACAACTTCTACGATGAGGAAGATGCAGGGGTGGCCCCCGGTGTGGCTACTGCCTTCTTGGCTTGGTGTTTGGCTCTAGCCTGCGAATGGCTATTGGTAGCCCCACTGGTGAGCTGGCTAGCG
>Ga0307979_1000957_pt1 | contig 20567 bp, 17 predicted proteins | sample OrgLakmetage1058_FD_201833 | JGI IMG/M metagenome (GOLD analysis project Ga0307979, IMG submission 201833) | Saline water microbial communities from Organic Lake, Antarctica - #1058 | ecosystem: Environmental > Aquatic > Non-marine Saline and Alkaline > Saline | place: Antarctica: Organic Lake...
TGCAGCCAATACCCTCGACGATGCTTTCGACGAAGCAGAATCATCTAACGCCTGCGGTGCTCCTCACCCAATGAAGCTGCTGCGTCGTCTCGAACGCATTGAAGCAAAAGCGAGCCAGCTACAAACGGATTGGCAAGATCTCGAAGAGAGGCGTGAAATCGTCCTCCCGAACGTAAGAACTGAATAAATTGAATAGCCTGTGAACCACGTGTGCTCTTTCATGGGTGACTTGACGTGTTATTCGTATTTTGAAGCTAATTAAGAGCACACTTTTTTTACTCTTTGTCGCTGTCACCGTACGCTACGTAGGTTATTCAAGGGCTCGTGGAAAACACCAAGCAGACGAATCGCTTGAATGCTATTGCTGGATGCTCAGACCCTGATTATGAAGAGGTAGCCACGTAATTTAACAACTAGCTGATCTGTGCTCCTTTGCGTCTTCGCTCCTAAGTGGGTGCAGAACTTACCTCCTGTTAATTCCGCTTGTTTCGCAGGCAGCAGTTACCTGCTTGGCCCACTTGGGTTCAGCAGATGTACTTGAATCCAGTAGCATCACAGAAAATGAAATGGAAAATTTAGCGCCGAATGAGGCAGCGGCGGTCACTGCTCCAAAGGGTAAGGGCGCAGCAGCAGTGGGCGTGAGTGCCGGTAATGTAGCCAAGACGAATAAAAGTAGCAGCGAGGCCGCTGCTCCGCCTGCTCGTGGGCCTACGCGTTCCCACAGACCAGCGGTGGGAACTTCACTGGAATTGACGCCCGGCGCTTACCACAACTTGGCCGAATCAGTGCGCGGTAAAGTGTCGTATGAGGCGGCGGAAAAATGCTATGCTGCGGTGGAGGCTGCCTGCCTGGCGAAGAATTCGAAACTGATGAAGGGTGCCATGCCAGACCCGGTTCGTATTGTGCTTTTTCATTATAACATGCTCCGTTGTATGCTTTTGGAAGCTATCACTGTGTCAGGTGGGGCTAGGAGGATTGGCTACTTCGTTTTGATTTAGTCTACACATTCGCTCATGTTGTATGTGCCTGATTGCGTTATTTCTTTTGATTCATACGCAGTGCCTTGTTCTGACATTCTTGCGCTCATGGTATCTACAGGTTAGCGTGCAAGATTTATACAGAGCGGGCGCAGCAGTTGTGGGGCGCTCTGGAAACCAAACCCTCAATTCTCTCAAAATCCTCGGCCTCATCACGGTGGGTGCTTTTGTTCGGCCGTGCTATCTAAGCCTGCATACCGACTGTATCGATCGGTTTGAATGATCTGAGTAAATGTGCATAGACTCTGCCGTTATCTCACCATCTCACTGCGGTATTTTTTCCACGTGAATTGGAGTAGGTCGAAGCAGCTGGCGTGCGATTAACCAGTGCACTGCCCAAGAAAAAAATGAAGGCAGCTCCACGATGAAGTTGAGCTTACACGGGGCGAGGATAGGCCATGTGCATTACCCCAGGGCCGGGTGCTGGAGATTAATGAGCGGGCTCGATGGACCTGTAAGTCAAAGGCTTAATACGATATTTTACGGGGCTATACTACGACCCGAGACCTTGACCTATCCTTTATCCTCCATTCTGAGATTATCTAAGATCTAAGTACCAAGTAACAAGTAAGATTATATCTAATATCTCTACCAGCTACCAGGCCAAAATGTTCTACTTCTCGAATACTCCTCTATCTAGTTGGCCTACAGCGCCGATTCCGGGATATCGGATAACGACTAACCAATTGCTATAATTCATCTATAACATATAATTTAATATATCTGTTGATGTGAGAACAGTGGGGTTTGCAGTTTGCTGTCTCGTTCAGGAGCTGCAGAGCTATACAGGGAGGGTTCTTGTTGTTGGCGATGCTTTTCTTTTACCCTCGTTAACGATTGCAACAAGGTCCAGTAAAGGACAGACGCTTCCTCATGTGAATAGTAAAGCAAGATTTAAGGTCAACCGTGCCTTGTACGGTGGACAAAAGGGTACAGAAAGATTCGCCTATAGGGCGGATACTTCATACTTCAGCGCTATTAAGATAGTCTTCATTCGTTCTGAGTTGGCACGTGCGCGTTCGGTCGTTCTGTCTGATCATTCCGTTCGCTCCAACAGATGATGACACAACTCCATCTACCTCATCACATCGACCATGACGGTCTTGTGTTGGTGGATGGGGTTCCCCCGCCCACCTTATGTAAGTGAATTAAAAGACCAAAGCAAGACAGATACCAGAAAAACTTCTAACGATTCTTGGTCACTTCCCAGACAACTTCCAGTCTTTCCAGATCAACAGGTTATTGGTAACGATTCTTGGTCACTTCCCAGTCTTTATGTCTCTCCAGATCAACAATATCCCACATCCCACACCCCTCTTTCTCTCTCAGAGAAGTCAGAAGGCCTAATCCTCCGAACAGTTCGAGAGAACAATATCAGATATCGAGAAAGTATTCCATAGATTATAAATTTAAAAAGTTTACGGGCTTAGTGGACAGTGGACTTAGTTATTTTGCAAAGGCAGTAAGCTCCCGGCCAATGCAAAGACGCACAAGCGCGATTGACTTCGCTGGGCATCTCTGAACTCTCTGAGTCTCTTTGTGCTGCCGTACTCCTCTTGAGTCTTGAGTAAAACCCCTTCTTAGTTTTTTTGGTGTTGTCTTGCTGTTCCTGTTGCTTCTCGGGCTGAGGTCACAGCGCTGCAAGAGCAACCTTCTTTGTGTCCACTCCCTTTGCATTTGCCTTCATCAGGAGGGCTTCCTCTCCAGAGAAGGCCCATCGCAATTACCGAAAGTATGCCTATGCGCTGCCACCTCGGTCATTCGCCTGGTCGGAAGGTGCGGCGAAATTGCCGTCTTCTTCAGCTTCTTAGCGGCCACCGTTTTGGCGGCCTTCCCATGCAGGGGGGTTCGACGAGACGGGGGCAATGTGCTTCTGGGTTTGGATGCGGCGCGCTTCCCGGATGGCTTCGATTTCGGGGGTAATGTTGGCTTTGCCGCCTTGCTTGGTGGCGGTGATCATGAACACGGTGCTGGACCCTTGGCGGGCCACGCGCACCGACCACGCCAAAAACACTTCCCACCGGCGCCACATGTACGGTGTGTACTTGGCTTCGATCTTGGCGCGGTTCTTGCGCCAGCACACCAGCCAGTCGTAGAGGGTCAAGGAGTAGTGGTAGCCCAAGTTGTTCACGCGCTGCACTTCGAACCCGCCCCGCTCGAGCTGGGAAGTCACCCACCCCACGTAGCAAGACGCGTCGGCCCCGGGAAACACGTGCTCCCCCATGAAGAGGCCCCAAATGAAGTCTTCGTAGCGCCACTGGCGGCGGAGCCCCGCCACTTGGAAGTAAAACACCCCGTCGTCCTTAAGCAAGTTGTGAACCGAGTGCAGGAACTCTTGGTAGCGCTTGATGCCCACGTGCTCGGCCATTTCCAGCGAGGTGATGGCGTCGTACCCGCCCGCAGGGACCAGGTCGGTGCGCTCGTGCATTTTCATGGCGTCTTGCAAGTGAATCTGCGCGCCGTTGCCCTTGTTCAGGTCCAGCCCCCACTCGCGCTGCATCTTGCTGAGGGTAATCCCGGTCATTTTCGCGCCCAAATCGGTGAAGTGCTTGGTCAGCCGGCCCCACCCGCAGCCAATGTCCAGCACGTTGTCGCCGGGCTTGAGCTCGATGGCGTCTGCCACCATGTCGAGCTTGTAGGCTTGGGCTTCCTTGAGGGACTCCTTGCCGGTCTTGTAGATGCCCGAAGTGTACACCATCACGTCTTCGTCGAGGGTGGCGGCAAACCAGTCGTTGCCCTTGTCGTAGCCCTCCTTGATGTTGTCTTCGTTGTGGGCGTCGATGTGGAAGAAAGTGTGGCGCATCAAGTCCTTGATCAAATACGCCAGCTCTGCTTTGCCGAAGGTAGGCGCGTACAAGTTGGACTCGAGGATGGCTTCGGGGTTGGGCTCGCCGTTGGGGCCCTTGCCCGTTTCCACGTACACGTCGGTGGCGTCGCGCAGGGAAGGCAGGGAGGTGTCGTAGCCGCGGCGCTTCGCGTCCGCCCACGACCCGAGCACTACGCCCCCAATCATGCCGACAATTAAGATCGGAATGGCCAGCACGATGAGGACGCGAGCTTTGCCTGGCTTGGCAGCGAAGGCGGCAATCACGTTGAGCGCCACAACTTTGTGGCTATTTTCGATGAACCATAGTAAAAATTCAATATAGTCCCAGCCTGGCATGACTCCGAACAACATACTTCAAGCGATTACTACCTCCTACGCAGTCAGGTAAAGAAAATAGGGCGCAAACAGTCAGGAGTTTGGGGAACAAACATTTGCCTTCCTTTCCGGAGCGAATGAAAATAAGATGAATGTGGTCAAATTATGGTGCGATCATGCACACGATGATTACAGCCACATGCTAAGGTTAACAATGTAAGAATTCAGCAGCGACAATGATATCGAAATCATTTGTGAGTTGAGAAATTAGCGTTCGAGTAATGGCCGCGCAGCCACAACTTTCGTAGCGAGCGACACAGAACCAAATTTGACACATGATGGGTACTACGCGAGGCACAACTCAGGCTAATCATGAAAGCTAAATGTAATTGACAATGTAGCTTCCTCGTGGTCGAAATACAGCACAGTCCGTCGCCATACTCACAATTTGGGCAGTGTCCTAAACAAGTGGTTGCGAGTTTGATCCGTCACTCAAATCAGTCCCAAATCCAATAATTTCGCTGCCGTTTTCAAACAACTCAAGAAATGGCACCACGAACGAGAGGAGCAACCGACGGAATTGGAGAGTACATCCCAACCCAGATTAAAAACCGTGTTTATAATTCGTGATCATTTTAATCATTTTTTTCCTGAGCTATTCTTCTCTTGCTTTTACTTTCCCTATGTTCTATAGACCACAAGGAAATTCTTATTCTTACAGTCGTAGTGAGATCATTCCAAGTGCCGAGTACTATATTGATCCGGCGACATAGATCTAGATGTCGCTAAATACCAACTCCACCTGCGTCTGCTAGCCGCAAGCGCAATAAAAATTGTGCTGGCTTCATTCATCATTTGGTAAGAAACAGGCCATGCTGCCAACCCAAGGCGGCATCCACTACCGAACCTGCCGGTTTCGTACTGCTTTCGTAGGTATCTTCAGGCTTCGGAGGCCAAGCAGCTGACAGTGCGCTCACTAAAGCAGTCATGGGCAGCTCGCCGTTAAGGAGTCGCCCGTCTCCATGCCCCTGTGAACCGCTGAAGTCTCCCTCTTCGCCGTAAGGGAAACCGTCGCTGCTGCCGTCAAAGAGCACGGTGACGACGCGGCCAGAGGCCGTGAGCACGGCCGTGCCAGTGGCCGCAGGTCCGCCTCGCAACCCCACTGCGCGGTCGCCAACGGCTGCCAGGGCTGACGCCAAGTCCACGTTTGGAGCAGGAGCCTCTTCACTATCCTCGGAATAGGTTTGGCCGTCTTCCCTGGCAGAATCACGAGCTTCAGCATCGATGTTGCCCACCACCTCGGCAGCAGCAGCATCTTCGCCACTAGTGAAAAGCGGCAGGGGGGCCCGAAGCAGGACAGGTTCCGGCGACGTTGCTCGTGATCCAAAGCGCATCCCGACGCACCACAGTTGGCCGTCGTCGGTTAATATAGTGGTGTGGAAAGCAGAGCATGCCACAGCAACGGCGGGCCGCGGTAACCCCTCGAGCTTGCGCGGGCGCAGCTGGTCATCATGCTTGGCCACTAGGGAACGCATCGCTCGGATAGACGCCAAAAGGCCACTATTTCCACCATCGCTACCATCGCCAGCGGCGTTGTCGGTTGGGTCTTCGCCGGCTATTCTAAGCGACAGGTGCTTGCCCCACACGAACACGTCACCGCCTTCGGTCAACACCGCCGTGTGGCAAAATCCGCACGACACGCCGACTGCTTTCGGCTGGCCCGGCCACGCGCGCACGTCAGAGTACCGCCAGCTGCGCTCGTCGTCCACCGGGTGCTCGGTGCCGTCGGCCCGGTCGCAGGTGGGCCACCCGAACGAGTGGCGCAGCAGTGGGCAGGGCTTGGGCTCCGCCGCATTTTCTTGCTCGCCGAGCCCGAGTTGGCCCCGCTCCCCTTTGCCCCACGTGAGCACTGCCCCACCCGCCGTGACGCACGCCCCGTGCTGAAAACCCAGGGCCACGTCCACTACCTTCTGTTCCGCGCACCACGGTGGCAAAGCCTGCGCCTCGACCCGCCGTTCGGCCAAGCGCGCTATCCGAGCCTTGGCGCTCTCTGCTACGGGGAGCATGGGTGGCGGCGCCCCCGGCTCCGGCGGTGGCGTCGGGTCTAGAGCACCGAGCGCGCGGGTGGGCGAAAATTCGGTCATGGTTTCGAGGCCCACTCCACACTGGCCGTACGCATTCAGCCCAAACAAGTACAGGGCGCCGCTCTGCGCTCTCGCCGCAGTTAAGCCAGCACCGCAAGCTACCTGGACGACACGCTCGTCTGGAGGCAAGCCCGAGACCGCGACGGGAATGGGCGCCGCGCCCCCAAGCTCACCGCTCGGGCTGAGCCAAGCGTTCAAGCTGCTAAGCACGTTTGCCAGCCGCCGTCCGGAAGTACTGGCTGTGCGCCGCAACCTAAGCATGTTGCGCAACTCGTAGGGTTGCCCCCACACCAGCACTCGCCCATCTACCGTAGAAGCCTGTACAATTGAAACGAAGGAGAGCGAAAGAGGGTTTAAAATACGCACGCCTTTTGCTCTCATCGAAAGCGTGGTGGCACGATTGCTCCCTCGCTTGTCACGCGTTTTGATATACTCAAACAGTATTGAGAATGCAGATAAGGTTTGCCGTATAGAACGCCCCGTTTAAGATTTGTCGGAGGAATATGGCTCTATAAGAAATTTCTAAACCTCGGAACTAGACAAATTGTGCAGCTAGCTTTAGCAGACACAAACTACGAGGACCCTAAGTAAAACATTACCGCCGAATGGGCCCAACCAGCGGCGACTGAGGTAACTTCAGTTCCGTCGAGCGCCTGAACCCTGATGGGAGTGTAGTAAACCTCAGTGTTGCCATGCCCAAGACCGCCGAATAGGCCGTCTCCTGCCGTAGCATGTAAATTTGTCTTCGTGTAAAAATTGCTACGCTTTTGTCGCTAGGCAATATTAGGCTAGGCCGGTCATGTTTAAGAACTCACCGTGGCTGTAGAGTGCGAGCCATCTTGCGTCAGGTCTCCTTAACAGTTGACGCCGGTGCGCTGAAGCTGGTGGCAAAGACCGCGCAAGGGATGCCCACATTGTCCCTAATCCCTAATGGCAACCACGTGCCATTTATTTGCGTTTCGTGTTCTCTGCAATGATGACTCTTCAAGGATCATCCTGTAGACCTGTAATCGTGTACTCAATATTATGATTGGCCAATCAGCTCACACTGAGTTGATAACCCATTTTCTCCACCATGTCTACCGACATGTTGGACGCCCCTCGAGAAGGAGAAAGCTTCCGAGAGGAGGGAAGCTTCAATGTCAAAAATATTCAGGATGGCAAGGAGGCAGCACTGCGCAAGAAAGTGGCCGAGGCACAGCAAGTTGCCGCGGTCGAGAAAGTTCGGGTACGTCAGGACTCTCAAATCTCGTATCCCTCCTCTGCGTTTCCGCACGCATGAACCCTGTTTTAGACATGATGTAAATATGTTTGGCACAGCTTCTCAATCATTCACACGCATTTTTTTTCATTGTCAGATGCTGCAAGTCAAAGACAAGTATGAAATGCTGGTGGGCCGTAAAGAGCTCGCAGCGCGCTACCACAAGTACCTAAACAAGCAACTCAAGGAGCGGCGCATTTTGTATGTTATGATCAATGTCGACGGCACCAAAGCACCTAATAGCTCAGCCACAGGAGAAGGAGCTACGGCCATGGATGGAGAGACCAAGGCTGTGCCTACGGTTGACGATGAAGACGCTGAATCAGCACAGCGCATCAGAGTCAAAATCAAGGCCGGCCAAAGTGCGGAGTATTTAGCAGGGCAGCTAGTGAAAAAATACGCGCTAGATCCTCGGCATAAGCGCACCATTGTGCAAACGCTGCGGGGCGCCATTGAAAAGCACGAAGCGGACACGGCGGTGTACGCGGCAGAAGCGCAAAACGTGGGCATGCTCATGACTCCCGGAAGTGGGGGCGTCGACAGTGACGATGAAGACGCAGAACGCGGGGTAGACGCAGGGGTAGTGGTCGAAGACAACTACTTGCTCATGAAGAAGCGGCTGGTGCGGGCGCGGCGGCTAGCCCAAGACTACGCCGAAAAGCGAGGGCGCATCGTGGGCGACTTGGCTGAATTTGCGGCGGCCCCCAAGGACGACTTCGGAGGTGGCGAGCCCTCAGCGGCCCTCGTCACCGAGCTGCTCTTTGAGCGGGACCGTGCGCAGTCGGTGAAGCACCAGATGGTCTCCAGCCGCGACCGCGTGGAAGCGGCGAGGCAAGAGCGGCGGAGCTTGGAGACGTACCGGGCGCAGCTGCTGCAGAAGCTGCGGGACGCCCAGAAGCTGGGCAAGCACTCGGCCAACGACGACGCGGCCGGTTTCTGGAAGGAAGCCGACGCGCTCGACGCCGAAGACAGCGCCGCGCAAGACGCTGCGCGCAGGCGCGAAGAAGCCGAGGCGGCCGCCTTAGCTGCCGAACAAAGCGACGAAGAAATGGCGTTTCGGCGCGCTTCGCGGTCCGGTTTGGCGGCGCAGTTTCACAGCGACTTGGGGGCAGGCGATGAGGTAATAACAATAAGGAGTAAAGTTGTGGCTGTGGTATCAGTGAGACAATAATTCATAGACGTAACCCATTTCTTCGTCAAATCTGAACAGGCGCTGTGACACGCCGTATGTAACTTGTTAAATCGTTCTTAACGCTCTAATATTTTTGTTGATCAGGGCGAGGACAGTGATGAGGATCCAGACTCCGCTTACCGCGCAGCTTTACGAGCTCAGGAGCGCGCAGAGGCTGCCGCCATCTCGAGAAAGGAAGCTGCTGCGACCGAGGCCTCGCAATTGTTGGCCAGTTTTGCAGCAACGGCGAAGGCTAACTTAAAGGCCTCGAAAAAACACCGCAGCCGTGCTTCTTCTTCGCCTTCTTCACTGAGTCAAACGAGCGGCGGAGGTCCTACGAGCTGCAGTGTTGACAGCAGTGCCCATGCTACTTCTGCTAGCAGCAGTAACTCGAGCGGAGACACGCCAGCCCCTTTGGAGGGTGCTGAAGCAGCAGCCGAGAACATTGCGTCTTTTTTTCGGGATCGGCTTGGGTCCCTTTCGATGAATGCTCCTGACAACGACGACGACGAAAGCCCGGCAGGAGCAGCGCGCGCAGCTGCTGAAGATGCGCTGGTTTCGTTGGGCTTATCCGAGAAAAAGCGCGAACCCACGCCCGTGCTAGGCCCCGCGCGCGGTCCGAGAACATCAGCCGTAGCTGGATTAGCTAGTGAAACGACCCCCACTGGTTTCGTTGGTTCTTCTGGGCTCGCAGGCTTACCTTTGGGGGGACTGTCGGGCGCATGGGCGGAGGCGCGAGGTGGATGGGCCGACTCGGTGGCAGAAGGCCAAGACGTGGCAGAGAGCTGGGCTGAACTGGAAGCGGAAGAAGAGAGTGCGGAGGTGCAGGTATTGCCGCAGCCTGTGCAGCTGGCGGCTTGGTTGCCTGGTCTTCCTGTGCCATACGCATATGGCCAAGGAAATGAGAACGCCTAATAATCGGCTTAGAGAGCTTGGGCTAGACCCCGCCCTCTATATACATAGATGGCCCCAATTCCAATTGTATTACTGCATGGGAGACAAGATGTTCATGGATTTGAAGAGGGAAAGTGGCCTGTCTCAAAAAGTTAGTGAACCAACCCGGAACCGAAGGGAAATTTCATTATTTCTTCCGTTCCCTAAAAAGTTCCCGGAACTCGGAACTCCATTGGCAAAATATCCTGATTAGCTAATTTGGTTTAGGTTGTGCTGCTTTGCATTTCATCGCTACCTGCTAGCCCTCTAGTTTCGGCCCTCGGCGTTCGGTGTGCCCTCGTGTGCGGCGTGCCGGCTTGCCCTTTGCCCTTGCCCTTGCCCTTTTTTGAAAGCCCTTTGCCCTTCCCCTTCTTCTGATTCTTCAAGAGCTCAGATATCGAGGTTTCTGAGGTGCCGAAATCTGGAGGTGCCGACACTTCCTCACTTCACACGACAGGAACACGAGAAAGGCAGCATAAGGAGTTGTAATTGCGATTCCAATAAGGGATGAAAGGGGCCTCGTTCTTTGTTCGGATTCTGAATTGCAGAAGTTGAACATGTACTGTGTAGGAGTCAAAAACGTCAAAAAGTGATGTCATGTCAACTTCAGCAAAGCGTTGTGATTAGGAACAACTTCTCGTAAAATGACTACGCACGTCCCGCCAACGAAGACTATTTCAATCGACGGTCTTGATCAGGTTCGAACTAGACGTGTGGAAATTGCAGCCACTGCCTATGTGCTCGTTCTCAAAATGAATATATGGCTTGTATTTTAAAAAAAAGTGAGAACTCGTTGACTACTAGTACGTACTTTGACACAATCATTTTTGCCTGACTGCAAAGTAGATTGAGTTTAACTTCCAATATGACAATGGCCAAGAAAATTACGTCTTCAAGCCAAGTGTCCCATCAAAAGTGGTCGAACGACAGCAAAAATGTGCCAAGCAAGATTTGAACACTATTTCTTTCAAACTTGCCGGCCAAAATGACGCGAGTATTCCGCTCACCAAGTCTAGGCTCAAGACTATCTCCATCGATGGCTTAGATCAGGTTACTACGTATATCTGAAAAATCTTATCTTCCTCACTTGAAAGTATCAATAGCACTTGCCTTATCGTTTACCTCCTGTAGCTAGGTATAATGTACTCTAACCTGTGGTTTGTTTGTAAACAGATGGAGTTCGAGTTTCAGTACGATGGCGACCAAATGGTTCGCGTCGTATCCTCCAAATCTCTTTGATAAGGGGGTGCAACGGGATGAGCTGCCGTTGCAAAATGTTCAGCGCCTGTCTGTCTGTTTATATCCCTCGAAGTATAGGTTACTCTTCCTCAACAGCATCGGCAGATTTGGAATGGAACTTATCAAAGCTACCTTTACCTTTAGCTCTAGATTCTCTAGGCAGCCCTCGTCCCTTGTCGTGTATCTTATACCTTTGCCTGGTTGGATAGGAAAGAGGCCTATTTTCCCTTTTCCGATTAGGAGCAGGCAGCAGGCATATAAAAAGGATTGAATATTTCTATGGCTTCTTGAAGTACTACTCTTAGAAGTGTGCATAGATTAATCCAACACCATACCAATATCTAACGGCCTAACACGACATAGACAGAAATAGCGAAATAATCGAAGTGGCCGAAGGCGATAAAGAAAACCCTTATTTATACTTAGCCAGAAAGGTACTATAATAAAAATACACCAGCGCCCGCTGTGTTTGGGCTAGTTGTTGCTCGTTAATTGTTAATTACCACCAATACCAACACCAATCCAAGAACGACACGAAGGAAGAAGAAAAAACGGTTTAAGACCAAAACCCAGAACTAAGTGACATCATAATTGAGGTGTAATGAAGTTTCCTTGGGGTTGCGCTTCTACGACATAGCCCGATTCCACCTCCGAAGATCCAGGATTCGTGTACTCGTCATTGCTTCTGGCGGTTGTAGCCGCGAGAGAGCCACGCACAAGATCAGCCAGCAGTGGCCGCCGTCGATTTGTCGCGTTGGCTCGTAACATCTCACCAAGAGCAGCACCGCCACGCATGGCACTTGCATTGCCGCATTTATCTAGCGGCAGCGACGGAGACAGTGGTGACGATGGTTGAGGCTGCAATGGAGCCACTTCCGCAATCGGCGGGCATGGTTTTGGAGGCCCTTGCCGCCTCTTGGTGGCCTTCTTACGTGCCCACGGGACGGTGCTCTCTGCTTCCACGTCGTCTTTATCCGCGTTGCTTCTCTCACACGCTCCATCGCCGTCTCTTGCTTTCGCGCATGCCACTGCACTAGCCACTGTCGCCGTTGCCTCAGCTCTAAGCCCTGATTTCGATTGTTCTTCTTCAGAATACGCACCGTTCACCTCGCGCGCGCGTACAGGCCACGGCCGTTGCCTCGCTGCTAATGCGCTCGACAACTCCAGGCTTAAAGCCGCTCGCAATTCGGGACCTCGTTGCGGGCCTCTTCGATCATGCAAGCTGCTGCTCCTGCCATCGCCACTGTCACCATCAAAGTTATTATCATCGTTACTGCTGGTGCCTTCCATACTGCTTGCAGACATTTCCTGTTCATCGGCAGCGGTCCAGCCTCCTACGGCAGTAATGACTTCCTCCACTTCTTCATCAACCTCATGATTTGCACCTGCGCTGCTGCCACTGCGAAAACCTTCGCCCCCTGCCCACAGCCCATATCTTCCCTCTTCACCCGCGCCGCCGTCCAATCTAACTCTACTGAGGTGTGTATTACGAGGTGTTGGTGGAGTAACTAAGCCATTGGGTGGGTCTTCGGTCGGTGTCAGTTGCGATGATTCAGGTGTCGGCCTCGAAAAGAAATCTCCGCGGCACACTGCTGATGCCACTTCCACTCGAGCTATGGCTTCCTCCCAGGCTAGCCCAAGGGTAGCGGTGCCTGCTGCTGCCGGTGTATTCTCAGCATGCATTGCAGAGTTTCCATGGGTGGTTGGAGTTTTCGGTTGCGACTGTAAGTTGTTTGCCTCTAGGTGCTGTTCTACAAGTGGTGAAGCAAGCAAAGCTGCCGCTGCTGATGACAAAGCTAGCGCACATGCTTCGACGCTAGCTACTGCGTCATCCCTGCTCTTTGTATCACCATCGTCATTATTATCATCATGAATCGCTTCCTGAGAGAGCCCACTCACGGGGTACTGATTGAAGTTATCGCTTGGCTTAGGGTTAGCAACCAGGTCGAGCGCTGCGTGCGCTCGGTACAACAACAACGAAATGCGGTCGTAGTGAAGCCGTAAAGCTCCGACTGCTTGCGCCGCGGAGGCCGCTGCTTCTGCGCGCGAAGCTGCTTGTGATGATTGCCGCCCGTGCTCTTGGTGGTGGTGGTGCTGCTTCTGCTGCTGCTGCAAGGGGTGCAGCTTCTCCTGTTGCTCGTGCCCGCGTGAGCTATTGTTGATGTCGCCTTTCTCTTCGGCGCTGTCATCAACATCAATTTGCCTGCCCGGTGCTGCTGGCGCACTCAGCATCGGTGGTGCATCAGGCCCAAGGCGGAGTGCTGCATTGGCAGCTGTGCCAAGCCCTTGTTGGACCTCTGTAAAGCGCTGAGCAGCCGCTGTTGCGGCATCGGAGCAAGCCACCAGCCTGCGCAGCAGCAGCGTTTGTAGTTGGTCCTGTGAATGTTCCCGTCTTGAACACGCGTCTGGATAACGAGAAGGAGGAGAGCAAGTCGTGCAATAGTCAACCAGTGCGGTATAGCCCCGCTCCGCAACAGCATTGAAAAGGTTGGCAGCGCTCAGCTCCCAAGTTTGTGTCACTGCTGAAAGCTCCTGCAGAATAGGAGCTCCATTACTGACGCTGTCACTTGTAGTATGGCTACTACGCATTTTGTCGCCAGATGAAGTATCAGATCTCTTCGTAAAAATCGAAATGCCTGAAGGGGTGTTGGAGCTGAAATTGCTACTGAGAGATACTTCACTGATCCCGTCATCTCTATGTAAAGTTCCTGCAGAAGGTCTCAGTTGTGATAACAATTCGGAAGCAGTGCGGCATTCACTCGTGAGCTGTAATACAGCAGCTCTCATCGCGCTTCGGAGCACGCGGAGCCTCGGCAATAACCCATGACCTGGTAACCTGTCCACAGCCACACCTGCCAACACATCTGCCGATTGCCCCTTCCTGCCACTCTTAGCTTTGTTCTCAAGGTTGCTATAACCTAGATCTTGAGGACAACCAGCTGCGGCAGTCACTTCGTGCTCGTGAGCACAAGCACGGGCGTGAGCGTTAGCTTCAAGCCGGGCAATGGGTGGCAAGCGAGGCGCAGCACTGCTGTCTGGCAACCCAAATCCTAACAAGTGCGCGGACACCTACAACACAATCGCCAGGATGGTGAAAGTAAAACAAAGAGAAAAATGATTGAGACGCCCTCTTCCTATAGGCTTGGCACTGAAGAAGCCACAAGCGCTTATATAGTCGAAGACCCAAATGTAAAGACTTGACTATTGCTTCTTATCTTTCAAGGAGGCTACGTACCTGGGTACATTGATTGATATGGCCACATAGAGACCCTTTTAGTGACGACGTAGCCCTAGCCAGAGACGCCAAGCTAGCAAGCCATTCTTCGACAGCAGCTTCAACCTCAGCAATCATAGTGTTAGCGTCTGTATCGTGTTCCTCCTCTCTACTCCTTTCGCATCCTAGGCTTGTTGAGAACATGGGTTCGTTGAAAAGCCAGGGAAGGTTTGGCGGTACAACGAAAGCGCGGCGACGGTCGCAACATACAGCAGAGTTGTAGACTTCAAGTACGTTTTGCCTTGCTCGCCATGCTAGCCTCAGGTACTTGCCCTGAGGAACGCTTACTGCTGCAAGAGAGGGTCTAGGATGTGGCAGCCGACCATTTGGTGTCAAGTTTCGCTGTTCCCGGCTGCTCTCTTCATCATCGCTAGATGAATCACCTGATACCTCGTCAAGCTGACTACTATGGTGAGAAGATTTATCATGCACCGGTGATAAAAAGCAGACTGCCATTGGTGCGACCTACGTTAGATTTCCTTGGTACTCAATAGAGGAATAGTTAGTCATGGCTACTATAGTGGCTAAAAATGGTTTTTAAATTTTATCTTGGCTGCTGCTATGCTGGCTGGCTGGCTACTACAGTACACTTCACACAGTGTTGAGAAATATAATTCTCAGAATTTCACGGAAGAAGTAGAGGAGGTAGAGTGCTAGAGTCGTAGAGTGTAGAGTAATAGAGCAAACAGCAAAACAGCTGATTCATTAAGAATGTAGTCGAGTGGAGATGCTGAGTAGAGAGATCGCACTTGCAATTTATCTCATCGCAGCTCGCCGTATGCAAATGCCCACTTGCGCTGCCCGCCGCCTGACAAGAACATTGAGCCGGTGCCCCACTGGGGCGAAAAAATAGCCCGGGGAAATACCCCGTGTACCTGGGACGTGAAGGAAGACGCCAGATAGAGCTCTCTGGAGCGCGCAGATACATGCCACATGCCACATGTTCAAATAAAAATCACTCTGAGTCTGAGGTCTGAGGGCTGGCAGCTGAGAGCTGAGAGCTGAGACTGAGAGCGCGCTATTTCGTATTTCTGCCCTTGTCTTGTCTTTCTTTGCACATTTGCACTGGGGGCTGGGAGTTGAAAAACCCAATCTAATCGTATGGTTACCTACAAGCGGAGTAAAGATCTTAGTAGCAGAGCCACAGGACATTGAAGTAGCCCTGCTAGCCTAGATCGGCCTCCTCGCTCCTCGGTGTGTACAAACCACCGGTTTTTACGCCTAGACGCCAAACAAAGCCAAATGCAAATACACATCGAATTTAGAACTATCGGAGCTGTTCCTCCGAAGGATAGGCGCTCTTCTTAACCTTGTCACACCACCCGTGGTCCTCCCGTGCTCTTCTTTGGCCCCAGGCTGGAGCGCGGGTTCTTCCGTTGGCCTGCTTGCTCCAGCTCGCTGCCAGGACTCAAGAAGAAGCCGCCCATTGGTGGTTTAGGAGCAGCAGCGAGCGGTGGGCTCATCAACAGCTGCCCCGCTCCTGCTGCAGCCGACAGCGACGCCCCCGCCGCTGGGTTCGCGCTCTTGATTTTGGCCGCTGCGCGCGTGTGAGGACGCAGCGATGTCGCCGTAGTGGCAGCCTCTGCACTGTGGCGCCCAGGACGAAAAGAAACAGCCGCAGCAGCACTGGAGTGGCCATTCGAAGCTGCCGCTTGCCGCGTTGGGTGCTGTTGCTCTTGCTGTTGATGCTTGCGCATGTAGTGGCGAATAAGCTTGTGCATGATCGCGTTCGCTTCCGCCACTACCTCAGGGCTAATGAGCTCGTTAGTGCCATTGCTGCTGCTGGCCTGCACATCATCGAGGAACACGCTAGAGTTGGTGGCGGAATTGTGCACGAACGGCTTGGCCTGAGACCGGCTCAAGTGCAAGCTCAGCTCCTTGTGCTTGTCGAAAATGACCCCCGACTCGGCCATTTCCAAAAAGGCAATCCGGAGCCGCCCCACGTCTAAGCCGTCGTCCCAGCGCAAGACCCTGCTCGAAGAATGAGGAGGTCCGTGGGCTCCTCCTCCTCCTCCTTTTTTCCGAGGGCTTCCGCTTCCAGTGTCGTGGTGTCTCCTGCCGTTCGGAGTGGTGTCGCCGCCTTCCAGTTCTGCTGCGGAGGGCGACGTCAGAGCGGCGCGCAACCGCTCTAATTTAACCCCGTTGGATGGCGCACTCGCTGGCGGAACTGCAGCAGTTGCACCTGCAGTGCCCGTATTCGCGGTCACCGATGCAGGACCACCGCTGCTGCTGTTGCTGCTATTGCTGTTGCTGTTGTTGCTTTGGCTCTTGGTGTTGCGCTCTGTACTGGCCGCAATGAGAGCCTCATCACCAAGGTCGAGATTCCCCGCAGGAGCGGACGATGTGACAGAAGAATTATCCGCAACAGCCGCGCTAGCTCTTGAATTGGCACCACCACCGTTGTTGCTTTCAGAAAGGTTTGCGGCAGCAGCGGGCTCCTGTCTTTCTTCTTCTCCTTGGTCTGACCCCAAGTGAATGTTGAGAGCGGCGAGGAGGTCGTCGTTGCGAGGATCGCCGCCAAACCGCTCGTCGCCGACGCAACTGTAGGCACACAAAGAAAAAAATTACATTAGTTGGGAGGTTAACTTTTACTAGTGAGAACGATGAGCTAATCAAGAGAGAGAGGTATCATCTTTGCTTATTCAAGACAACCGCCGTAGCTGAATATATTTCTATTTCAAAGATGAATGAAAAAAATGTACATAGGCTTAGAGGTACCTACCGAAGTTCTTCTTCCATTTCTGCAGCGTGCGGGCGCGTGCTAGGGTCGTGGCTCCACCCCGCTTCCATCACGTCCATCACGGCCGACGGCACGTGGTAGGGGCCCGACGCTTGGGCGTCGTCTTCGTCTAAGCTGGGCCGCGTGCCTTCCTTTACCACTGCGGCTTCAATGGCGTCGTTCGCCCAGCCTTCGAAGGGAACCTAAACAAAGAAACAGCGCATAAAAAGATGAAAATGACATCCGGGATATGAACAGGGAAAGGTAGAAGTGCACGGGATGTCTGAAGTGTGCAGAGCAAGAAGCATGCTCGGACTTCCATTCCGCGTTGAGCAATCTTTTTTTCCACAAAGCAAAGGATAAGATCAACCATCTTCCAATTCATCTGCTTTGTTCATAGGCCCACCTGTCGCCGTGTGAGTTCGTAGATCAGTAAGCTGAGCGCGTACACGTCGGACGCAAAGGAATACGACCTCGAGGCCATTGACTCGGGCGCCATCCACGCGTAAGTGCCGCGCGGCTGTAAATCCGCAGCAACAACACTGCCTGCTCCTGCTGGAGCCGCCGTGGCAGCGGCACCGCCATTTTGCTTTAAACTAGGGCTAGAATTGGGAGAATGGTGGCCGCTGCCGGGCTCGGTGGCTGCGGAGGGAGTTTGGCAGTCTTCAATCGGCACGGATAAGCCAAAGTCGCACAGTTTCAGGCGCCAGCCCTGAAAGACTAAAAAGTTCATCGACTTCAAGTCCCTGTGTAGAAAGAGAGTGCACGATAAAATAGATGCGGAATCCGTATCAATGAATATGGTTTTCACGGAGCACTACAAAGGCAAAAGTCAAAGCATAATGCACATGAAAGCCATTCATGAAGCAACTCGTCAGCACCGCTCACACAAACAATCCATCCTAAGGTTTTCGGTGAAGTGCGTGGAATCTACACATGAGTGTTGCAATTGAAAATCCAATACTATTTCATGTCCATTTGCTAGTTCTCGCTTCTAGTAGAAGTCTAACCTGTGCACAATGCCCTTGGCGTGCAAGAACGTCACTACGCTGCAGCAGTCCGCCGCCAAGCACACCCGCAGCGCCATCGGCATCTCCAACGGCGCCGAACGGTGCGAGTGCGCGTGCAACAGCCCAAACAAAGACCCCAGCGGAGCTTGCTCCATCACCAGCATCAAGTCGTTCCGAAACAAGCTACCACCCGCAGCGCTACTTCTGCTACTGCAGCTTCCTCCTGTTCTCGAAGTACCGGCAGCGGTGGAATTAGCAGCTCCATCGTCTTCTCCATGCTCGCTCCCACCGCCAGCTTTGCTTATATCGCCGTCGGAGCCCTCATCGTCGTCGCCAGGCGCGTCAGTAGGCGCAGCGCAGCAGGCTAGAGCTGGTACGATTAGAGGAAAAGCCTACAAGAGCAAAACAACGCACAATTGAGGAATGGAAAGCAAACGTAAGACTCCGCGTATAAAGACAGACCAGCCAATGAAAACTGCCACCATACGCTCAACAATAAGGGATCATGGAGCCAAAACAAATTCACCAGGCTGTGGTGGAGGCCGATTTCTTGCTCAAAAGCGTGAGCAAGCGCTGCGTCGCGTTCAGGCTGGCCAGTCAGTTTGAGTCGCTTTACGGCCACCGGCGCGCCGAACCACTTGCCCTCAAACACTTCGCAAAAGCCGCCTTCACCAATGTTGCAAAGCAGGTTTACTTCGCCATCAGGTATTCGCGGGCAGCCTCGCAACCGCTCCCGCTGTTGCGCTCTTTCGTCTTCTGCGCTAGACGAAGCTATAGCACCGGATGGTGACCCGCTAATTCGAACATCTGCGAATTTTCCACTACTTATGTTGCGGGGCGAATCCAGAATAGTACTTCCCTCGTCACTAGGGCTGTGGCCAGCCCGGATTCCAACTACGAGCTCCTTCGGCATATTTCGCTGGAGCTTACCGTTGGCGCCGTTGTTGGTATCGTGCAGGCTACCTGGTCCAATCACTACTAGGTCTATGACATCCTGAAGGCTTGAATCAGGTGGCGGCATTCAACTACACGGATGTGTTCGTCGAGCTTAGGTATACAATCAGCAGAATTGATCCTCGCTACAAGGGGCTCTCCCTCATGGTAGCTCTGCCGCAAGACATACAGCGTCTACTTACAAGACATACAGCGTCTACTTACAGTAAGTAGGGAGGGAATCGAGGCGAGGGAAAATATGGAGATGATGACGACCGACACGACGGACGGCGGTGTTGTGGAGTGGTGGATTCAAGAGTTCAAGAGGAAAGGGGGGAAAGCTCAAGAAAAATCTCTAACATAATATTTGGCAGGCTTAAGTTATATTCTAGAATAAGTTCGTGATGGCTTTTCTGAAATCCGGGGTCCGTTTCGTGGACTGTGCAGCGACTTTGTTAGCATAAAATGTGAGCTGATACTCCACGGCGCCGCTTAGCTTGGCCCTTAGATGCGATAGAAGTCTACTCCCGCGTAGCATTGTCGAGAGTAGGCACTGTTTATGCGCGCTTCATCCCCGATTTTGTGTTTTCATATCCACTATCTCTGCCCTTTTGACCACCCTGTCACTCACAGCCGCCGCCAGCAACCACAATGGGCAAGCCACAAGGAATCCGATGCGGGCGTAAGCTGCGCACTCTCCGCCGCGAGCAGCGGTGGCGTGATGCTAAGTACGTGAAGGCGCACTCCGTGACTGCCATGAAGGCGAACCCTTTCGGCGGCTCCGCGATGTGCAAAGGCATCGTGCTCGAGAAGATGTGAGTGTGTATTAGGAGCATTAAGCGGCTCTCGCTGCTATCTAATAAGTGTAGTGTTGCGTCACTATGATGCCTGCACCGTGCTAATTCATATAGTTACCATCATTCAAGTGAAGTCTTGGTTTGTGCACCTCTATCGTGCTCCTTAACTCATGCCCTTCCTACCCCATTTTACTGTTTGGTAGTGGTATTGAGGCCAAGCAGCCAAACTCTGCTATTCGTAAGTGCGTGCGAGTGCAGCTTATCAAGAACGGCAAGAAGATCGCCGCTTTCGTACCTCGCGATGGTTGCTTGAACTACTGCGATGAAAACGTGAGTGAAATTTGCAGTGTCTCTTTTAGGTACCTTCAGGGAGTTGTGTTGTTTGCGTGTAGTTTTTATCTCAACCTTCTCCCGCCTTCTCAATTCTAGGACGAGGTTTTGATCGCGGGTTTCGGTCGCCGCGGGCACGCTGTGGGAGATATTCCTGGTGTGCGATTTAAAGTCGTGAAAGTAGCTGGCGTGTCATTGCTTGCTCTGTACAAGGACAAGAAGGAGAAACCTCGCTCATAAATAGTCGACCCTTCTTGGGTTTGGTTCTTCAATGAATGGAACCTTAGCCTTGTTTTATCTTTGTCTAGTGGAGCTGGGATCCACCTAATTCCACCTACTCGATTGGAGGAGTTCGCCTTCGCTTACATGCGGTTACTGGTTACTGGGTGTTCTGTAACTGTAATTGAGCCTTAAAAATTTAGAATTGCTTTTGAAGTAGGTTGCTTAAAGCTTAAAGTGTATCCCCCAAAGCATCCTATCGGTGGAGTGGGTATGACTTTGGACTTGGAGGAGAGGAATTCGGTTCAGGATGAGGGTGAAAACCCCCCACCAAACTCGGATACATGTGAGTCTGAGC
>Ga0307979_1000963_pt1 | contig 20519 bp, 25 predicted proteins | sample OrgLakmetage1058_FD_201833 | JGI IMG/M metagenome (GOLD analysis project Ga0307979, IMG submission 201833) | Saline water microbial communities from Organic Lake, Antarctica - #1058 | ecosystem: Environmental > Aquatic > Non-marine Saline and Alkaline > Saline | place: Antarctica: Organic Lake...
AGCTGATTGGAAGTGCAAAAATACTAATACAACTCATTCACTCACCTGAAGAGCGACTTCATCTTGCAACCCTTCAGCGACTCTCCTCAAATCTGACAGCTCGGCAGCAAATTCTGCGGACAGCACGACGGCCAGTGGAGAGGCAGGGCCTTGCCGCGAAGGCGAGAGAGCACTCTCCTTCTTGTTGGTGGTGGTGGTGTTCTGGCCTTCTCCATCTGCGTCTTCATCAACACCTTCACCTTGTTGCTGAGCTCGCTCCGAGTCGGCAATCGCGTTGTTGGCCACCGCTAACTCCAGATCGTCATAGGAATGCAACACCGCCGTCACTGGCACGCCTTTGGTCAGAGCTGAAGTAGCGGCCTCTTCCGCTGCTCTCAATTGACGTCTTAAACCTTCGATGGTCAACTTCGAAGTCTGCAGGGAGTGCGTCCAACCTGTCACTTTGGCTTCCGCTGCGGCTGCCGCTGCTAGACCCGCTGCCCCTTCGCTGGTCTGTTGCGCTGTCAATTCCCGGTGCTCGTGCAGAGCCACTTCCGCGGCAGAAGCGGCTAGCCGAGCTCTTCGAGCTTCCTGAGAAGCATCTTCTTGGCCTCTATGAGCTTCCCCCACTTCTAAGACCGCGAGGGAGAGCCGACGCCGCAACTGACCGCACAACAAAAATGGTGGAAAGCAATATCATGAAATTACATAAATGCTACCGGTAAGAAGGTAACAGAATCGCTTCGGTAGAATACGAAAGCTGATGCAGTGTTTTTGAAAACCACACAAAGTGAGAGGGGGGGAGTAGAAGAGATCAATATTGCTCTAGTGCTACAAATTGATCATTATTTATCAACGCCCTTCTCCATAGCTCCAAACCTGGTCGTAGTCGAGGCGGAAATGCCGCAAAGCGGACTCTGCTCGACCTCGATTCGTGGCCTCAATAGCAACCTCTTCACGCAAGGCCTTCACCTCTGATAGCGCAGCTTCCCGGGCTTTCTGGGCAAGAACCAAGTCCTGGGTGGTTCTTGCGTTCACGGATTCCAAGTGGAGCACCCCCTCTTGAAGAGCCTTATCGCGGATTTCCATGCTGGCCAGCTGCAGCTCCAGGTCTGACTTGGCCTGCGCTAATGTAGTGCACTTTTCTTCGGCTAGAGTTCTCGCTTCGGCCTGAGCCTGTAGTAGCAAGAACATGGAGCACAATCAATACGGCGCTTTACAATCGACTTGAAGGAGTGATAGAGGCCAGCATATGAGTGGAAAGGATGCGAACGACATACGCCTACGCAAGGAATTAAAATAATTTCAAAATGTGTGTTCCGCCCTTGAGGCACTCGTCAATGTTATTGTCATCACGAACCTGCTCCGCTTGAGTCAATGTTTGCGCTTCGGTCTCAGCCTCCATCAGTCGAGTGGACAGCGAATTGCATTCAGCTACACTGGCCTCTAATTCTGAATTCAATTCCGTGACCTGTATGGTAATGTGAGAACACAAAATGAAGAACAAGGTAAACGCGGGAGTTGAGTCATTTCAAAAAGATGAGAGTCGACAACTCACAACCACCGAGGCGTTCTCTCTTTTTGTATCTTCGTTAATTTGATCACATGAACAACACGCACGGCGATAGTTAAGCACCACCACCATCACCCCGCCACCACCACCACTACCATTACTACCTTATCCACAAGTTCTGCGGCAACTACTTGCATCCTCGAGTCCGACGCCACCACCTCCACCAATTGCTTCGCCATGTCCGCCACCTTGCCCTTGGCCAATTGTTTGATGTGCCCCTGTAACTGCTTCCCCTCGTTTTTCAGGCTGTCCATCTGAGGGTTTGATTCAGGGGCACAGAGAATGATGTTTTGAAGGAAAGAAAACCACAGGCCAATACGGGCATGAAGAATACAATAACACTGAGAGTGTTCAACCTATTGTCTACACGCGCACGCCCTTGATTCATATATCAATACACACCTCTCGTAGCGTGCGCTTCGCATTGGCTTTGGCATTTGCCAACTCGTTCTTCACGTCCACTAACTGCTCTTGCAAGTCGGCAATCTCATCTTGAAGGGCCGCTTGAGCCTCTTCGGCTGCCTTGATCGCCTTCGCTGCAGACCCACTGCCACCGCCACTACCTCCCATGTAACCCCCGTCGTCCTCATCGTCGCCAAGATCAAAACCTGGGCCCGAAAACTCGTATTCGTACAAATATTCATCCACACCTCCTGCTCCTGCTTCTCCAGCTACCGCTGCTCCTCCTGTCATAACCGCTGCTGCTCCAGCTGTCGCTACTCCAACGGTAGCACCAGCCGTGGCTGCTGCCACACTGGCAGTGGAGTTGCGGGATTTGCGCAGTTCCCCAAACAAGTCTGCGCCCGGAATCGAAGACCGGAGCCGTCGCTGTAGCGACGCTAATTGGCCGAGCCGAGACTCCATTGAGCCGCGAGCCACACTTGACGCAGCAGCAGCAGCTGAAGGGTCTAAGGAGGACGCCTCCTCGCCAGCAGCAGCAGTAGAGACATCGCCAACAGCAGAAGCTGTAGGATCTGGGGTGCTCTGGTCCCTAGAAGTAGCCTCGCGACTTCCTTTCTTGTTCTCAGTAGACTTACGTGCCAAACAAAAGAAGTATATAAAGAAAGCAGCAGCACGTGAGAGAAACAAGAATACTCCATGAAAAAGAACTCAAACAATTGAAAGCCCATCGTTGGCCGGCAATTTTCTCACTCGAAGTATACGCACGCGCATGTTCTCATCAAAATGGGTCTGTAACTGTAGTAAAAAGTCGTATTATGACGGTTATTTGACTTATACTTCCTACCTGTAGGCGCTTTCGGAGCACTGCCTCCAATTCTTTGCCCGCTCCTGCCGTAAGCGATTGCTTCACCAGACTGCTGCCTCCTCCTCCTCCTCCTCCTGTTGTAGAAGAAGAAGGATCCTTGGAGGAGGCTCGCTTTTTGTCCGTTGACTTCGGCCGTGACTCCTTGGAGGGTCTGGCAGAGGACGCAATTTTGTCCGTTGACTTTCGTGCATGTGCCTCTTTCGAAGGCCTTGCAGACCCAGAGGCCAAATTATCCTTCTTTGTAAAGCTGTCCGCGGACTTCCTCGTGTGTTCCCTCGAGGCCCTTGCAGACCCCGAAGCCGCATCCTTCATGGTATCCAGCCATCCAGACAAGCGGCGCTCGCCCGTGAAGAACCCAGATGATGACGCAGAAGACGACGATGATGTGGATTCGGTTGGTTCAGGCGCAGATGCTGGTGGTGCTGCTGCAGGAGTCGCAACCGATGGAGGAGACGGAGCAGCTGCTGCGACCGCGGCTGCGGCCGTGGCGTGACCTTTCCTCACCAACACGAGCCGGCGACGGCGCATTTGTTTCTTCTGTTCGTCCATTTTAGCCTGGTTTTCTTTGGCCTTGAGGTTTAGAGGACCTTCCAGGCGTTGCAGTTTCAGCCGCAAAGTTGCCATTTCCTGTGCGGTCACCTCTTGCTGTTCCTCCATCACGCGCCTTTCTTCTGACCACTGGCTATCAGATGCCTCGGCTGACACCTTGCTTTGTTCGAACAAGGAGCGTTTTTGACACCATTCAGTAGCATCAGCGAGCGCTTTTTCAGTGGATTGTTGCAGTTTAGCCATCGCACTCGCTTCGGCACTGCGAGTCTCGGCCAGTGCATCCCGCTCGGCCTTGAGCTGTTTCAAAAAGAATAATGAAACACAAGTCAAAAAAAATAAGAACCAGCATGAACATGAATAAGTTTAGTCTCAAAATCGAGAATCGCTCCTCGTCAACAACACTCCTTGTACACTCAAGCTAGTGGCGAAAAAGAAAAACATTTCGACTAACATCATGAACAAACTATAAAAATATAGTGCCCACGATCATTACCTCGTCTACACTGCACTGCAGAGCCGCTAACTCCACTCTCGCTTGGTCTCGGTCAGCTTCAGCTGCTGCTGCTGCATTGGCCCTCTCTGCGGCTAGCGCTTCTGCCGAGGACCATTTCCTTGCCATGCTCGCACGCTCGTCCTCGGCCGAGGCCGCTCTAATTTAGTAAGTGGGTAAGAATATAGGTACGAAGGAGGGTGGGGGGGGGGGGAGGGGCAAATGCAAACAATAATAAAGGAACAGCAACACGTGAAATTTTGAAAACGCCTACCTATCAAAAATACGCTACTAGTAGGTGCGCTAGCGTAAAACATCATAAAGTACAACACAAAGAAGTATCCATCACCTCAATTCCGCTTCGAGGGCAACCCTCGATGCGGCGGCGGACTCATTCAAGGCGTTGGTCAAACGCTCCACCATTTCTTGCGACGTTTCATTGGACACTGCTTGCATCACCTGATGGCATTCACAGGTGGTTGTGGGGATGATGATGAGGTGGTATTCATCCTACAATGATGTGGAATTAGTCACAAGGTTTTCAATAAGATGAATAGGAACAATCCAGAAATACTTCGGTACTGCAATGCTATGCTGGTCTGCTCGGCCATGCCACCCTACCTCCAGTGCACTCAGTGCTTCCTCGCTCTCAGCGGCAGCACTCATTACTTTGGAGGCTTCCACCACAAAAGCTTGCAACTCTTGGCCTTTCAACGCAAGCATGGACGCACAGTCTGAAGCAGCCAGGGCGTCAGCCTGCAGTTCATAGGAAAAATAAAAAACAAGGTAAGGAGCAAAGGTAAGCTCATGACATGCAAACCAGCAGGGTTAGAATATATCATGAAGTAACAAAGAAACAAGCAGGAATAAAAATGCCCTGGTTTAATTATTGCAATGTGAACATATATATTGACGCAAAATACCTGAAACCCGAGCGCTCGCTTTTCTGCTTGGCTCAGTGCTTCCTTCAAGCTTCGAATCGTGTCTTCGGCGCCCTCCAGTTTCGCCTCCACTACTGTGACGCGCTGCGCCGCAAAGCGCGCCCCCGCGTATTCTTTGGTTTTCTGTATTAGGGTGTCGTGGTTCTCCGCCAGGGCCTGCTCTAATGTAGTCACCAGGGCTAAAGCGGCATCTCGGGCTTTTTCGGCGGCTTTTCCATTGGCCAAGGCCACCGAAAGGGCCGTGCCACCTACGCCTGTAAAGAGATCGCGATTCTTACCTGTCCCATTGTTAGCGTTGGTGTCGTTTGTGCTGCCAGGATTTGTGGTCGTTGACTTGTTGTCGTCTTTTGGCAAAGCTGCAGAGCCAATCAAGACCTGGAAGCAAGGAATAAACCATTCTTAGAAGATCGAAACCTCTCTTAAATAAACTAGCGTAGAGATGATTACTAAAACCGCATATAATACAATTAGAGTAACTATCGTCAACGCTGGAATTGTATTCCTTGTGAAGATCACGTAAACTCCTTCATCTTTCGCACTCCTTACCTCTTGCCGCAGGGTGTGGATTTCGGCACTAGCATCGGTGGCCTTCTGCTTCCATACTTCCATCTCTGCTTTGGCCGCTGCTTCTTTCGCACACGCGCTGCGAGCTTCCAACAACAAGTGAGTGCGGATCTACGTGGAATTTGAAGCAAGAGACAAGTCAACGAATAAGATGAATCAATTAGTTTGGCAGTTACAGAATTTGACCACGCACGTGATCTATAAGGAAGTAGCAATGTTTATTGTAAGTACTGAAGTCATTCACACAGGGAAAACGTTACTTAGGTCATTCACGTATTGAAGAATATTTGTGACGAATCTTGCTATTATGGTTACCTCTTCGAATTGTGCATCCACCGGCAGTGTCTCCCACCACGCTTGCCACTTTGAATCGCGCTGCGAAGGGACTGCATCATCGTCAGTATTGCTCGTTTCTGTCTGCACTGCTGTGTCAGCAGTTTCTATTGCGGCCTCGACTGGTACTATTGCAGCACCTCTTGTAGAAACATTCACAGCTTGACGTTGTGGCGAATGCTGATGCTGCTGCTGCAAGTGCTGCATCTGAGGAGAAGGCGCTTGTTTCTCTGCATACCCTGTCATCTCCGCGGGTGCCTCATCCGACATCAATGACTGATTGTTGACTACAGCAGATGTTGAGCGTTCAGAAACGAACGGGGCGCTTCCTCTGGCTGGATTGGGAAGCGATGGAGCAGGCAAAGGAAGACGCAGAGAAGGCGGCAACGTTCGTTCCAGTGATATTGGCCTTTCAACAAGCTCGATAGAAGGTCGTGGAGGCATAAGAGCTGGAGCTGGCGCAGGAGGAGGAGGAGGAGGTGCGTGAGAAAGGGCGGCCACATTAAGTGCCTGTAGTGGTGTTTGTAGCGAAGATGAAGCCTGGTTCTGGTTCTGGTTCTGCTGCTGCTGCGGCTCCTGTTGCTGCGGTGCTTCGCCTGAAATCTTGGAGACAATCGCACAGGGCCCCAAGCCAAACCCTTCCAATTGGTCCGTTAGACCGTTAGCGATCTTGGCCGCTACTGCCGAAGCGGCGTCCGAATCGGGTAATCCAGCAACCTTCATGGTGGCCACCACGCTCCCCGCTCTGGCGGTCTCAACCCCCACTTGAGCCTTGGTGAGACCTAAACAATGCGCCACGGCCATGCAGAACGCTTCTTGTTCGTTCAGCCCAAACTCTTCGATGGATTGCTCTTCGATGGCAATCTCAAACGACAACATGTAACCGTCGTTGATGATCCCGAAACTCCGGCGGAATTCGGGCATGCCAGGCGAGGAAGGCTCCTCGGAAGCTTGGCTCAATCTCGCCAAGGTTTGCATAGTCGACGAAGATAGCCCTTTATCTTCTTTGTAGTCATCAGGCGATTCATACTTTTGATCTTCGCCGCTGTTTCCACCGTAGGCAAAGGCCGAAGGAGCTCCACTAGACAGGTTGTAAGGTGCTTCCATCGGAGGTCGAGCCAGAGAACCTGCCTTGGACTGCGCTATGCTGCTCGAGCGATTGTTCAAGAGCTCAGGCTGCATAGGTGGGAGGAGCGATGTTGTAGCATCAGAATTTGACGCTGGTTCCGCCGTTGACGATTCGTCTGGTGTCTTTTTTTTCTTGGAGAACGAAAACATACTCAGCATGCCGCCTTTCTTCGGAGTGGCCTAGAAGAAAAATATCAAGAAATAGAAAAGAATCAATTTACAGATCAAAATGGACGATATCATGGTGAGCGAGACCCAAGAACCAGAGGTAAGAACTGGATAACAATCAAAATGCCTAGGTATAAAAAGCATGCGTCAAAACACAAAAAAACACGCTCACTTTCTCAGTTGCCTCCTTCGCAACCTTGGCATCTTTCTCTTTCTGCTGTCGCTTCTCTTCTTCCAAGGCAGCCTGCAGATCTTTCTCTCGCTTGGTCCTCGCCGCCACTTCCAGCGCCGCCCTTTCCCGGGGGGTGAGTCGTTCCACGGCTTTTTCTTCGGCGTAGGACGCGGAGCGGGCGAGGGCAAACGCCGCCTGTTGCGCGTGCTTGAGCTGACCCTCTTGGTACTCGGCTGCAATAGTACCTGGCTTTGGCTTTTTGTTCAAGCTTGGGGGCGACGACGAGGAGGTTGTTCCTGGATTAGGACCTGGGCTACTCCCGTATTTATCGCCCACATCTACGGGTCCGGAGGGGCGACCAGCGCCATACCTACATGTAGGCAACGAAGAAAGCAAAAAAAAACACGAAAAAAGAGTACAAACAAAGTAAGAAAAAGAAAATAAGGTAAGGAATGTATCATAGGAGTAGTATGCTTATACAACCACCAAAAGTGATGAGTAAAGAGCACTATTTGTAGTGTCTTACCGGCCGCTTCGGCTGTGCAGACCTCGAAAGCTCACAGACTCGTCTTCTTCGTCTTCTTCCAAGGTTATTTTGGCGGAAGGGGTCTTTTGGAAGCCCCAATTGATGGGCGCGTGGCGAATAGCGGGGGGGTTGGCCGGGGGTGGAATGCCAGGGACATACCTGATAGATGATGGGTTCATAGTGATGGAGACGCAAAAGATTTAAAGGAGAGGTTCGAGAGGGCATCAACAGCGAAAAAAAAGTAACGGGGGAACGTGAAATAGGTTCTTTCGAGTCAATGGATCCTCTATAGAGTGTGGCAACCCAGTGGAAGAAATGACACTCCGACTTACTGGTCACGCTCTTGGACATTCTGGCGCTCGAACAAAGGAGGTGCCGGTGCTTGACGGGGGCGAGGCACCGGTGGAGGTTGAGGAGCAGCACCAGCTGTTGACGGCAAATGGTCAGGGTTGTTCACGGCAATTGCACCAGCTGCTGCGGTGGGCGACGGTGCAGCAGCAGCAGCAGGTGGTGGTGGTGGTGGTGGCTTTGGGTAGTCGCCTGACATGTAAATCTCAAGGGCAGTGCGAGGAGGCGGTGGTAGTTCCTTCGTTTCCTCAACAGAAGCTGCTGTCAGGCGAGGAGGGGGTCGGTTATTGTTCTCTTCCACGAAAGCTTTTGCGGAGGGGCGAGGAGAAGGTGGCGCTGCTTGTTTTGGTTGCGGCGATATAGCACGACTCGCAGAAGGTGACGGTACTGGCGACACCTAGAAAATTAAGCGCACATGCGAAAATCAGTGGTTGGCGGTAGTCTGCTTATTGAGGGCACCGTACGCCTTCTTAAAGCGATGTTCGAAAGCGTCCTGTTGTTGGATAGCCAAAGCTAAAAGTGGTAGCCTATTCTAAAAACAACATACCTCTGGGATAAGGAAAGTCTCCGCATCGCTAGTCTCTTTCAACAGCTCGTCATCGAGAGAAGGGACCACGGTAAGCTGCTGGCTCATAACTGGTTCGCTGGTAGCAGGTGGTGTGGCATTTGACTCTTGCAATGCATTAGCCATGGCTACAGCATCACTTTCAGCTTTGTCCTTCTTTTTCAAGGAGGTCTGATATGGCAGTAGGCATCAAGGGCGGAAAGATGAGTTTAACATGACTGAGAGCGTGCACTCATTAGAAAAGCGTTAAGTTGAGAAGCAATTGAATAGAAGACCCAAAGGTAAAACATGATTATTCAGGTGCGTCTGCAATATAGATTAAACGACAGTCTACAAGTAATAGTTTAGAATAATCGTCTTAACCACTAGCTCTACGGCTTCGCAGCTAAAGGATGCGTCGGCATTTTTTGTTGCTTTAACTATCTCTGAGGAGGAGAAAAAAGGAGTAGGAATTCTTGCCTGGCTATACGGAGACTGCCGCGCCGTTCCATTCCCAGAACTGCGGCCCTCTAATAACTTCTTCTTCTTTTTCTCTGCAATCAAATTGCGAGCGTTTGGGTTGACTCGGCTAGAGCTTGAGGGCAGTGCTGGTGGCTCAGCTCCGCGGCCGAGGCTTGCAGAGCGCTTCTGTGTAGGCGGTCGCATTCCCGCGCTCACATTACCGCCGCCCGCTTTCTTGGCGCCCGCTGCACCTACCCGACCTACGCTCGCCCCGCGGCCTACGCTAGCTCCGCGTTGTGCCATGAGCAGCAAGGTCGGCTACACGTGGACAAAAAACGCCATTGAGGCTACACCCAACTCCCGAGAGCCGAGTGAGAAATGCGTGTTGTTGTCCGTTGAGGTTGTTAGACCAGCCAATCAGGAGTCGGCAATCAACATTGCAGCGGCGCGGGTCCGCCGCACCGCCGCACCGCGATCAACGTACTTAGTTGATGTCAGTGACATCGTGTCAGAACGTCAGAACATACGTACCAAATGCTCGTACGTACAGAACATGTACAGTACGCATGTAACAGTACCCAGATAAAAATACGATTTGACGGACAGAGGGACAGTTTTTAGTGTCTGTTTTGAGATGCCGATGCCCCCCTACTAAACATCAAACTGCGTTGGTCTATTCAAAAATCGCATACGATACGCACACAGCACACAGCACACAGCACACAGCCACTGTTGTTTTCTTCTCCCTTGTTGCTCGAGCTTGGTGCTGTTGCTTCTAGACCTCAAGTACAAGTATGCGCCCGGTTCCCAGCGCAGAGGTGCCCTGGTGCTGGTGCCTGGTGCCCTACAAAGAGCTATAATGGACTACAGAAGTGGCATTGCTCTGCTGATCTGCTATTTCTGATTGTGAACTGTAAACTGCGAACTTTCTTGAATTGAAATCGAAATACCTTAAATTAAAATGCGCTAATCAAGACTGGGCGAAAAGAAAAAAGAACACTCGCAAAGCCAAAACATGCCGAGTACATGCAAACATCCAGTTTCCTGAGCTACCAAAGTCGGCTCGTGCGGCACCTCAAAGTTATATTTATTCAGCAGCGGGGGGCTTGTTGTTGCGGCCGGCACCGCGGCGCCCGCTAGCCTTGGCAGCAGCCGGCGGTGCGCTGGCATCTGAAGCCGCCGCCGCTGCACTGTCCTTGCCAACGCCTTTCTTGACGTTTTTCCCACCTCGGGGGGCTTTTTTCTTCTTGTCGCCACCGGCAGCAGCATTGGCCTCCCGGATCGCATTTTTCGCCGCGGTCGTAGCCTCCCGCAAAGGCTGGCCTTCCAACAGGAGGTTGAGCGCGGCGGCGGCAGCTGCTACCCGCGACACTGGGCCTTCGATGGAGACTTCGCAAGTTGCTCCGTCATCGACCGAAGCAGGCGCAGCACTTGGATTACTGATCTCGTTGTCAGTGGGGGTGGTGTTTTGCTCCTCCTCCTCTTCTTCGTCGTCGTCGTTCGAGATCACGCCAGCCACCATGGCCTCTGCCTCGTCACCACTGCCGGTCGCGTCGGCAAACTCATCCTCGTCGTCGTCGTCGTCTTCATCGTCTTCGTCGTTTCCCTCCTCGTCATTGTTTTTGTTCTCATTTTCGGAGCTATTGTTGCCTTCATCGTCGCCATCTTCATCGCCTCCATCACTGTCTACCACTGCCCCCACAATCTCGTCCATCACCGACGCCACCACGCCATCGCCTTCTCCATCTTCACCTGCACCAGCGGAAGAGTCATCTACGCGGCGTCGGCGATCACTGCCGCTGCCTCCTCCGGCTGCTGCACCTGCTGCTGGTGCACCACTGGCATTGGCCTTGCTGGCACTCAAGTCAGCAGCTGGTGCTGCGGGGGGCAGGTTGTCAGTTTGAGCAGCAGCTGCTGCTGCTGTGCGCGCTTTCAGCGGCGGAGCGCCCTTGACTTTGATTTTGGTGCCGGTGACTTTGGCGACTTGGGAAAAGGACGTCGTTGGCGGTCGGCCCCGGCCACCTCGGATGCCTCCCGGCAGAGGGCTCTGAAGAAGAGGGCAAGAAATCATACTTGAGAGAACTAGAAGGAATCCAAAAATATATTGCAGAATGTAACTCGAAGAGATAAAGACACGACAAGCCGACGAGTAATAGGAATTGACTGGAATGGAGTTGATTAAAGGAGGACAAGGGGGGGAGGAAGTCGCAAGCAAGCAAAAAGTCAAAAGATGATATCCATTGCGGTGGCTGGTACCTTGGCGTCAAGAAGGGGCAGTTTCGAGAGGGGCACTTGCAACACACGGCACTCGGTGGGCTCGACAACTTTGGGAGGCGACGGAGGCAGCGGTGGTTGCGGCGCTGCTGCGTCACTTGCTGCTGCGTCATTGGTGGCATTCTTAGGCGAGCGCCCTGCAGCAGGTGCTCCACCAGGAACTGGAGCGGCTGCCAAATGAGACACGACGGACTCGGCGAAGGGAAAGGTCTTTGGGCAAGAGCCGTCCGGAAGGCGGTCGTCAGAGGTGTTGCTGAGCTGAGAACATCAAGAATGAGAAGAAAATGGGAGTTGGAGATCACGGACAAAAAGAAGTTTACAAACGACTGAACTAAGTAATAATCCTCTCAAAAAGTTCATGCAAAAGAAGAAAGGTATCATCTGGAAAGCGATAAAAAATGTGAGACAAGCGTCTCGATCGTTCAGATGACTTCTTCCCCACTCCTTCCTCCCTCTTTTGTACCTGATTGGGCACCCCTTGTGCGTCGGTGCCGTGGCGGCACACTTCCAGAACCGCGCGCATACACGCAAACACTTGCGGGGCGGAGCCCTGTTACCACAAGCAACACATGCGTATTGAAAGTCAGCGTGTGCGCCGTGCGCGCGCAATGACACAAACATCCGCACAAAGGCACACGAGCAGAAGGAACACCCCCCCCGTAAACACGACAAAAATATGAGAATAGACGTGAGTGCGCATTCCGAATGCACAGAACACAAGAAGTACGATGATGCAACGGACGAGCGCACTAGACTCTTTTCGCGCCTAAAAATACGCGCGCATGGAGTGACTATCTCACCTCCAGAGCGATGACACGGTCCGAGGACATCATCTTGGGCACATGTATGCGCACGCCCGTTGACGCTGAGAGGCGGCGAATGGTGGCACCCTGGCACACATAGCAAATAAGGAGTAAGATATATACATTTGTGCACAATAAAAGCACTGAAGGATATTAAGAAGAATCAGCAAGTAAGGCGAAGCTACGTAGAAAGGCCGAAGCACTACAAACAAGATACAAATGGCGCAAACGGAGTGAGCGCGTGTAGACATTATTCACGTGTGCAACAAAAAAGTCAACGTTTAAAACGGATGCACTTTCGACGCCAAACATTACATCTATGGTGTGGTAAGCTTTGTATGGGGCACGCGTGTATTTAAGGGTCAAAGTAAACCCTGCATGTTACCTTCGGGCCAATGAGGGTCGAGTGCTTCTTCACGTTGATTTTTAATTCAGCCACCACATCTTCTTCCTCCTATAGCACACACCCAAAACACAAACTTTATACAAGTCGTTTGGCAATCGAATGGGAAGGCATCTATTCGACGCATGCGCATAATTAGTCGAGGTCGAGACGTAAAGAGCATAAAGGGCAAGATCTGAGATGGAGCACACCTATCGAATCTAAGCGTGGAAGCCAAACATCACATGCATATACGTAAGCGATCGAGCACTCAGGAAATTAAAATTTTGACCAATATAGGCAAGAAAAAAAATCAGCTACCTCAATGAGGCCAATGATGTCTCGCCACGCAGTCTGGAGGCCGTGCGGCGTGCCTGCACATGTAAGCGGCGTCCAAAGGCTGACGTCGTCGGCGCTGCCTCCTTCTACGGTTCCCTCGTCAGTGCCCTTGAGCACTACTTGAATGTTGACTCCAGTCTTTTTCTTCAGAGCGTTTACCGTAGCCCCGCTCCTGCCGATGACTAGTCCTACGTGCTCGGTAGGCACCCAAACTCGCAGCAAAGCTTCGTTGCTGCATTCCGGGTAGTGCTTTTCTAGCGCCACTACCGGCGTACCCGCAAGCCATGGGACCATGCTTGATTAAGTTTATGTAAATGAGGCAATCTACCGGCGTAGCAAAAGCACGACGCGAATATCTATAAGCAAAAGCCTATTCTGTGCCTCCAGTCGTGGATATGTGAGCGAGCGAAATGACAAATATACGCCCGACGACCTATTTCCTATTCCTTTCCCGTATTTTCCTTTTTTAAAGCTACACGTAGCATGCGGAATAACCTGTGTAGCTCGGTTCTAACTTAGTAGCTAGCTAGCTGTTGAAACCACTGGAGCCTGTTGCTCCTGGAGTATAGGATTCAACAGCGTTTTATTGCCAGACGTGAACTTGTATCCACAGCTGGTTCTGCTTATTCATTGTCCGTGTAAGTTATCATTCGATGTCCAAGTTTGCGCACGAAGAGCTCGAAGCTACTGCAGCACCAGGAGATGGGGAGGATGATAACAATGGGTTCGATTTAGCAGACTATGCCTCCGAAAAGGAGGCACTTGACGAAGCTGAAACTGTCATGGCGAAGAGCGAAACTCTGTGCGCCAAACGAGATCCTGAAGAAGAGCCCTTTAAGTCCAAGTACCTTGCGCGAGAAGCCCTCAAGCACGCCATCACCCGCCTCGAGCCTTACGCAGACTCTCCGTTGGCCCTCTCCACCGCAGCACGGCTGCAGTGGCGGATCGGGTCCATTTGCATGGACGTTGAGGAGACCGGCCAATCGGTGCACCATTTCAAAGCGGCTCTGCAGTTGTGGCGCCCACAGATTGTGGACGCCATCGAAGCGCTGCCGTTCGATGCGGTTACTGGTAGCACCAAGGAGGAGAAGGAGCGCGCCAAGTTTGAAGCTGGCGGGGGGCATGAAGACGACAAGAAACTGGTGCGTTTTGTTTCGGGTAGCTACTGTAGGGGAGATTTGGTAGGAAGAGTGAGGGTGGGTGTTGCTTGTGAGGTTTCTTGATAATCATTCAAATTGATGGATAGGGCAGAGTACTCTTCATGATCGATTCCCTCAATCGATGTTGGCTGCAATCTTGTCTATACAACTGCTCCCTCCACCACCACTTCAGGTGGCGCAATTGTTGGAGTATTGCCTGGAGAAGGAAAAGAGCGAAGAAGGGGGGGCTTTACATGTGCCGATGGAAGTGGTGGAAGCCATCTCTCACTTGGGCATTTACTACCACAACTTCGAGCATTACCGCCACGGCTTGATTTTGCTGCAGCTCGCCGAACAACTCATGAACCACATGGACCAACGAACCTCCGATAAAAGCAAGAGTGAAAGTACTGATGGTGCTGTTAATGTCTTGAGCAATGGCGGCAGCAGCGCAGTAAAAGTGAACAGCGCTCGTACGCACGTGATGTTCTACCTCGCCCAGGTGAGAAAAGGGATTGAGTGCGACTTTTGCAGTACTCCTTAATACAGCATTGTAGTAAGCATTCTGCCTGTCTCTACCCGCACTTGCACTACAAGATCACTTCGTTGTCATTCTATTTACACTCTTTTGTTCGTTACCTATCTTCATTCTTCTCTCGTCGCCTTTCATTCTTCGTCTCCCACTTCTTCTCTCATTCTCAGGCCTACGCAGCGTTGCACCACGCCGACGAAGCCGCGCATTACTGCCAGCAAACCCTCACTTTGCAGCTCTCCCACGCGAGCCTCGGCGGTGGCAAAGGCTCCGGAGCCACGTCGACGGCGGACGAGGACGCGCAGTTTTACGGTCACGGGAGCCCCGAAGCGGCGACCGCGTTTAACCCCCTGGAGTGGTACGTGGGGGAGAATTTCTAGATCGTTTTGAACTATAGTACTGCAGAAGTCTACCCTCAGAACGACTAAGATTGTGCTTCATTGTCCATATCTAACTTTCAGTTGACTTCTTCTTTGTAGGTACCGGAACTGTTCGGGGTTGGTCGATTATTTCGTCGGGCAGGTGAGCCGTTAGAAGGAGAAGATTGAGAAATCGATGCATTTCAGAACAAAATAATCTGAGACTGGCAGTCTTTTTTATATAACCATCTGCGCGTACCTTCCTCTGCGTCTCTTTGCTGTCTTGCTTTCTAATTCGCTTCATTAAAAAACAACGAACAACACGTTGAAAAAATATACACTACATTAGGACCGCTACCGGGACGCCGAGCACTGCCTCTTGGCCTGCGACGCGGTCATTGCCACTCACTTGGCGGTGCCGCCGCCCCCCGCTTCAAGTCGAGCGATCCAAGCCGCGCGCGAGGTGCAGGAAGAGGCCAAGGCGGACATGGAGCGCCGCTGGGGGGTGGTGTACCTCAATATCCTGCAGGTGCGAGGGAGGAGAGCGCGTAGGGTGGTGTGGATTGGTGGTTCGACATGAGCGCTTACATTGTGCTGCATAGTTGCTACTGTAATGACCTCAAATGTGGCATTTTGTTGTGTTGATATATTTCTCCTGGTTCGTTTATTATCTCTATTGTAGTGTTCAGCGTAACATCGTGTTTCTGTTTCGCTATGGTGCGTTTTCCATCCGCCTTCATTTCTTTGTAATGTCTACCATTATGTACACCATTATTTTCATATATTAGGACGCGGGGCGGTGGAAAGAGGCCATGGCGCGCGCCAATGCTCAAGCCGAGAAGCTGCCCGACAAAGATGAGCGAGAGGGGGTGCTCGCCGAATTGGCGATTGACGATCGCCAAATGCACCCCCAGAAAGTGTTCTTTTCCGAACTGAATTTGCCCCCGCCGACCATGCCGCTGCCTACGGAGGTAACGAGGGTGATGGTGATGAAGATGATGATGTTATGTCGTAGTGATAGTGTGCCACGAAATGCGGTGAGAATGCGGAGAGTCATGACTCAGAGAAGGGGAGAGGGAGGGTTGAGCAAGGTAGGAAGCGGGGGGGGGGCTTTTTTGGGGCCTCGTTTCGTCCACTTTGTTGCCGTATTTATACAATCTTTCGTCCACTTTGTTGCCGTACTAATACAAAGCACCGCCCACTAATACAACCACCGCCAACAGATACAATCCTTCGACTCGGCACGCGAGGTGTTCAAGCTCGGGATGGCGCGACACACCAAGGCCAAAGAGTTTTACGTGCTCGATGGCTACGTCACCGACTACGTCGCCCTCTGCAAAAACGTGAGCCATCTCTATCGGTGGTTGCTAGTGTTTGAAGACGACGAAAAACGCCAAACAGCAATGATGGCGCGACGGGTGAGCGAGCTCGTACCCATTTTGGACCAATTGGGCACCAACGCCTACAACGACACTCTCAAGCAACTCGCGTTTGAGGTACTGGGGTGGGGTGATATTTCTATCAGTATATGATAAGATGGCATCTTTGTTCCGAATTGGCAGCGTTCCTATTCCAGTAGGTGTCGTACGTTCATTATTACTGCAACAGCACTACACTAACTCTTTCTTGTTTTCTTCCCAATGCAGGTCGGTGAAATATACATGGAAATGACCGAGCTCAAAATGGACCGAATGGCCGCCAAAAAGACCGCCAATCCCCACACTTACGTGCCCAAACCCGCCGAAGTGGCGAAATGCAATGAGTACTGCCAGGCCTCCATCGACGCCTTTACGCGATTTACGGATCTTTTTCGCCGCAAGAAACCGGTAATTTGCTTGCAACTGTAACTGTACTACTAGTCTTCTGTGTCAGCGCAATTCTATGTTGGGACTTCTTTCTAACAGTAGCACCTGAATTCCCACCCAATCATCACCGTTTTTCAGAAGTTGTAAGCCTCGTTGTGCTCGATCTCTGCAATTGTGCCAGGTGCCTCTCTTCGACCCAGCGCTGTTGAACAGGAACAAGAAAGATGAAGAGAGTGACGAAGAAACCGAGTAAGTGTTTGTTTCCGCGCACGGCGTTGAACGTGTCGTTTTTGTGGCATCCCGAGGGCTCTTCTTTTTTTCTTCCCTATGCCCACCGTTGAGGAATCACTCTCATGCATGAAGAAAGTCAGCTCCCCCCCTTTTGCGCCATCACCTCGTTCTTTCCATCTTCTTCCTTTTGCATTTCCAAAGGTACGACGACGCGGAAGACCGCGCGCGAAAAGCCAAAAAACGCGCGGAAAAAGCTCTCAAAAAAGAAGAAGACGAGCTCGGAGTGTTGGAAATTCCCGACGACGAATTGGCCGTAAATTTACGCGCCCATTTTTACGTGGCGAGGATGCTGGGGAAGCTGCTGCCGACGCCCAGTGCGAGTTCGGCAGCTACAGGGGGAAGTAAAGCTCGTGTGGAAGGCCTGGTGAAGTCTCTGGCCAAGTAAGTAGGAAGGCATAGCCCTAGATGTTGGAGAGAGAGGAGGAACATCTCGTTTAGTGCTGTGGTTGTGTGAGAGGTGTATTCGTGCACTTCAAATGGTTTCAGAAATGTGTCTGTTCCCAATGATTACGCTCAATAATTGAGCAGTTTCCTCGCAGACTGTTTTTTATTTTTATTTTACCACCAACCATTACCCTTTCTATTTTTCAACGCATTTCTATTTTTTCCTACGCACTCGTGAAATGATATCCAGGTACGAATGGCTGGCCAAGTTTGCGCGCGAACGATTAGCCGCTCTGCCCAAGCAACCCAAACCCCTGAGCATTTTGGACGACCCAGAGTCGCCCCCCGAGTTCGTTGACCCGAACGCTTGCTTCAAGGTAAACACATTAGTGAAGGAGATTCAGAGTGCGATGAATGAAACCATATTATGCTCTCCTCTCTCGCGTACTGTTTTCTTTGGGTTCCTTCCTCGTGTGTGTGTGTTTTTTTTAAATATCTCTATTCATACACGCGCTTAAAGTTTGTTACGGCAAACTTGTATCTTGCGTTTGTGTACTGCCATTCAAGTGCGATATTCTGTGTGATTATTGCCTTCTTCCTTTTTGTTTTCCTTGCATGTGGTGCTTGCAGGAGGAACTGCAAATGTGCGACCAAATGATTGAGCTGCTGCCGCTGCAGATTGCCCGCATGAACCAGAATTAATTGGGTCGCCTGAAAGAAAAGGAATAGAGTGGTATCATTTAAATGCACTTCTTACTTGCCGAAGCTGCTTCCAGGCTCTCGTATTGTCCTCTCTAGTACCCCGGATACATAAAAACTAAAAACTCAGGACTACCAGTTGGCCTTCTAATCTGCTTTTCATTCCGAGTTGAAAACCAGCAAGAGTTGCGCGTGGTTGTTCGCTGACCAATTGTTTTAGCTCTACAGTTTCACTCCGATACTCCAATGCGCTAGGACAGCACTTCCTTTGAACCCCCCCCCCCAAACGGATGCTTATACCTATTCTTAAAAGCACTCATTTGGGATGTGGGAAATCGCAATCACAGGAAACTGGTGCGCAGTATTCGACCTATACCTACCAGAACACCACCTATGTGCGATATCCCTAACGCGCCACTACACAGGTAGCAGCATCAGCGAAACGCGATACAAATAAAAAGCCTGGTGCGACTTAGCTCACAGTAATGGTTTCTTTTACGCCTTCCAAAGTGCCGGCTAAAGGAGTGTCTCGATTCACGCACTTGCGGTACAGCTCCAGGAAAGTCTCCAAATTGACGGGCGTCGTCAACGCATCTAAGTGGTGCACGTCTTCCGCACTCAACGCGAAGTCGAAGACCTGGGCGTTTTCTTCCATCCGTTGCTTTTGCACCGACTTGGGAATGTACACGCAGCCTTTTTCCAAACACCACCGCCCAAGCACTTGCGCCGGACTTCGGTTCAGCTTCTGAGCGATGGCCACTACAGTAGGGTGCTCGAATGCTTTCCCGTCCCGCAGCGCTCGGTACGACTGAATGGCCACATTTTCACCCTGGAAATAAGCCAGGGTGTCCTTTCGGTACAGGAATGGGTTCACCTCGATTTGGTTCACTACCGGTGGCACTTGTACTCGAGGATCCGCCATGAGCTCCTGGTAATCTTCCACTGCGTAATTGCTCAAGCCCAAGGATTTGGTTTTTCCTTCTGCTTGAAGCTCCTGTAAGGCCACGTATGCGCTGACGTGTTTCCCGGGCACTGGCCAATGCACGCAGCACAAATCTAAGTACTCGCACCTGTAGCGACGATAGTAGTTAGCAGTTCACACAGTTCACAGGATTCTCTTATACATCAGATGCATTCAAAAGGGAAGGATTAACCAAGATATTCAACAGTAATGGCTGTGCTTAAAGATAAAAGAATACTAGAACTTACATTCTCTTTTACACCCATATAACATAAAATCTTCAAGAAACAGTTACGTTAATCTCTCTCTGTCTTTTCTTGAAAGTGCTCACCCCAAGTCTTGAATCGTCTTTGCCACTTGCGCTTTCACGGCATCGGGTCCGTTGAAAATCGTAGTGGTCCAAACTTTAGAGGCGAGGTAAAGCTCGCTCCGAGGCACACCTGACGACTGAAGCGCCTGCCCCACCTCGGCCTCGTTCCCATAAAACTCAGCGCAATCCAGAAAACGGTAACCCACCTACTGCCATATTACGTGTAGTGCGTCTTGATGAATACGTGTCGAAGGAAAGGGATGGTACAGAGACGTCCAAAGTATATCATTTCCGCGCAAACTCCAAGACGAATGATAAAAAGTTTGTTGTGTTCACCTCGAGTGCATCAGCTACGCATTCACTCGCCGTAACGCTAGGCTGAGCGCCTGCACCCTCTGTGCCTGCGGTAGCTGCGGAGGCAGAGGCTGGAATGAAACCCACCTAAGTAAGTTCGTAGCACACAAAAGCGCTCATGAGGAGACATCTTGAACGTGCTTAAAATATTGTTTTTGGCAAATGGACCTCAATTGAGATCGATTCAATCTCTCAGTTCGTACCTTGTAGGTACCGAATCCGAGCATTGGATGACTAGTGCCATCGTTGAGGACGATGGATGAAACCTACCGAGATTGAGGGTGTACAAGTAGTTAGAAATCGCAATAATTGAGTAAATTGAAGCTAGTAAATTTGCAAGTGTAGTGAGTTTGTGAATCAATCCAGGTATCCACATAGACAGCAAAACCAGAACTTCGTACCTTTGGGAAAGATGTCGAAGATGAAGATGCACTATGTGCGACTACTCGGCGCAGCGGTGGGCGGGTTGAAGAAAACAAAAGCGAGGCTGCACTGCGTGTAAAGCGCATTGTTTACCGCTTTTTTCGCTAGTCTATGATCACGGAGCACAGAAGTTACAGGAGGCTTAGCTCGTAACGTTTTGTAAGAATTCCCCTCCCGTTTCGCAGAAAGGTGACGTGGCTAATACAGGGGGGAGTCCATTCATTGCAGCACGCGTGGGAGGGTGCAGACGGGGGTGATTCGTGATTCTAGTTATGGCTGATGTATAGTACACGCCAATTACTAGCTTACTAGAGGTAAGAATCCAGGTATTTCCATAGACCTTAGAATTGAAGTATTCCGCCCAATTAAAATCCTAGGAACTTTTTCTGAATACAACAAGGCCACAGAGCACAGAGCGGG
>Ga0307979_1000967_pt1 | contig 20510 bp, 20 predicted proteins | sample OrgLakmetage1058_FD_201833 | JGI IMG/M metagenome (GOLD analysis project Ga0307979, IMG submission 201833) | Saline water microbial communities from Organic Lake, Antarctica - #1058 | ecosystem: Environmental > Aquatic > Non-marine Saline and Alkaline > Saline | place: Antarctica: Organic Lake...
CCTCTCAGTACCTGCCGAGCCCACGGTAATGCCCCGTGCAATGTGCCATAAAACAGCAAATGCGGCTTTAGGCCGGGCTCTCCTCGCCACTGCCCTAATGCAATATTGTCAATATTGTCTGATGACGATGGTGAGGATGGTGACCCTGAGGTTGATGACGGTGACGCCTCGAGTAGTGCATCAACTCCCCCTTCAGCTGCTGCTGCTGTCATCTCGGCAGTCACAGCCGCAAGCCGTTGCTTCCAATGTGCTTGCCCTTCGCGCCGCACTTCCTGTTTGCATGCAGTATCATATTAGAACACCCAACACAGTCATCGAGTTGAAGTTTTCGAAAATGATATTATATTGCAATGACTCGATAAACAAATTCCACAACATCTAACGCCATCATCCTACCTCGTCATCATTGTTGTCCTTGAGCCGTTTACTACTTCTGCTTCCTAATGAAGAAGGAGCAGCTGGTGTCGAAGCCCGGTGCCACAGGACCATGCTGGCGTCATTCACCAAATGGTACATGTTGTTGGCGAACCTGAGCGTGGAAATCAATCGTAACCCCCCAAGTATTATTGTAATATCAAAACCATTTGCCAGGTATAGATACAACATAGAAGAAGCTAGGCTGCTTGGCTAGACAATCAATTTGCCCTGCATGACGAAAAGCGATTGCTAGTCACCAAAATTTGACGAAGAATAGAGCACTGCTGCCGTACAACTGGGCGTCACAGCCGTGCGCACGCCAGGCAGAACTGCCAATAGCCTCCGGATGAACAATAATCCGCACCGACTGTTTTTGTACATAGATTCGGAAGAATAATAGACAGCGCGGGAGGGTGAAAGAGCGGGGAGAGTAGAGCACATCAAGTCAACCGCAAAATAATTTAAGCGGTGTCATTAACTTCAAAAATACGCGCATGCAACATATTCTAAACAATCTAAAGCCTTGGAAGCCCTCCACGTGTAATTCAGAGCCCCCAATACATTAAGACATAGGAAAGGTGATGACCTTGGGCACATTACTGTTGACGCGCAATGATTCGCCCCACAGCTGCCGTCCTGAGGCCTCGATCGCGCGCAAGGATATTATATCCGGGGCCCACACGTGCACGGCACCGTCGGCTATGGTGACCCACCTGTAGTTGCATATGAGATTATGGCATCAACATGTGAGCAGTCTTGAGTCTTCTTCACCTCTATTTTGAAGAGGGGCTCAACGGATGAGATATAAGGCTCAGCTACGCCGAATATACCGAATATATCATATGAAAAGAGACTCGACAGACAAGCTATCTAGCCAGCTAGCTAGCGTGCTAGCCTAGAGGGGTGGCTACCGAGCTAGCAGGATGTAGAATATATACCATAAGTCTAGGACGGGGTGCTTCTGGCGGCCGTAGCTGCCTCCCACGCGCACTCGCACTGCTGATGCTCGGACTGGACCTGTTCCTAGCCACCATGCATGAGCGCGAGGAGCACCGCTTGTGGCATCCGGAGTTGCGTTGAAATTTGACGCCAAGGTTAGAACAAATTGATCTTCGAGTGAAATGGCAAACACTAGGGAATAGGCCAAAGTCACGAAAGCGAATGCACGGCCTTGGAGCCACGATGTTAGCATTCCTCAAAAACAGTTGTTTTGCGTTTCTCAAGTTCAAAGCCTAGATTCAAACATACAAATTAGCGATGAAGAGTTTTATAAAGTAAAACAAGTTAGATATTTACTTCGATGATATCTTATCTACATTTCCTCATTAGAAGGTGCTAAACTACGGTAGCTAGGCTAGCTTGTTTAGCAAAACCTAGCTTCCATAGCTCCGTAGCTACTGCAGCGGCGCGGGTCCGCCGCACCGCGATCAGCGCAGTTGGTGTCAGATGTCAGTGACAACGTGTCAGAACATGGTTGATGTCAATGACGTGACAACGTGTCAGAACATTCGTAAGGTAAGTTACTAGTGAGGTGTCAGAACATATGTACCCAGATAAGAATGTGATGTGTAGGAGTGACGGACAAAAATCCTTGGTAGGCACTTTCTGGTCGTGGTCGCATAAAACACCAAACCACGTTGATTTATTGATGGAGCCGTGAGCCGTGAGAGCCGTGAGCCGTGAACGACTGAATTGCGCACTTACAGGGAAGAGTCAAACATTGAATAAGGCTCCCAAGCTCCCAAGTGGCTACTCTTTCTTTAGCTCCGACCACTAGTTCCCGGAATTAGGGATATCTCCTATCTCCTGATTGGAATTCTAGCCGAAGCAAATGCCTTACTTTTATGCCATAACCGGCATCGGAATCAGTGAGTTCCTTGTGGAGAAGTCAGAGTAGCTGGTGTCTTTTTGGCATTCCAATTTTGTTCAAAGGAAAAAGCAAGGTATTCAAAATCTAGAGCTCTTCTTTCCATGTCATGGAGACGGTGAAGTTAAAGGTGCCGGAGGGCATAGCGGCAGTGCAGCACGCAAGCGAGAAAGCAGGACTGCACTCGTGCCTGCAGGAGGGTGGCATGTAAGAAGAAATTAAAAATAAGAGAAGTGATTTATTTCTTATTTCAAAGGTGCATTGAGAAGTTTGCATGATAGACACGGATTAGGGGCGTGGCAGATATAAAATGGCGGTCTCAGGTTCACCTTTCTCAAGCGCAGCAACTTCTTTGAAATGAAGTTCGAGAGCCGCCTCAACGGCTTCATTCTGCCCGGCAAACGCTTCGCGTGTTGATTGAGCAAACTCATCCTGTTGGAAACAAGACAATGCTGATTCAAATTTCAACTCAGTATTCAAGATTCGATTCGATTAAAGTCTCTACAAACGCACACTTTAAAAGAAAAATGCTCTTGTATCTAGAGTCATGATGATATGCTTTGATTGCTGGCTTCAACTTTTGCGCAAGAATTAAGTGCACTCCAGTGCAATATCATCAGATTCAAACCTGGTACAGTATCTTAGTAAGCACAATAGCGTGGCTGTGATTGCGCAAGAAGGCCAAGCCTTGAGCGTGTTGCGCTGAACACCATGAGGGAAACCTGCTGGGAAAAGTGCCGCTGCTTCCACCGAGACCATTGAACCAAAGGGACACAGCGCAACGCGGCTTGTAACTCGGTAATACTCGGTGGAGTGTATTGACCTATACCACAAGTACACGATAAGGCAAACCAAAAATCGTTTCTCAGAAAAAATGAAAGGAACGTGTAGTGATCAAAAGGATTGATTTCTAGATTGCTGCGAAATCTTGAATTAGCATTAGACTTACCGAAGAAAACAGGACCAATGTGCCTGAGTGAGGTGCTACATTGAGGGGCTCGAGAGGGAACGGTAGCAAGCGCAGCTCACCACCGTCGGCTGAGGTCCATCTAGATAAGAGAACAGAATCGTAAGACGGCCATAGATTAAAAATCAGGTTAACGCTCTTCTAGTTCTTTTGGAGTCTTTAAATAAAAAAGACTCTGAGGAAATGATATTCACGAGCTAAGAAGCCAGACCTACCCTTCAGTCAAGTAAAGGATGGCGGTGCATCGGCGACCGCTCGAATCCACAGTGTCACGGTGCAAAGGAAAGCAACCCCCAGTGCCATCATTGTACTGAACCTAGCAAACGTAAGCATCAGGAAGAACAGTCAGGCATGTACTCAAACAGAGCAGCTCATTATTTGTACTTGATCTTTTACAGAAACAAATTTACGCTGTACAAGACATGCGTATGCGAAATAGAAAAGGTAACAATAAATGGGCAAAAAGAACTGATCACATCATTATGCAGCAAGACCTTCATAGTATCGAGATCAGAGAGTTGCAACCAGGGTGCTGCAGCATTTATTGCGTCCATGAATTTAATGCAACCACTCCCGGGCCGATCACCGCTGGTTTTGATGGCGACCTCGTCATTCTTACGGCTATCATACTTACTCTCTTTCGCTCTGCCTTCAAAGTTCACGTCTTCAAGATTGCTACTGTCTTTTCTATCTAAAGCCTCGTCGCGAGCATTGCACCAATTGTTTTTGTTGCCATGCCACCAGCGAGCGAGTGATGGAGCAGCTCTCCACACTTCTGGTGCAGCAACCGCCTTGCCACCGAGAACCAGCGGGAGTTCAAACACTCCATTCTTGACGCAAACAGCCCCGTCATTATCGCTTCCCGTCTTTCCTCTTACCGTGCTGAGGCGGTTAGGTGAAGTTTCGAGGTGTCCTAGACGATGCAAAGTTTCTACTTCGGCACGAACATCAGAACACCAGTCCCTAAAGAAACGAAACCGAAAAATACTGGGTCATCTGTTTTATGGACACAAGAAGCCTTAAGCTTCTCAAAACATTGTTGAATCTTTATTTGCTAGATTTACATGCCGGCGCTGTCTGGACAGACGCAGTACCCACTACCCAATAATGTGTCAGAGACATCGTCAGGCAGGGAAGCAGCGCTGAGTGGTGCTTGACGAAGCATGCCGTCTTCACCCGAAGTATGCTCATCGGCTAACGCAACATCATCTGCTATCTCTAGCCCCGATATATCCGGAAACAGTGGGTCCTCATCAGAAGACTCCGCCATTGTAATGAAGGTAATCAGTATGCGATATCTGGATTAAAACGCTGAGAAAGGAAAGTGACTGCAAAAGATACGGACTCTAAAATATTACCAGAATGATTATACTTTTCCTAGAGCGGTAGCTCATTTATGTAAATACCAAGCGGATGTAAGATCTGATTGCTCCAATAAAAATCTCAGTGTATTCGTGGATACTGTAGTCATGGCCAGCCAAGTTCCTCCTGAATTGTTGAGGCAGGGAGAGCAACAACAGGATGAGAAAAGTGTCCGTCGACATTCCATGTTCTCTAAAGAAGTTTCCAAATGTATTCCAGAAAGCAAAAATATAATCGCCAAATCTTGGAAACATGGCTCGAATGCCACCCTGTAAGCAAGGGTATCTTCACCCTTGCTGTAAGTGCAGTACTTTCTTTTTGCCAGGTTTTGGATACTTCCTGCTGGTTTGAGGACGGCTCCTTCTTGATCTCGTTGACTTACATCGTCGCATCGTCGCCTAATTTGTAGTTGGCGAGCCCGCCCGCCCGCAAGTTAGAGTGAAGCCAACAAGCGAGCAATTTAGGAGCTACCAGCCTAGCAAGCCTAAAGTCCATTTCCAAAATGAACAAGGAAGAGATGGAAGCGGAGCTCCTAGAGTGCGCGCGGTACGGTGAGCTCGAGGACATGATGGCCTTTCTGGCCGAAGATGAAGTATCTGTAGACCACACAGACGACGGTGGAAATTCGGCGCTCCACAAGGTAGAGCATACTAACTAGCAACTGCCGTCCTAACGATTCTAGTCGATTAGTTTCTTGCTAGGTCTAGTGTTTGTTATCGCTCCCTCTCTGAAAAAGACAACTCTTGAGCTTTCGGTGTCGGGAAGCTCCTAGGATGTCGTAATTGAAGAGGCTCATGTGGCCATTCATTGTTGAGCAATAGACCTGGTTTCGTTCAAGTTCACCTATGTCTTTTGTATTTCGTCTGTGTTATATGCCATACATTTTCCCGGTATCTGCGAACTTCTGTCATTTTTCTAGAGCCACTATCTCTGCTGCTCATAGCTGTCCTCTCGGTACATTGTGGTTTTCAACTTTACCCACAAATTGTCACCTCGTCGCTCTCACTTCGTTTTCGGTGGGTTGCCTCATTCATCTATCTTCTTTGGCATTTTCTTGTCAAATTTCTCAGGCGTGTGCCAATGGACACTCGGAGTGCGTCTCGGCTCTGATAGATGCGGGCGCCACTTTTCAACCCAACGGCAGTGGCAACACTCCATTGCATTGGGCCTCCGCTAACGGCCATCTGCCAGTCGTGAGCATTTTGCTCGATAAATACGCCCAGGTCGATACTTAAATATTAGAGACAGGAAGGGGAGGGGGGGGGGCGCACATATGTTGCACTGTATCGTGCTATTTCCGAAACACACCTATATCTTTTCAATTATCTCTCTCTCTCTCTCTCGTCAACTTATCTCCCATGTGGTTCGATTTGAAAAAATATCATGCTCATGTCCCACGCTCCATTACATGCTTTTGTCTACGTGGCGTACGAATGCCTACAGGTGGACGTGCTTCACAAAAACGGCTTCGGGCAAAGTTCCCTGAGCGAAGCTTTTCGGTCCGGAAACACCGAGGTTCGTTTGATACTGTACATGACAAAGAAAAACTCTATCAAGAGGAACATGCATACGGATCATGCCGCAATATCTTGGTTGTATTTCAATTATTATTTTTTACTTTGAATTAGAGGAGGTAATTCTGTGGTGATAATTTTTATCATATGTATTTTATTGTTGGCGTTCGTTTGTTTTGGTGGCTTACGCGGCCGCGTATTTACATGTGCACACCATGTACAGTTGGTGACGGTGCTGTTGGCGCACCCTACGTCGTCGGAAGAGAAACTCATGGGTCCCTCCCCTGGGGGCCCCGCAATTGGCCGCAAGCTTACTTTGCAGGTAATTTTTATATTAGGATAGTGGTCCTTCAATTAGTGGGCAAGTCTATAAGAACAGACAGCGAGAGAGCAACGAGAAGAGAAACGGCCTTGTGTATCTTTGCTTGCATTGCGAATATCTTAAAGCGACTTTCTTTACTTATGCAATACGCACCACCCCATGATGTCGACACCTCTACCTGCTGCGCATACACAGAACTTAAGCGCGAAGAACATGAACGGTGCGCGCGGCACTTGCGTAGGGATGGAAGGCGAAGGAGACTCCGAAAAGCTGTTAGTGACGCTGGAGCCGCAAGAGGGAGGTGCCAGTGGCGCAACCCCGAAAACTGTGAAGGTGCGACTGGGGGAGCGAAGAAAAGAGGAAAAGAGGAAAAGAAGTTCTTTTGGTGTGCAATTACATGAAACGATAGACTTGTGCTATTTTTTTCGAAAGAGAGATTTATTAAATTCATGCTATTCTCAGCTGTTATCTTTTGTGTGCGTGGCGGCACAATGAAGATGCCGTTTTCATTTGTTTTCTTAAATATCTATAATTTTTTGTCCTGACGTACCCACATACATGTATACTTTTATCCAACAAACACATGATAAGGTAAAGCGCAAGAACGCCTTGTTTGACCCCACGCCAGAAGAGAGCGAAGCCAGCAGCAGCAGCAGCGGCGGCCACAAGACCGAAGGCGGCGAAGTGAGCGAAGTGCACGTGCTGCAGTTGGCGGGGCCAAAGTCGCAAGTGCTGCGCGTGCGGGAATTGGCGATCGAGCACCCCGACACGCCTTTTCAGGTGGGCCCCAAAAAGAGAAAAAGTGTGACTTGTTATCTCAATTGTTCCTTCGTCGTGTATTTTTGGGGTCTACTGATGTTATTTGTTTGTCTTTTTTGTTCTTATTCAATAGGAATTATAAGCCGTTTCTTCCTGGTTGCACCTCTTTTCGTCTTTTTCATTTTCTTATTCTACTGACACGCGCGTGCTCCTACAGACCGAAGAGGAAGACGACACCACTGGGCTTGGGATATGGTGCGCCAGCATTATATTAGCGCGGTGGTGCGCCGACGCCAACTCGTCGGCTTTGCCCCTCCTGAGGGGGGTAAATGCCATTGAATTGGGGTCGGGAGTGGGGGTGAGCGGGTTAGCAGCGGCGTTATATGCAGAGCCCAAACGGCTCATTCTCACCGATTTGCACGCGAAAACGGTTCGTTTCAAACAAGAAACCACGTGATCAATTCTATTTTGATACCATTGATTCCTTAATTATGCTTTTTTTTTCATATCTTATAACGCAAGTGCTACGATGTCTCGCACAGTATTCCTCAATGAAGCGCTCACCCGTGTAACTCTGTTCCATGCTACTTACTTCTCTGCACTCTTGTATTTTCTTGATTGTATCACTGGAATTTCATTGCGTATTTGGCTTCTTCTTTGTTTTCACATTCCTCGCTCGAGTATCTCACTTTCATCTATTTGCTTGTATACCTGCCAGGTTGCCAACGCACGGCACAACGTCACTCTGTTGCCCCCTTCTGTAGCCAGCTACACCAGCGTGGAGCGCTTGGACTGGGCCAACCGCGACACTTGGCCTCTCAACCACGGCAACAAGAAGAAGAACAGCAGCGACGATGGTGGTAGCAAGGGCGCAGCAGAAGACCGAAGTAGCACTAGTGGCACCACCACCACCACCAGCAGCAGCAACGACAGTGAAGATTCCTTGTTTGACGTCGTCTTTGGCTCGGATTTGGTGTATGACGCCAGCATTGGCCCGCTGTTGGCGAGTGCGGTGGCAGGGCTCTGCAAATCCAACGGCCACTTCCTGTGCGTACATGAAAGAGAGTTGACTTTTCTTCCATGAGTGATTGCGTCTCTTCCCTTTATCCTACCCTTCGCTCCTTCTACCCAAGTCTGCTTCTCTCCTCAAAGATTAATGCGTCGCTGTTTTTGTGTATACATGATTTTTACATTTCATTCTTTTTTCGATGATGTATCAATCTACAGGTATGTGGCTCCTCCTAGTGGGCGTGCCGGCTTAGACGGATTCCTGAGTGCAGACCTCATGCAACACGGATTTACGCTCATCTCAGCCCAATTGGCCCCTACGGAATACGGCCACAACCCCCTGGAATCGGGGGACGAAACCCAGGCCTTCTTGCACTTCTCAGAACTGACGGCGCCTTACATGCTGTACGTCTTTCAGAAGACTGGCCGCAGCAGCAGTTCAAACAGCAGCAGTGAATTTGAGGGTTCAATTCCACCGGGCCACACGCCATTCTCGTGGTTGCCCCGTCCCGCCAATCACACATCCTCGTCTCTTGCTCGGCCTCCTGGCCACTCAGCTTTTTCGTGGCCGTTGAAATAGCGGAAGTAAGAGGGAGAAGAAGGTGGAGGCTTTTGGTGGTTGGCAGATTTTGGTGGTTAAAAGAATCACCCGACCAACTGACCCAAGAGGAGATTAGGACTTTATAACTCGAGTTGATTGGAAAGCGGGAAGTCCCTATATATCCATATATCCAGAACTGCAAATGCAGGAGATAAGTCAGAGAAGCAGAGAGGGGCAAGGGCCATTATCCGAGTACGCGAGTACGCGAATGGCCGTGCTTCGCCTTTCGGGATTTCAATAGAAGAACGATGTGCCTCTCCTTAAAGGCAACGCCAAAACCCCTAACGCCAGCCCTTAAGGATTCACATTTCGCGGTGCCAAAATTGATGGTCAAGGTTGTTTGATGCCGGAGTTGTTGCGTTGGATAGGGCTCAGCAACCCCGATAGGGATCGATTACTCACTTGCTTCATCGACTGAATGCTAGAGTGAGACGTTGATTTTTGCACTTTTCTGTCAGCGATGATTGGTTGACGCACTGTAATCTAACGATTTTTTTCGGCGAAAATTCTGATTAGTTATAGTTGCTCCCCCTCTGTACGTGTGTGGAGATAAAACAAAAAAAGCACTAGTATGGTATAAAAAGAAAAAAAGAGGGGAAAAACACACTCAGGAAATCCGAGAGAAGAACTGTGCTGCTACTAGCTAGTTTTATCCCGGGTTGAATGGGGGTTCCGGTGATTACACGTGTGTGGAGATTCTCCAAAATATTTACAGAGGGCAGACAGACTATCACTGTACAATGTATGCGACTGGTTACCTGATTAGCTTTTTAGTTTTAGTTTGAGCTGCTTTGCTTTCTACCTCTTCCTGTCTGCCTTCTAATTTCGGCCCCTCGGGGCCTGTCTCATGAGTAGAACTCTAAACTTTCTATCTTTCTATTCGCCATTCGGCTACTCCTACTCGAAGCCTGCGCCTCCTTCCGAGTATTAAACCTACAGGATCCATGAGAGCAAAGATGTACACTGTATTACGCAAAAGGTCACTTTGCCTAGCCGTACTTGTTTTGGAAGATTAATCAAAACGCATTTTCGCTATTTGCAATTCGTTGAGAGCACTGAGCACTTCTACTGCTTCTGCAGTTCCTTCGCAATTGGGGAGTGTAATGTAATCTAATTTAATCGAATCGCATCTGCTTCGTCCTAATCGCATACCTTAATTTCTTCTGCTCCATGCTTATCCTGTGTGTTCCTTGTGGCAATCCTATATATTCAGGTGTTTTTATGTGGGGATAAGGAACAAAAGGATGATACGGACAGGGAGATTATAGAATAGAATAGTGGAGACTTTCGTAGGGGACCTCACACAGCTACTTCTCTGGCTTGAGGGTGCTGCTGGCAAGCTTCCAAGTCGCTTTCTGCTGCCACGCTCCTACTCAGTAAGGCTGCCATAGCAAGGACGTCCGCCCGAGTCACCGTCGGCATTCCCAGCACAATCCACGCTATCAGGACAAGCACGCGGGCCAAGAACTGAAAGACTAAGTTCACGGCGTAGGCCTTCAGGCGTCGAGCGACGTTCATGCAGCACCAGTTGGCGTGGAACAAGAAAGCTTGAAATGTTCGACGGCTAGTGGTTGAGCCTGCGCGTAACCCTGATGCGAAAGTTTTGTCGTTTGGATCCTCCTCTTCCGCGGTCTTCTGAACACCCACACTTTCTGCTTCCTCTTTCCCTACCACTTGAGCAGCATATGCAGCCGTGTAGTTGTCAACCTGCGAGAGCAGTATATACAAACAAGAGAAAATGAATTAATCTAAGAAAGAAAGGTTTTCGCGGTAAGAAAAGTCCTTTACAGCCTCATACCATGCGCTGTTGGACGGCACTGTTGCTGAAAGTAGCTGCTTTGAGGAGCGCCGCTTGGCCGTACTGCTTCCGCAAGGCGGGGTCTGCTACCAGCTGGCGCGTGCAATCCAAGTACCGCTGCACGCAAGCATCGTACGCTTGCCGGTCTTGCGGATCGCTAATGCCTTGCTCCACCTGGCATAGAACAACAGTCAACGATCGAAGGATAACTCCAGGCACGAGTACATCCCAAATCAAGACATGCATCTGTACACGCCCGAATTGTTTGCTACGTCTCATGTACGATGAATGATTGCACTGCTGACATGTCAGAATAGATACGCGTACCGTGAAGCCTTCGATACCGTTGGTCACTAAATGCCGAGAGCACAAACTCTCCACCACCGCAGGAATCCCGGATCCCAGCGCTTCCAACGTCACGTTTCCAAAAGTTTCCACGTCACTGGGAAACAACAGCAAGTCGGACGAGGCATAGGCTACGGCCAGTGGGATACCGCTGAGCCACCCAGCAATGTGCACGCCAGGGCACTCATCAAACATGGCTTGGCAGGGGCCGACCCCCACCACGAGCCCTTTCACAGGAAAGCCTTCCGCCAAGAGGGCCAAGTACACGTCCCGCCAGATGTCGGGCCGCTTTTCGGGCACCAGGCGCCCGACCCAAATCAAGCAAATGTCCTGCGGCCCAACGCCAATTTGTGCCCGGTACGCCTCCGAGCGGCGCAGCGAAGGGTTGAAGCGCTCCAAATCAATGCCGCGACCCCAAATTTGCATGTCGGTAAAGTGGTGATACCTGTTGGCACCACGTAATGCGCCCATACACGAGACAGAGACACAAGTTGAATAAATATAGACCCACGATAAGTACAAGGAAAAGCTTAAACATTTCCTTTCGGCACTCACCCTTCAAGAGTCATTTTTTGGCGCATGTAGTCTGTGGGCACGTAAGTAGTGGGGAGCCCCCCATAGAAATGCTGAATGTAGCGACGAAGCACAGGCACTAGCCACCAAGTTACAACTGCAGAGTAGAATTTGAGGTACTCGCAGTAGTTGGAGTGCCAAGTTCCGATGAGGGCTATGTCATTCTTTTGGCCACAGGAAAGAGGTATTTTGACAAATGCGCGAAGAGAAGAAAAGAGTTAAGAAGTGTGCGAGTAAGCTCATGTACGAACTCATACCCAACGACTAGCCCCCACTGATGATCTACTATGAGATGCAAACAATGTGATCAGAACCCACCGCTTTGGCCCATTTGATTCCGTCGAGCCCTAATATGTCGCACACGGTAAAATGGGCGACGTGAGGGCTGAATTCGTTCAAGCGAGCTTTAGCTTCCTTGGTCAATCCCAGTCCAAGCGCGTAGCCGTACTCCTGTGCATGCAGCGTATGATTTATTAGAAATATAAATACCGGATTGAATGGGGATGGTGTGACCTTGCTGCTACCGCACAGTAATCAGTGAAGCAAACGAATAAAGAAGGAAACAGAAAGGAATAAAAGAGCAGTAGGAGTAGTTGCAATGGTAGGAGAAGAAGCAGCAGAAGAACCAAAAGACTTGAGTTCATGATGGTGAATAATACATGAAGCTAACCTCATTTTCAACAGGAACAGGCATTCCAGGCACGAGCACTAGATTTTCGCCGTCGAGTTCACCGAGCTCAGCACATCCAGCTGCGGCCAGCGGTGCGGCTGTTACAACCATTACTTCAGCCCCAATCGACTTGAGATACGCTAGAAGCTTTCGAAGCGTGAGGGTAACTCCATCTAGCACGAAGTAAGAGGCTGTGAAGAAGACCACGCGTAGAGGCTCGCCTGGTCGCCGTGTGGCCTTCACTATTTTGCTTCCTTGAACCATGTTTGTTATGATGACGCTCCCGCGGGAGGCCGTGCACAGATAATTTATTCGAAGCTGGATGGAGGGGAAGAGGGAAAGAACGAGTAGAAGACGTGAACACAATGGGTATCGCCCACGCACGTGACGGATTAATTAGGAAGGGCGTAGGAGTGAACCCATGACAGAATCTCAGTTGTAGAGATTCTATGGAGCAGTTGGAGCAGTGTTTTTTTTTTTGAAGTTGTGACACATCTCGTGATTTGATTGGTTGTTCGTGGTAAACAGTCCGCGAGATTCCTGAGGGAATCAGAGAATCACAACCTCCTGAATCTGGACGTAAGAATCCAGGAGTGCGGTTAAAGTATAGCGTGGTGTGGACATTCGGGGGATAGATTATGAATTAATTAGCTGCAAGGTTCGTCAAACTACACAGAACTATGCCCAAAGCTTGCTTCCATTGTATGTTTCGCTACTCATCATTGTGCAATAATTGTGATACTGAAGAAACCGAAGCTTTGTATCATCATTAAACACACCGTCTCTAACCTGCACCTGAATCTTTCTCCCTCAGCGCCCAGCAAGATTTCAAGCCCGATGAATAGAGAAAATGAGCAGGAGCTCAGTGGGCTGAAGAGAAATTATCATAAACGGGAATTGGCGGCAATTCCTGGATTCGGATGGGCGCATTCGGTAGACTCCAAGCGGGATTTAACGATAGCTCTTGCACGAGACGATGCTCCAAACTTGGAAGCAGATATTATCGTGTCCCGCCGCTCTGGCGAAGCAGTGATGGGTCATGACGCCGCTCATGAATCAACGCTTTCTTTTGATTCATTCTGGTCTCGCGTTCTGGCGTCTTCGTCGAAGAAGAACGTCAAGCTTGACTTTAAAGATCAAGCCGCAGTTCAACCTTGCCTAGCACGCATTGCACGTGATCGCGATAACGGTGCTCTCGATACTCGCGCGCTGTGGTTGAACGCTGACCTCGTACCAGGCCCCGGTTATGGACTTGGTGTTACTTTGCTCATCGACGCCGACACCTTCATAGAATCGGCTCAGAATGCTTTGCCCGAGGGCGTCCTCAGCCTCGGTTGGAAAATGAGTCCAGTAGGATCCTTCATGGGTGGTGGATACACTGAAGCACGCTGTCGTGCCATGCGCAGCCTTTTGGAACGCCACGGGTTGTTAGACAAACCTTTGGTGCTTGCTGTTTCCGCGCGTGTGGTGGCACTTAACCCAGGCCCACTGCGCAGCTTAGTGCACTCCTTGCCGAAAGTCGAACTTCTTGTTTGGACAGGGACCGGCGAGCCTGCTGTCACAGTGCGATTTGTAGAGCATATTCGTCATGCATTCGTCGGGGCCATGATGAAGAGCAGTGGGCAAACCTCTTCGATTATCGACGCCTCGCGAGTTCGCTTCGATGTGAAGCTTCCAAGCGGGCAGAGCAGTGTTGAGTCCTTGTTCGTTGAAAGCTTGGATAAAGTCTGGGCAGCACGCGTGCAGGCGTCATACTCGTGGAGGAGAGGGCACCAAATGCTGCTCAACTCGACATCTCAGCGAAGTTTAAATTGGGATGGCTACCCCGCTGCGACTCTTTTCGTCTGGATTATTGCGTGCACATTTATTTTTCGAACACGTTGCAAGCGCTGGCCGTTGTTGAGAAGCAGTTTTCGGCCCTTGCCATGGGGATGCAGCAGAAGCTGCTACGAAACTGTGGATCATATTATCTAAAACATGCAGCTAGAAATATTTTTCAAGATTTTCATTGTACGTCGTCCTATTTTTATCAAGTTAGTTCTATAAAATCCATTATCAACATCGATTTCTAATCAAACGATTCTTATTGGTCCGGTATCCGATAAGAAGGGCCAGGGCCTATAACCAAAAAAAGGAAATAATACTAGAAGAGGATTTCGGTATTTTAGGCAAGTCCATCGGAATAAAGTTTGAAAATAAATATTCATACAGGGCCTTGGCCTGAGACTTCCGGCGCCTACGTAAAATATTATCGATATTTCTTATTTCGGGTCGAGATATTACCTAGGGGCGGCCCGAGGCCGAGACCCAACCGCCAACTGCCAACTGCTTCTTTACTTCATATCTCTGCCTATTCCCACAAGGCCTGTGTCAAAGATAAAAAGGTGCCAGATGCAGGTTCATCATTGAATGACATAGATAGAAAGAGAAAGTGAGTTGGCGGGTTGGGGTGTTAGGGTTAGCAGTATTGTGTATTGAGCATGGCATGTGGAACTTGTACACGAAATTTTGCATTTGGCGATTAGTGCAGTGCATAGTTGAAGGATAGGCAGGAATAGATAAGGCTATTCCGACTTCCTGATCGCATCAAAATCATTTAAAATATCTTGAAATCAATATTCCCGGTGGGACCGTAATCGCATGTAGCACCAAAGAACCGAAAAACTGAGTTATCCTCAAGCCTTATTACTTTGTCTTTCTTGCTGGCCTGGTTCCTAGCTGCCGTGTACTAATAACTACTCGCTGCTAGCGAGTGGTAGTTAAGGCTTACCATGTCAGCTATTTGCTATTTCTAATTACTTGTAAGTTCAAGCGATAAAACTCGGGCCATACTTGGCGTCCTGGGATGTGAAATGCGGTTGCGGTTTAAAATACGAATTTCTTGTTGGCCATGAAAATGTCAACACTAATTGAAGGACGAACGAAAAGAATTCCCGAATGTATACCCCAGCCCAAGCCGCAGTACCGCTGTAGCTATGTAGATTCCAGGCGAAGCAAGGCATGTGAATTCTTAACTCCGTTCCTTGAGTTCCTCAATGTTTTTTTCCGGGTCTCCGTCGTTCAGCTCAGCCACCACTTTGTTCCAGACTGGCACCCCGAGGCCGCGCCGCACGACTTTGCCGTCGCGGTTGCACACGATCACAATCCCGCGAGACGCAGGCGCGTCGGCCCCTTCCACGCCCGCCGCAGCGGCCGCCGCGGATTGCTCCGTCGCGGACGCCAGTTCTTCGTTGATATAGGCTTGCCACGCGGCGTTGTCGTCGCTTTCACTGTCGGGGCGCGCTACGTATGGCTGGTTCGCAGCGGTGGCGTCTTTGTTGGCTCCAAAGCCCGTGCTGCCGCTCCCTTCGCTCGCGAGGCTCCCTCCGAGCACGACTGGCACGATGAGAATGCCCTGGGTGGCGAACTGGAACACAAGCACCAACAATAAAAGAGGATTAAAGTTTAAGTTTGCTCCTGAACTTGAAGAATATTTTCGTGGGGAACGTGAGAGGTAAATTTCATATTCATGACGAATCAGCTTATGTCCAAAAATTCTAGACTTTTTCTTCTTCTCACCCTTGCGCCCATGACTTTCGCTCGCATCAGTGATTCCTTGACCATAGTCTTCGAGCCCGCCACCACCGCCACATGTTGCCGCGCTCCGCCCTGTAGCTCCGACACCTACGGCCAAACAGATGGGTGCCAGGTGCTGTGCTTAGGATTGCCAATTTGACGCATGCTTGGGCCAGAACTTGAATAACAAATAGGGTTGATCAGATTAGAACATGCAGTATCGCACTGCAAGCACAAGTACCGTTGCGCGCTTGGTGCCACCAGCATCGTCTACCATCACAGTCAGCGGCAGGCCTTTCAAAACCGCTTCGCGCTGCGACATGGCATCCTTGCTCAAGCGCGGCGCCTTTTTGATCACGTCGCTGCGAGCCGCGTCTGCGAGCTCTGCGTCGCGGTTGGCGTTCTCGAAGCGGTAAAGCGCTACTGCGGCAGCCACTACGCCGAAATCTACCCCAAGGTTCGTGACCACAGTGGACAGCGGCAACGCCGCGGGCGCGTCCCCGAGGGTCCCAGCGAGCTGCGCGCACGACGTGAGGCCACCAATGAGCGCCGAAGCGCCCGACGCGCCGTACAGGAAGAGCCGAAAGGTGCGAAATGGATTCGCAGACTCTTCCTTGAGCCGATCGAAATTCGTTGGTGCAGCTTTGGAAGCCTCCGCATCGTCATTGGGTTGAAGCGCGTGCAAACCTGGAAGCTTTCTCGGCAACTGCGCTAGTTTAGGTCGTCCCCCCAGCACTGTAGGAGGTCGCACATTGAAGCTCAAGACTGAACTTAAAAGGGAAATGCCGAGCAGGAGCGTTCGTGTAGAGTTTGCCATGGTCGAAAATGGAGCCCAATAAGTTCTATACACTTGAGCTAGCTAGATTACTGTGCTCCGAGCTAAAAATGTAGCTCCAAATTTTACAATGAGATGTGTAATAGATGCCCGAGTGAACCTGCACTCCCGATTTTCTAGATGTTCACAGAAGCGGTTGTAGAAGGCACTTGGCCAAAGATGGAAGTCGAAGACGGAAGCAACTGTGCTAGCTAGCTTTCTTGAAGGGCTAATGGAACACAGCGTGTACAGATGATACAGACGACTGTAGTAAGCTTACGTACACCAAAATCGAGAGCAGTCAGTGGTTGTGTTGAGTGAGCTTTCGGTCGGTCACCACTACGCTGTTGCGCTGTTGTGTGACGAGGTGACGACACTCAGAAGAAGAAGTAGAAAACAGGAGAAGACAAAAATGCCAGTTCCCAATCACAGATGAAGTTCTGCAAGAAAGACATCAGGAAAAACTGACTACCTGTTTGTTGTGGGGCGACAGCAGAGCGACTGACCATAGCCTCTTTTCAAAGACGCGGGACTACTTGAGACTTCACAAGGGCTTACATCAACCATAATAGTGCCTAGGATGTCGCCATCAATTGATGAAGGCTACAACACCCAAGGGTTGCCAGAACTCATTCCGCCGGTTACGAAGGAAAATGAGCAGACGAAGTCTATCCAAGAGCGCACTCAGCGGCGCGTCTTAAAGTTATTATACTTCGTGCAGACAGGAGCTGCTGCTGGGTTGATTAAGTTCCTGCCTGTCTTTCTCGCTCAAAGACTCGCCTTTAGTGCAACTCAAATTGGTATCTCGACTATTGTGCAGAGCATCGCGAATTTCATCGGCGGTATGTTTTGGGGCCGTTTTGCCGACGTTACAGGAAGGTACAAATGGACGATGATATTCACGAACGCAGTCAGTGTAGCTTTGGCTTTTATGTTCGACTTTCCGACTTTATGGACTGGTTTCACCGCGTTTCTCTTCCTTTATGCGAACTACGCGTTCTTTGGAAGTTGCTGGGGCACATTGGTAGATGCAGTAGCAGTAATTGGCGCAGGTGTGAACTATGGAAGACTCCGGCTCTGGGCTGCAATAGGGTGGGGCTCCCTTGCAGTAATTACGGGTATGCTAATTGATCTGACGAATATTGGGATAATTTTTGTCACCTTTGGGGTTGGGATGGCGATATCTACTATAATCGTGATCCTATATTTTGATGATCCTAAGCGAAACAATTCGGATGCATATGAAAGTACAAGGAAGTCAGATTCTACGTCTGGCGCTAGTGACCAGCCTGGAAGTCCAGCTACTTTGAAAACGATTCTGTGCTCGTGTGAGGTCGTATTACTACTCCTGGACTTATTCATTCAAGGTGTGCTGCAAGCATTTGTAGAAACCTACCTTTATGTGTACCTCGACGAGGTGTACCATTGTCCAGGATATTTCCTCGGCCTATGCACCCTGGTTGCAGCGCTATTCGAATTGCCAGTTTTCTATTATTCTGACGTACTTATTGCACGCTTTGGTTGCAAAGGGCTCCTTACATTTGCTCAAATTGTCTATACGATTCGTGTGGTCGCCTACATTTATATTCCCAACAACTCCAGCTTGCTCGGCTACTGGCTCTTTGTCTTGACCGAGCCTCTTCATGCGTTCGTCTTTGCTGCCATGTGGGTAGCGGCGGTGGAATATTCGCGACTCCTTGCGCCTAACGAGCACCAGGGCATGATGCAGGCATTGGTTCGGGGAACGTACTACTTCATTGGGAACGGTTTCGGCAGTCTCCTTGGGGGCTACTTGATAGACTCGAAAGGCGGCGGTGCCGATGGATACCATTACATGTTTTGGTTCGGCGCTGTTTCTATGGTGTCGTGGTCGCTGTCTTGGCAAGCATTGATGTGCATTGAAAGGATCTGTAAAACGTTGTGCACTTCAAAGAAATCGAACTCTGCCGGTGCCACGTTGCAGTACGACGAGTGTCATGATCGAGCAATTACTGATACAGAACCCGGGATTACGAGTCCTTCGCATTCAACTCTCAATTCGCGCCTGCTTTCTCCTGACGATTTCTAGTTTTGCTCATGTATTCGCCGTCGATTCACGACTTCTGCATTGAACTACAGCAAGTATTCAATGGCAATTGCAGGTATTATGGGCAGAGGAAACTATCGACCACTAGATCTCTGCAAACGATCGAGATCAATGATGTTCATTCAATTCTAGATCTCTTCTTTTTTTCGAAGTGAATCAAAAGATACAATACTGATCTTCACTTCGACGTTCAATTCATGTACTACGATCTCTATCGTTTATGGAGGAAAGTATCTGGCTTGTGCCCGGAGAGCTGGCGTGTGTGCAGGCGAACTACTCTGGAGCTTGCCCTGGTAGTTCGACCATTTCCTCGTGTGTCTAATAAAAATAAGTCTGCGCCTTCAGTCGCAAGCAAAATAGAGCACTTCCGAAGGCGAGTTCAAACTATGAGCGATCAAAACGTTGCGACGAGAGTAAGCAAGGACTACGGGTTGCAGGATACACCGTACAAGCGTGAAGAACCACGGCAACAAGGAGCATAGGCCGATAGCACAATTCCCCGTGCATATAATCCCATCTTAATACGCATCCACTTCTTTTTTGCTTCCTCGTTGTCTTTCTACTGATTTGTAGCCTAATAGCCCGAATAGCTGAATTAGAATTAGAATCTGAATTGGATTTGTAATTGAGACCCTCCTTATCTTATCCCAGAAGCAGAAACATGACAAAGCACGAACGACGGAACCAGTTTTTAAGTACCGTGGCATCCATACCTCCATAGCCATATTACTATAGTGACTATAGGCACTATAGGAAGGAGAGAGCGGAGCTTATGAAATTATGCACGATATATCCGCACATGCCACAGGGGAGATGCTAGGCTCTTACCTCTTAGTCTTACTTGCCAGTTCCACAGTTCCAGTTGCCAGCAGCGTAAAGGGTACTGGGTATTATGAAACTGGTTTATATACAAAGACCAAGTCAAGCGCACTATTACTAAGCCATTGCCATTTGCGTCATGCCAATACCAAGACAGTTACCAGCCGTATAACTTACGACTTAGCCGGTAACTTAGCCACATACACATACACGCAGGCCAAGGCACAAAGATAGAAATTTTATTAATATACTGATATACTCAGCCATGTGCCTGATATTTATAGGTATATAGGTAAAATCGAATTCTTGCGGCTATCCGGCTACCCGATCGCAAAACCCATTTCAAATCGGTGCTCTGAATCAAAAGCAAAGTAGGCCCATGAAACTCAGCACCACCGCCACGAAACGGCGCTGCCTGCTGGAATTTCAGCGCGGATATACAAATAGCTGAACTCTATGCGTGCTGTCCTTACTCGCCCGTGACCATGGCAGCGCTGCTGATCGAAGGTTGCGGTGCAGCGGCAGCGGCGTCCGTTCTTTCTGCTGCGTTCCCACTGCTGCTGCTGCTGCTGCTGCTGCTCGACGACGTCACGCCAGCGGGGGGTGCTTTGGCTTTGGTGTCGTGGCCGTGGTAGTCCATGCTGGCCGCAATCCACGCGTTTGGGTGGTTCCCGACTCCGTCCACGTTGATTCCCTTGGAGTAAGCCTCTGGGTGGGTGGCTTCGAAATGGCGTTGGCAAGCGACTTGAAAGGCCCCTTTCCGCACTTCTTTCAAGACGCCGTCTCGAGGAGCCCCGTTCAGGGACAAGGTCCCGAGCATCGCAGAAATGTTGGCTTCGTCCATGTGGCGGTATCTGTGTCCAAAGAAGAAGAAGAAGAAGAGAGGTGGGTTAGTGCAGAAGACAAAATGAAAGCGAGGCGTGGGCGGAAGGAGGAAAGATTCACACGAGAGCCCAAGGTGTGCGATGCTTGTAAGGAAATGAAAAAGACGCGCAAGAGCCACATGTACTACCCAAGAGAGCACCATGCATAA
>Ga0307979_1000970_pt1 | contig 20490 bp, 23 predicted proteins | sample OrgLakmetage1058_FD_201833 | JGI IMG/M metagenome (GOLD analysis project Ga0307979, IMG submission 201833) | Saline water microbial communities from Organic Lake, Antarctica - #1058 | ecosystem: Environmental > Aquatic > Non-marine Saline and Alkaline > Saline | place: Antarctica: Organic Lake...
TGCTGCGTCAGTCGCTGGAGCTGCCCCAAATGTGAATGGTGCAGCAGCAGCAGCAGCAGCGGCAGGTTTCGAGTCTGTTGCAGCAGCTGCTTCACCACTCATTGAAGCTGCTCCAAACGAAAATGCGGGCGCTGCTGAAGTAGCAGTGCTCTTGGCTGCGTCAGTAGCTGTGCCGGTGGTAGCTGCTGGAGAGCCAAAAGCAGGGGGAGCAGTGCTACTCGAAGGTTTGATGCCAAAAGTGGGGGTTGCTGATGCAGCAGCAGGTGCTTCCTCTGAAGATGCCCCAAAGCTGAACGAGGGCGCAGTGCGCTTTTTCTGGCTTGGTTCACCCGTGCCGTCTGCCCTGGTCTCATCTGGCTGCTCCGATTCTTTCGGTTTGGCCGTAGGCGCCGTGGGTGTGGCAGCATCTGCCCCGTCTGTTTGTGGAGCAGGCACCGGCGCAGCGCCGAAAGAAAACCCACCGCCGGTAGCAGTTGATGCGGGTGCACCGAAGCTGATTGGAGCTGCTTTAGCCGCTGAGTCCTTCGCAGGCGATTTTGCGGATGAGTCAAAGGAGACACCACCACTGCTGCCTCCTGCTGATGGTGTCGAGTTCGCTGAGGGTGCAGGAGGTTTCACGGCTTCAGCTACCGTTGAGGTATTGCCAGAACTACCGAACGCAAACCCGCCACCAGTCTTTTCTGGTGCTGAGAATGATGATGCTTTTAGCTCCGGCTTATCAGCTGCTGGAGCAGTTGGTGCACCGAACGAAAACCCGCCAGCACCGATGTTGCCGCTGGATGCTGCTGAGTCCTTCGGAGCACCAAAGGAAAACCCTCCAGAGCCTATGCTGCCTCCACTGCCGCCGGTGGCAGCTGTATCCGGAGCCTTGGCCTTTTGTGCGCCACTGCTGCCTGGTCGATCCGCCTCGCAAGCTACGCACTTGCTGTGCTTGTCTTCGTTTCGCGAAAGGCACACCGAGCACTTCCAAACGCCTTCCTCGAACTTCTTAAACATGTTACCCCACCCTTTCACAGCTGGACTGCTGCTGTCGCCATCGCCATCGTCAGTGCTATACTTCCTACCACTATCAGCTTTCGCTGTGAAACTTTTGCCGTTCCCGCTACCACTGTGCCCAACCTCTTTGCCGCTGTGCTTTTTGCCATCACCACCGGAGAGCGGCGCCTCCTTCGGTGTTCCAGCATCAGCCTTCTTGGCAGGGGGCGAGAGGATTCCAGTAGCAGGCACAGACACCCCCGGTGGCGAGAAGGCAAACTTGGGCGCTGCTCCAGCGGCACTCTTCTTGGGCGTTGCCTCGAAGGCCTCAGGGGCCGCGAACGTGAACTCGGCTCCGGAAACCGCCACGTCATCATCAGCCGACGGCTTCGCGCTCGGCGACGGACGGGCGCTCCGAGCAGGGGCCGGGCTCTGCATCACTGGGGAAGCAAAGGTTGCATGCTTTGGGCACTGTGGACTTGGCGCAGGAAACGGCGTCAATGACTGCGCGTGCTGTTGCGTTCGAGCTTGCGGTGGGCTCTGGGATTGACGAATCCGTTTGGTCGCGGCTGCCTCCGCTGTGTCGTCGTAGGTCAGCGCAGGAATCGCTTGCTTCCGGGACTCCTGAAAGAAACAAAAAAAGGAAGACGTGAGAGTCAAACGCATGCTGAACTAGCAGAGGTACAATGGTTTCGTAGCAGAAACAAGTATTGCCTAAAGTACTGCTCTACGTGCGAAGTCAGCAAAAATTACCTGGAAAGGTTGAGACACCTCGCCTAGGGTTTCGAGGATTCGCTTGGCAATAGCGCTGCTCACGTGTGGATCGGCTGAGGGCCGAACCCTGGCCGCAGCCGGCACCCACACAGGTCGCGTACGGTTCGAGGCGGCCGGGCTGCGGCTGTACAGGGATGGTGGTCTCCGGGCACTCGACACGGCAGGCAGTCGCGAGGGCGGGGGAAAGATGCCCTGAGACACAGCAGGATTTGACCACGGGGTTGGAATGTCCTCGCGAGGCCGGCCTGCAGGAGATGCACTTTGCGTATTTGAGGCGAAGTTCTCGACTCCAGGGTGGGCACGAGCTGGGCGTTTGGTGGGGCGATGCTCTGTTTCCGCGCCAGGTGACGCAGCGTCAGCTAACACACCGTTAGACGAGCCCACGTCAAGGTCACGGTTGCGCTTTTGAGAGGGGCTAGAAAATGGCATCGAAATATTCCTCTTTCTATAGACTTCTTGCCCATCCTCCGCCTCGCGATGGTGCGAAATCGGCGATGCAACAGGCTGCACCTGGTCCCTTACAGCCTTACCCAGCATTCTCACGAGGTCTCCCCTGAGCGCTCCACTCGAGGCATGGATCTGAAAATCTTCCTTAAGCGCACGCCGGAGGTGGCTCACGGGGAAATCTTTCAGACAGCGGCCCTTAAACACCACGTGGCTGTACTCATTTTCCTCACGCGGTGCCTCACGAGACTGTACGGGTGCACTGTGTGGAACCCTTTGAGGAGCAGGCTGCCGGTGGGGGGTGTATGCCTGGTCTGGAGGCGCCTCATCGCCGACAAGCCAGCTTTTTATGGATGAGAGCATCTCCGACTAGTCAGGCCTTCCAGAGGCGCCAGGGTCAGAGTAGGTGAAGGCGGGGCTACTCGGCTACTCGACTCGAACTCTTTTGAACCACACTGTTTTCGTCATGTTTTTTTTGCTGCCCCGATTTTTCGTTTTTTTACGGAGTTCGGCGAACTTTCAGGGAACAGGGATTATGGAATACAGCCAGTTGCGGGTGAAAAGAAACACTCACGTTAAGAAATTGAGGGGCAAAATTTAGTGATTTTTAAAAGAAACTGAGGGGATTTTGGCTCCAATTTCTAGAAACGAGGGTCTTTCTGCCCTGCCTGCCCGCTGGTCGCCTAAGGAACTGAGGGGGGCTCACGCGGAAATCCAAGAAATTTTCTAAGAAACGAGGGGGTTGGCCGTTTTCCTGCTTTCTGATCTCCCGCAACTGGCTGTATATGGAATATGGGCAACGCGGAACACGGAACACGTCACAGGGGGCTACGCTACTTACTTGGTGCAGGTTTTCACATCTGAGCATTGCAAGTTTTTGATTGGTTGAAAAACAGCAAAACAGCAACCCTAACCCTAACCCTAACCCCGTACGTTTACTGCAGAATGCTTGGGTGTCAGCCAATCAGAAATCTGCACCAAGTAGATATCAAAACCTGCACCAAATACGAGATTTACCCGCCACAGGGAAGCAATACACCGCTAGAAAATTCGAAATTCGCTCCAGAAGGCCAATCAAAACTTCAACTGGCGCCTTTCCTCTTTCCTCCAAACAATTCGGCGGGACTGAGTGCAAGAGAAAAAAACGGGAAATAGAAATACCATTTAGGTATAGGCCCGCTTCGCAGCTCTGAGGAGCCAGTCTTCCGTATCGACCCCGCAGAACTCGAACTCCAACTCCAACCAACGCAAACCCAACTGAGACACAGAAGCCAATGCCCACGTACACATCTAATTGGCCACCTGCGCTGATCCTCAACTCAATTCAGCATCATTAAAAAAGCGCTGAGAAATAATTATAATTGGCCAAGGTGCTCCGCATAATCAAGGACTTGGCCAGTTACACGCCAGTCTGCGTTTACGTCCAGAACGCTTATAACAGCATTGCCAAGTTCGGATATCGCCGTATTACCAAAGGCCTGTGTCAGTAATACGCGAAGCAAAGCTCCATGGCTCACCGCAGCAACTACTTTGCCCTTGCCCACGCTAGCAAGGGCCTTTTGAAAAGCCTCATCAGCCCGAAGAGACACCCGCTTTGGCGATTCGCCTCCACCAAAGGACGCCACCGAGGCGGTGCAAAGACCGGCAGCAACCACATGCCTGCATCAAACGGAATGTAATTTTTGTTCTAATAGATTGGCATAGATATTCAGAAAGGTCGAAGAATCACTCTTTTGGCTATCTAACCTGAAATATAGGCTTAAACAGGTCTTGTTCTTGGATAGTGGCACGATAAAGAATAGAAAATACAGAAGACAAACCCTTCGAATGAACCGTAGTAGCCATTTTTGTTCAATTTGCGTATGACTGCTGGCTTCGAATGCTGTACGTTTTGGAGATTTAAGTTTGCCTCGCCTATGTCTCTCGCAGTTTTTGCGGCGCGGTGCAGCTGTGAGCAGAAAAGCGCCTCGATCGGCAACTCACGCAAGCAAAACCCCGCTCGCCGTGCTTGAACCAAGCCAACTGCATCTAATTGGCCATCAATAACTTGACCTTGGCACACTTTGAGAGCATTTGAAGGAGGGCGGCCGTGCCTGATATAAAACGCAGCGTTGAGATTAGCGTTCCAGCAGTGGTATAGGTAAAGGCTGTGGAATCAAAAGAGAACGGCTTCGAGCATAAGCAGCAGCTTCATCTGGCACCGAAGGATTCGTCGCTTCAAACTGATAGTCGATAGCTGGTTCGGGTGCACTTTTAAACCCCACCAAGCTAGCTAAGCTCGAAACGACAGGAACGAAGAAATGCTGACGAGGGAAGAAGCATCTTCTTTGTTTGAGAATTGAGAATAGTTCAGCCTTCAAGCTCGTGATCACTAATGGTCGAAAAAATACTAAAATTGAGACGAAGAAAGTAGTATATCCGCGACGCTGCGTGAAGTATATTTCCATTTACCTCATGTAGTGAGTGCGTGTAAGATACGAAATGAAAACATCGAAGACGAAGTAAAGTCTCTCTCGACTCTTGACCTTCTTGGCCTTCTTAACGATGATGTGCACAGAGATTCGAAGAAGTTTCAAAAAAAGCTCCATCGTGATTCCATTCAACTGAAAATCTGGAATCTAAAAGTACACCAGTTTGGTCCTCAGGACAGGTCTGCTGAAGTACGAGGGAGGGACAAATTTTAACTGCTTTCTTTCAGCTCCTGCTAAGTATATTCATTCCTCGCGCTAGACGACTGGGGTCAAGTAACCGTGGGGAGCCTACAAGGCAACAGACCCTAAAATGGGCCAGAAAAATGGGAAAGCCGCCTTTGAGGAAGATGCCGCCTCCTTCATCAATCGTAAGTTTCAAGCTCTCGTAGATTCGGTCCAACCTCCTTCACTCTAAACTTGCCCGATCTCTTGACCTACCCATAGTGTCGTTCGCGGCGCTAGAGCGGCTTTGGGAAGCCTTCAACGATGTTGCCGACGGATTCGGAGTATCTCAGTACGAAATGGAGGTGTGTTCATGGAAATTCATATCGCTTTTGACTTTTCTGCAAACGCCATGGTCCCAAGATTCCTACCTAATATTGACTACATTCGCCTACTCGGTACTTTAAGTGACGCTTCCATTTCAACTCATCTTACGAATGCGCTTGATGGCGAATCTTTTCGCGTGAGCAGGAGATTTGCTCCGAGTTGATGGACGAATTGAATGTGAACCGAACGAAAATGAACGAAAAGACCATGGGACTATTTCGGTTACTGGACACAGACACCAACGATCTCGTGGACGCTTTAGAATTTCTCGCAGCCACGGCCCTTCTTTCGGGCATGCCCACTCGTGAGTGACTATTGTGTCATTTTACACCTCATATTTCTTTTGAAATCATGATTTACATTCTTTGCATCTCCTGTCAAAATTGCCACTAGGCGACAAGCTTGAGTTTATTCTCAACGCCTACGATTTCGACGGCAGCCAGGAGCTATCGATCGATGAAGTCACGCTTGCAATGAAGTCGACCTTGACTGGCCTGTGCAAAATGTCAAGAGACCGCATGCCACGAGAGGAAGAGCTAGAGGTGAAGGCAATGCATTGCTTCGAAGACGCATTAGGCGAGGAAGAAGCGGGGGGTTCTGGTGGCAAGGTGTACATTGGGCGGGTGATTGAATGGGCTGAGAATGACCCCGAAGTGCGGAGCTGGCTCGAGTACTTCGACGATGTGCCGGAGCGCGACTGGCAAATATACCCCATGCAGCGGCACGAGCTTGACTTCGAAGCTGAGGGGGAGCACCCGAGGAAGACGCCTCAGCAGGTCGCGAATTTAGACAGCGACCCCTTCGCCTTCACGTCACCCGCCAACGCTACCATGGCTGCGCAAGGATGGACAACTTCCATCGCCAGCTTGCACCCAACCGCCCATGCTGCCACTCGGCCGGACTTAAGCGTGCCGGACAGCGGGCTCGAGCTGGAGTGGGTGCACGGGTACCGCTCGGAGGACTGCAAGAGCAACGTGCGGTACGCAGCATCGGGGGAAATGGTGTGGCCCGCGAGCCGAGTCTGCGTGCTCTACAATGCGCTGGAGCACAAGCAGCGGTTCTTCCTGGGCCACGCTGCGGAGGTCACGGCGATTGTGATGCACCCCAACAAGCGGCTCGTCGCTACAGGGGATGCAGGCGAGCGGCCCACCATCATCGTGTGGGACACCGAGACCCTGAAAGCAGTGGCCACCCTGTCGGGCTTCCACACCCATTCCGTGGAACAGCTCGCTTTCTCGGCTGACGGAGCTCGGCTGGTCGCCGTTGGCGGAGACGCTAGCCACAGCCTCTCGGTGTACAGCTGGGCCGCGCGGAAGCGTATCTTTGCGGGCAGCTGCGGGAGCCGCAAGGTGCTCGACGTGTGTTTCGGGGAGGGCGACAGCGTCGTCTCCTGCGGGGTAAACCACATTCACTTCTGGGTGAAAGAGGGCGCGCAAACGGTGAAGCGACGAGGGGTGTTTGGGCAAACGGGTAAAGTGCAAGCGCTCACGTCCCTAGCGCCTTGCGGAGCGAACATGCTGAGTGGCACGGTGGACGGCCACATTTACGTGTGGTTGGGGCGAAATTGCATGCGGAGCATTCGTGCGCACGCCGGCTGCGTGAACACCCTCTCCACATCTCCACACGGGATCGTGAGCGGCGGCAAGGATCGCAAAGTAAAGCTCTGGACATTGAGCTTGGAGGCAGGCGCCACTTTTGACATGTCAGCGTTCGGGAGCAACCCTTCGGTGCGGTCCGCTACCTTGAGCCATGATGGCACGCGCCTCCTCGTAGCCACCAAGGGAAGCGAAGTGTTTGAAATCAGCGCCGCTGACGGCAGCGACCTGCAAGGAGGCCCCATCACCGCGGGTCACTACGCTGGGAAAGTGCGGGCGGTGGCAGTGCACCCCATGAAGCCTGAGTTTGCTACGGTAGGAGACGATGGGACCTTGCGCATTTGGGACATTTACACCCGCAACTTGGTGAAAAGCACCGTGTTTGACGTTGGTTTACGGTGCATCTCGTACCACCCCAATGGTGATTTGATACTCGTGGGGCTTGGTGGGCCTCTAGGAGGGCAGCCGTCGCACAAGAAGCACCCGGTCAAGACCAAGAAAGACGGCGCCTTTGTGGTGCTCAACGAGCCCGATCTAACGGTCACCTACGAAGCGCGGGACTCCAAACTCCCGCTGACGGCCTGCAAGTTTTCGCCGGATGGGGAGTACATGGCGGTGGCCTCGGAGGACGCGAGTGTGTACCTGTACTCGTGCAGCGAAGACTACGAGTCCATCGGGAAGTGCCGTCGGCACACGGGCCCGGTGCGGCGGTTCGACTTCTCCGAGGACAGCAAGTACTTGCAGACCTCGGGGGACGACCGCGAGCTCTTTTTCTTCAACGCCGGCACCGCTCAAGCCATGGGCAACCTCGGGGCCATGAAAGACGTGAACTTCCCGCCTCAGTCGGTCCCTTTTGGCTGGGGCACCGCCGGTGCTTTCTCCCCCATGGACGACGGCTCCGACGTGCTCTGCTCTGGGCGCAGTTTCAGTGGCAACGTGTTGGCGACCGGCGACAACTTCGGCAACTTGAAGTTGTTTCGGTATCCTTGCTGGTCCCTCGGTGCCGCTTCGCACGAGTTCCGCGCCCATGGCGGAAGATTGGGTGATGTGGCGTTCACCAACGAAGACAGCCACTTGATTACTTGTGGGGAAGACGACCGAAGCTTGATGCAGTGGCGGCACAAAGAAGTTAGTACTTGTTATACACACGCTACGAGCCATAGAAACTTGTGAATGTGTTTATTTTTTACTGCAGTGCATTGTCTAGACGCAACATTATCGTAATGTGTTCATTCAATCTGTTTTTGCCTCACTGCACATGACCTTGCTCGTATGTACCAACAATCAGGACCCGGTCTTGGACGATGCTGATGCTGTTGACGAGCCCGAATCGGACGACTACGCCGCCGAGCTTCGAGATGGCAGTGATTTGGACCGTGAACCAAACGAGGAAGCGGCCACCGACACCACTGAGGACTTAGTGGTGCTCATGCAGAAAAAGATCGAAGATGCCGAGGCTGCCAATGAAAAACAACCGCCTGAGGTCCTTTTCTCCTTCAGAGCGCTCAAGATTTAATTTATATGGCAATTTATGCAACCTGTCTGTAATCTCAAATGCCTGAATTCAACTTCCCACACGCATCTATTTACCAGGTGTTGGAGCCATGGGTGTCGTCAATCGCGGAGCCCAGCACTTTGCCTCCGAGCGACTTTACCGTCCCTGTAGACGCCCTCAGCCTGGAGTGGGTGCACGGGTACCGCGCGCAGGACTGCCGCCAAAACCTGTACTACACCGCGGGTGGCGCTATGGTGTTCCCAGCGGCCTCCATGGTAAGTTAAGGCAGAGAAGAAGAAAATGAGAAGAAGTTCTAGCTTGTCCTGCCCGTCTGTTGATTCATCCGAGAGAATCCGCAATCCTGCGTGTCTCACCTCTTTCTTCTTTTCGTCCTTGTTCAAGGTGATCCGCTTAGATGCAGCAGCGTGGCAGCAAAAGTTTATGACTGCCCACAACGATCAAGTGACGTGCGTCGCCGTTTCCCCCGACCGAAAACTAGTGGCGTCATCGCAGCAGGGCCGTAAACCTGCGATTGTCATTTTTGACGCACTGACTATGACCATCTTACAGGTAGAATAGTTTTACCTGCACTTAAACGTATTCATTATCTCGCCTTACCTACCACTCTTCCATTTACCCCTTTCTGTCTCTGCCCCTTCTTACATCCACCCTCACTATTCTTCTTGTTAGGTGATCAAGGGCTTCCACCGTCGCTCCGTGGCCAAAGTAGCGTGGTCTCCAGACTCGAGGCTCATTGCTTCGGTGGGCGCTGACGACGACCACAGCCTCGCCATCTACGACTGGCAAGACAACCACTTGCTTGCTTCCGCCAAAGTCTCCAAGCGCAAGGTCATGGACGTGGCCTTCATAGGCACTGGCGGTGGGGATCGGCTCGTCACCGTGGGCATCAAACATGTGGGCTTCTGGCAGCTGCACCGGGGGGGACGCCACTTGCGCTACGAAAAAGGCCTCATCTCCACCAAGGGCAAGCTCCAAGCTTTCCTGTGCGCCGCTTGGGTCGACGATACGTGTGTGGTGGGCAGCGGGGATGGGCACCTCTATGTGTTCGCGCCGGTCGATGGGAAGCCTTCGAGGCAATTGACTGTCACGCGTAAGGTAATACACCTATATATCTAAACTTCGTTAGCTTTGTCCTTTGCGAGCTTCATTTCGACTCACCTTTTTAGTCCCCCGTTCTTCTTTTTCTATTTTGGTCAACATTTTTTCACTTTCTTTGATGGTAAGCCATTTTCGATGCCATGTTATACAGGCGCACGATGACATGGTGAACGCGATCGCGGTGTATTCGGGCGGCGTGGTTACAGGGGGCAAAGATGGCTTTCTGAAGGTGTGGACGCGGGACTTAGGCCCCATGAGCGACTTCGACATCCGAGGCTGCAAGCCTTGCCTCTACCCTCGGATACGGTCCGTGGATGTTTCCCCCGACGAAAAAAGGCTGTTGGTGGGCACGCAAGCGGGGGAGATCTTTGAGGTCTCCATCATCGACGGCAAGAGCTGCCACGCGAAAGGCCCGCTTGTGCAGTCCCACTTCAAGGGTAACGTCATGGGCTTGGCCTGCCACCCTTCGGAGCCGTTCTTTGCGACCGTGGGGGATGACGCCACCCTTCGCTTATGGTCCCTAGACGATATGGCAGTGCGCCAGGCCAAAGAGCTCGACAGCGCCAGCCGCGCCGTGGCCTTCAGTCCCGACGGTCTCCTCATAGCCGTTGGCCTCGGCAAAGGTGGAGCGAAGGCTACGCGAGACGGCGCATACCTGATCTTTCAAGCGGGGGACCTAAGCATCATGCACGAGGGGCGCGACTCCCAAGAGTGGGTGCGAGAGCTGTCGTTTTCTCCGGATGGCCGCAAGCTCGCGTGCGCATGCCAGGACAACAAGATCTTCATCTACGACACTACCGATGGCTTCGCCCGCTCAGCGGTGATTTCTGCCCACCAAGCCCCTGTGACGGCGATGGACTGGTCCAGCGACTCGCTCTATTTGATGTCCATGGACGAGGCGAAGGTGCTCCTATTTGCGGACGCGGGCAGCGGGGTGCAGATTCCAGTGGCTGCCACTCTAAAGGACGCCAAATGGGCGACGCAAACGGGTTGGTTGAACTGGGCCTCGCAGGGAATGCACCCGAACAAAGAGAGTGGCGAGGCACTAGTGGCCACGGACAGGCAACACAGCGGCAAACTCGTGTGCGCAGCCGACAATTACGGCCGTGTAAAAGTTTACAATTACCCGACCTACGAGTACGGCCACGGGTGCAGCCTGTACCGAGGCCACGTGGGGACTGTTGGGTCAGTGCGTTGGGTGGCAGGCGACGGGCACTTGGTCTCAGTGGGGCGATCCGACCGCTGCGTGTTTCAGTGGAGAGTGCTACCCGATGGTGTCCTGCAGGAAGGAGACTTGGCCGGAGACAGCGGCGATGACTCAGAGGTCGAGCGTGACTGCGGGCGTGGGAACGTGCAGGGAATGGAGAGGTATGCGGAAGGGGTAGCAGAGGCGGCGCTGGAGCAGGAAAAAAGCGGCGGGGGCGACAAGAAGAAAGCCAAAGCCTCCAAGGGAAGGGGTGGAAGCACAGTGAAACCTTGGCTGACCTCCCTCGTGCCGCCTTCCAAAGTCAATTCGGCCCTCGAGCTGAGCGAGGCCCCACCTGTGAGCTTAGCTCTCGACTTCGCGCACGGGACTCGCTGCGGGGACGTTCGCAATGCGGTGCGCTATAACGCTTTCGGAGACATCGTTTATCCGGCTGCGGCCATGGGCGTCATTTACAACGCCCCCTCGCACTCGCAGCAGTACCACACGGGCCACCGAGGTGACGTGGTGGCGATGGCGATGGATGCACAGGGCCTCATCTTTGCCACGGGCGATGGCTCCTTGGGCGAGGTAAGCATAGTCGTGTTTGCACTCGAAAAGTCGACTGCTCAACCACAGTGGGTGTAGGTGCACTACTCCATTCTAGGCCAATCTTAAAACATCCTTCGCACTTTTCATTGGCGCTCATCGTTTTCGCTATACTTCATCCTTCAATTTCTCCTTTTGAACAGGTGCGAGTATGGGACGGCTTAACGGGTAGGCTCTTGTGTGCTCTCCCTCGCTTCCACGCTGAAGGCGTGTCGCAGCTCGCTTTCTCGCCCGATGGACGGTGGCTCGCGTCCGTGGGCAGCGATGAATTTCACGCGGTAAAGAAAGCATTTGTCTCTCCTCCTTCTCTCCTATTGAGCTCTTCTTCCTCTTTTTTTTTTTTCTCACTGATCCCAATACAACATACTTACTCTGAACATCTATCTTCTCCTATATTAGGTGGCGGTGTACTACAGCCCCAACGGCACATGGGCAGAGCGCTCGGTGTCGCGCGTGGCCTCCACCGCCGGCTCTCAGTCCAAAGTGCTCTTTGCGCTCTTCACCGGGCCTGAAGCCTTTCCCTTGATGCTGGGCGGGGATCGCACCGTGGAGTTCCTTGACTTGAACGGCGCCACCCTAGTCCGACGCAGCGGCGTGTTTGGGCGCCGCAAGAAGATCCAGCCGATGCTCTGCGGCGTAGACATGAACGACACCTCGGTGGTGTGCGGGAGCGTGACGGGGCATTTGTACGAGTGGAACAAGGCGAATAGGCGCTGCGACAAACAGAGCCGCGCACACGAAGGCCCCGTGTATGCCATGTCGCGCGATGGCACCGGCCTCATCACTGGCGGCAAAGATGGGTAAGCTGACGATGTCTTTTTTCGATGCTTACACCTCATTGCTTCTGCCTTCATGCTCAACAACAGTGTGTAGGTCGTTATTAATCTTCACCACGTTTTGTCCTTCTATATTATTTTTCTCATTAGATTCGTGATTCTGTGGGACGAGGGGCTGCGCAAGGTCAAGACCTTTTCCATTCTAGACGCCTCGCCGCTGCCGGTGTCCTCGGCCCTGCATTCGGTGTGCACCGACCCCAAAGGCATGAAAATCCTGGCGGCCACCAAGAGCGGCGACTTATACGAGGTTAGTGCACTTGAGTGTTTTATGAGATGTGCGCATTCACTCGAGATTGCTCCTTTCTTATAGCTGTCAATGCACTGGGCTTTACAATCCCCTTTTACCATTTGTGTGACATGCCTTTTTCTCTCTCATTTGGAAACAGTTGGTGAAAGATTCGGGCGTCTCGAGCCTCATTTCCGAGTCGCACGCAGCCAAAGAGCTCTACGGTCTCTGCGCGCACCCTCTGAACCCAGACCGATACGCCACGGGGGGCGACGACGGCGCGGTAATTGCCCACTTCTTCATTCTCGTGTAATTGGTTTTTCCTACCACAGAGTAGTATATACAGTCATTTGAGAGAAACATCTCAGTCACCACCTGCGCCATCCTGTAAGCATGATATAACTAACTTCCCCCCCTCCTCTCCCCTACGCTCTCACGCGCTTCTAGGTTCGCATATGGTCTGCGTCCCGCCGGCTCGTGCTGTACCGCTCGTCGCCCGACCTAATTGGCTCCGCAGTGCGCGCTCTGTCCTGGTCCCCTGACGGCGCAGTGATCGTGTGCGGGTGTGGCGGAGATCCCGACAACAGCAGCAAGGACGGTGCGATCGTGGTGCTCGAAGCGATGTCAGCCTCGGGCCAGCTCGAGGTACCATGCTTAGCCAGGGGCGCTTATTTGCTGCTTCATGCTCTAGCTTCTTGCTTGCTTTTGATTGTTCATGGGTACACCAGACAGAGGCCTTCGTTTGTTCGAGCTGTGAGCTCACACGTCAGAAAGCTTTGTCTTTGGAGGTTTTCTTCAACAGCGCGCCCTAATTTGCTTTAAATGTAACGCTATCATCTTTAGGTCCGCCACGAAGACCGCAAAGCCAAGAAGGCCATCACCGACGTCAAGTTTGCGCCCTCAGGGGGTGTCTTCGCGATGGCCTCCGAGGACGGGCGGGTCTACATTCATGACGCCTCAGACTATGCCCTGCGCACCGTGTGCACGAAAATGCCAACCGCCATCAAAACCCTTGATTGGTCCCTCGACTCCAAGTGGGTTGAAATTGCACTTACTCATGTCTGTTCGGCATTAATGATCTCCTTTATTTCGTGTGCTTGACGGCTGCATCCACATTTGGCATTGCGAACAGCTTCTTACATCTGATTGAAACCACTGCCACCTATAGGTACATTGTGGGCGTGACCAAGGGCATGGATTTGGCCTATCTCGACGCAGCCTCGGGGAAGCCCCTCACCACCCCCGCCATCGTGCGAGATGCCTCATGGGCCACCGCGACCGTCCCGGCGGGCTTCAACGTGCAAGGCCTCTGGCCCGAGGACAGCGACGTTGACATTCAAACCGTGGACCGTAGCTCCAGCGAAAAAATCATTGCCAAGGTAATGCTGGGAAACAGTTGAGCGTATGAAACATCAATTTGCCTCATGGCATCCACCCCTAACGTTGTTTCTTTTTTTGCTTCTTGTTATCAGGGCAACGACAGCGGCGGTGTAGAGGTTTGCTTTTGGCCTTGCACTCACGAGAAGGAATCGGTAGCAGCCATTGGAGGCCATGCCTCGCACGTCACGAAATGTCGCTTCACGTGCGATGACCAATATCTCATCACAACTGGAGGCTTCAGCCGCTGCATTGTGCAGTACAAACTGACACCAACAGGAGCCGACACCAATGGTGTGGGCGTGACGGTGACTGCAGATGCTGACCTGCCGTCCATGCAGCTGGGAAAGACAGAAGAAGAAGAAACTGAAGAAAAGGAATGAAGTCCGATCGCAATTCATTGGTGTGCTACTTCTAGATTTGTTGATGAGACAGAGGTACTTAAAGATTTACAATTCCCTCTTTCGCTAGGGCATTTACTAGAACTCAACTAGGCTGCCTCCTTTTAACTTCCGTAACTTCCGTAACTTCAGTAACTTCCGTATATATAACGATTTCGCATCGACATGTGATATGTAATTGTAATTATGTAAGTTTACAAAAAAAAAAATATTTTTATTTGTTATGGCTATACATATAAGTGAGAGAGAGCAGGGGCTTTCGGTTTCCAAATCGGTTTTAAGTAGAATTCAGTCGCCTTGCTTCATTTCAATGTAGCGCTATAACTTATAGACTTAGTAGATATATATCTCATAGTAGTGCATAGCGTATAACGCCTCCTTCGAATTGGAATTGGCTAAGAACCGAGAACGAAATACGCACTTCATCTGCCTTGTAGTGCAGAGTACAATAGGGACAATAAATTCTATCAGCGCGCGCAAATCGAATTGAGTCAAGGAGTTAGATTCCTTTCGTGCTTCTCTATCAGGCAGCTATAGGGAATCGAAGGGTAAGGGTGCCCTCATTAAGCCATCCTTGGCTCTGGGCTGGGCTAACTGCATACTTCAGAGGAACTTCCAATGTGTTTTCCCACTGCTTCGCAGATAAAATTGCCACATGGGCCTCAGTGATTTCTACCTTTACATCTGCCGCTTTCAACACAGAGCCTTTGGCTCCCAACTTCACCGCTAGTTCCACAATGGCCGGGGATGCACTTCCGTGTTTATGGACAAGCTCCAGCCGGAAATCAGAAGGAGCAGGGGTCACAGCAGCCTCAGCCTCCCTTGTAGCGCTCCCGTCCACATAATAGCCTACTCCTTCGTCACCCTTCTTGAAGACATATCCAGATTTACGACCCGTAAACGATGAACTGCGAGAAATACACCGCACACGCAAATCACAAATTACTACCTTCAAGTTCTCGTACGATCAAAAGACTGGGTCCACTTCAAGTCGATAGAAAGCACACTGCCACAAAGCGAGACGTAGCAAAACTCTATTTGGCAAATATATCTTCCAACTTTCGATTGCTACCTGGCCATGAACGAAGCGCCTGCCTCAGCCTTTTGACTTTCCCCTTGAGGCGGAACTGGTGTTGCTTTTGAGGAAGTTTCCGGTGGAGGCGGCGGCGGCGAGGGCGGTGAGTCACCACTGATGTCAAAGCCACCGTCTTCATCCTCTTCTATTATTTCAATACTAGGCATGGCTAGGAATTATTATCTCGCCCAATACGTAGTTGCGACCAAGTCTTGGAAACGTTTAACGGAAGGCTTCTGTGATTAGTTTGTTTTCGTTTCATGATATTTTAAAAATTATATTCTACGTTCAAGGCACCAGCACGAGCACGAGAAGAAAGCGCTCTCACTTTTTTCAAGGCCGATTCGATTCGTGTGTTCGTGTGTGTGTTGGTTGTAACTTACTTACTGCGAGACTGCGAGGTGCAGTAACACTGAAAGTAGTGTTAGCGCGGTGACTCCAGACGGACAGAGGAAAGCTTAATTGGACGGATTCATCATCTTAAAAGTAGGGTCCGCTGCGTTGTTGCTTGCTACATGAGCTATCATGGGGCGCTGACTTTCCAGAGACGGAACCGCCTGCATATCTGCAGATAGTCCCCTTTGGTAACTCTTTCTTGCTGTGTGATTCATATTTATCTACTATGCGTCTTTGGCTTTTTGAACACAGCTTGAACAGCGCGGCTGATTCATGAGAGATAGCAAGGTTTCTGCTAGCACCGATATGACTGGCAAAGATTTAGAAAGCGGGAAACCTGCCGACATGGTGGCTGCGCAGACGACGAACAAAGATCCAACGGTACAACTGCCCCCACGATGTCATCGAAGCAAATGATGAATGTTGTTATTAGCTTAATCTGGCCTCTATCTATTATCTTTTGCACTCACTTCAATCTCGCTTCTAGACATTTTTGATCTACGGGGTGCCAGTGCGGCACATTGTGCTCGTACTCTTGACGGTGCAAAATGCGGGTGCAGTGCTCTTGATGAGATACACGCGCTCGATCCCCGGCGAGACCGAATTCATTACTCAGGTATCGTCTTGACGATTTCTTCATCATAGTGGCAGGGGTTGATGTAAACGCACTGAAAGATATAGAGTGCCTGCCCTTCAACAAATGTATGTTCCTGCCGAGTATCTCACTCGTTTTTTTTCCTTCTCGCACCATTTTCGATTCCTGATGGCGGCGATTTTGATGGCGGGTACACGTTTCCGTTTTGTGATATGGTAGACGGCCGTGATTATGCAGGAAGCGCTAAAAGGCCTCACCTGCATGTTTCTCTTGCTGCGAAGCGAAGGCACCGTAAGATCAGCGTGGGCACAGCCGAGTGAAGCCCTCAAGACTGCTGTGCCTGCCCTCCTATACTTGGGCCAAAACAACCTCCAGTATGTCGCAGTCGGCCTTTTGGACGCTGCTACTTACACAGTGGCGTACCAGACGAAAACCATTTGGTCGGGGATTTTTTCGGTGTTTCTCATTGGGCGAGCGCTGACTGCGAACAAGTGGGTGGGCTTGGCGATGCTCTCGCTGGGAGTGGGCGTTGTTCAACTGTCAGGCGTGTCCAAAGCCAAAGCAGCTGATGCCCAAGAAGGCGGTGCCAATGAAGTCAGCCGACGTGCTACTGGCTTCTTTGTGATTTTGTCTGCGGCCGCGCTGTCGAGTATGGCGGGCGTGTACTTTGAAAAGATTCTCAAGGGCAGCAGGGCCTCGCTTTGGACTCGCAACCTTCAGCTCGCTTTCTACTCCGTCCTCACAGCTTTCGTCCCGCTTTATATGAGCGGACAGCTTGAGCAGGTTCGCAATATGCAGAGCGCCTCTTTATCTTGGCGTATGCGTTTGCGTCGGGTTCCATTCCTGTTCTGCATGCTATCCTACTGCATCTTATCAAAACCAGTCATATTACCCTTTCACTTCGCCTTCACGCGCATTTCTCAGGTCCAAGAGCGAGGCTTTTTCTATGGTTACACGCCCATGACATGGACTTGCATTGCAATGAATGCGGGCGGTGGTTTGCTGGTGGGCACGGTGATTAAGTACGCCGATGCAGTGACCAAGGACGTTGCGATTGGAGCCAGCATCGTGCTGAGCTCCCTCACCTCAGTGCACCTGTTCGGGTTTGAGATTGACAGCGCTTTCATGGCTGGCGTGGCTCTCGTCATCTACTCCGTCTTCCTCTACGGTGGCCGCGCCACATGTTTCGGCCTTTTTAGCGCCTAGCAAGGGGGGCGATGTATTTCTGGCTGCACATACCAAGGAAACTGTAATGTCCCGTGGCGGCTTGGTGGGCGCGCGCAAGGCCTTGCTTAGGCAGTTTATGCGACGAAAACTTGCTTGGAATTGATTAGCGCCATCAATAACATCGGATTTCCTGCGCTATGAATTCGTACGTAGCGCGTGTCGGCGCGAATCTTACCTTTTGCCTTCTCTTTTAAGTGATTACCAAGACCAGGACCAGGGAACTGTGAATTAATTGTGCATATCTATTGATCTCGCTAAGTAAGAAATAGAAGTATCCAGCACATGTCCTGCCAATGATATCCCTAGCGGAGAGCTAGGCTTAGGGACAGAAAACAGGGAAATAGGCCCACGTCTACGTCTACTATCTACTCCCGATGTCAAATCCCTTTTGTTTTTGCCTTCTTTAGGCTGCCTCTTGCTTCTTCCAAAGAAAGGAGAGGCAGCTCTTCTGAAACTTGAAGGGAAGGAAATGGAATGGAGACATAGCATTTCTAGGATTGTTGTACGAGCGGTGTGTACTGCGGATAGTACATTTTGGAACTCACGAGCTCTGAAATTTCGTCCGCGGTTAAGTCGCCCTTGATTTTCGAGCAAAGGCCTTCTGCGAGAGCTTCTTCCACCACGGCGCACGCCACTGCGTGGCTCACGTCGCGAATGCGGTCTAAGTTGGGGAAAGTGCGGCCTTCGCTGATTTCAGCCTCGGTCATGGTCTCGCTGCACGCTACCGCAGCCAAGTAGAGCATGCGGTCGGTGATGGTGGACACCCCCCCAACGCTTGCGGCCAGGCCCAGGCCCGGAAACACGTACATGTTGTTGCATTGCGAGGGAGTGACCACTTTGCCGCTCGGTAAGGTGTGCGGCGGGAAAGGGCTGCCGGTGGCGACCACGGCTGCTCCGTCGGTCCATTCGTAGGCCTGCGCAGGGTTGCACTCGGACTTGGAAGTGGGGTTGCTCATGGGCATCACGATGGGAGCTGGGTGGTTGGCCAGGGCAGCTTTTACTACATCTTCGTTGAAAATGCCGGGAATCGTGGAGAGGCCCAGGAGGCAATTTGCGCCGGATTGCTGCACCGCTTCTAGGATCGACGCGCCGTCTGAGACCTCTGAATTGAGCCACGGCAACCGGTCTTCTCCGAGGCCGCGAGCATGGTTTGGGTCGCCGTGCTTCCCGTCTTTCGCTCCAATGGTGCCCTAGTTAGGTGGAGCAGGAACAAAAACGAGATGAGGGCCGGCAGAAGTAAATTGGTTTGCATATGAGGTTCTACATATCATGCAACTCGAACCGTTCCTCGATCTAAAACATGAATACACGCTCAAAGGATTGAAACTGTGTTTACACATGTACTACCTGCGAGGTACAAATGATGAACCGGCTCATGGCGTCATCTCGGTCCATCCCCGCTGCCACCATCCCGTCGACAATCGCCGAACATACCCCGAGGCCGGCGGACCCCGCGCCAGCGCACACGATCTTAAGGTCTCGAATGGAGGTCCCCGCGTTGCGCGCAGCACTGAGCAAACCTGACAGCGTCACTGACCCAGTCCCCTGTTGAAACGCATGCATCCAAGAAGCTATCGTGAGTGGGCCACTATGTGTAGGCGTAACGCGGCATGCCCTAGAAACAGGCTCCGCGAAAGCGCAAAACACCAATGCAAGCTTCGTGCATTAAGGGACACCTGGATGTCGTCGTTGAAGCAGCGGTATTTGTCGCGGTACTTTTCGAGGAGAGGGACAGCTTTGACCGACTCGAAGTCTTCAAACTGCACCACGACGTCAGGCCACCGCGAAAACACCTTTTCATTAGCAAGCACACGCACGCAAAACCCACAAATAGGCTGTCATCAACCATCCATTAAAAAAAAGCTAGAGCAGTGCAATTCGCATTAGGGGCTTCCTAGTTCCCCTTTTACCGCATGCATGAACTCGTCAACCATGTCATAGTACTCGTCGCCTTCTAGCCGCGGCATTTTGCTGCCCAAGTAGCCCGGGTCTTCGAGCAAGCTAGGGTTGTTAGTGCCCACGTCCAGCATCACTGGCATGACTCGATGGGGTGCGATGCCTCCCGCAGCACAGTACAGCGCCAGCTTCCCGATGGGAATCCTAAATTTGACAAAAGCGTGACAACCCAGAGCGATTTCATCAGGGACTTAATCCCTGCTCCGACCCAGGTATGATTTGAATAAAACGAATCAAACGCACCCCATGCCGTGGACGCCGAGATCGCCGAGCCCAAGAATTCTGGAACCGTCCGTTACTACGATCACATGCACGTCTTTGTAAGGCCAGTTGTAGCACATGGTTGAGAACTGCCCCCGGTCCTCCTTGCTAAAGTACATACCCCGCGTGCGCCGCCATTGGTTTCCAAATTCGAGGCAGGCAGTGCCTACAGTGGGCGTGTATACCAGTGGCGCGAGTTCGCCGATGTGCTCCACCAACAGCCGATGGTACAAAGTCTCGTTGCGTGAGTGGAGCTCCTGAAGGTAAAGATTCTTTCGAATGTCCGACGTTTCCTTGCGAACTGCAGCCAGCACCCTGGTTTGACATACAGATTGCAATGTCAGGAAATAGTGCAGACATTGCTTAACAATGACAACTCGTACGAGGGATTTTGCATATAACTGGCAGCTAACTTTACACGAGGGTAGTACCCTACCGCTCCTTTTGGGCATCGAGGGGGCGGACAACGGGTGGCAGAAGCCCCCGCAGGCCGAATCGATCACGTTCACTCTGAGTAAACGCCAAGCCCTTATTCCACAGCGAATTGTGAATAACATCCACTCCTTGCTCTGACATCCGCAGAGGTTTCAGGTCTTGCTCGGGCTTCGGCGTGTTCAGCTGAGGCTTGAGGTTTTTGGTTGTAAAAAATGCGCAAAGCGGCGTGGCTCGCTTATATTCGAGGACTCGGGTGCGAAGTATCACATTCATCTTCTACCTTCGGACTCGTATGCTTCCTGGGAGCTAAGACTTTCAAATCTTAGGCCGTAACACCTTGGTGGTATCACCAACCATGTGAAGTGAACACCGAGCTAGGCCTTACAAAAATACGTCAAATATTTGACCCAAATACGTCAATCAATACGTCAGTACCGTAAATTGCGTTATATTAGGGCATATTTCCACTATATGCATGGCAAACGCCGTAT
>Ga0307979_1000972_pt1 | contig 20445 bp, 21 predicted proteins | sample OrgLakmetage1058_FD_201833 | JGI IMG/M metagenome (GOLD analysis project Ga0307979, IMG submission 201833) | Saline water microbial communities from Organic Lake, Antarctica - #1058 | ecosystem: Environmental > Aquatic > Non-marine Saline and Alkaline > Saline | place: Antarctica: Organic Lake...
CCCGAAGAAGACCGCGAAATCAACCGTATGCTCCAGGTAAAGCACTTCTGGTCTAAATATTGAATTCGCATCTGAGCTGTGCCAATGAATTTCGACCGTAGTGGGCGTGTACTAGAAGGTCTATTTCTACCCTGACAGCATCGTAGCGCTGTACCAGTACCTGCAGTAGACCTTTTTCAATGTCTTGAATTATACAGGTCAAAATTGGCTTCAGTCTGGTCGTGGTTGTGTCCCTCTGTCTTACTCTCTTGCCTGCCTCCCTGTCTTCTTGTTGACCAGGTGTTCCTATGCTTGCCTTCGAAAAACGCTCTCGAGGCTTCCGATCCAGACGAAAGTGCCGCCATCGCCAACACCAATGCTCACGCCGCCAGTATCGGCGGCGGTGGCACCGGCATTAGAGGCGGTGGCAGCAACAATAGCGGCGACAACAGCAACATTCACGGCAGCAATGGCGGTGGCGGTGGTGGCGGTTTCGGCAACTCGGGCCGAGGCAACTCGGCACCTCGGTCTGACGTTGCCGACGACGGTTACATGCATGCGTTCCAAGCGAAGTCGAGGAGCGACTTGAGGCGCCAATTAGCCCACAAACCGTTGGACTTTGCGGCTCAAGAAGCTCTGGAAATCAAAAATCGGCGGGACCTTTTCCTTGCCCTGGCAAGTGGTTGCGTGTTGCTGCTTGTGTCTTCTTCTTCTCCTCTTTTGTGCTCGTAGGCATTGCTTTCAGCTTTCACACTTGCCCCCATGCATGTATTTGGATGGAGTTATGAGGATTTAAATCAACTACAAGAAAATTCACGAACAACTCGTTTCAAAGTGTCTTTGTTGTTGTCATGAGTGCGCGAAGTGTCAAATTTATCATTGACGTTATTGCATTCGTGTGTGCGTGCAGGTGGAGTTAACAGACGGGTACGAGGGCGGAGACCACATCGACGTCGAGGTTTTGATAGCGAACTTGAAAGACAAACGAAAAACGGAGCGGGAATGGAACGGAAACACCAAAAAGAGCGACGAGCTGATTCAAAATGTAAGACAAGACACGACTACTGCGTCAATTGAACTAATGCATATCTTTTGATCGTTGTTTAGACTACGTTGCCTTGTCTTCGTACAACTCGAAAGGTCATTTCTTTTGCTTGCATGTAGAGCCTTATTCTTCTCCTTTGTGTACGTATACATACATACATACATACCATTCTCTTCTTTTTAGACTTGCAAGGCGCTGGGGCTCGAGCACGTTTTGGCCGCGGAATACCCGAATATAACTTACCAGAAAACCATGAAGTTCCTCAGCGACAAGGTGGCTACCTTGAGGGTGAAGTTTGGCAGCGGGTGGAGGAAGGAAGGCCCAACGGCTGCTACCTCTCGTGGCGCCACTCGTGCGGGCGAAAAGGGTCGTCGTGGTGGTGGTGGTGAGAAAGGCAGGAGCAACTCTGCTGCCGCTGACACCGGCGAGTGCCGCATCACTTTCGAAATGTGGACGCGCATTTTGAAGCAAGAAAACGAAAAGGTACTACGAGTGTTGGAGTTTGCCCATTGGCAGGAAAATTAGATATTGATGAAATCCTAGGGACACTAAGCATTTTCGCTGAACATATCATGTTTTCGCTACTGCTTCCTTGTTCTTGTTTATCGTAATCGCTTCACAGGCCACCGCTGAGATCGCAGCCAAGCACCAAGCAAAGCGCGGATCTTCAAAACTTGAACAGTGAGTGCAAGATATTTTTTTTGGGCTTCTCGCGACGTATTGTTATGTGCTTGAGAAGCGAATGTTGTACAGTCTGTAGTAGTGCATACTGGCATTAGTGTTTCGTAATATTCTTTGCTCTTCTCCTCAATTGTGCGCCCAGTTTGACGGAAAACTCGTACGAAGGCAATTGCGTGCGCATGAACAAGAACCACGTGAATGCGTCGCATCTGGTGGTCATCGTCAAGTTGAAAGGGGTTTATAACCTACCGTACCATGAGGTATTATTTTGAATTAATGGAAACAAAAGATGGGAATAGGGCGCTTGCCACTGATACATTGTCGCGCAGCACGTTCTAAAGTACACATTTGTTTTTCTTTCACTAGCGAGGCGGTTTCATTGATATTCTCCTCTTCTTCTTTTTTCGTGTAATCTTGATCTTGTTCTATTTTATTTTTGGACTGTGACGTTAGGACAACTACGCGACGATCGAACCATATGCGAAGTTCATGCTGGCTTGCTCGAAAACAGAGTCCATGTACGGGCGCCAGATGAAGCAGGGGGACGGGTGCGGCGTGAGCTCCAGCGAAGTCAATTACGACCCCCCTCTGTACTACGGCTTCGTCCTGGTATGCGACGACTATTATATTCGTGAGCACTTGCCTTTGTGAAGACAACCATGATTTTTTTTTAAAATATAGACACCGTGGAAGTCGTGGCTTATGCTTAACGAAGGCGCCACAAATTTGATTGATAGTTCTCACTTGGCTTGTTCGCAGTTATTTCCTTCTTGCCTATGTACACCAACAAAGCTTCTTTTACATTTCTTGTTGACTTAATGAGTATGCAGTGACAACCCGTCTAAAACCTGACTGTGTCACTGCGCGCAGGTTCCCGAAGGCAAACCCAGAGCCAAATTAGTGGTCAGCTTGATGGACCAAGAAGCATGGTCCGAGGACGTGCCCATGGGCAGTGCCGTGCTTTACCTGAAAGATTTGCCGGTGGTAGACGAAGGCCCCAAACTCACCTACTCGGAAGCGACGGTGGCCTTGTCCGACCCCGAGAGCGGCGATCCGTTGGACATGTACCTCACCATCGACGTGTGCGTCACCACCCGGGACAAAGGGTTTGACTTTGGGATGGAAACCCTGTACGAGTACCAGCGGTGGTCCACCCTCGAGCAAGCGTGGGGCAACGACGAGCAGGACATGGACGTGACCGACCCGGGCATTTGGTCGGACCAAGCCGGCAAGTACTTCATGACCCTCGACGACGCGGCCCACGACTTGCCGCCGGGCTGGCAAGCTGACCCGTGGCGCACTTCGCACTCGTTTGGGGAAAACGGGTGGCAGTACGGCCACGGGTACCCCTTCATGGGGTTTCTCGGGGTGCTGTGGTCCGACAGCGCGGAGGGCTTGAACTGGAACTTGCGCCGCCGGATTTGGTACCGGGAAATTCGAGGGCACCCTACGTAATGTGGCGTGATGGCGCTACTGCAGCTGGCTAGCTGTCTAGCATGAGCGACGGTTTAATGGAGGAAGTCAAATGCGATGCTAGAGGTTTGACGACCGACCTCCCTTCTGAGCCATGAGGGGAAGTGGATTCGGCAATTACCGTTTTTGTGTATATACTATATATTGAGTTTGTTTGCAGCAGCTCAGCGTAATGGCTGGGTCACAGTCACAGGTACGGCCTAACACTTAACACTCTCGCGGCCGACATCTGTACGACTTAAGTCCGGTTTCAAAATTATTTCATGAACAGTTTCCACTTTAGAAGGGGGTGGAAGTATTATGCTTCCTGCCCTCTACACACTATCCTCTTTACGATTTTGACTTGCGCGCAACGCACGCGCGTACACTTCTGCCCGCAGCATTGGCTTCTGTGTCATTTGGGTTTGTATTAGTTCGAGTTCGAGTTCTGTAGTGAGCTGGGCCGGGCATACAATGCACCTCCCGAATACCAAGTATTGAAAAAGAATTACCTTACGAAAGTTCCTGCCTTCTCAGTCCAGTTTTGTCTAGTCTGATCAACACTCCCGAATACAAAGAAGCACCCTGTAATATAGCATATAGCTTATCAATTATCAGCCGTTAAGTAAAGGAGGCTGGAGCTCCTGCTGCGAGGGGATGTGTACGTGCATACTTCGCGCGTAAGTCAAGTTACAAAGAGAAAAGTGCTCACAGGACAGGAAGTGCGATTAAAGTGGGATATAAAAGAGCCTTTTCTACAATCGTCCTAGGTTCGAAGTTCCTCGTAGACAGAGAGATACTTGTTAGTAATATTGGAGGACGGTAGTCTATTACTAGCTAGCCCGCTTCTGTAGAACTCCATTTTGCGGTATCGAGACTGAGTTCTACTCACTTTAAATGCGCAAACTTTTGCCTGCAGCGCAGGCTTCTGTGTCATTTGAATTTATGCTGTACAGTTCTGTACTTACAGTATCTGTACCGAACTGTACGTGCTCATTCAAACCCCCTGTGTTTTTCTCTCACGTTTACCCCAAGCTAAACCGGCGATCTTGTAATCACCGGAACCCCCATTCAACCCGGGATAATGCTACCTAGTAGCAGCACAGTTTTTCTCTCGGATTTACTGACTGTCGTTTTTCCCTCTTTTTTCTTTTTATACCATACTACTCTGCAGTGCAATTTTTTTAACAGCCTGTATCAATGGCCTGTAGTATTGGACTATACTACTACTGGAGTGTTGAAAGTAGTTGTTGAAGCAAGTAAGTTGGAGTGTTGAAGTTTTGTGGCTTCGTACTTAATTATAGATTTGGTAGAAATAGCTAGTCTAAATTATAAAACAAGTTCAGTTGGATCCAGATTCCTGGCTGAGCGGCCATGTAGTTGGTGCCAATTTTTATCAAGTGCATCGAAGCGCTCTCGAACATGTTGGACTCGACAGATGGCGACCATCCAGAAGAACGGGTTGATCAAGGAACGAATAAGGTTGATGAATCTGCAGTGGCTTCAGGGGTAGGTTCGTCGAAGGCGCCCGTGGTGGATGAATTAGCGACAAATGAAAGTTTACTAAACAAACCTGCCACAGTCAATCTTTCTAGCGATCTCGTGCGAAATGCTTTACCTTCTCTTGGTATTGAAGACCTAGAAACTCTCTGCAAGCAGAGCTCAGGCGCCTACCCACTGGGGTGAACTCAGAGGACCCTAAAAAGGCGACAATCTCGCCATCAATTTTTGGTGCTGGTGATACTAACTCAAGTGAAGAAATTGAAGTTGCCAGGGCGTCTTCTGCTCCTAGAGAACTTACTGACACTATTTTTAAGTCCGCTGAGAAGATACTCGAGGCAAACCACGAGCACGAGCGAGTCTATCAAGCAAAGTGTGAAAAGATTTGGAGATTGGGAAACGAGCGCGGAAAATTTCAGAGCTCATTATTGCTAAAGCAAGCAATGAAGCTCAGAGAATTCTTAAGGCGGCAAATATCGAGCTCGCTGATAGAATATCTTCTAGCATTACATCCGAGGCGACGGAGGCTGCATTCACAATTACAAAGGCAGGGGCTGAAGAACGAGCACCGTTGAAGCGAAAAAGATAGAAAGTCGCGAAAAGAAAGAATCTTTGGTTGAGTCACGGCACGATTCTACTTGTAGTACTAAGATTGCATTGGATGTGGGTGGCTCACCATTCTCAACTCGCTTATCAACGCTGACCACTGGCGCAGCAGAGGGATCAATGCTGGCAGCTATGTTTAGTGGAAGGCACACACTTGGTAATGATGACAAAGACGGTTCATTTTTTATCGACCGCGATGGGACACATTTTGCTCACATACTTAATCATCTGCGGGATTCTTCCCAAATTGTTGTTCCTGAAAACCACGAGGTACGGCGGGCTTTGAAGAGGGAAGCTCATTACTATCAAATTGGACTCCTAGAGGCAGCACTGCATTACGCTCCTGACGTTGTATTTCACAAAAAAAGTGCAGGCACATTCACTGGGCAAAATAAGGGTATTGTAGCATACTTGACCCGAGCTAAAGGTAGCATATTCGTTGGGTCACCGTCGTCATCTGATCAATATCTAGATTGTAAAATGGAAGATGCTTTCGCCCAAGTTGTTCGAAATTATTCAAGTGGGCAACTGTCGTGCGAAATTAATTGTATCGGTCAAGCTTTCAGTGATTGTGCACGAGATTTCGCTACAGCGCAGGAATCAGTTCCAAGATTTGGTAGTCGCACTATGAGCCATGAGAATAGAATGCTTATAATGCTCGATTTCAAAGAGAGTTTGGTTTCCTATTCTTCCTTCAAAATTCAACTCAATGATCAATATGAAAACTACGGAGCGCCTCAAATGAAAGCCATGGTCTTTCTCATTCATGAAGATGGTACATCGTCAAGCTCGGTTTCCAATTTCATCAACAGCACTCAAATTTGTTATGGTTCATATGTGCTCAAATTTGTCCGCTCTGAGCACGAGAATGGTTGGGCACGAAAAGCGTTTGTTCTGCTTGAGGCTTCGCGCAAGCTTGCTTCTACTGGTTTTGGGCTTCTAAGCCAACCAAGTTCTCTTATTATGGGTGGGCTAGAATTGTATGGGATACTTAAGCAAAATCGGGACACGCAGATGTAAAAGTCACCGCGTTGAATTCATCGAAGGAGATATGTGGAGTTCAAGGAGAGAAATTACTGACGTACGAATGTCGTATGAAGTACGTAATACATCGGAAGGAGTGCGTTCTGTGTCTACTTACCACTTTTGACTTGAAGTACGCACATCGATATCAAATCACTGCATTACAAAATGCTCTTCAAAAAAAGTAACGACTCGAACACAGAAGTCAATGACAAAGGCAGAACAAAGAGCAAAATTTTGAATAGTATACAGATAATTCAATGAAATCCAGAGTCCCGTGGTTTGAGCTCTGCATGTTTGAATGATTGTCTTGCGTTGCCACTTCCTTCCTTCGCGGGATTTGGCGATTTCTGCCTTACGACTTACATGAGAAGTGGCTATGAAACATGTGGACCTTAAATTGGGTAGCATTCGATCGAGCCATTTATAAAATTACCAAAAAAAATGGATCCCACCGATGATTTTAGAACTTAGCTATACCGCTATCAATAAAATTAAATAATTCCAGCCCTGCTATTATGATATTCCAAGTATTCGACCCTGGCGTTACATAGTTATCGAAAGTGATTTTTTTAATTTGAAATTAAAAATATCGGTTTGTTCGTTATGAAATCACGGAAGTCCAGTGTTGCCATAGTAAGGACAGGATCGAATTCACATTTCAACGGTGGTTCTGGTATGCAGTTAATTATATATTCCGAGTTGAATGTCTTAGCCCTGTTTCCTGATACAAGCCTAGAGAAGCTAGAAGCCAGGTTCAGAAGGCTAACTGGGAGTGAGGGAACTTACAGAGCTAGGTGTTCCTGTGAGGCTTCCGCCCTTCATATTCCAATCTAGTCGACTCCACAGGAAATGATCTGCGGTATCATTACTTCTCTGAAAGCACCTATTCGTTCGTTGCCGAGGACTTGAACACTGGCCTCAAAGGAGATGTAGTATGGCCACTGTCTCTCGCGGAGCCAATCATTCGAATGCCCTTGGCGATAGGCTGGCCCGTCTTGTTTTGTATCGCCGGAAAGTACTTCACGCGGCTGTTCCGCGCCGGGATTCTGGCCAGTGCAGTGAAGAGGGAAACGTGAAACCAGCAGTTTTCGATTTCTGCATCCGGCTTGGTGAAGCCATACGCCGGTTTGACCACGATCACAGTGCCTTGCACAAATTGCAGCGCTTACTAGACGAAGAGGAATTCACGAACGCCGCGACTCTCTTCGGTCGAGCGGCCACGCTGTATTGATGCAGTGGAACATGCCAGTTAGGTTATCATAGAAATTCAAATCGTGCGCAGACGAGGCCCACCAACAGCGTTTATGGCGCTTTCGAGCGCCACGATGGTGAGAACAGCCCGATTGCGTGTACGAGGTTTGTGAGGATTGGTGTGGGTCTCAGGAAAAATACAAAATAAAAACAAGCGCTGCTAGAGCTTTCAAGTAGTATGTAATGATGCTCGACAAATATTCGTGCTGATAGCCAATGAATTGGTTGCGTCCTTAGGCTTTCAAGGCGGAGTAGGGCTACAGCCACTTTGTGTCGAAAAAGCACTCCTCCACTCACTCTGAGCGTCTTTCCATTCCCGGAATTTGCCGAACATGTTCGGGTAGCTACGCGAGTACTTCAAGCGAAAGTGCTTGCATACAGAATTTAGAAATTCGCTCTCTCTGTCGATGACAGTAAAATGGATCCGTTGGGGTTTCTTTTATCCCATCATCCCACGAGCCCACGAGGAAAATTCATGGAACAATCCTCGGAGTACTACAGATAGTCTTTTTTGTCTTTTGCTCGCGCTTTACAGACAATCCATACAACTCAAAGTACGATAAGAGTCGATCGCAACACCGACACTACGAGCACACGAATAATCATGAACGGCCAGTCTTCTCTTGAGGTCGGCTTCTTTTGGGATTACGAAAATATTCGTGTCCCTTCCCACGTTAACGCAGTTGCGGTGGCGCAGCAATCTCTTCGCACCGTATCCAGTAACGCGGCCCAGCAGCTGGGCTTCGCCCAGCACCGAATCGTGGAACGGCGGCTGTATTACGACTCGCGCAAACCCTCTGAGATCAACGTCGACCGCTCCGGCCTGGGCTCGTCATTCACCCTCATCGACTGTCCGGCGCGCGGCCACAAGGAGACCGTCGACAAGAGGATAATCGTCGACCTCATGCTCTTTGCTTACGAACGCGTGCTCAAAGGAGCCCCAGTTTGTGTCGTGCTCATGAGCTCTGACGGCGACTTTACGTACATTCTCTCGGTTCTCCGCGACTTGGGCGCCAAGGTGGTGATCATTTACGGCGCCAACGTCGCAACTCGTTATCTGGAGACTGCCAACTACTCTTTCCACTGGCAGAACGATGTTCTTCGCCGCGGTGTGGGCGTCTCATCCGCTGCTGTCGCCTCCGCAGTGTCAGCAGCTGGATGGGAGGCCCCTGCTACGCCGCTCAATCGCGGCTGGGCGGTAGGTGCGGCCCCAGAGGCTGCGGTGTCGATTCAGCCGGCCGAGACCCCACTTGGCGTAGGTGCCGCTGATGATGACGATGACGTCCACAGCAAAGCTTCAAGCAGTGTGCATTCTGACGACGGAAGCGGCGTCCAAGCTCCTTTACAGGACGACAGACCTGTTGAGACTGCTCCTTCATCGGCGACGCCCTCGCTTCCCGCATCGGCTGGTGGTGGTGGTGGCGGCAGCGGCGGGCTCCCCTCTCTGCTTCTCTATCTCAACGGCAATCCGGGCTCGGAGCCTTCAACGGCGACGCCCTCGCTTCCCACGCAGGCCGGTGGTGGCTCCGGGCTGCTCAACTTCCTCAATGGCACTCCAGGCATGAAGCGGGTGCCCAGTGTCGGCTCCGATGCGACTTATGACGGACGGCACCGCGAGCTCCTCTTGTGCCTCCGCAAGGTGCAACAGCTGGCCATCCAGGATGCTCCACCGGGCGCGCAGTTCGAGGAAATGTGGGTGCCGGAGACGGTACTGGAGGAAGAGTATTTGTTGCGGAAGCTCGCAGTCAAAACTGTATCCTCTCGAGACGCTGCCTGGACCGAGATAATGTATAAGGAGCTGCGCGCGTCGGCCTTGGAAGCAGGTTTCCTCGAGATGGCGAGGAGCGACCTGCGCAGCGCCGTCGCCAACTCTCAGATGGTGCCACAGGCCGAGTGGGCTCGCATGCCCGATGGTGCGCTCTCGACGATGCGTTACGTGCGGCTGACTCAGGCGGGCGCTCGGGCCGACGCAGAGGATGAGGAGGACATGGCCGACTACGAGGACTTCAGCGAAGTGTCTTCAGCCTTCGGTGACGCGCCTCAGGACCTCGCGGACGACCACCTAGTTGCCGAAGGAGGAAGAACTGCGACAATCGGTCGCACGGTGGGCCCTACAGGCGCGACGCGGCGGTGCAATCGCGGCGCCGACTGCTACCACCTCCGAAGCAGTTCCTGCTCCTTCCTACACACTGAGGCTGAGGTGCAAGCCGTCGAGGCGCAGCGCGAACAAGGCACTGTGATCGTGGTCAAACCGGAGTACGGTTTCATCAAGCCGGATGCAGGGGGCGAAAACTGCTGGTTTCACGTTTCCTTCACTGCACTGGGTAGTATCCCGGCGCGGAACAGCCGCGTGAAGTACTTTCCGGCGAATCAAAACAAGACGGGCCAGCCTATCGCCAAGAATGTTCAAGTCATCGGCTCCGCAAGCGACAGTGGCCGCACTGCATCTCCCCTTGCACCAGTGCCTCAGTCGGCGGCGTCAGACGAGTAGGCACATCAAGAGCGGTCATGATGCGACTGGACTCGGTGCTGTGGTGTTGACGAGCTTGGTGGGCAGAGCCCTCAAATTGAGAAGTGAGAAAGGGGAAGAGATATACATGCATGACATGGTAGATGTTTTAAATGCACGCCTTTTAATTGTCATGTGGTTACTACCAAGATATTAGTCCCTGAGGATTTCATGAGGTGGTAAAGGATAAAAATGTATATACGCAGGTTCAGAAGCCGCGATAAAGCTCAATACAGGAAACACAGCTCATGATAGGAACGATATCCGAAACACTTTATTTATGGGTTTGCGTGTAGATGGAATTCGAGAGCAGGAGGCTCTACCTAGGTAACTAGACGCTGGCTAAAGTGTTGATGCCCGGGATTGATTATGTACACGTCGCTCTTTTATCCTCATCCGCTCGAGGTATGCGCGCTCTCGGCCTCAGCCCGGCCCCGCCAATAACCAAGAGAGCGGAGAATTGGCTGAGTACCTCACCTCATAAAAAGCAGGGCATTTGTACGTAGGTGCTGACACGTACTTACACTTGGACGTCCGTCTTCAGCAGGAATAAAGAAGAAGCCGTGCGAACACTAGCTCGATACTCGCGAAACACAATGTCTCACTGGAGAGAAAATTGGTAGAGGGAGTTGGTAGAGAAAATGACATTCCTTACAGCGCACTTTCAACTTTTAGACACTAACAAAAACTTCCCGTCTGCGTTACTGGTACTGGTACGAATTCGATTGCTCGCTACTACGGAGTAGCTCGAATCCGCAGTGGAATTCGAAAGCAATGAAATAATGAAAAACCTGGTGATGTGATGTTCCTATTCCAACTATATTTAGCTGCCTTATATATGTATGAACTACATATGACTGTCCATACCATAGCTCAGTCGACGACACCTACACCTATGCCTCCTTCCGAGAACTGATCCTGCAGGGTTCATGCGAGTAAAATTGTACATTACAATACGCAAAAAGACACCCACACCCAGCCCAGTCAGACTTGTCCTGGAGGATTCGCCAATGCGCAGCTTTTTTGCTACTTTTGGTGTTTCTCTTTGTAATTGGGGAATCTAATCTAAAATCTCTCCTAATTTAATCTTATTTTGGTTTACGCCTGGTTTATGGGATAGAAAGGGTTAGAGTTGGTCTTTACTTCTGTCTAAATGCGAAAACATGCGGCTTAAAAACTTTAAACAGTTCCTTATCTCGATGTAAGCGCTACTGGGGTGTGCTCTCATATCACTAGCACCTTCGCTATTAGACACAGGCTAATCCGTATTCGTTCGCCTTGCCGTTTTCCTCCCATTCCCGTCTCAGTCCTTGGCAAGAACTTCGCGCACGAGGGAAAGGCGTTTCTGAGCACGGTGCGCTGCCTCCTCGGTGGTGCCAGTGCCAGCGCAGGCGCTTTCGAGCAAACGTGCCATTCGGTTCTCGCCAAATCCCGTGAAAAAACGCCGAAAAGATTCCCTGCAGACAGAACGACGACCACGGCAAAAATTCGCTCATTAGTCAGATTGCTCGCGTCACAAAGAAATACCTGATGCCTTTTTCAAGCTGAATGAGAAAATGTGGGCTCTATTTCTCGAGCGATCATACTTCTTACCGAGTGCGGAGGTGAGGCACTTGTTTCGGCGGCTGGCGAAGCATGCCGACGAGCGCATCGTCGCTAAAGGAAGTGGCCACCTCGTTCTTCGCAGACCGCCCCGGGGTGTGGGATGGATCCGTGGCCGTTGCTGCTGCTGCTGCACCGCTACCCGTAGTAGCTGTACCTCGAAGAGGGGCGCCGCCAGGAGCAGTCGCGTCGGTACCAGAAATTGATGCAGCAGCAGCATCATTCGCAGCAGCAGCTGATGATGTTGCAGACGATGCCTGTTGGGAGCTGCCCCCGTAGCCTACTTCGCGGAACACGGCAGAACGCCGAACCACTTCGGCGCTGTTCGGCCGAACACCCGCTGGTGCCAACGGGGAGTACGCAGGCGACGCACAAGACGAAGGAGCTGCCGCTTCGGCCGCTGCTCCACTAGCTGATGAGGAAGAGGAGGACATATGGCGCGGCCGAGGAGAAGCAGCTGGAGAGGGCCTTCCTAGGGAAGAAGGGGCTACTGCAGGTGACGAAGGGGGCGAAGCAGCCAGCGTCGTGGTCATGGGACCGTTGTATGCTTGAGAGGAGACATTGCTAACACTCCTGAGGTCGTGGCCCTTGTTGGAGGCTAGCAAGCGAGCAGACCGCTCTCTGTTGGCCCGCTGCGCCTCCGTCATCAACACGCTACCGTTACTACTCGGACCACCACCACCAGTGCCACCGCTGCCACTGCCACTGCCACTGCCACCACTACCACTGCTACCACTACCACTGCGGTTATTGCTATCACCATTAGCATTGTGACTGCTGGCCTCGAGCGCCGCCATTTGAGCCTCAGTAGCTTTCTCGCTCCAGTCGCCGATGGCTGTCAAAGAACCTTCCAGGTCAAACCCGAGCCGCCGCCCAGCTTCGCTTGACACTCCACCGTTGCCACTGCTGCTGCCCGGACGATTGCCACTGCTGCTGCTGGGTCGGCTACCAGAGCGGTTGCCACTGCTGCCATTGCTGCCCGGGCGGCTGTACGCTCGCGACGCGCTCGAAGGCCGACTGCTGCTGCTGCTGCTGCTGCTGCTGTGGCCCCATTCTCCACCATCACTACCACCATTGCCGCTGCCGATGTTGCCGCCGCTGCCGCTGGTGGTAGGGCGGCTGTTGGGGCGGCTGCTTTGAGGGGAAGGCGCAAAACTGCTGTGGTGCGACGACCACGCACTCGCACTGCTGGGGCGCCGGAAGCTGCTGCTGCTATCGTGGTGGCTGCCGAGAGGATTAACACGGGTAGCAGCAGCAGCAGTCTTAGCGCCTTCGATGTGATTGCCGGCGTCGTCTTCCACTTCAACTTCGCTCTCGGAGTCGTCTTGGCCAGTTCCACCGGTGGAAGGCAACAGGAGGTCTTGGCGCTTTACCGGCGTGTGTTTTGGTGCAACTTCAAGTCCGCTTACTTTACCAGTGCCATCGCCGTCGTCGCTGCTGGCGTCATCGTTCACATCGCTGTCGCCGTTCTCAACATCGCTTTGAGCGAAGCCACTTCCAAGCAAACGGTTCGATTTGCTTTTGCCCCTGCCTTTACTACCACCACTGCTGCTCTTGGTTTTGCCTTTGTGGCTGCTCTTTGTTGCTTCCCACTTCTCACTACTCCCTGACAACGCCTGGGCTTGGCTGCCCAGAGCTACAGCAGCTGCACGAGCTTTCAAAGCGGCTCGAGAGGTGAAGCCGCCGCTGCTGCCGTTGCCACGCCCATAGCCTCCTTCCTCGTCACTGTTGTCGGATGAATCTGAGTCATCAGAGTGTTCAGATTTGACGTCATCGCTGTTTCCCCCTCGAGTATTCCTCCTTCCTCCTCGTCCACCTTGTTTTCGCCTAACATCATTTTCGCCATTACCGATGATGCTGCTGCCTTCAAGTGCGTCTTGTGACTGTTGGCTCTGCTTTGACACGAGTTTCCCGTCCCGCAACACCCACTCCGATGCCGACACGTCTGGCGCATTGAAAAGACCCTTCCCTGTATTAGGAGCAGCTCCTTTGCCTGCTCCTTCTGCTGCTGCTCCGCTGCTTCTGCTGCGGCTTTTCATGTTACTAACGCCGTCCTCACCCCCATCATCACTGTCACTGTCGCCACCACGACTCCTTCGCGGGTGTGCGCCGCTGTATTTCACCTTCGCTCCTGCTCCAGCTCCAGCGCCAGCTCCAGCACTACTGCTTGAGTCTGCGCCCATGGTGAAGCCGCGACCCCCGCGGTGCTGACGGCGGCGCCTCGGCCCTCCAAAGACCGGTGACCCCGAATCGCGAGGGCTGAAGATGGCGCCCACGCCACTGCTTACTCTGACACTAGCACTCACACCAGGAGCTGCATTGTTGCCGCCATAGTCATTGTCGTCGTCGTCGTCGTCATGGTTGAGCAACACAAACGCTGGCCCGTTCACTAGGCTCGCTTCTGCGTGCTCCCGTGACGGCAAATGCGCGCTGTGTGGCCTGAGGCGGCCGTGGTGGCTGTCGCGGAGTGCACTGACACCAAACGCACCATTACCACCACCACTGCTGCCATCAAAACCAAAACCGCTGCCACTATTGCCAACCGCCAAGGTAGCCGAGTCCGGTTCAAAGGACTGCGACACCCCAACAAAAGCCAAAGGAGGCCTTCCACCACTGCTGCGGGAGCCTCTAGAGGCACGAGTGCCCTGCGACAACTCCAGCCCTCGTTTGAAGCCCTCATCGTCATCGTCGTCGTTCAGAAGATCGCTGCTGCTGGCGTCATGAGATAGTGGAAACCCGCGCGCGCGCAACTGCTGTTGTTCCCTGTTAGCCAAAGTGGGTGAGGCAGCAGAGGTGGGGGCAAACAAATCCATCGAAGCGACCAAACCGCTGCTGCCACTACCGAGGAGGGGATCATGCGGGCCGCCGCGGAGGCTCATGGTAGTACTCGCGGTGGCATAGGGAGGGTCCCAATTCCCACTCCCAGCTGAGGAGACGCTCTCGTTGCCGGGGCTCCAAAACACGTCGTTCCTGCCACCGTTTCCACCTCCATAACCGCTGAGGCCAGGGCTCATGAAGGGTACAGGTTCGCGCGAAGCTTCCACTGGCGACGGGACTTGGTTCCCCGAGCTGCCTTCTCTTCCTCCTCCATCTCCTGCTTCTTCTCCTTCTCGGTGATTCGCACCAACAGCAAGAGAAGAACCCTCTCCGGCAACTACGGCTGCCTTGCGGGCTTTTTCTCGTTCTCGCCGCTTGCTGCCACGGCTGTCCCCGCCCCCACCGCCGCGGCTGTCGCTACGGCTCCCTTCGCCACTGCTCGTGCGCACTGCTGCACTTCCCTCCACTCCTGCCGCTGTTGCTGCTCCTGCCACTCCTCCTGGAGCCCACGCTCCATCTAACGAAGTGCTGCTGAGTTCTCTCAACCCGACAACGCCGCTATTACCACTACCACTGCCGCTGGCGAGAACACCACCATCGCCAGCAGCACGAATGCCGCCATCGGCGGAAGCGGAAGTTAACACCGGCCGTGCCAACAATGAAGACGTAGACGGTGTAGAAGAGGAAGTAGCAGTGGCGCGGCGGCGGTCCCGCAAGAGTGCCGAAGGTGGGCCCGCAAAAGTCAGCGCACCCGCCGTGAGGGCGGATGTCGCGTCCAAGCTCAAATGAGACGAGTTTGATGAACCCAGTCCTCCGCCGTGGGCTCCCCCCAGGGGGCGAAGCGACGGATTGGTGGAGGCGCGGGCTTGGCCGAGGGGCCGCTCCCAGGGCACTGCACCTGCTCCTCCGAGTCCTAGCGGCCCATTCTCGCCACTGCTGCTGCTGCCGCCGCTGCCGTTGCTGTTCCCGCTGCTACCGTCCGGGTAAATTGGCGCGCCAGTCAGGTGGTCCTCAGCAGCAGCAGCAGTGGCGTCTGTGGCGCTACCTCTCCTCGAACCGCCGTGTTGCTTCACCAGAGCTTCGGCTAAGCGCAACAAGAGGTTTACCCCGCCATCATCGTCATCCTCATCATCGTCATCATCGTTGCCGTTGCTGTTGTCACGTGGCGAAATGCTGTTCACGCCCCCAGTTCCTCTTCCTCCTGTTGTTGTGGCGGTGAGCAAGCGTGTCGCCGCAGTGGTGAAAGCGTGGCGGTCTCCTAAACCTACGTGCTTGTCGTCGAGCACCTAGCGAAAGAGAGAGGAAAGATTAGAGAGCGCTTAAAAAGGAGCAATTCATCATCATCATCGCCATCATTGTCATCATCAATTTCATCCTCAAAAGCGAGTGCAAAAAAACACACACGCACACACGTGTGTCAGCCAGAACCGTCACAGTCAAGTTCAAGTACAACCACCCAGTCAGCCCGCCTACTTAGTACCTTGAGGCCTGGCAAATGAAACAGCACCAGTCCCCGGTATGGGAACGCGGCTGGCACTGCTGCTGCTGCTCCTGCTGCTATTCCTGCACCAGCACTAGTTGCCACGGCTGCAGTGGAGCCATAAAGCCCGACGTGCTTCGCTGACGAAGATGAAGATGGAGGAGTCGTATCTTGTGTGGAAGTGGCTTCGTGAAACGCTGCCGCTGCCGCGGCGGCCGACGCGGGAGTAGTTAGGGCCGCATGGCACGGGTTGCCTCGCAAGTCAAGGGAGTACAGGCTGGCGCAAGTGGCGAGGAAGCTCAAGCCTGCCAAGTCAGCTAAGAAGTTGCGACGCACGTCCAGCACCTTTGAATCATACACAAGCACGCATACACGCGCACGTGCCAACAAATTAGACAATGAGACAGTAGTAGCAGCAGCAGTGGAAGTAGGAGCAGCAGGCTTGGTTTGAAGGTGAACAGATGCCATAGTTGCTAAGAGGTAGTCACGAGCATTCTCACACAAGAGATAAAGAGCTTTTTACAGGGGGGGAGTGGGCTGGTAACGGGAGAGATCAAAGATCAAGGCGGCGAAGCAAATAGACAGTGATAAAAGGTTCTTCAAAGTGTCGAACAGGGGGGGGGGCGTCATCATTTACTTGCAGGCAGTCGTGCGTGCACAGGGGGGTCAAATCGTCGATCCGGTTCCCCGGCAAGCGCAAAGACCGCAGCGACGGCATGGCCGCCACGCCGTCGAGTTCGTCCAAGCCGCAGTCGGCCAAGCTCAAGCTCGTGAGGTTCCCCAGTTCGGTGCCCAAGTCGCGCAACGACGCGAGCTGCGACCCGTCCAGACAAAGCTCTTGCAAGTTCGGCAGCGACGCGCCTAGCAGCTCCACCTAGAATAGAAGCACAATATTCAGGGGAAAGAGGAAGATGATGAAATGAGAGCAAAGGAGAGGTATGCGAAAAAGTAGGATGGTCGATGACAGGGGTTATGGAGTTTAAGGACTTCAGCCAGGGTCAGCTTTGGTTCGCTTGGTGTTTGGAGGCCAGTCATCGTATGGAGAACAGACACTTTCAGTGGTTTGATGAGTCTATAGATAATTGAGGCTTGAATCGCACACAGACGCACCGCCCCAAAGCTCCGGTCCGCGCTCTTAGTGTCGAGCACGAGGGCGAGCGCGTTCACGGTGCTGAGGTCGCGGGTGCCCGCAATGCGGCGCAGCTTGTCCTGCAAAATGAAGCAGGATAGGAGCAAAAAGATTGAATTTTAAAAAAGGAACCAAAATTAGGTGGACAAAATTTGTTCGACCACGTTGAAATTCTTGAATACGTTTCTCTTTGGTATTATGTCAGTTAGGAATGAAGGGAGAGCACTCAGCTAGGGTAAATGGGAGGCTCTTGATATTAAAGTGCTAGGGTGTGAGCAAGTAGATTCTCGATGTATATATCGAAGTCGTGCTCCTACAAGGAAAGTGGCATGGCTGACTGTCACGTAATGCAGGCCAGTGTTAAGAAATAGCGAAGAAGTAACGGCTTGAATGCTTTGGTTGGTCGGGCATTTCACTGTAAGTCGCTTATATCATTGAGAAGCCCAAACTGGCATCGCTGTTGCAACACTAACCTCGGTTAGGTCATCTGCGCAAAGAGCCTCAATTTCATGTTCAAGTGCCCCCGCTGCGCCGCTGCCTACGTGGCTGCTACCGCCGTTATGATTCTCTGTGCTTGATGAGGCCGTGGGCTCAGCCCTATTACCGTCGTTGCCTGAGGCACGAGCACCGCCACGGTCCATCTTCGCACTGCGAATTGCTATACGAGGCCGGGATGTCTCAGGGGGCGCATTGTCAGGCACCATCCAATGCGGCGCCCTCTGAGCCTCGCGAGAACCTGAATCCTTCCTCGCAACGTCCAGTAACAATCACATTTTACGTGAAACCGTCGATTTACGTCCAGTGAGTTCCGTTGTTCTGTATGTGGCTCTCTGCCAATCATCAATCAAACATTGTTTAGCTCTCCGCCAATCATCAATCAAACATTTATCAGAAATTAGCTCTCCGCCAATCATCAATCAAACATTAATCAAAAAGTTACTTGGCAAAAAAAACTACTTTGGGATCTTTTACCACAGCCCCACGCCACGCCACCAGCTCCTCAAATAATCAGAATCAGTGAATCAGAATTCCAGAGGCAGAGGGTAGGGCATTCGGCATCAGGGTATCGGCGCATAATCTTCGCTTGGGTTCATATCGAGCTTTTTCCCTAGTTTGAGTACTACTTGGATGGCGTCAGATTCTCGTAGTCGGATGGAATCAAATAGATGCTCGCTCTTGGCTACCCCAGTTGAATTAATTTGCACTGCACTGTCGTTCCTGGACGTAGCTGAGCTTGACTTAACGCGCACCTTGAGCTTAGGGCTATGCCAGGTACCTATGCTTATCAAATCATTCCAATTGCGTGAAGTGTGTGCCACTACTATATGACTGTTCGATAGGAACGTTTACAGTTTGTGCCTACTGTGATGTTAGTACAGACCTAGCCTCATCCTCGTCTAAATTCCCAATGAATCTTATAATAGTATTTGGTCCTGACGGTAGTCGACTCGCTACATCGTCCGGAACGCTAATTTTTTCAAGCTCATGGTGTTTTTTTTTTTTGCTGCTGCTGCTTGCCATCTACACATGTAGGTGGGCAACATGGACACATTGTGGCAACCCATGTGCACGCGCCAGTGGGCGGACAAGAGCCGCCTCGCGACGGCCCCATGGCGCGACCCAAGCCTCACCTCGCCCTGGCGCACACGCTACGTAGAAGCCGAGCACGACAGCCGCCGCTGTTCCTTCCGGGCGCCCGCCGAGTTGCACGCCCTGACTTTTGACTTCCGGTTCCGGTCGCACCCCGACGAGCCCCAGGGGCGCAACTTCCGCTTCAATCCCGACGGGCGGGTCTCGGGCCACCCCAACGGCTGCACGTGCGTCCTTTCGAGTGGCTACATTGCATTCTTTTGAAGGGAAAGATACGGTGTAGTGGGGGAGGTTGGGATGAGGGCACACACGCACTTTCTATTAGTAGTTCTCGAGCTCCGTTCAAGTGTCGGTGCTCTTATTTGCGCACTTTTTGTTCGTTCTCCTTCAATTCAATCTCTTCATTGGATGATTTTCGTGAACGAATATATACTTAATGTTGCGATTGGACAGGTACGAATGGCGGCTGCTGAACAAGGGCAAGGAAGTGATGCTCGGGCAGTACCCCACCGGTTGGGTGCGGCGCCTAGCGTCGTGGGGATGGGCGGTCTGCAACGTGAACATCGTGTGCCTCTCCATAGAGCCGGGCGTAGACGGAGAACCGGAGCTCGCAGTGTCAACAACAGCAGCTGCAGCTGCCGAAGCAGGTGCAAATGCCGCGGATGTAGACGAATCAAGAAGCGCTAGCGACCCAAGGGCACGAAGAGGAGGGGCAGCAGCAGGAGAGGAAGAAGAAGACGAGGATACGGTTGTTGACAGACCTGCCAGAGCACGCGAGCGTATCGAGAGCAGCAGGGATGGAAGCACCGGCAGCAGCAGCTGCAGTTCTAGCAGCAGTTCTAGCAGCAGCAGTGCAATTGCACCATCCAAAGCCGAAGCGAACCGGCATTTGTTTGAGGAGGAACCTTATGGCAGCGACGATCACGTTCAGGTGTGATTTTGACTACTCAAACCGTACCTAATAGTGGCTTGACTATTGATGTCGAGTTTCGGCTTTCTTTCTCTTATTCGTTTTCCTTGCTTGAATTCGGTGTACTTCTTCTTCCTTGTTTTTGTCATTTGTATAAGGTTACTCTTCCAGACGGCAGTACAGTGGCGATGCCAGAGTACCTTTACAGGGCCATTCTCAGCGAGCAGCGGCGCATCCAGCGACGCCTTGGAGAATGGCCGCTCGATGGCGAATCTGACTCGGACTCGGATGATGCGTATGAATCGGAACCGACCTCGGACTGAAGCTTCAAGAGAGTGCACACGGAGCGCCCAAATTAAGGAGAAAGTTTGATTGAACGCAGCAGATTCACCCGGATGTACTCCTGAGGCCTGAGGGAGCGGATTCCTACTGTATTCCTCGTGTGTCATTTGAATGGCTAATACCTTAGGTCTCTTTCCGTTGTTAGCCATGGCGTTTGCGCCAATTGGCAAAAAGCCAAATGGAATCTCATTCTCTGCTATCGTCGGCAGCCAGCAATTCCTTGTTTCCTCGGCTTGTGAGCTGGAAGCTGGAAGCTGGAACAAATGTACAAAGAAACGGCCTATGTGTACTAGATCGCTTCGGAGATTATCTTCGAACGCCAGGGGGAGTCTGGCTGCGTTGATGAGCGGGGTTCTGGGGGGTGGCTTTAGCGTGTCTGGCGGACTGGGCCGAAAGCCGGCTCTTCCTGCCTTCTCATTCTCATTCTCATCATTCACCATTCTCATCGGCTTCTTAGACAGCCTTTCGTATGTGATTCCATTGGTTGACGTATTTTTTCACCTGCACCAGACACAAGACACAGGAC
>Ga0307979_1000973_pt1 | contig 20431 bp, 18 predicted proteins | sample OrgLakmetage1058_FD_201833 | JGI IMG/M metagenome (GOLD analysis project Ga0307979, IMG submission 201833) | Saline water microbial communities from Organic Lake, Antarctica - #1058 | ecosystem: Environmental > Aquatic > Non-marine Saline and Alkaline > Saline | place: Antarctica: Organic Lake...
ACCACCGCCCACTGCCTCTGCAATCTCCTGTAATTCACACCTTAACTTTCGTTCTCCTTTCATGTCCGTTCCATTTGTCGTAGATTTACGTCAACGGCTACATGGACGCCTCCAAAGGGGCCGGCGCTTCCAACGGACAAGGAGGCAAGGCTGACGCGCCCGCGTTTGGGATTCGGCAGCTGTTGGAGCGCAAACAGGGCTTGTTCCGCATGAACATGATGGGCAAACGAGTGAACCATGCTTGCCGGTAAAGAATAGATGGGTTGACGTTCAAACATGTGACCCAAAATTGTCTTTTATACTATCGGTCTCTTTTTTTGCTTTCTCGTTACCTTCTCCCGTTCGTTCATTTTTGTTTTCCCGTGGTGTGTGAATGGTGAATGCGCAGGTCGGTAATTTCCCCCGATTTGAACGTGAAAGCGGGTGAAATCGGCATGCCAGTCCACTTCGCGAAAGCTTTGTCATGGCCCGAAAACGTGTCGGTGCACAACGCGGCTGCGATGCGCTTGTTGGTGGAGCGAGGCACGTCGCAGTATCCGGGGGCCAACTGGGTGCGAGACGCAAACGGGTGAGTTGATTGGAAGTGTGTGATGGAGTGAAGTGTGTTTAGTCAGGGATTGTTGTGGGTTTAGCATGCTGGAAATGCACACACAACTTGAATGATTGAGTGCCGGTGGTGTTGTGCATGCTTAATCTATCGCACACTCAAAAAACAAAATGAGAGACACATTGCACTTTTTGTGGGTGTGGTGGCTTCATTTCAGCTGATCGCTGGCTCGTATACTTTGGTATTCCGTGAGCAAGTGATCCGTTCCTTCGAAGCAACATTACTGCTGACTCTTGCCCAAACGGAGGCAACGCACACTCAAAGCGCTTAAAATGAGTGCTTTGAGTTGTGTGTGTGTCTTTCGTTTGTTGTCAGTGGCCATCGCCGCCGGGCCTGAACTCCCATGTGCCTCAGCTGTCTGTTAAATGATAGCTCGAGGCATGCGTGGTGGTGTGACATTTTCAAGTCACTCTTTCATTCTCCCTTGTATAGAACCTGTCATTCCTTTCATTGCTCTCATTTCATTTTTAAAAAGTCCTTCTCTTTTGCTTTCTGCTTTTCCCACTATCATCATCGTCATCATCATTACAGGCGCATGATCAACCTGGAGCGCTTAAAACCTGCCGGCCGAACCTCCCTCGCGAAACGCCTCCTAGCAGGCCAAGGCTACACCGTTGGTCGCCACTTAGTTGACGGCGACTATGTCGTCATGAACCGCCAGCCGACCTTGCACAAACCTTCGCTGATGAGCCACCAAGTGCGTGTGCTCAAGTACCTGCCCCCGACGCAGCAAACGCTGAGGATGCACTACGCCAACTGCAACTCGTAAGTAGACCATAATAGATAATGTGATCCTTTACTTGGAGACTCGTGTCATTTTAAAACTGGCGTTGCGGTGTTTGTGTGCGATTGAAAAACAATCTGCGTGTCACCGTGTGCTTCTTCCTTGTAAATTCGCATCTTTTGAGTCCGTTTTCTTAGTCTTGATATCTTCCTCTCGCTCATACAGGTACAACGCCGATTTCGACGGCGACGAAATGAACTGTCACTTGCCGATGAGCATCTTAGCCAAAGCTGAGTGCGCGCACATCGTGCACAACTCCCACCAGTACATAGTCCCCACGGACGGCGGGCCGGTGCGAGGGCTCATTCAGGTACACTGATTATATTACATTAGTGAACTCATGCGCATCTGCATCCTTACACACACGTGCACAAGTGATTGATGGAAACTTGTTGAGTAAACATTTCTTTCTTGTCTATCTTTCTATTTTTTCTTGCAAGTGCTCAGCGTTCGTTATTGGTCATTGATGAAAGACGTTTGAAATCATTGTGTGACTCGCAAAACGCGGCCTATGATCAACTCAAATATACTCACATTCCCTACTGAGACCAATTCAGCCTACGAACGCAATTCTTTTTCGTGAAGCTTTCTTTTCAAATGAATTTCCAAGAACAAATCAACTCATTTTATGTGAACTACTTTCCGTCTTCTTCCTCCTTTTCTTTCTTCTTTCTTTTTAATAATATATTAGGACCACGTTGACGCCGCAGTGAAATTGACCCAGCGCGACTGCTTCTTGCCTCCGGAGCTCTTTTTGCAGCTGTTGACGCCTGCGATTTATGTGCTGGGCACCACGCACGCACAAGATTTAACGATTTCGCTTCCACCGCCGGTAATGAACTTTAGATAGATGGCATCACAGTCTTCACCAGTATTGATGCAGGTGTCTTCTTTTCTGTTTTTTTTTTAGCACCTGTGATGAAAAGCATCTTTATTTGAAGTAATGAAACAATTTCACAAAGGACGACAAACCACAAGAGCCAATCCTCTGACTAGGCTTCCGATTATCCACCGGAGCCGCTTTACATGAGGAAAGCACTTATTTTTCCAAAACTCGGATGTGAAGACGACATGATGACACACCTTTACTTCTTGCCATGCTTTCACGTATTTATACAACTTGGTCATAAATCCGTTTTGGCTCCGAATTTTTCTACTACTGCTCTGCTTCCCACTCTTGTTTACTATTTTGTCCCTATTTGTCTTTTTTGATGCGACCCACTTCAACTTTTAGGCGATTCTCAAGCCTCGCAAGCTTTACACGGGGAAACAGCTGTTTACTGCCATTTTAGCGCTAGCGGTGCAGCACACGGTGCCTGCCACCACCCGTGACGACGACCAAGAAGCTGAAGTCGACGATGACGCAGCAGCCAAGAGCAAGCACCAGAATAAGTCCAGCAGCAAAAAGGGCAAAGGCGACGAAACAACCCTCAAACCACGCACCAAGAAACCGCGCGGCCTGTCGTATACGGGCAAGTCCAAAACCCAAGAATGGGCATACGGGGCCCACAACCAGGAAACCAAAGTGGTGTGGTCCAACGGCTATCTGTGCCGGGGCACCATCGACAAGAACGCGATTGGCGACGCCAGCTCCTCCCTGTTTCACGCGGTCTTTGAGGTGTATGGCGCCCCCACTCTGGCAGCCCTCACCGACAGCATTGGCCGAGTCTTGTCGCTGTTTTTGCAGTACGCAGGGCATTCGTGCGGCCTCGCGGATTTAGTGCTCACGCTGCCCGCGGAGCGAGACCGCAAGAAGCTTTTGGCGGAAGCCGAGGAGTTCTGTGCCACGCAGGCCGGGGAGTTTTTGAAGGAGCGCAACGCAGAAAGCGCAGCCAAAGCAGCCGCCGTGTCCAAAAAGAAGAAGGGCAGCAGCAAGGGAGGCGATGACATGGATGGTGCTGGTAGTGGTGCTGGAGCTGCAGCGGCAGGCGCAGCCGGTCACAACGACAGCAGCAATGGCAGTAGTCATGGCCAGGGGGCGGGTTCAGAAGACAAGCATGCAGCGGTGCGACGGGGCTTGGGAATGCTGATGGGCGCGGGCACCGACGAAGCTGCTGGAGTGTGCGCGGCGCTAGACTCAACACTGCAGGTACATACAACCTAGCACGGCCGTAGTCGTACGCCCTAGCACGGCCTGAGTCGTTGGAGATGCACTCAATACACGGGCAATAGAAGAGAAATTCGGTCCAACCTTCAATTTTTATCTTCTTTTTCAGAACCAACTCCTTCCTACAACTGCATCATCATGTATTCACTGCACCCCACCTCTGTAATCAACGCTTACGACGCCTCTTCTTCTCAACTCTTACAACACAGGCCTCCCTCGCCAAGCCCTCCTCCGCTGCCATCAAAGCCTGCCTGCCCTCGGGCTTGGCTTTTCCCACGTGGTCTCCGGGCCCGAACAGCGGTGGCAAACACGCGAATGGTGCGTAATTGCATGGTTTGGGAAGATCGAATCAATCTGCGACTTCCTTCCTCGAAATTACACATATTTTGTCAAATACACCCGTTCATTATTCTTTGCCGCCCTCGGCCTTGTTATCACTCGAGCTTTTTTCTTCTCTCTTCTGCTCTTTCTGTCAACGTTATGTGTTAGGGTTCGGCCTCATGGTGTCCACCGGCGCGAAAGGTGGTGCCGTAAACCAATCTCAAGTCGCGGTGTGTTTGGGCCAACAAGCGTTAGAAGGTCGCCGCGTGCCGGTAAGAGAGAGAAACGATGAGATTCATCTGGAATAGAATAGATTAGAACCTAAAATTTGGTACGAGAAAGTGTGGGTTTGCGTTTATTTAGCACACATTTTTATTTTTTACAAACGGGATGGCTTCATTTCAGCTGATCGCTGGCTCGTATACTTTGGTATTCCGTGAGCAAGTGATCCGTTCCTTTGAAGCAACATTACTGCTGACTCTTGCCCAAACGGAGGCAACGCACACTCAAAGCGCTTAAAATGAGTGCTTTGAGTTGTGTATGTGTTTTTCGTTTGTTGTCAGTGGCCATCGCCGCCGGGCCTGAACTCCCATGTGCCTCAGCTGTCTTTGAAATGATAGCTCGAGGCATGCGTGGTGGTGTGACATTTACCACTCAACTTTGACTGGTTGTCGACATGCTTGCGTAAACTGTATATGAACCGTTTTCTTGTTTCTTTATTTTTTTGCGTTCGTCTTTCTCTCTGTTCTTTGTTCTGTGCCGCAACAATCCAACCAACCAACAGCACATGGTCTCGGGCAAAACGTTACCGTCGTTTCGACCGTGGGGGCACGCCACCGACGCCCGCGCAGGGGGGTTTGTCACCAACCGTTTTTTGACCGGCTTGCGGCCTCAGGAGTACTACTTTCACTGCATGGGCGGGCGCGAGGGCCTTGTGGACACCGCAGTGAAAACCAGCCGGAGTGGGTATTTGCAGCGGTGCCTAGTGAAGGGCCTGGAAGAGTTGACCGTGGCGTACGACCATTCGGTGCGTTGAAATTACTTTTTGGGGGAAGACAAATAAGTATGCGATAACGTAAGCTGAGGAGCGTTACAAAATAGAGAATAATTTTATCTCGGTCTACCAAGATTCGAGCTCTTGTGCACAAGCAGGATAATCTCTGATGTAGTAGGACCTGCGTTGTAATTATTAACCTGTAACCGATCTCTCTTTTTTTTTTCCGGAAGGTCCGCGACTCGGCCGGCAACATTGTGCAGTTTTTGTACGGCGAGGATGGCTTGGACGTGACCAAAGCTCATTACTTGAACGCAACCGACGAGAAAGCATTGGCGTTCGTCACGGGCAACGTGCGCACTAACCCTAAACCTACGAGCGCGGCCTCCTCCTCGTCCCAGGCTCCGCTCTTGGCCGTTGACAAAGAAGCCGTAGCGGCGCGCGCCGCGCACAACAAAGTGCGGCAATGGAAAGACGCCTGGGCCAATTATGCCAAAAACAACAACAGCGGCAGCAGGAAGTGCAAGAACAACGGCAGAAGTCACGGCAGCGGCAGCAGCTTAGAAGTAGGCTCCGTCGTGTGTGCGCGGCGCCTTCGCACTCCTGGCACTGGCAGTGGCAGCAGTAGCTGGGCACGAGGCACTTTGTCGAGTGGGTGGCACCACGCCACGGTGATTGCTGTGCACTCGAGCTCGAGTACCAAGAGCAGCAAAAAGAGCAGTAAGAAGTCTGCTGCTGGCGCTGGCGATAGTGCTGATGATGAAGGAGGCGAAACCGTGGACTTACGGTACGATGCCGACGGGACGGTGGAGCGCGCAGTGCCCCTATCGGTGTTTTGGCCCGCCTCAGCAGCTCAGCTCAGCATTGCGGGGGCGGCAGCTGCAGTGGTGGTGCCTGGGGACAAAATTGGCGCTAGTGACAATAGCCAGGCGAAGGGTAGTTCCAATCAAGCGGTGTTGGCGCAACTTGCTTCTCAGGGCACGCAAGTACCTCTAGTGCTGCCCCCTGGCCACCCTCTCCTACCGCATGCTGCTCAACTGCCACCTCCAGTGAGTGCAGGTCTGGCCGCGTCCTTGTCCGCCAAAACCGAAGTGACGTCATCCAGCGCGGCGTCCAACGCGGTGGCGTCGAGCACCGCGGGCAGCAGCTTGCGCCCACACCACGATGGAGTGTTGAGCGAACGCATGCACGAAGCCCTCACCGAACTCGAATGCGCTACTGCTAGTAGTGCTGCACCCACACCCGCCTCTACCCCCGCTAGCAGTGGTAAGAGCAGCAAGCACTCTAAGAGTGCTGCTGCTTCTGCTGGTGCCGTTCAGCCGCCACCGCCGGCAATAGCGCCGCTGCGGTTGGCCGTGGAGTCCAAATGGGGCCAGGCCTTGGCTGCTCCCGGAGAAGCCGTTGGTTGCTTAGCGGCGCAGTCCGTAGGGGAACCTTCCACGCAAATGACGCTCAACACGTTCCACTTGGCAGGCCACGGCGCGGCCAACGTAACCCTTGGGATTCCGCGCTTGCGTGAAATCCTCATGACCGCGTCAGCCAACCTCAAAACCCCTTGCATGACGGCGCCACTGGCCCATGCCAAGACCGCAGCGGGGGATGCTTCTGCCGTAGCGGCAGCGGCGGAGCTAGCGTCCTCGTCGTCGTCAGCCAACGCGGCTGCGAAGGTGCCAGGCTCCAAAGCAGCTGCGCACGCGCTCGCCCGGCAAGTGCAAAAGTTGAAGTTGGACGAGCTGTTAGCCTCCAACGACAGCGTGGAAGTGTCGGAGTGCGTGGAGCCTTGGGCCTCGGGAGGCACCGAAGGTGGGGCGGGGGCAACCTATTGCCGCCGCTACGACGTGACAGTGCGGCTGCAGCCTCCGCACTTGATCAAACGGGCTTTTGGCGTGAAGTGGACTACATTAGCGAAGAAGCTCAGGGGCGACTTTCACGCTCGACTGGTGCGTGATCAGCCTGTTAATATTTTCCTCTTTTCATTTCTTTGTTGTTTGTTCCAGATTCGTAGTAATGTTGTTGCTGCCGCTATTTTGTTTCTTGCTTTCTTGCATGAATTATCGATCTCACCAGCACCATCCTTTTATTGCTGCAAATGCTTACTTTCTTCTCTCTCTTCTCAGGTCAAGCTCGTAGGCCAAGACTTGAAAAAGCAGGGGCACAAATTGATGACCGACGGGATGGACGACGGGATGGGTGACGTCAGCAGCAGCAGCGACGAGGAAGAAAACGGAACTCGTAACGACGACGAGGATGACGAATACGACGACTCAATGGGAGCTGCGGATGATAGTGAGGGTGGCCGAAAGAAGAAGGCTGGCATCAAGGGCAAGAAACACAGCAGCAAAGGCCGCAGCAGAGGCGGCGGCGGTGCCGGCGAAGATGACGACGAGGACGATGAAGTTGAGGTGGAAGACCAAGCTGAGGGCAATGAAGACGATGGCTCGCTAGCAGTGAAGCGCAAGACCAAAGAAGCGTCCACCTATGAGAGTGACGAGGAAGAAGATGAAGACGACGACGAGAATGATGATGTCGATGACGACGATGATGACGACGATGACGAGGAAGGTGATGGCGCTACAAAGAAGAGCAAAAAGAAGAGCAAATCGAGGAGCGCTGCCTCTACAACTACCCCTACGAAACAGAAGGAGCTTTCGGTGTCGGTCGGCTTTTCGACGTCAGTGAAAGAATCCAAGAGCGACGGCACCTTCAAATGCACGCTGTATGCCCCTGCACGAGCGGGCCGTGTGCTGATGGTGAGGCTAGCGGAAGTGGCAGCGGCGGTGACCGTAGTGCGGGCCGTGCCGGGCATCGAGAAAGCCCATGTCGTGGAGCGGGAGCTCAAGTTGACCACCCCGTACGGGTCAGCCACCAAGGCGGAGCGGTGGGCGCTGTTCACCGAGGGCTGCAACTTCCAAACCCTGTGGGCGCTGGAGGCCGACAAGGGAAAAAGCCCGGACGACGACTTGTTGGACTTGAACCGCTTGGGCTCCAACGACATTGCGGCCATTTTGAGGGTGTATGGCGTGGAAGCCGCCCGCCGGGCCATCGTGCAGGAGGTACAGGGGGTGTTTGGCGTCTATGGGATTGACGTCGACGACCGCCACGTGAGCTTGATTGCCGACTCCATGACGTTTGGTGGAGGGTTCCGCCCGTTCAACCGGATTGGCATTGGCGACGGTTCCAGTTCGCCGTTTTTGCACATGTCGTTCGAGACCACTGCGAGTTTCTTGACCTCCGCCGCAGTGGCGGGAGAGCCGGACTCACTGACGTCGCCATCAGCTAGACTAGTGATGGGCCAATTAGCAAAACAGGGCACGGGCGCGTTCGAAGTGCGCGCCGATTTGAATCAAGCCCCCGCGGACAAAGACGCGCAACTTTTAATGGCCCAGTGAATCTGTAAATCATTGACTTGGTGTTTAATTGGATTTAGAACTCCGGATTCATCTCGTGAGAGCGCAAATTCGTTTTTTTTTCCAATGCAATAGGAGATATGCGGGGTACGAACTTGAAATAAATCTATACCTTACATATTACATATTTATCTAGCCAAAAGCCAATATCTAAACCGAAGATTTTTTTTCAAATTTAGCAAGCAAGGAGCAAGGGAAATTATAACTGGCTATTTCAATTTAGTGTTTGATTGGAGATTTAAGGGTAGAAATCAGAAATGGCGGTGAATCCAGTAACCAAGGGTGGATCTTCTTGTATCTGTGTAACTGCGCGTTCCAAAAGGGTTTATCTGGCGCCTCTCCCCCTCCGCCCCCGTAGAAGTCGGCGGGCGGCGGGGTCTGAGTGCTCATTGTGTTTCACGTCCCAGGTACACGCAGCGATTCTCCGGGCGCCAGCCGCCCCAGCCTCGCCTATCATCCTTCTTGAATTTTCTCTACCTGCATCATTTCTATCATGGAGATAAGGAAACGGCTGTTATCGACACCAACGCGTATCATTCCATGTCCCGCCGGCGAATAAATTATTTCCTTTGGGTTCGTGAAGTGGGCGGCTCATCTTTGGCGTCGGCAGAAAGATATCTCTTCTCGCTCTTCGTTAAAGCAAAAGCGCGATTTCATGAATTTAATCATCCCTGTACCGCCCTTTTGCTTGGGTTCTTCTTGTCATCATCTTTCTGGGTATGTTTGGTGTTTTGGTGTAGGCTCCATAATAAAAAGTCTGACGAATTTCAACCGAAATATAGGGCAAGTACGCTGCTACGTACCCACTCTTCTGGTGACGTCATCTTAAACACGTCATCAATTAAACGCCTATATACGGCGTTTGCCATGCATTTAGTGGGAATATGCCCTAATATAACGCAATTTACGGTATTGACGTATTGATTGACGTATTTGGGTCAATTTTCTGACGTATTTTTGTAAAGCCTATTATTTTGGTGCAGTAGTCAAACCGCAAGTGTAATCAAGCTTACATCTCTAGCTAGACGCCGATAGTAGGCAAGCACACGAAGGCCTCTAATAGCGTTCAGTCAGTAGCTCATACATATCTTAGCATCGTCTAAGCGTGTTGACAGTTGGGCTAGGATCTTGCTAGTGTACCATGGCCTCAAATGACACTTGCATGTTTGACTTCGAGCCAGCAAAAACTGAGTACGTCACTGCCGAAGCTGCCGCAGCTGCGTGGTCTGCTCGACAGGAAGCTGCTGGCACTTCAGAAGCAACTGCTCCAGCCTCTGATGTGCCACTGGTGGTCCACCGCGGCCGTTGCCACTGCGGCGCAGTACGCTTCGAGGTGTGGAGGACTATGGGTGCTCTTCAAGCGAGTTTTCTAGCTAGGATATTTGCGGGTTTTCGCATTGTTGCACGCATTGTCGTAAACTCCTTATTGTATATTTTATCAAATTATGCTCATTCGCTTATTCTTGCTTTTTTCTTTTTCTCACTCTCCCTATGTATAGGTGGATGCGCCCGCAGACATAATTGCGTACGACTGCAACTGCTCGATTTGTCGAATGAAACGCAACACGCACTTCGTTGTGCCTGCTTCAAGGTTTCGCTTTCGTGCACCGTTGAGCAGTGATAGCAGTAGCACTGCGAAGGATAGTTCTAGCAGCAGCAGCAGCAGCAACAGCGACAAGAGCAATCCATGGAGCCAACTGACCACCTACGCTTTCAATACCGGTGTCGCCAAGCACCACTTCTGCAAGACGTGCGGCGTGGTGCCGTTTTACCAGGCGCGAAGCAACCCTGACGGCTTTGCTATAACTGTGCATTGCTTGGAGCCCGGCACCGTGCGCCAGGTAGAAGTGCGGCGTTTTGATGGCGTGAATTGGGAAAGCTTCCTCGAGGGTTCGGGGATTCAGGCCTTCTCGAAAGTGCCTACCGGCAGTTCAGAAACAGAGTGATAGGTTCTACTGGTTTTGTTCCTTTTTTATATAATTCTTAACAGCGAAGAACGCGCCACAACCAAGGGCCGTGATTTGATTAGGGCTGAACTGTAAATTTTGCTCCAGAAACCAGAAACCTGAAAAAATAATTGTATACTTTTTAAAATCGTACAGGTAGTCCAAATCGCCAACCAATCGTAGCGAATTGGAAATTTTGAAGGAGGCTTCAAAAAATGGGGGTCTGTTGGCGTGGGACTTAAATGCACGATGACGGCCTTTATAAAGATTCATATAGCATCGCTTGTTCATGCGAAATTGTTTCGACTGAGCGTGCTACAGCTTCGTATCTCCGGATTTGTGCTACGTCATTCTTGGCTAATGCTTCTCTATGCCTTTTGCCTTCTTCTCCCGCTTTTGGCACCTTTCTCCCCAAGGACTATGCCGAATTTGGCAACATTTTAAACCTAGCGATGGTGACGCGCGACGATCGTGACAATTACGTGGTCGTGGCGGCATGGCTAGATGCACACGATCAACTCATTCAGGTAAGCTAACTTCGGCTCCTGCACTGCGTAGTTGTAGCTTCTGTTCATTTGTCCATTATTTTTATCTCTACACGCTATATGGTTCGGATAGAGGGTGATACGAATCTAATAGAAATGTAACTCTTGGCCCACTCGAATGCCTGCCTTGTTAGATTTTTATTGTTTTTACAACCAGAATATGTGCTGTTGCGCGTTGTCGCATCTTTTGCTTATTTTTTTTTCTTGTGTAATTGCGCCTAGAGATCCTGTCGAATCCGTCTCTGTTGAAGTCAACATTAATAAACGCGCATTGCCACTTCTGCGAATTATTATTCCAGTGCTCACGTTTCCTATTCTCCTGTGTCTGTCTCTTCTGCTGCGACGGCTGCTACTCTATGGACTCTTGGTGCATGTCTGCTTTTATTGCCGACGCTGCATCTACTTGTGTGCCTTGACCAACACCTATACTACTGCGGCTGTTACACAATACACATGCATGGGCCTCTGGGCTTCGCAATGTACTTTTGGTGTTGGCTACGTCCACGATGTCTACCTGCGGTTGAATCCTATCACAATTACTCCTACTACTCCTACTACTACTTCTACTACCAACACAATGCACAGGAGCTCTTGGGCTCGCCCGACGTGAACATCACCCCGCGCCGGCGGTACTCGACTACGGGCCGCAGCGGAAGCGTGCACTTCACGGCGGACGACGGAGGGCGGGTGTTCGTGTGCATCACCAAAGAGGGGTACCCGAGCCGGGTGGCGCACATGTGCTTGGAGGAAATGCAAGACCATGTCTTGCTGTCGCCCCAAAACAACGCCTCGCTGGTCGCCACGCGCCCTCATGAGGTGCGAAAAAAATGAGGTGCACATGTGCTTGCTTGCACGCGCAGCAGCTGCTGCTGCAAAGAGAGTGGTTGCGAAAGAGTGTAATTCAACATTGGCTTCTTGGGTTCACTTTCTGTTAGAATTTGATCTGCACATGAGATGAAACCAATGTCTTGCCTTCCTTCTTTTTGCTTTTCGTTCTGTTAGTTGAGCGACGCAATGCTTCCCATTTTGGACGATTTGGTCGACAAATTCGACGATCCTGGCCAAGCAGACGCGCTGACTTCGGTAACGAAAATATACCATATGAATTTATGATGAATTGATGAGAAAGGAAAGAATAGAGGAAGAGACTGTCAGCTACAAAAAATATTCTTTTTCATAAGAGCTTGCGAAGTCTTCGATAATATCATCATTTTGTTCCAAAAATATGGACTCTGAAAAGTTCGTGTGCTTATGCACTTGTTCGCTTTCTCTAATTTTGTATGTTTCTAAACTCTCTTGTTTGTGCGGTACATGCACAGGTGAACCGAAAAATTGAAGTGACGACGAACACCATGCACGACAACATTTCTTTGCTGCTGGAAAACGACAGCGAGTTGGAAGAAATCGAAGGCAAAGCCAACAACATGACCGATCAGGTAGTACCTTGAAGCACTATGCGATTGATGTTGCCGTATGTTTGCTGTTAGTATTTGTACGTACTAGTATATTCGTGAGTGTGCTTTTGGGCTCTCGTAGTGTGATTATGTACTTCATTTTGTACGTGTGCATCGGTGGTAGAGACAGGATTTTAAAGCCGACTCACGACGATTCACATTCGCTTTCTTTTTCTTTTTTCTCAGGCGGACAAATTTCGAAACTCGTCGAAAAGCTTGCGAGATAAAATGTGGTGGCAAATGTGCAAGGTCAGTGTGGGCACTGTCTAAGCGACTCTGATGTTGATTTCGTTTGAGAAACAATTGTCTATGTTTCATTCGTTGACCGTTTTCCCTCCTCGTTCTTCTTTTTGTCTTCTTCTTCCTCTATTTCCTCGTCTCATTTTTCTTACCTCGTTTGTCCTCCTCTTCCACAGATGCGCATTTGCTACGCCCTTGTAGCTCTCTCGTTACTGGCGGTGATTATTGTGCCCATTGTGGTCATGAGCCAACCTTCTGGCGACAGCAACAGCGGCCATTCTTCAGAGACTATCGTGATCTACGGCAGGGGAGACGACGGTACAAAAATAGCACTGAAAAACAGCAATGCTGCTACTTATTAGAGCTATATTTACCTATGCAAGTAGTTCTCGGTATATTGGCTGTAGCTCCGAGCGTTCTTTGTGTTTGTTTCTCTCTCTCTCTCTCTTTTAACCACTTGATTACTGTTCTGTTCCTCTGCGCAGATGACAAATACCGAAAGAAAACACATGCGCCCGAGTACCGAGGACCCCCTGACGCTGCGGACAGCGTTTATTGAGAGAAAGATAGTCACCGAACGAAATAAATGGAGCTGACGTAGCTTATCACGTCCGAGAAGAAATTCAAAACGCATATAGATGAGAGAAGAAAAAGATAAAATGGATGATCATGAAGGCAAAGGCAGCTGAGGGATGAGCTAGAAAAGCCGAAGCGAAGTAAAATCAGTTCGTGCTTGACGTGCATGCCGGAAGTGCGTTTAAAAGGTGCCCCGCATATGTATAGAAGATCGGCTGCGTCTTCGATTAAAAATATTTTAAGTCTCTTGGGGGTTTACGAACCGCGAACCACGATCCCCAATTCAAAATCATTCCCGATTCCGGACTTCCGTGTTTACGTTGGAGTTCGAATTCTGAGTTATAATTCCATTTCCAATGCGCAATGAAAACTCTGGATATTCTTAACTTATGTCCTTTTTAGTTCCGAGCGCCCTTTAAGATATAGCTTTGGACTTCTGAGCGGTATAATTGTTCTATGGATATGGAATAGGAATTGATATGTAGGTCAGGGAGAGCCCCGCCTTCAGCAGCATGGCGGATGGCGGCTTTGAATTCCCCTTGTTCTTTTATCTTTGATTCGAAGAATGGCCTTTGTGTGCCTTCCTTGCAATCACCAGCCGAAAATCAACTCGCTCCGCAACCTATCAAAGAGGCATAATCGCATGTGTGTGCCCCTCCAAAAAAGAGCCATCCCTCGCCCCCACCACTAGGCACAATCGGGGTGCCAAGAGGCGCTTATCTCAACACCAACCGCCACCATGTCCACCAGTAGTGGTGCGGGTGCGCGTGTGCTACAGGTCGTACGTAAACCATCGCCCTATTCATACGCTCAGGCCCTTCTATCACTCCTTCTTTATAACCTCACATAATCACCACCGCCACCACCATTCACTTACGCTTTTGCAGGATCGCGGTACTTGGCGAAGACCTCTTCGATGGCCTCCAGAGCACTGTCTGGCAGCGCGTTGTGCTGCCCCCATGCATCCAGGTTTTCTTTCAGCTGAGGCAGAGAGGTGGCACCGATGATGGTGGACGCGACCTGCATAAATGCACCAAGAGAGCAAGGAACCCCGAGTGAAATCAGCGAGCATGAAGGGAAAGTCTCCCAGACGTCGTCCCTTCGTTTTTTTCTCTCGTTGACTCGCTCTCTCTCGCTATCTGCCAACGTTACTTATCTCTATTCCCGACTGTTGGCTGCCACAACTACACCATACGCAATAGACGGTATATTCCTATATCCCTCACCCAAGGGCGGCTGTAGCACCACATCAAGCTCAGTTGGGTGGGCGTCAACAAATGGGCTTTGGCCACTTTGGCGTACTCATCCACCGCCTCCACCGCTAAGGACTTCTTGTAACGGTCCATGAACCTGAAAGTGAAATCGGTGCGATGGTGATTTGGTGCAACACACACGGAGCATTCAAGAAACGAGCAAAGATGTCGTTGGAATAGGTACAGCTTATACACAATTTGCAACCGATGCTATTTACAGCCATAGTCTACCGCGTGATCTCTGTCTCTGCCATGGTTTCCCTCTTCCTGAAACTCGTTCTTTCTAATACGACCTCGAAACGATTCTTCTCCCTCTTCGACTTTGCACTCACCCGGGAAACAAGTCCAAGCGTGGCTTGGCTTTCAGCGCGCCGCCTCCGCTCGCCTTGGTCACCGCGCCCGGGCTGGGCGCCGCGTACTTGTGGGTCAAAATCCCACCCGCCAGGGGGGAATACGCCAATAAACCCACGTTGCAGTTGCGCGGCGAGCAGACTTCGGCCAAGCCGCCCGACTGTGAGGCATTGAGCGAACACACACAAGGAGTGTGCCAGAGTCCAGAGAATTATCAATTGCATACTTTTTACAACCATGCAGTTTACTCACTTCTCTACATGGTAACATTTGATCGTCGAGCGCGCGAATTCGATTCGTAATTTCAATCATAGAGGGCGCGAAAAACATATTAAGAGAGGGAGAATAGTTAGTAGATGGAAAAAGATTGAAAAACACCTCGTAGTCGGAGCGCACGAGGAGGGAGTACGAGTTCTGCAGGGAAATGACTTTGGGGTAGCCCTCGCGCTCCGCCAGCTCTGTGAACTTCATCACGCCATAAGGCGTTTCGTTGGAGAGACCAATGTGCCGCACCTGTATAAGGAAAAAGGCATCACAGTGTGTTAAAAAAAAACGGAAATCAGAGGTTGTTGAACATGCTCTATCTGCAACGAAGCAAGAACCACCGTAGCACTTCACAAAAAGCGCGCACGCACAAGAATGTAACAGGCGCCCAATCACCTTGCCGGCTTCGACGAGGGACCTGAGCGCGTCGAGCTGTTCTTCAAAGGCAATGGCTTCGCGCTCCTTGGCAGGATCGTAGCCCGCTTCTCCAAACAACGGCACGTAGCTGGAAAGAGAGGGGGTACAGGAGGTAGGTGAAAGGAAGGGCCAGGGTGCGATTATGGCAGTGTGAAGCAACGCTATCACATTCGCATAGATGCATCAGTAGTTGCCCACACGCACACACTGTCCAATCTCTCGTCGCCAATCCTACATGTATTCTTGTCGCTCTTACCGGTCCGGCCAGTGAATCTGCAGCAGATCTACGTAGTCGGTGCCGAGGCGCTCCAGGCTTTTGTCCACGCTCTCCAGAATGTCGGCCTTGGCGACCCGCGTGCCCCGGCCGTCTTCGCGCAACCAAGTGATGCGCTCTGAGGCGCCTGCGACCTGGGTTAAGAAGAGCAGCCACGATGAGAGGCAGGAAAAATAACAGGGTAAAGAGAGGTCAGCCATATAAAAAAAAGTAAACCATAAAGTATTGCCCACTCCATTCGCCACCTACGTTCAAAGAAAAAAGAAATAAAGGTCCTCTTGCTTTCCTTCCTCAACCAGTATACACTCACTCGCCCACCCCCCGAATCTACCACACATTCTCGCACCTTGGTAGCCAGCACAACGTCGTCCCGGAAGCTGGCAGGGCGCTGCTTGAGCCAGGCCGCAATGGTGCGGTCGGTGTAGCCCTGGGTCTCGGCGTTGGTGGGCACCGGGTACATCTCGGCTGTGTCCAAAAAGTTCACCTGTTGGGGGGGGGGATTCGTCATCGGCATGGAAAGCGAAAAGAAACAATGAGATACACCACGATACCAGGATGCTAGAGTGACCACAGCATCAGCAGTCGCCGGAAACTTTGAGCCAAGAAACAGCACAAGCAAAATTAAGCTCTGCATAACATTTTCTTCAATAAGATTTTCAAGAGATAGACTATGAATATTGAATTCTCACCCCGTATTCGTCGAAGGCGCAATCCATTTGAGCGATGCCTTCTTCTTCCGTGTTCTGCTCGCCCCAAGTCATGGTGCCCAGGCACACCTTTAAAAGTAATAAATCATCCAAGGTGCACAAAATGAACGCGGCAGGAAGCACGAAAATGTTCCCATTTATACGCACAAAATGAAACACAAGGAGGCCGTGGTGAAGAGACTGGGAATGAGCAAGGACAATTACGACAATGTCATGGAAAGTCATCACATTTGTAATTGACGACATACACGTCGCATACATTAAAACTTCCATGGAGTTCAGTTCGATCGCTAGCTATTTTAGAAGACGTATTGAAGAAGAAGAAATGTTCTACAATAGCACAGTACCAAAATGCAAGTAAGCAAGAAGGGGACTCAAAACAAGAGGACAAGCCGAACTATGTTCAAACCTTGCTGACACGAAGGTCACTGTCGCCGAGCGTAGTGTATTCCATTTCATCTGCTTTCGAAGCTTGCAGCCTCCATTTTCCACCAAAATGAACATTCGACACTACGCCAGCTTGAGTACGGGCCGAAAAAAAGGCAGCACTTGGAGCTAGCAAAGCGAGCGCGATTACTACTTGGAGACTCCACATGATCTAGCGTGACACGGCTTGTCAAAAACTAGATGAGACCTTGAGGTCAATAGAAGTTGACCCGACTGATTGAATGCTATTGCTAAGGTAGCTTCTGGTCGAGCAGCACGGAGATGATGACTGACTGGACGAATTCTCGTTCGAAACATCAACCAACACGACGCAGGCAGGCAGCAAGCAACAAAAAGAAGAAAAAAGAAAATGAACAGGGCAGCGACAAACAAGGCTACAGGGGGTAGTATCTATTACAGACTCGCCAGTCGGCTTATGCTTAGGCCTTTTGACGGGCCTCGGGCTACAATTGGAACTATATTGCTGACAGGTTTCTCCGTTGCTGGGATAAAAGGATATTTCCACTCAGTAGGCCCAGATGGAGATAAAATCTGGGAATAAGGTATACAACAAATACAGGGCGCGTTCGCGCATTGATTTGAATGCTGCGGAAAATGGCCTTCTATTCCGGCCCCTGTGCCCCTGTGAAAAACGGCAGAATTCTTCAGGCGAATTCGCCTTATTCTATACGAGCAGCCCCCCTTCCAGTAGCGGTCCTTAAGCCAATATCGGGGCTCGCATGATTAGCACTGCTGGCTGCATTTGCCGCTTCATTGCCTTGAAGATCAAGGGGTGTAAACCGGGTTTGGCCATCGAAAGGTTGCCTTCGCCTTTCTCGCAACGCCAACCCGCCGAGTTGGGTGTCCACCTTCAAAGAGACAGAGAGGTGCATCGGGGGTCAACATGATTAAAACAAGAAAAGGAGTGGCAATAGTGCGAGTAAGCCGAAACAAGCAGCAAACCACACAGAAGAGTGGGAAGAGAGGGAAAAGAAATAGCATGTAAACAAGATCAATGTATCTCTGTCGCGACTTTACACAAAAGAAAATGGAAGAAATATTTTTCTTTAAAATTTGAATTACCGCACGCAAATTGTGTTCGTACGCGTCGCCTCTTTCCGCAAACCAATCGACGAATTTGGTCGCCAAGCTCAGCTCTTGCTCTAATTTATCGCTCCGCGCGGCGTGCGAGGCCACGTCGTTGCGCAGTGCCACAAACGCTGACAAGCCCGCCTGGTAAACAGTAGAGTGGAGTGGAGTGGAAAAGATGTTCTTAGAGCCTGTATGTGCATGTATGTGTGTGTGAGAGAGGGGAATGAAAGGGAATTATTAAGGTGTAGGCTCAGACGTTGCGCGCGAGGATAGGCAAAGCAGGAAAATGAAAAGAAGGCTCCTGACATTTGATAACAACGAACTCATTAACTTACACTATCCTTGAATCTAAGAAATGCTATGCAAATATTGGAGTACCTTTCGGTCCAACGTGGCGCGAATAGACGCCACCGTTTGCTGCAAGGTGCTTTCATCGACTAACTTGTCACAGGCCCCCGGCTGAGGCATAGACGCAATGAACGACTCCACTGAGCTCAAGTGTTGCCGCAAAGAGGCAGTGGTGCTGCTCGTCTGTAGAACATAAACAGCCATTCCAGAATGTTTACTTAAGAAACAAGGAACATACTCGTGAAGATACATGAGTAATTCATGCAGGACGGCCACAAGTACATGAAGCGATAGCTCTCAAGTGTACTGCTATCTGTTTCATCCTTTCCTTGATCAGAAATGGTTTACCTCGCTAACATGCTCCGTTAAATCCCGACGGCATTCGCCAAGCCCTTCAGTCAAAGACTGCGTTTTGATGCTCGTGCGCGCCTCGAGGTCTTTTAATTGCTGTTGCAAGGCATGAGCTGCTGCAGCAGTGGCGTCGGCGTCCGCCTGAGGACGAAGGAAAAAAAGTCAGTGGGAGTGGATACAGAATAAAAAGTTACAGGCTTCTAAAGTATCCAACAACAGCGAAATACATCGAGATGCACAAGGTTAAGGGAGCACATTTTCAAACTCAAAACAGTGCGAATAGCAGTAACAACGCTCTACAACACGAGGAAAAGTAAGTAGAGTAACCTGCGAAGCAGTCGTCTTCAGGCCAGCCGCAGTGTTGTCAGCCAGAGCCTGCACTTGCTGCAATCCGTGGCCTAATTGCCGCAGCGCCGTGGTTGCCGCCGCTGTTTGGGCTTGTAATGTCGCGACAGCAGCAGCAGAGTCCTGGGTGGCAGAAATGCACAGAAAACAGAAAAAAAGAATGATGAAAAATCAAGTGAGCAGGCACACACTCATGTGCACGAAGTGAGAAACAAAATCAGAGCCGAGTGCCACAATTGTAACGCGCGACTCATACATCCACGCAACTGGCTGACGAATGATTCACCTGCACGTGGCTTTCGAAAGCCATCAGTTTGCGGCACGTGGTTTCCATGCTTGAGAGCACCGATTTATCAGCTTTGGTGGCCAGAACGGCATTCGTCGCTTGCAGCTGTTCGGTCAAAGCAAGTTGGTTGGTTTCCAAAGCATTTGCGAAGGTCTTCGTAGCGCATTCCTCGCGCACGCCACGGATTTCGAGTTTTAGTTGCTGCGTCTGTTGCTCGTGCGAAGTTGCCAGAGCTGTCGAGTCCGCCTGGTTCAAACCGCCAGGAAGATGCAGGAATTTGGATTCAAGACGTAGATGAGCTGGAGAGAAAGAGACTGAGAATACTTGGAATGCTATATTACTGGGCTAGAATACCAAATTGATACACGCTTGAAGATGCAAGTCCCGAAAAAAAAGTGAATACGCTCAATGCACACATGTAAATCCCTCACCTTTGTGTGCAATTGTTCGCCTAACGCAACGGCAGTTCGCTGAAGTGCAGCAACTGCCTCTCCGACTGAAGTTCCACTGCGGCTGCTGCCTCCTATGGCAGCGCCACTTCTTCTTCTACCGTGACTTGGCCTGCTACTACTGCTATCACCACTGCTGCTAGTTTCATCGGTTTCAATGCGAGGTACCACTACAGCATGCTCAAGAACGTCGCAACGGCCATCCAGCGCCTGCCAGGTTCACACACCACACACACACGGACGTTGTTTCAAAGTTGAAGTCACACACGACACCGAGTGAATGGCTCGTCAACGATTATCACGCAACGAAGTCGTGGTTTACCTTCACGTGCTTTTGTAAAGTGGCGCCGACAGCGTGTACCTGAAAACATGTCAACGACCACAGGGATGGATGTTGCTTAGGCGTGTTTTAAAGCTCCTAAAAACGGGCAGTGCTAGTACCGATGCACACGTATACTTATTAGCAGCTTCTTGGACGCAAATGAAAAGTCGCTTGGTGAATAAGGGCTCTAAGTTAATGAAGCTGGGACAAAGTGCGTGAATTATGACACACGAAAAGTGAAGGAGCTCGATCACACCACTTCGGCCGTAGCACAGCGCCCAACCAAAGTACGGAGCTCAGCTATTTCCTTTCCTTGATCAGCAACATGCCGCAACAAGTCTTGAAATACTCGATCCGCCCGGTCTATGTTTAGAAGTCCCCGAAGACTCTCTTGGTCCATTTTTGAAAAATGTCGCGAAGTGCGAAGAAGGTAATTGTTCTCTAATGTGGTATATTACAAGTTCAGGTGCCCGCGCAATGCGCGGTTTAGGGGCGCTATGAGTTCGCAGCAGCACACTGGCACACAGGAGGTGTGTTATTGGTATCTCGGCGCGCGTCCTTCTCG
>Ga0307979_1000974_pt1 | contig 20422 bp, 25 predicted proteins | sample OrgLakmetage1058_FD_201833 | JGI IMG/M metagenome (GOLD analysis project Ga0307979, IMG submission 201833) | Saline water microbial communities from Organic Lake, Antarctica - #1058 | ecosystem: Environmental > Aquatic > Non-marine Saline and Alkaline > Saline | place: Antarctica: Organic Lake...
GAGTTGAGCAAGCAAAGAGCTCGTCGTCGTCGTCGTGTGTGGTGGTGTGTGGACGTGTGGTTCAATTTCGCACCGTTACAGGGGGAGGGCATAGTATCACTAGGAAAATGCTAAAATGCTATGCTAGTCTAGCTAGCAAGCTGCTAGCTACAGAGAAGTAGTCTAAAACCTAAAAAGCTACAGTAAGCTTACGGTGTAGTGATAACGTGACAACGTGATAGCTGCGGTGGTTGGCTAGCTTCCAATCGATACTTGTTCCAGTAGCCATTGTGGTTTTAGGTTTGTTAGTTTGCTGCCAAGGTCTTTCAAATAGACATGCGCCTCACAGCGCTTTACTTGGGAATAGCGTTTCTAGCCACCGAACCAGCTTGGGCAGTGGTATACCACGAGCAGACTTACAATGGGAGCCTCGCAGCGGGAGAGGTCCGGCTAGCGTGAATACAACTCATTCATAAATAGCCCTAGCATCAATTTACATAGCAAATTACCAGACTTGGGAGACTTATCTATTCAATATTTTTTCATTCCACTTTGTTCTCGTTTGTGTCTATCTCGACGCGGCTTTCATTGTCTCAATTGACGTACATAGGGAACGAGCTTTACGCTACAGTTACCACCCATGCCGGCACTCGCTGCCAAAATGGGAGAAGTTTATCACTATGACGTTGAGGTCTGCAAAAATAGGTTTTCTAAAATAATACCATTCCTTTTTAGTTGATGTTCCTAAGCTGTGAAGTCATGGCTATTTTCGAGTGCACTTGTCACCCACGCCGCTTATTCTTTAGGATAAGGCTACCCTCTCTTTTCTGTTTCACGTATGCGCTTTGACGTTCAATCGTACTGTTCATGAACAATTGTTTCGCTTCTTCTCAATTAGATCTCTACGCCGCTGCCTTCCGTGCCACTGCGGAAGTCTGACCGACCTCACATGTTCGCTCTAGCTTTTTCTCTTGACACTCAACGGCAGTTGCGGCGGTCACCATCCACTGATACGGAGCTGATTTGGTCCACGGTAAAGTTACGAAACTGCAGCACTGACAGAGGCAGTAGTAGTAGGAGCAGCACTAGTAGGAGCAGCACTAGGAGCAGCAGTGGCGATGACGGAGCGTTGCGATTTCGAGTCCCGGCGGACCCTCTGAAACCGACCACTTTACACGTGCTCCTGGCCTCGAACTATTTGGGGAGTAGTGGCAGCAGTAGCAGCAGTGGCACTGGCAGTGGAAGCAGTAGCAATAGTTGCAGTACTGGGGGGGTACCATATCGAGTTGTCGTGCGCAGTCCCGACGGGGAGCGGAGGGCGCCTGAGTTGCTCAAGCACCCAACTGGCCTAACGAGTGACGAATCAACAGACTGCTACAATTTCGACAGCAAGCACGACAACCGTGTCGCCTCTCATCGAAGCAGCAGCAGCAGTGGCAGCAGCAGCAGTGGTGGTGGTTTAGTGGAAGCTGCGTCTTTGCCGACGCGCATTTTATGCGTGGACGGTGGGGGCTCCAAGGGAGTGATTCCGCTCGAATCCTTGGCTGAGGTGAGAAACAGGACAGTGGTACACTTCACCCACTTTTTGCATTTGCTTTACCAACATGAATCTATTATTTTGAACCGTGTGCAACCAAGTTGCCTTTCTCCACTATACTCACGGCTTCGTTGGAGTTCCCACTTGGCTGAATGTATGCATACCTGCTGGCGTGCTTGTGCCAAGAATGAACGATCTGCGATTTACGTCAAGAATGAACGATGTGTGTGTGTCTGATGGAAACAGTTGGAGCGGCGGACAGGAGTGCGCACCCGGGACCAGTTCGATTTCTTTGCAGGCACGTCTACAGGGAGTATTGTGGCTGCCGGCCTGGCGCTTGCGGACTTACCGGTGGCGGTTCTCACGAGGCTTTACGTAGACTTGAGGTATGATTAGGAATATTGAGGATGTTCATATTTTATTTCTCGCATGTTGCTATGATAATCAAGTGGTGCGAACGATGAAGTCGGTACTATTCTTAACCTCGTGCAAATTTCCTTGCTCGCTATGCCATAAACGTGTCTGCGTCCTTGATCGCTCTGCTGCTGCTGCTGCTGCTGCTGCTGCTATAGCGCGGTCATATTTGGGTCTCGCGTCTCGGCAGCTCAGCGGTCAATGCGCTTACGGGCCATCATGTCCGCGGTCTTTGGGCCCAACACGTCACTCCAAGCGGCTGCTAACGCGGCCCATGCGCATGACGTGCTCAAGCACACCACTACTCAGTCAGCCAAGGGGGCAGGGTCGGCAACAACTGTAGCGCCTTCTCCTCCTCCCCTGAAGCGATTTATTGCTGTCGCTACCGATGCATCCACGGTTGGTATCCACGAAGTTTTTTAACTCGAGTAATTCTTTCTTGGCTCAATGACTTTCTCTTGCGTACATTATTTTCCATCATTTCTCGTTTCCTACTGCTTTGAATATATTCCATGTTCTCGAAAGGAAAACCTACGTTGGTTTCTCTCTCGCTGTTCATGTTTGTGCCTCTGCTATAACCCTTCTTTTTCTCTGTGTTACTAGGTTGCTTTTCGGCCCTACGTGTTTCGGTCGTTTGCGCCATCGCTGCTCCACCCGCTTGCGTCCCCACTGCACGACGCTCCTTCGAGCACATGTAAAGTTGTGGACGCGCTCCTGGCCTCTACTGCCGCGCCCACCTTCTTCAGCCCCGCCAATTTAACGGTCATTTTTTAACCAACCGTTCAGAAGATACTAGTTATTGTAATCCTGCTTGATCGTCGTTTGTACTTCCATTTCTTGTACACTTGCTCGCGTATTTCTTTTCTTTTCAGTGTATTTGTATGCGTATCGTGCATTTCAAAAGTCACCATATCAATCCTTATGGCATCTTCTTCTTATGGCATCTTCTTCTCCTTCTTCTCCCTCTATAGATTGACGGCGAAGCTCGCACACTCGCTGACGGCGCGCTCTGCGCAAACAACCCCTCTCAGTTGGCCTTGCTTGAAATCGCTGAATTAGCCGCCTGTGCCACTGCTAGCGGCGAATCAAAGGCAGCAGGAGGAGGGGCAGTTGAAGCAGCAGCAATGAGAGTGCCCACCGTCGCGCTAGTGCTCTCGTTGGGGTGTGGGCAGCCAGCAGCGGCAGCGTCGCACGCCATGACCACAGGTAGCAGCAACCCGAGCCAGTGGTTTGGCGGCGTGGCGGCGAGCATTGCCTCGGCACAAGGTGAAGTCTGAATGGAATATTATTAGGAAGAAGTGTGTATTTGCGCAATTGTGACGCATTCTGCATTCAATGATCAAATTATGGATGTTCTCATTCTATCTTCACCTCTCATTCTAGATTTCATGGCGGGCTTATTTACGCTCATGACTGACACGGACATGATTCACGAAATGGTAACGAAAGTTGAAGAATAAGAGCGCTTCTGTAACTCCTCTCTAAGAACTCTACCTTTATCGTCATTTCTATGTGACGTCTTTCTGCTTTTTTTTTTGTTTCTCCCCCTTCTTTTCTATGTTTTCCTCTGATTTAATCGCCATTGGCTCTCTCTTTCTTGCCGTTGTCACAATAGGTGCGGCGCCAAATCGCGTGTCAAAGCGCGATGCAACAAGCCCACAGTAGTAGCGGTAACAGTGGCGCCATTACTTACTGCCGGCTGAACTGCGTGCTAGACGGACGTCACATGCGCATCGATGAGTCAGCCGCACCGGCTCTTCGGAACATGATGCTTTTAACACGGGACTACCTTCGGAAAGAACGGTGCGCTTACGTGTGCCAGAGCATGAAATCGTCTTGCCATCTTTCCTCATTGGATATGTGCCCAACTCTGTTTCAAAATAATCTAACATGCCTGATTTATAACAGGGCAGTAGAAGTAGCAGCCTTGGTGCAAAAACTCGCAGAAGTTCACCCGGAAAACCAAATATCAGGATCATCTGCGGAGCGCCGCCTCACTGCCATCAGTGGCAGCAGCAATTCTTTAGTGGTAGGCCGAAGCGACAGCAGCAGCAGTAGCGGCAGTGGCTTTTCTGTGGGGTGGCCTTGGTTCAGTAGCCCGAGTAGCCGCACTGTAGGGGATGGCGAGTGGGCCGTGGCGGCGTATGGTGAAGAACAAACCGCCCTCTCAGAAGGGGGAAATGGCCTGGCACAACAGGTCACGCATTCGCTGTACGCGTGGCGTGCGAGCCGCCCTTTTCGAGCTTGGCGGAAAAGTGTGGCACGCGCCACGGGTGTGTCGGGGTTCTTTTCGGGCAAGGCGAGATAAAGGGAGCCGGGGTTCTTATGGACTGGGGGGGGGGGTGTCAACGACCCCGCAAATACAGATAGTCATTCATTCAAACAAAACCGACATCGAAAGCTGGTGCTAGAAAAATTATAAAGCAATATAGGTTTTAGTGTAAGATGCGAGTATTTGGTGTATAGAGTATAGTTCTTAGTTTATTTACAAGATGCTCCGGCCTCCGCCTCTCTGTTATGAACCTTAAGTTTTGATTGAAGAATTAATTAATTGTACGTCATAAGGACCTGTGTGTTATGTGATATATGCAGCATTCAGGAAGACGAGAAGCGGAAAATATAGGTTTGGGCGTTAGTGGGCGCATGGCCTTTCTCTTCGTTCGTTTGCTGTATCTAAGCCTCAGCACGCGAGAAAAGGGCCTCGCAAGTGAAGAGCTTTGTGAATGTGTTTTGGCACTCGGGAACGGGCTGCCTGCCATCCAGTTTGGTTAAGCGAGCTTGTCTAAGTGCAGGCGAATGCGCTTGCTGGGAGGGGAAATGTGAAGCTCGGTTTCGCCCTTGGAGACGAGAGCGCGGTACTTGTCGATTTCGGCAGACAACTTTTTGTTGGTCTTCATCACCATTGCGTACTTCGCCGCCGTCTGTTTGCGTACGAGGGTGCGAACACACAAGACACAAGTCAAACAGGCCACACGATTTATGAGGGAAAGTGATGGCAACGGAAAGTTTACAGGGCATGAACAGTACATGAACATTCACGGGATAAGTGGGGTTTTCTCTGCTTGTCATTCAATTGGGAGAACCTTTCACAACCTCCTGCCTCCTGTCCTGTTTCTCTTCCGATTTTCAACTTCGACAACTCACCCTCGTTCGCTTTTCGTTGATGGCTTTGGCTGCCGCCAGGTTTGTCTCCAAATCGGCTTTGAGGACTGCTTCTTCCCGGGACAACTTCTCGAAGGTCTTGCTGCGTTCGGCCGAGAGCGCTTCCAAGTGCTTCACTTGCGTCGCGTGCACGTTCCGCTCCGCCAAAAAGTCCACCACCTTTCATGTGCGTGTATTAAAGAGAGTTGGGAGAGGCGTTACGCAAAGAAAATATAGCGAATAGAAAATAGCTGAAGAAAACGATGGCAAAGAACAAAGGAACAAAGAAAGTAGGTTCATTGCGGATTATGCATGTCCCAAAGACGGTCAGTGTGGGAGACCACATCCATCGCTGAGAGAAGAAGATGACGTTCATTTTACACCTATAACGCCTCTTCGACTTCATCTTACTGCTCTCAATCGTCTTTATCGCCCCCCCTCTCACCTGTTGTCGCATGGTTTCAATCGCGGTGGAGCTCTTGGCGCTCTGCTGGGTCAATTTCTTGATCTTGTCTCGCATGGCCTTATCTTCTTCTTCCATTTTGTCCTTGAGCTTCTCTTCCAGGCGGTCCATCTCGGTCTTGAGCTCCCGCTGGTAGGCGTCGTGCTTCGCCACCTGTACACGGGGTTATGAAATGCAGCGTGCGAATGAAGAAATTGGTTCAAGAGAGTTTGTACAGCGATGTTCAAGTCCGTTTTACGTACATGTGCAGCAAACACGCCAACAAGCAAACGCGCAAACAAACGGGAAAACAAACACGCACCGCTTTGAGTTCTTCTTTGGTGAATTGCGACTGGAGCTTCTGTTCGGCGGCTGACAGCTTCGCCGTGGCCTCTTCTTCAAAGAGCCGAATCTCCTGGGCTTCCTTGGTGTGCAACTTCTTCATCAACACATGGTGCTCTCGCCTGTTGATTCGATGTCAGAACCAACAATTGGAAGGCAAATATCATGACAAAATGTCGTTGCACTTTCTTTGATATGTGGCAGTTTTTAAAAGAAACGTACAAAGATAATCCTTCTTAAGTGCGTATCCATGTTCGATTGGCAACACCAAACAATCAAGGGTGCTCAATGGGGCGCTTCACTCCTCTCTTCATCCCAATTCTTCGCTTACCGCTTTTGCTGCGCTTCCTCCACAAGGGCGGCAATTTCCGGCGCGTTTTTGCGGTTTTTGGCGTTGGAGAGGCGCGCGTCGAACGCTTTGGCGTGGTTCCCCTGTAACGACTTGCATTTGGCCGCCAGGGACTTGGCGCGGGACTCGACAGCTTTCTCGTTGGCCTTCAGATTCTCTAGCTTGGACGCCATCGTGTCCTAATATGATACCAGTAGAATAATGGAATGGCGGTGGTGGCGGTGGTGAAGGCCATCGGAGGACAGCGTTGACAGAGCCATTGCAACATATGAAATATTAGAGCGTAAAAATGAAGCATCGGATGAGTGCATCTGCATTTATCTGTTTTGGAAAACTTACGTGCTGCCCCAGGAGTGTTTCTTCGCGGGTCTTGGCCGCCTGCACTTGCGCCTGGAGCATGACTCCTTCCACGTCCAACTGGGAATTCGTGTTGTTTTTGTGATCATGTACGAGAGACCGGCCGTGGGCACACATTAGCGGAAGTCAAGAATAAATTATTATGAATAGAAAGACAGCTGAATGGTAGTCTGCGGAGCCTTTTCAAAAAGTCCAAAGAGTGAATCTACAGTGCAAGAAGAGGTGCAAAAAAAAAGGCTAGAAACACAGACTCCCTCATCTCCTCTCTTCCTCACCAAGCTCACACGAGCGGCGACTTCTTCGTAAGCGGCAATGTACTCTCGCAGGGGGGCTCCTGCCGCTTCAAACTCCTCCGTGGCGGCGGTGTAATCCCCGTCCATGGCCTCTTCCACTTCCATGAGCTCGTGGCCCAAGCTGACATCCGCGATCAGCTCCGCGTGCTACATGTAAACAGGCCACAAGGGTTGGGGGAGGAAAGGGGGGGGTGCGGGGAGTTGTGAGTGGGGGGAGGGTGGCAACCAAGAGAAGAAAGAAGAAATGAAGATTGAAGAGAGTTCAGGCGTACGGAAAAACTTATTTGCGGAAAGCACCAATAAGCAGTAGCGGCTAAGTGTTTTCTGGGTATAACTCTAAGTGCGTGAATTGGTTACATCGACGCTCCTCCTCCTCCTCCGTTGCAGCGGCCAAATGAGCTCATCAGCACCTCCCTTTTCAGCTTCAGTTCCATACAAAAGTAGATATAATTGCGCTCGATCAATCCCGTATAAAATAACTTCGCGCAATTACCTTGAGCTTGTCGGCGTAAAGCTGCTTTTCCATAGTGCGCATGGCGTCATCTTTGCTCTTCTCTTTGTCGAGCAAGCTCGAAAGCCGAGAGTTGTACTTCCCAATGGCGTCCACATGTGACACCACCTGCCCCGAGCGCTCCGTCGCTGCCAACAAACAAGAAACAAGATACCACCAGAGGCTGTGTGATCGAAGCATTCGCATATCTTCGCATAAAACCTTGATAAACACAACTGCAGCGACAGTGTGGGCCAATGGCGGATACGTCGGCGGAGGCGTGGGTGCCCGCATTTGTATCACCGTTCAGCAAAAGCCTCAAGGAGGCAGAAACAAAAAGGGCGAGATGATCTCAGCTCATACACATTCTAATACTAATGGCAGGGACTCACGTTGCCTCCGTGTGATGGCCCGTCCCTTAGATGCCATTTTTTGAACTGAAAACAATCTGAAGCTCCACGCTCCGCAGTTGGAAAGGTTGGAAAGTCACTCAAATTTGAAATCCCTCCTGTAAGGGGGTAGCAAGATCTGCAGAACTCTCTTCCTTGCTTCTTGCTTGCTTCTCGCTTCACTTCTTTGCTTCGCTTCGTTTGGCTCTATTTGCTTCCCCCATCAGCTATGGAATTTCAGCCTCTGTCTGAAGCTCCGCTACAGGAGATCGCGCTGCCTTGATATCTGCTGCAGAGTTCTTATTCAGTGCGATCGCTCATACCAAGACGCAATTTAATTCATCATTCTGACGTTCAATTCAAAGTCACGGAGATTTTAAGAATACCAGTCATCGGTCCCGATATCTCTATAGCCTAAGGACAAACGTAGGCATGGGGAATGTCGGTTCGGCCGTTCAAAAAGCCTTTAATGGAGATAAAAATTCACCAGAGCATCCTCTGGCGAAGTACACCGAGCCTACTGATCTATATGAGAGCTGCCCTTGGGATACGAGAGCTCGGAGGCGTTTCATCTTTGATGGTACACTGGCTCCTATCGTAAAAGGGAGCGAAGAAGCACGCGAGAGCCCCGAGTACGAAGAATGCCCCATCTGCTTCCTTTTCAACAACCAGGTATTGGTTTAATCTATATCGTTTCGGGAATAATGCGCCTGGGGAGTCGTGTGCTGTATTATCTTTTTTGTAGTAAAACATCCTGGAGCGTACCTTCTCGGTGTCCTCAAATCTCAAATCCTTCTCTCCTCTCATCACTCTTACCGCCACTTCACCTCGCGCCCCGTGCAAACAGCTCAATATGGCTATTTGCTGCAAGCAAGCAGTGTGCACGGAGTGTTTCTTTCAAACGTCTTCGCCGCAGACCTCTGCCCCGTGCCCGTTCTGCAACCACGCCAAGTTTTTGGTGCGGGCTCGCCCCAGCAACCCGCCATTGGTGCTGCCAAAATCGCCAGGCAACGGCAAAGGCAGCGGCAAAAATTCACCCCGTAGCATACAGCGCTCGACGTCTGCTCCACAGCAGCTCGCGTCATCGGCTCAGGCCATCAGCCCGAAATCGCGCGCGGATTCGGTCGCTGCCGCCGGCAGCGAAGGTGGCAGCGCCTCGTCGCCTGCGCAAGAAAGCACGCCACCTCGAACTTCCAACGGCAGCGCGCCCCTGTCATCCACTTCCGATCGCCGCCAGCTCGAAGTCTCCATGCGCGAGCAGCGCGCTTCCAGCCTCAGCGATGACGCGTTCCTCATGGGCTCTCGTGGAAGCAGCAGCTTCGGCAGCAACCGACAAAGCTCGAGCCGGAACCAGGGCTATGGCGGCAGCCCTCGAGGCGGGCGGCGCACAGTCGCGGCGTCGTACAGTCAGCAACTAGGCATTGCCCCCGGCACGCGGGAGCGCCACGCTGCAATTGCTGCTCAACGCGCCCGCCGCGGCCCTCGTAGCGGCAGCGCGCGCGATGTCAGTGGCAGTGCCGGCGACAACAGCCTGGGAGGTTTGGCTGCGCTCTTGGGTGGCGGCAGCGGCCGCGAGCTGCAGGCAATGGAAGAAATGATGCTCATGGAAGCGATTCGCGCGTCTCTTCTCGAAGATGAAGCCAAGCCTTCGTCTTCGTCTTCGTCTCCCTCTCCGGCAACAGCGGAGACCAGTGATGGGACCTCCGACGCGACGACCTCCAACGCAGCCGAGGTCAATGGCACCAGCGCTGCTAATGAAGTTGATAGCAACCATCTAAGCAGGTCACCAGCGGGAGACGAATGCGCACCTGGCGACGAAAGCGACGGTTACAGCGTTGAAGAAGTGGAAGTGCTGCCTCGTGCACCGCCTCGCCGCGAACGTGCTGCAGGCCGCATTGCAGCCGCTGCTTCAGCAGCGCGTTCTCCTCCTCAGAGCGCTGCCTCTCTACTTGCGCCTGGACCTGCGGTCGGCGACAATGACGATGAGGATGAGGACGAAGAAATGCGCCTTGCCATTGCCATGAGTTTACGAGAGCAAAAAGCAGCCGAGCAGGCATCGTCGTCGACAGCGCCGAGCAGTGAGGCAGAAAGTGCACCGACAGGCGAATCCACGAATGATGAAGAAGCTGACTTGCCAATGCCTCCTCCGCCTCCTGAAGCTGTGTTTAACTTCGATGAATCGCATTGTGAGGATGGTGCCGCTACGGCATCGAGTGACGACGAGGAGGACGATGAAGAAGGAGCAGAAGAAGAAGGAGAAGAAGAAGAAGGGGACAGTTCAAGCGAGGAAGAGCCTGCACCTGAGCCCGCAGAGCCGCCAGAAACTGTACAAGAACGAGCTCTCCGGTGGTTGATCGCGGGTGACCAAGGGCTGGATCCCACTGTGGCGCAAGCGTACGCCGAGTCGTACGCGCAGCAGCTGCAGGAGCTCGAAGAGATGGGCTTCGTATGCCACCCGGCTCGCGCCGTGCAGCTCTTGGAGCGCTACCAGGGCCGCATGATCCGCGTGGTAAACGCTTTGACCGATGAATTGGCAGCTGATGAACCAGCAGGAGGACCTGGCGTGAGCCCGGTTATTAGTGGCAACAACAACAGCAGCAACAGCAGTGCTAGCGGCAACAGTAGCAACGGCGGTGGTAGTATTAGTGGCGGTAGTGGTGGTGAAGGTATTATCGCAACGTCCGTGGAGTCGGCTGCAGTCGTCGATGAAATGGTTTCAGAGACTTCTAGGGGTGCAGCGGAACGCAATTTGGAAGAAGAGGAGCCACTTCAACCGGTCAAAGTGCCTTCTCCAATGAAATTCGGGTCCCTACCGGCGAGGTCGCAATTCGCGTACGAAGAAGTCGAAGAGGAAGATGCGAGCTTGCCTGCCAGTAACAACGGCGCAAGCAACAGCGAAGAGGCAGACTATATGGCACCATCGGCTGAAGCCGTGCTGTCTGGCTTGACTTCTGAAGACACGGCACTTGAAGAAAGCAGTCATGAAAACTTGAGCGCATCATGTCTAACTGATTCCGTTGAAGAAACTGGAGCTGTCGAAGAAAACGGTGACATTGGGGAACAGCCGGAAGAAGTCCGAGAAGTGCACTCAGTGTCGACGAACTCTGATCTTTTGGAACCTTCAGGCGATGCCACCTCCGTCGCACATGGCCCCTTCGATGCTTCAACTGTGAGCGATAAACAGGACATGCTGCCTGCACCTCCTGTTGCTCTTCATGCCCCGGTGTCCGTTGACAATGTGCGAGCTGAAGACAGCGCCGACAAGGGGCCTGGCGCTGCTGCTGCGATGTGATTGGCGCTTAGTCAGCTGCGAGATATAATTAATGCATGTATATACAGAGGCACAACGACTGATTTGCCCTGAGGCCAGCGGAGATTTTTGTGTCTTAATCAATTTTTGTGTTGGAGTTGGAGGTTCAACCGGTTTCAGTTCAAAGTTAATCGGAGTCTTCCCTTTGATCTCCTGCTGTTCTACTACCACAGCGATATAAAATTTTCCCTTATTTCTATCGCCCGGCGTTAAAAAAATATTCTTCTAAGAAAATACAATGGGGAACAGAAGGAGTAAGAGAATAGGCAATTGGAATATTACATGGGCGTAAACCAAGAGTGATATGCGCATTCATGTACATGTACGTATCGGCTGCAGTCCTGGGATCTGAGAACACAGAGCGAGTTCACGCAAAACTTTATCCAAGACCTATATCAGCTGCCTAACTGGAATTGTAATTCCCCCCTTAAACCCTCAAATGGCCATGGCGCCCTCGCTGTTGCTTTGGGCTAGCTCCGCATCAGCAGGACCTGTGGGCTTGTTTTCCCACGCTGCCACTACTGCAGCTGTTGCGGCGTTGACGGCCGCTGCGGTCGTCATCGTCTCTGTGTTTTCAAGCACTGGGACCGCCATCGTCGCTGCTGGGGTAGACTGGCCCACAACTGGAGCTGCAGGAGGTGGAGGAGCGGGAGCACTAGTAGCAGTGGTGGAGGGCGGTACGACAGAAACAGGCAGAGTAGGCACTGCACCGATTGGAAAAGTAACTCTGGCTGCCGCTGCTGCTGTAGGGAATACATCGAGAGTAAAAGATCGATTTGCGGCGGGATTCGCGGCGGGAATACTAGTCGACGCAACTCCAAACATACTGCTGCCTCCAGCAACATGATTATTGCCGTTACCACTGAAGCTGTTGCTTCCAGGTAGGCTGCTAGTGCTGCTGCTACTGCTACTGCTGCTGCTGCTGCTGCTGTTGTTCATGCCACGGTTGAAGGCCACCTCTGTGGGCCAAGGGCCTTTGTGGAGCTTGCATCGGCTCGATTTGCCGCAGCCAGGCTCGAGGCAGCGCTTGCCCCCTGTAACAGATTGCATTCACAGACACACGAGGCAGCAGAGAAAAAATATCGAAGAAAAAGCACGGCAAATAAGTTGTCTGCAGTTTAGGGAACAGACGTAAGAAAGAACGTCAGTTGATTTAATGGGGGTATGCGTAGCGGACAATGCAAAATAAATATTCAAGTTGGACAACAAAACAGGGATATAAAAAGAAAGAGATCGAAAAATGCTTAGGTGGCACAAACACACGCATTCGTGCCTCCATGCGCTTTGCAGAAAGTGGAGCCAGAAATGGCTGCCAAAGTGCAACCTTCCTCCAAGCAGCGCGATCCACCGCCATGACGCTTGCAGAAACGAGTGGCGCCTTGCGAGCTTTTGTCGCAGCCTGGCTCTTCGCAACGCCGGCCTCCGCCTAGGTCAAAGAAAAGCAGGCAATAGAACACAAGGAAGACAAAATAAAGTCGCAGACAACACATCACTCAGGTTTATGATTGAGTGAATCAAGCACGTGCGAACTCAACAACATCGAAAGAATGAGAGGAGGCAGAGAAGGACACAGAAGTAACTCAAGTGAAAATAAACTGAAGGAACAGAGAAACGAACGAGAGATAACATCACACGAGTAATCTTTGTATCTCTTGAACCAATCACCGTGAGCTTTGCAGCGTTTGGTCGGCGCCTGCGCGTGCTTCCCACACCCTGGCTCTTCACAGTGCCGTCCTCCACCGTGCGTCACGCACAGCCCACCCGGCCCCACGGCAGCTCTCCCACATGTACCCCCTTCAGCCGTGCAGCGTTTGCCGCCGCCGTGCGTCACGCACTTCGGAGGCAAAGAAGAAGAAGATGATGCGGCACTGCCACCAATGTTCGGCGCGGAATTGTTGCAGCCCTCCACGCTGCAACGTTTGCCCCCACCATGCTTGACGCACATAGCCAGGGCGCCCGCGCAGGCCCCCTTGTTGCACCCGCCGGGATATGTGCAGCGGGGACCACCGCCGTGCCGCACACACGCCTGGACAGGGCCCGCTGCGGCAAACTTCGTGCACCCGGGCGTCAAACACTGCTTCGAGTTTTCACCGCCGTGCTCCTGGAAGATTAAATACAGAAGAAAATGAAAATGAAAAAAAACATCAAGATATGTTGTATCAACGAAGGAGTTCAAATATACATACTGCCGTTGAGACACCTACTAGCTTATTGAAAAATAACGAACTCGGTGGTTAATGATAACACCACCACACCAAAGACGATTACCTTGCACAGCCCCGAGGAGCCACGAGCTGCTTTCGCGCATGCATCGACCGTGCAGATTTTCCCGCCTCCGTGGGCTACACAGAAAGGTGTACCGTGCTGCGCTGTCTTGCTGCAGGTTCTGATACCGCTACCATCCTCTGCTCTACCATCGCCACCGCCACCGCCTTCAACACTACCGGCACTATCGCCACTGCCGCTGCTGCTACCACCGCTACCACTGCTGCTACTAGAGGGATCCGCAAAGACGAACGCACATTTGCGCCCACCGCCGTGCTGCCCGCACCTACCAGTGGGGCCTTGGGCTGGCCGCTCGCAGCCTTCCTCGCTGCAGCGTTTGCCGCCTCCGTGACTCCCGCACTTGGCGACGGGGCCGGCGCTCGCGGGGCGCCCGCAGCCGGGTTCGTTGCAGCGCCGGCCGCCGCCGTGGGTGCCGCATTTCCCGGTGGGGCCGGCAGACGCGCGGGAACAACCTTCTTCGTTGCAGCGCCGGCCGCCGCCGTGAGCTTTGCAGTATTTCGTGGCGCCCTGACAGGTGGGCAGTTCAGGTGAAGTAACGAACAACACGTACTGCAAGAAAAGAGGACAAGAGTAAAGCCTTGCGGCTCAAAAAGGTGTATAGAAGCAACCAAGCCCAACGGAGGCACACGCACGCAACAAAAGTTGACATGGCAGATGTGGTAAATGATACCACATATAAAACCATATCTAGCACCATCAATTTATTGGGGTTTTGATTTTATTATTTGAAGTAGTAGATTCAAAACGTGCATATAGCAGTGGCACAAAGGAAACTCCGGCAAGCTCAACCACCTGCGCGCTTTTGTCGCAATCGTCGTGCGCGCACCGGCGGCCGCCGCCATGGGCTTTGCACCGGTTGCCCTTGTTTTGCGCGCTTTTCCCGCACCCCGGCTCGAGGCAGCGCCGGCCGCCCCCGTGGTGCACGCAGCGTCCGTTGGGGCCGGCTGAGGCTCTCGGGCAATCTGGCTCTTCGCAACGCTTACCCCCGCCTAGAACAATATTATTCGCAGCCCCACGATTGAGACAAGGAAAAGATTATTTTGATGTGATTGAGACGAGTTGTGAAGTACAAACAAAGGCAAAGGAAAAGGGCGCACAAGTTCGTACAAACCGTGCAGCTTGCATCGACCGGTGGCGCCTTGCGATGCTTTGTCACACTCCGGGACTTCGCAACGGCGGCCGCCACCGTGAGCTTTGCATTTGCCCAGCGAACCCTGTGCAGCCTTCGTGCAACCTTCCACGTTGCAACGCCGGCCGCCTATACAGAAGTCATAAGCAGTGCGAAATCAAACAGTTACACACGGTTAAACGAATGCAGTTATGAAGACGCTCACGTTCACAAGTCAACATAGACGCACCTCCGTGAGCGACACAAAGATTCGAAGGTCCAGCAGCAGACTTCTCGCAGTCTTCAACATTGCACCGCCGCCCACCGCCGTGCACTTTGCACTTTCCTGAGGCACCTTGTGCGCTTTTCTCGCAGCCCAGCACTTCACACCGCCGGCCGCCACCATGGGCTTTGCATTGACCACTAGCGCCCTGGCTCAGCTTATCGCAATTCGGTTCAATGCACAATCGAGCTTGCCGCTTCGATACACCTTCTGGATCGTTTACACTGCCAATGGTGCCATCGCCTTCACCTTCACCGTCGTTCTCACCTTCCGCTTCGTCTTCACCCTCTTCCCTAGCACGCTTCTGGCCCATTAGCCCTGGTGGTTGGGGTACAGATAGCGTCGGAATGGATGCCATGCTACTGCAGTCGTAAGGAGACCCTTGTACTTTCCTACTTTACTGCTTAATAGCGCGATATCTTATCTTACAATAATGTTCAAACGTAAACGCCGAAGTGACCTCGAGCGTCACAACTTTATTCGCAACGTCGGCGCACACGGATTCAGAGCGAGAGCGAGCGACAAAAAAAAATCGTGAGAGCTGTGTTGCTGTGTTTGTTGAAGAATTCAAGAATTCTTTCCGAGGAAGTCAGGGAAGTAACTGAGTTTTCATTTTCAATCTCATTTCCCCCCCCCCCGGCCTACAGGGGGATAGGGATTTAAGGAATTCAACACAAGTGGAGTCAGCGCTATACGGCTCGCGTGGGCCAAATCTTTTTAGAGTCGCCAACAATAACCCCCGGCCTCGTACTTCCTAGCCCCTCGAAAACGAGACGGTCGGTTCATCAAGTCAAAACATCCCTGTAACTAGCTAGGCGGGGCCATCTCCCATTTTTATGTGATTCATGTATGTGCCGTTGGTTTCTTGGCATCCTCTTGTGTCGGTGATGTTTCGAGCGGACAGCTGTGAACTTTACCGTAGCCTCCTTCATGCGGCATGGCAGTCTCGATGAAAGGAACGTCGCTAGCGCAGCGGCGCGCGGAGCAAAAGCTCGCAGAAGCTATGGTTGGCCGGCGGGTTGTCAAAGACTTTGGTCCACACGGTCTCTTTCGCGGGGTAGTCGAAGGAATTACTAACATCCCCGATCAAAGACCCCTATACCGTATCAGGTGAGCACACAGCATGGGCCTTTTGTTCATCTCGCACACACGCACTTCTGAAGCAGCGCTGGTGCAGTTGATTTCAACTCTTGACAAGCCTAGATATGTATCAATGCCCCATTCTCTGACCTTGATTCTATGCCGTGCGGCCTCGACACCCACGCTCAAGCTCGTAAAATTTCTCGTCTTGCATTTTGAAGAATTCCCGCTTTGTGCCATTACACATCGCTCTTATACCGTGCAATTTCGTAAAGGTACGAAGATGGCGATGCTGAAGACGTCACTCACTCGGAACTCGACGCTATTTTAGTCAAAGAAAGTCAGAGCCCACGCCGAAGCTTACCACCTGACGAACCGACCAAGGGTTCTGCACAAGTGCAAGAGGCAGCGGCTGCTGTTGCTCCTCAAAGCAAAACCAGCAGAAACACTCCTAGTGGTGGTGGCTCGACAGGAGGCTTGCGGTCAATGGGAGTAGCGCGGCGCTGGAACACCTCAGATTCAGTGACAGCTGCTGCTACCGCGTTGCCACCGGCATTTATTGACGCCTCTCCGGTGACGCCATCGCCAGTGGCACGTCACGTGTTGCGCAGCAACGGCTCCACTCACATTGAGCCTCTCACGCCTCCGAAAGATGCTACAGGGAGGCATGAATCACCTCGTAATGATCCTGTGAGCAACGACAGCAACACCAGGCAGAGCAGTGGTGGGCAGTCACCGTCGCGTTCGTCGTCGTTGGCGTCACGGGTGTCCCAGCAACGGCAGCGGTCCGCTGACAACGTGGCCATGTCCTCCTCGGGATCTCATAGAGGGCAGTCCCAGCCGGGCAGCAGTCGCCACAGCGCTAGTGGCAGTGGCACCTCGGGCAGCAGCCGGCACAGTGGAGCCGAACAGCGCCATGTACATTCGATATCACCTCGCCGCCCGCGGGTGCCACCTACAAGTGATGCAGGCTTTCCCAGCAGCACTAGTCGTGCACGAATGGAAGCACCACAGCAGCAGCATTCCTCCCCTAGCATTTATACTGAGCCATCACCGGAATCACTCAGAGGAGAAGCTAAGCATTCACCAGGCCTTCGATCGGAGGCGGAAGCAGTAGCAGCGCCGGGAACGGTGACACGAGCGAGCAGAAGTACGCCTCGACGTCCAGCTGTTGCTGCTGCTGGTGCGACTGCTGGGTTTCCAAGCAGGTTGCTCTCACCTGGAGCGCCTTCTGCTGTAGCGAGCGAAAAACAGGGGCGACCATCTACACCACCTCAGCAGCAGAGGCAGCAATCGAAGGAGCTTCACCGCTCGTGGCCGAGGAAGCCGCCCGCGCCAACGTCAGCACCTCCGAAGTCTGCTGGAGCCTCTGGGAATTCATCTTCGTCTACGGGAGAAATAGTAAACGCAAGCCCGTGGGCGGCATTTCTGAACCGAGGCCCTGCAGGGAGCCGAACCCACCAATCAGGTTCAGACCACGATTCACCGTCCACGCCAGCGGAGGAGTCCAAAGCAGGGGGTGCAACGTCATCACCCCGCAGTGGGTTCGGAGGCTACCGCAGCCGCCGCGCCACTGCGGACTCGGTCCTCACTGGGACTTCGCAGCAGAAGCCTCGGTGGGCTGCTGGAGGAGACGAGGGGCAGTCAGACCCAGTGACGTCACCAATCGTGCGAACGAGCGGGGCTCAGCCACACAACTCCGAGCGTCGCCACATGCAGCTCGACATGTCTCCACCGGCGGTGCCCCCGCCACACACCCAGACCCAAACTCCACCTCCTGCTCCTCCTCCTCCTCCGTCGTTTGCCCGCGTGTTTCCCTCTCCTTCTAGTGCAGCACCAGGAAGCAGCGGGAAATTGCCGAAGCCGCCACTTCCGACCACTGCGCCGCCGCCCAACTCCTACGCGAGCCCGCCGAGCAAGAAAGAGTTTCCTTCCACGTATGAACCTAGCAGTGAAGATGCGTCATCATCACCGCCACCAACGCCTTCTGCGACTGCCGCTGCCCGGCGGGCTGACCTCTTGCGCGCTGCGCACACCAAATTTGCGACGCCTGTCAGCCCAACTGGCAGCAGGTCGGCGGCGGCTGTAACGGCTGTGACCACAATGAGAGAGGCTGAAGCAGCAGCTGCTGCGGCAGCCACAGAGCGGAATGAAAACGGCGGAGCAGCCTCATCGATGTCAGGCCATTCTCGGGCCTCCTCGTCTGACATGCCCGAAACCGAAGTCCCCGAGCCAGGCAACATAAGCGAGCAAAGCCACGAAGATATGGTGCCTAACCCTGTAGCAGCGGTTCGCAGTGCCATGATGCCACCGTTGAAGAATTCGAATGCACCGTCTTATCATCGATCGTCTTCGTCCCCTGGTGCCAATCATCGCCGCCGAGGTGGCAGCAACCGAAACAGCCACAGTCCGCCTGAAAGTTCATCGATGCCGTCGTCAACTTCTTCGCCTGCCGCTAATGCTACTGCCGCAGCTGCTGCCGCCCTAGGAAGTAGTGACGAAGAGAGTGACGCTCTCGCTTTGATGGAAGGGTTCCTAGCAGCCGTAGCTGCTGGCGCAAGCTGCAGCAAAAGCACCAAAGGAGCAATGCCAGCAGCGTCATCTTCAGTTGCCACAGCAGCCGCTGCACACCTAGCCCCACTCCATACCGCCCTCGCTGGAGCGCTGAAGAATCGAGCACTGGCAGCACAAACCTTTGAGCGGGTGTTGGTGGAGGAACAAGCTGTGCTGGATGCGGCAGCGGCACAACAGACGCTTTTGGGTGTGCGCAAGAACCCTACTGCGCGTGTAAAAGGGCAACTTTTGACGAAATACCAAGACGCTCATGTGGTGCTTTTGGAACAAGTGCGTTTTCTTGTTCTTGTATTGTGCATGACTCGAAAAATATTTTATCTTTTGTGTTTCCTTTCTTTCGTTTCAACTTTGACCTTCAATGATGCTCCTGATTGGGGTCCTATTTTGAAGACCGGTTATTCTTTTCTGTCCTGTGCTTTCTTTCTAAGTATTTCTTTTTTCCTGCGCTGTTTCTGTCCTTCATCACCTCTTTAGGTCGCTTCAGTAGCGCAAGGGTTTGCTTCTGACGTGGAGCGGCGAGAACAGGCCTATTCATCCCATGCTGCTGCGGTGGCTACAGCGGATGCGCAAGCTTCTGCGCATCAAGAGTGTGAAAGGTTACGAGCTGCCGTACGAGCTGCAGACCAACGCGCCTCTCAGGCTGAGGCCCGCTTAGCAGCGCAGGCCACGGAAGCGGCTCGCAGCGCACATGATCAGCATGAAGACGAATACGCCAAGCAACGAGCGCATTTGCGTGCCATGGAAGAAGCCCATCGCAAGGAAGTGGTTGACTTGAAAGCAAGCTTAGCATCAGCAACATCAAGCAATACTCACCCCCACAACGACGAAACCCAGGCCACCGTGCAAGACCTCACCGACCAATTAGAAGCCGCAGAAAGAATAGCTGCTGCTGCGAGTGCCAAGAGCAACAGCTTGCAAGAACGCCTGGAAGAGGCCCTTGCTTCATTGGAAGCTGTCAACGACAAGGCCAACGTTTCACGCACCCATATGGCTACCAACACCATTCCAACTGATGAAGTGGCAGAGTTACGATCTGAGCTTGAAACCGTACGCTCAGAGCGTGCTCAGGAGACCGCGAGTGCGCAACAGAAAATGAAGGCCTTGGAGGCGCAACTGGAACGTGAACTGAACAAAGGGTCAGCGCGCGCTCAAGTGCAGCTTTTAACGGACCTCGAGCGGTGCCAGCAAGAGCGCGAGAGCGACCGAGTCTCAGCAAGCATTGAAATAGCGCGGCTGGAATCAACGCTTGCCGGGGAAAGGGCTCTGCGAGACGCAGGGCTCAAGGCCGCGGCGAACGAGCTCCGAGAGTTGAAGCAACAGCACCAGGAGCTCCTGGAGCAATTCTCGCCAGAGCAAGTGCAGCAATTTCAGGCGAGTCGGGACAAAAGCAGTACCAGTGGCAATTTCGACAGTGGAGGCAGCGGTCACAACAACAACAACAGTAGCACGGGTGTGCATCCAGGCGCGAGTGGTGACGACGGAGATGCTTCCGTTGAAACCCTCTCTTCGCTGGTGGACAATCTGCGAAGTGACTTGGCCAGAGAGCGGCAGCGGCGCACCGAACTGATTGCTGCCCACGAAGCCAGAGTGGAGCAGCTGTCCAAGGACCTGGCGTTCGCGGTGAAGGATGTGACGGCCGTGCGAAACGCGCACCGGGACGAGGAAGAGGCCGCATCAGCACAAGTGACCCTCCTAAAGAGTGATTTGGAACAGGAGCGACAAGCACGGCTGATGGCCGAAAGCACACAGTCCGAACAGGTTGGTAGTTGCTTTTGTCGTGCAACAAATGTGCTGCTTGCTTTTTTCCTGCGCCTTGGCCATACCCTCGCTTTCTTTTCAAAAACTCTTACGTACCTTCATATTAGTAGAGCGCAGTTTTTCAACCTTGCTGCAATCCAAATTCCTCAATTCGTTGTAGTTTCACTTCGTCATTTTTCCATCTATTTTTTCTTTTAAACCTCTATTTCGCTCTAACTCGCAGGTGGTGAAGCTTCAAGCAACGCTGCAAGACTTGCGTTTAGCTTCTGAAAGAGCTGCGCAAGAGGCTA
>Ga0307979_1000976_pt1 | contig 20418 bp, 20 predicted proteins | sample OrgLakmetage1058_FD_201833 | JGI IMG/M metagenome (GOLD analysis project Ga0307979, IMG submission 201833) | Saline water microbial communities from Organic Lake, Antarctica - #1058 | ecosystem: Environmental > Aquatic > Non-marine Saline and Alkaline > Saline | place: Antarctica: Organic Lake...
TGCTGTCCTTCCTCGAACTCATCCTCAAATGGAACGAAGATTCAGCGAAAAAAATCAGCGAAACGCCAAAATAACGTTATTCTTCGGTTCCCCCCCCCTCTGTAGTACGTAACTTAGTGTACCCTAGCTCGCCTCGTCAGCTCGTAGGAAGCGACAGAAGTAATTGCTCTTAACGTCTGTACTCTCTTCACTCGCCTGCCATAGAGCTGTTAACTCACCAGCTTGGTTCTTGCTAGACACTAGAAGCTAGGCATTCTTTTTTCTAGCTCATTGTAGACGGCGCTCTGAACTGTTATACTAGCTAGAGGTTTCTGTATCGAAGTAACTCGTAGGAGTTGAGGTAATCTTCATGGACGGCATTTCGTTTGGAAAGCAAGTAAAGCCTCGGAGTGCGGCCGCTATTGCTACTAGAAAGGTGTGCAAACTCTGCAAGTATTGTTGCTTTGTATTGTTGCTTTGAGAAGACCTGACTAATTTTTGGGCACCAAGCTTCAAAATGAATGTCTTTCGCTTGTATCAACCGTAAGCATATGCTATTGATTACAGGTTCAAGGATGGCTTGATGCTTATGCTGCTAGCTCGGATGGATCGTGGGTTTGCTTGCAAGGTACTCAATGAAAAATATAGATAGCTAGTCATTTGAGCTCGATGAATTCTCGTGGTGACTACTGTCATGTCAGAACCAGTATGGGATTTGTAATAATGGAAAAGAATTAGTGGAGCAAGCTAGAGATGGTGCTATGCCATTGGCATGTACATATTCTAAATATGGTTTTGAATCTTAAAGTGTACTTGACTCTCACACTTAAGCCCCTACGTATACTCTTGAATAAGGTCCAAGCGGTGGCCTTCTGAAAGCAGAAGAAATCGAATGCGACATGCCCGATTGTGCGCCGATTGAAACTCTCTTGACTTTCTTCTGCGAGGAGGCTAACGAGGTAAGTTTATTCATTCAAGAAATAGATGCAAATAACAGATTGAGAGGATAGCGCAGAGGCGAAACGTATGTCTCATCTTACTTACTTCCCTACCTCAGCTGTGTTTGAGTCAAAGTCCTGTTTCGGAGGTGCTGGTATACCTAAATGGAACTACTGTAGCCAGAATGATTTATGTAAAACTCTTTATTTTCCTGCCTCATTCCCTGCCTCCCTGTTGTCTGCTGACCACTCCTGCCGCTGCCGTTCTCTTCTTCTATTATTTTATACTACATTAGTTCACCAAGGTGCTCAAGCCGATTGCCGAAGTGTCGCAGGCTGAAATTAATGAAGCGCTCAGTGAGTTGAAACAACTGGTGCTATTAGGAGGAGACGACGAAACTGAAGTTGTTGAAAAGAAAGGAACAGAGAAAACAGCAGGCGCTGGCAACACCAGCCAAGACGGCCCCAACAACAGCATTTACGATCCGTTGGAGATGGACACCGTCATGGCGGCGCCCGAAGCCAAGTTTGCCTCTTCGTTTGCTTCAAATACTTCGAAAACTTCGTCTTTCACTTCGTCTTCGTCAACAATTGGAGCACCTGCAACAGACGGAGAAGGCGCAAGAAAAAGAAAGCGTGCGTTCTTCAAAGGAGTCGGCGGTGGTTTGCTCGGAGGGCTGGGCGGCGCTGCAGCTACCTTATGGGCAACACATGTAGTGGTAAAATAGCGGGATGTGTCTGTTTGTTCCTCTGGTGGTGTGCGCGCTATTCACATGAAACGATGAATGAAGCAGAAAAAGAAAAGGTTTTGATTTTCTTTTTGTCTTTCGATTTAACTCACTTATGGTTTCCTAGACTCTTCTCCTGAGTATTTCTCTCTCTTATGCTCTTCTTATCTCTCACTTGCCACACTCCTTCTTCTGCACTCTTTCTACCTCTCGGGCTCTATCTCTTGCCCTCCCATTGTCCCTGCAAGGCCCAGCGAGGCAGTCGAAAAGGGTCCGTTGAGCTTTCCTTTCAAATTGCTCTTGTAACAGTAGCCACGGCTGGTGTGCGCTCTATGTGGCGCCGTGCATCTGGTAATATAATCATGCACACTTGTCGTTTCTTTTCTCGCTTTTCTGAATCTCGGATATTTTCTAGTTAGATCATTGTCTCTTGGTGGTTTGCTAGCATTGTTGTCTATGCTTCAAGCTTTCACCATATCTTTTCACCTTTGTGGTCTACTTTCCTCCTTCTACCCTTCGCCCTTGCGTCTTCTCCCCCTGCTGAATCTTTCTTTCGAACTCCACCACATTAGAGGCACGCGAGGCCGCCGCAGCGACTGCAAGGGAAGCAGAGAGGCGCAACGCCAGCATCGCTGCGGCGGCGAGAAGAAAGGTGGGTGGTGGTGGGCTGGCGGATTTACACTTGATGCTTGCTTTTCGATTTCCCCCGTCTCCTCGTTTTCGTTCTCTTGCTAATTTCATCTTCTTTTTTTTTGTCGCTGTCTCTATTCGCGTAGATGCCCCGGGAGTTCCGTGCGCGCGGGTGCCCGTGCTGTAATAAGTCCAACTTCATGCCCGGGAAATTTTAAGTTCACTGCCAGTAGAGCCGGGCCCGTTCTGCTGTTACAATTCTAGGTTTGTCTAATATACAGACAGACTTGGCACTTTCGGAACCAGAAACGTATACAGGATGGATCCAAATTTTAGGACGGAGATAAAAATGTTCATCGGCACGCTGCTCCCGTGAATACTTTTATTGGTGCTCATCATCAAGAGTTACATGCTCCGAAAGGTTCTATTTCCGAGCTTTCGATCGAAGTGTCTTCTCTGGTGCACTGCGCCTCTTAACTTCGGTTGAACTTTTCGAAGGGTTCCTAGGCGTCTCTAGCTCTGGGCTTTTGCATGCGCTTTTGAAGCCCCGTGATTAACAACTTTACACACTTTGAGGGCAATCGGTTACCCTTCCGATCATCTTTTATTTTTTTTTCCACGTATTTTCGATAGACAAACCAACAATAGCACCAATTTATGTTGTGCAAACGTGTTCTCGAGATCTCGAGGCATTTCCAAACGCATTTTTAGAATATTACATTAGGTGTTTCCCGTTAGAATGATCACGTCATCACCGAGATTCTGACTCACGACTTCTTTCACTCGAGCGAGAACGCTGATACGCTGATGTAAACACTAACCCCTACCTCAAGAACTGCACCGTGCCAAACGCTCTCGAGAAGATACTTTGCTGCGCACATCAAAGATTTTCTCATTTTATCATCTCGTCTTCTTTCACAATTGTTGTTCTCAAGCGCGGCCTTGCACAATCTACTGAGCTTAGTAGGGTTTGAGGATAAAAAAAGGCCGTATCCTGAATTGTGGACTTGATTCGTGCCATTGCATTGCGCACTCACGGTGGCTCTCATCAAACTTATAGTTGGTTAATATCGACTCTAGAAAAGTAGTAGCTTCGTAGCTATGGCAGAAAAGGGGAAGTATACAACGGTGCCAAACGCGGATTCTAGCGCTGACAATCACACCGATGAAATGGATCGCGAAAATACCGAAACTACAGCTGCCAACACCGATGCTAACGATACTGATGGTAACGACAATACAGATGAAGTTGTGTCTAAGCAACCTCCTGCAACTAATGAGGCCAGAAAGAAAAAGCCCTCGAAAGAGCGCAAACGAAAGAGCGCCTGGGAAGAAAGCGGCGGCAACAAATTTCGAAACGACGAAAGTTGTTACGTTTACGTGTGCACTAATTTGTGCGGCCTTTGCCTAGCCTACGCATGCTGCGAATGCATCGCGAAGGTATACTAGCACTCTACTTATTTCATCTCGCTTAATGGCCAACAATAGTCACGTGGTTCAGCGATGAGCCTTCAGAGCGTGTATGTAAGTGCCTTGTTGTGCAACTCCTGGACACTGCAGTGTGCCAGCGTACGTCCCGACCTCATCTATTCACGATTGGCACGGCCGAAAGTGAAAGTGATAAGGTAGCACCATCGAACGCCATCAAGCTAAAAATACTTTGGGACCGGCGGCGTGCCGTGCAGCTTTAGTGGCTGCCCTTCGATGAGCTGCCCATCACAATGAAATCACAGGAACCGCGGGTAGCTCTCGCTAATGGAGAGAGCAGCTCACTGTTGCACGGGTGCTACGAAATCGCATCAACAAGGGCAATGCAGCGAACTTGTCTACTTTATGTGCTGGTCTTTTGAATTGCCAAAGGGCACATGGGCTTTGCAAGCAACACTGTGCCTCTTTTCTTTGTTTGGCACGTTTTTGCTTCTCGGTTCTTGGCCGCTTCTTAAGTCTAGATTTGGTGGCTTTCCTATGCTTCTTGCTTGCGTAAGATCAAATTTCTGTGGTCAATCAATGCATTAACTGAGCTGGGTTTGAGTCATAATCAATATTCATTCCTTTAATTCTGGTCTTCGGACGTGGGCGTAGGGCATAGAGATCATAGAAGTGGAATGCGCGGTTATAGTAAAGAGAGGTAAGAATGTGGGAATTGGCCGCCTTGGCTTATGAATATGAACACCGCGCACCGCCAGGTCGCTGAGTGCGATGCGCAATTCAAAGATACGCAAGAATAGCCCAGTGGCGAGATCTATTTGCAGGTGGTGGGATCTATCTGAGCTCTAAGATCTCAAGGGAAATATTAATAATCCGCCTCTCTAGGAGTTGTCTTCGCTAGAATCGTCCTCACTGCTCTCGCTCTCATCCTCCTCATCGTCGCTGTCACTCGCCATTTCTGCCGCCAATGCTGCTTCTGCTTTCGCGATCTGGGTCGCCATTTTACCACCCACCCCTGTAGCAATGCCTTTTTGCTCTACGGCCACCATCGCAGCGCCTAGGGCAGTACTGAACTGGTTCCAGTGGCGATCGCTCACTTGTTGCACCCACACGCACGCGTCCGAGACCATCACCTGTGTTAGAGGAGTTGTAATTACCAGCACATCGGAAATGTCAAGAATTGGTACAAAATTGAAGTAGCCCCCCCCCTTCGCCTTCGCCTTCCTCCTGGAGCGCCCTTGTTAGGTAGGTCAAGCTTTTCTTGCCAAAATTTATGCACACCTTGTTGAGAAGGTAATAGCCCTGGTGGTCGTTCGCCGTCGCCAGCGTAGCCTGCACATGTAACAAGCACCGCAGCACGCAGCGCCTCCCTAATTGCACGATGGTGCACGCATCGCGACAGCAGAGCGAAGCAGCCGTATGGGCGCGCAAGTACGGGTAGCACAGAATGCGCCGGATCGAAGACCAGAGGGAGGCTTCGGCAGTGGCCTGGCACATGTAACATGGGCGAGGTATTAAAACGAGAAATGAAGAGGAGCGAAAGAGGTGAGATGAAGAAGACGAAAATGGCGACGACGATGAAGAAGAACACAAGAAGATGCACGACAAATTGTAAAAATAGTATCGGAGCGCAACGAATACCCCCCCCCCCGCGCCACAAATATACTGCTCCAAAACTCTAAAGAATAGAGCACATCCATCATCATCATCGAGAGAGAGAGAGAAAAAAATCCCTGTCTATTGACCTGCCAATCGGTACAGGAATGAAACCCTTCCAGCCAGTGTAAGCTCGCGCTCAGTTTCGATATAGTCCACGCCGACTCGACTGACCCTTCGCCACATGTCAAGCGCTGGTCGTACGCGTAGGCCACTAAAATGTTGAACTGATGTTGTGGTTGTGTTTAAATATGGAGCAAGGAAGAAGAAGAAGGAGAAGGAGAAGAAGAAGATGAGCGGTCGAGAATAGAGTGAATAAGAAGAAGACGAGAGGAAAAATTAATAAGAAATTCAAACTGAGAGGAACATTGGCCCAGACACTACGATCGAGTCTCATCAGCACGAAAGTGTGCAGAGACAAACGAACAAAGAAGGGCACTTTAATCGAAACCTCCTCACGGCTCCTACTTCACTTACGATAGTTGCAAACGCTGCGCCGAACTCGTTCTCGTCCATCAAGAATTCGCGGTTTTGCAGCCTCTGCATCGCGTCTGATTCTGCTGGAGACCATATTAGAGGAGCCAACAATGCGCTCTCGCCATCTCCTTCAGCTGGAGCAGAGCTACTAGTGGGAGCAGGAGGGATTGGAGCAGCAGTGGTAGCAACAGGGGCTACATCTTCATCATCTTTTGCTGCTTTTGCCGCTTTTGCTGGTGTTGCACCATCATTACTTCCTATTTCTGCAATCAGAGGTGTTACCAGCGGAGTCGCAACAAGAGTTTCCTTCCTTTCGCTCAAAAGTTCCGAAGACGCTTCAAGTGGTGATGGTTGAGACAGTACTGCCTGTGAAGAAGATGAAGGCGCTACGTGTGGTTCTGCTGCTGCTGCTGCTGCCGCTGCTGATGATGACGATGACGATGGTGGTGGTGCTGGTGGTGATGCCTCTGAAGGCCTAATGCCACTTTTGGAATAGTCTATAGTGCACCAATGCGGTGCATAAGCAATTGCTTCGAGGTAGAGTGGGTCTTCGAGTGTGCCGAAATGCTCGTCTCCCATGTAGCTGTTTAAGAGAGAGAGAGAACGAGAGAGAGTAAGCAATGAGCCATACGCCAAGACAAAAACAGCACATGTTATCGTTCTAAGAGGTGTTCATAACTACCACCCTCATAGCGTACACTCTTAACTCGCCCCCCCCCCCTTTTTTCCCCCTCTTCTTTACCGGTCGCAATCGAAATCGTCGTCTTCGGCGGCCTCTCTCAAAGTCCAACGGTCACTTTCAGGGGTGAACTCCGGTGAAAACCTGTGAGAGTCAAGTCAAATGAAAAAGAGAAACGTACGATAGAGAGAAAAAGGCAAACGTAAAAAGAAGCTTTCTCGTTCATTGAGGTGGCATTCTTACTACCGCTGGCTAAATCATATATTCCTCTTTTTTTTTTCGTCTCTAATACAAAAATCTTGTTTTTTTACCGAGCATCGAGGGCTTCCGACGCTTCTTCTCTCAAATGCCGAAACACCCCCCGAAACCGCCGCTGGAAACCGTACCTGTAGACAAAAACAACGGACCATCACACGCAGCGTAAAAGCAAAGAGTGCATGCACACAGGCATCGACCAAAAGGCGGTATTATGAAGCGTGAAAAAGAATAAAATGGACTACAGGCGCTAGTGTACAGTAGTGCTCTCAAGCAGCTAGCCATGAGCGCCTCAACGTATTCATAGATGGGATAGAAAGCACGTTAAAGATAGTGTGCTAGGTGGCAGAGAAAGAACCAGGTTAAGGTGCGGCTTTTTTTTACCGCGGCGGTTCCAGCGCAATAGTTGGTTCTACAAGGCTGCTGCTGCCACTATCGCTGCTGCTGCTGCTGCTGCCGTGTAGACTGAGCCCTGCTATGTTCAATCCAGCTACACCACCACTGCTGCTGCTGCTGCTACCACCTCCACCTCCGCTACCACTTTCAAGATATTCTGTAGCTCTTGGTGCGCTCGCAAAAGACGAAGGCGCCTGGCTCTGTTCCTTGACTGTCGTTACGCTTCCTTCTCCTTCTTCTTCAACCTGTTTCTCAGAAGCAGGTGCACTGTCATCTTCACCCCCAAAAGTGTCGGAGCTCAGCACTTCAATCGACGGCGCTTGGTTCTCATTGCGATCAGGCGGCAGAGGTGGCAAAGTTGTCACTCGCAGTAGGCTAGTCGCTAGGTCTAAGCCAGGAAAATGCTGCCCGTGTTCTTGCTTTGGCAGAGTAGCCACAATGGTACCTGTAAATAATGAATAAAAACCCACTTATTTCAATTTGGACTGAGAGGAATACTTCTCAAGAAGAAACAGTAGCACCTAGAAGAGCATCGTTTGATAATGAGTCACGCAACAAAAGTCAAGCTACAGAATAGTTCATGCGAAAAGGAACTTCAATGTGCATGTGCGGTCTTACCATCACACTCGTCAGGCAAATACTTCGCATGGCAGTTGTCACCATCATCCGGCAGCAGAGCGCAAGGCAATGTCAAATTCAGCAAATAGGGCCGGCACCAAAACGTAAAGTCTTGACCGTCGAGCGATACCTAGTAGTATAGGCACACACAACCAGAAACGTGTTAACAATGTCAAGGTGAAAGTGCACACATACACAATTAGAATCGTCGACAGGACAGCGATAGTGGGCACCTCAGCCTCCGAAACTCGCACGTGAGGCACTCGAATGCGCACCACCACAGCCGCATCGTCCTGGCTAACACTAAAGTCGGGCGTGACAGGCATCCTAGTTCCCGATAAGCCTCGAGCCACTGCAGACTACCTAGGATGGATTCGTGTAAATTTTTGTGACCTAATTTCGAGATTGGAGAAATGAAGATAGCCACTTCTAAAGAAGTTGAATTCAATCAATCTCTTTAAATAGCTATGCCTAGCTAGGCAGTGGATGGTGGACTGCGCCTTGCTCTACAGCTCCTCGCTCCTCGCTCTAAAATCTAAAATTAGTTGTCGCTTCCAAAGAAAAAGATAATGCGAGGGACAACGAACGAACGGACCGGCGTATTTACGGAGAGGGTTTCTGAACAGTTTGCGGTGGATCCATTCAAGATGTGCGCTTTCCGCCAATCAGCGTTCAGCGCAAGGAGCACGCCTTTGAAAATGGTGGGTCGTTATGCGCTTGCCTCTCTGCTCGCGGTGCCGTTCGTCTTACTTGAGTTGCGTGCTTCTCTCCATCATTCTGTTTCAGGCGGCTCAAGGCGATCTCTCGGGCGATCGGCTCGAAGTTCGAGTCAAGGGCGCGCGTGGTCTCCCATCGGTACATGCTCTTTCGCCCTCTCCCCACACACCCCTTCTTGCCTCTTTTTGATAGCGCCACGCACACCAGCGCCGCCGTTTTTTTCAAGTTAGCTCTCAATAGCGATTGCTGTATCGCTATGGTCTCAAAACACGAGCCAAACTCTGGCCGTGACTTAATCTTGAGAGGATCGACAAGCGTGATACAGTTGCTCGTTTTGATGATCACTGCGCCCGTAGCAGCGGATTCCGCAGCTTCGCACAATGCGCACAGACCGCTGATGCGTAGCAGTATCTGAAGATGCACTGACAGTGCAAGGAGTGAGAGTGAAAGTAAAGTGGAGGCGATGCTCACGCAGTCTAGGGAAATATCGAATGCGGGCCGCGCTCCTGTATCTCTAGTCGTCTATCGAGCCGCCCACCTCTTCTTGCACGCACCTTCTCTACCAATCTCGAGTACTTGTTCTCCCTCAGATTCCCCTCTGTCTGTGTCTTCCTCATTCTAATTCCAGATCGCGGGCACTGACCCCTCGTGCAGCGTGCTCATCGAATATGGGCAAGAAACACGCACCACCGAGGTGAGTGTGAGAGTAAAAGGAGATGGAAGCATGCGCTTACATCTCATGCCAGTGCCACTATTCAGCTCAGCTAGAGATAGAATGAGGCTTATGGACCTGTCAAAGGAAGACAAGCTACTGTGTCACCTCTCTCACGACAGAGCTGCCGCGCTCTCGCTTTTCGAGTCTCGTAGGAGGGCTTTCTGCTTGCGCTCTTTCTTTGCCAATATATCATGCATGTACACCATTGGCCGCGAGCATTTCAACATCTTCATTCCTCGCCTTCTTTTCTTCTTGCTTGCTTCTCTTCGTCTACGCGCCCACAGACGATTTCGGGCACCAAATCTCCCTCGTGGGACCCCAAGAAAATGTAAGCCAGCGAAGAAAGGGAAAGTAAAGTGATGACTAAAATGGATTGAACTAGAGGGAGCTGAAGTTTTTGTTGTCGCTGTGAACGAAATTAGAAAAGACTGCGCGCTTCTTGCCATCTTTTATCCTTACCTTGCCTTTGTCTTCACCGGTTTCTCTCCCAACTAACTAGCGGCACCCTCTCTCAATCTTTCTGCTGCTCCTACACTAGGTACGTCTTCTCGAACGTGGCCGAGGCTGAAGTTGAGTACATGGTGTTCAAGCTGGTGCACAAAGACATAGCCACCTTCAAAGACGAGGTAAAAGACGCCACAGACCTATGCTAAGAAGTGAGGATCGAGTGGAGCAGTTACAAGCAGGGTCTGCCCAGTGAAGTGCCCATCTTTGCCTCGAACTGTGGTACTTCCTCACGTGTACGTCACCACGCGTGTTCTGTGCCCTGAGTGGTTCCTTCTCCATTTTCTCTCTCTCTCTCTCTCTCTCAGGTGCTGGGAGTGGTGCCGGTGGAATTGCAAACGGTCATGAACAGCCCAAACATTACGCAGGTAGGCCCCAGCTGTGACTTTGGCCCTCTTAGATCTGCGCTATCATACAGCCTTTTCATGTGCTCCACTGTCGAGCACCATTTTGGGATTTTGAGACTGCATTATTTGACGAGTTGTGCACGAGAGAGCGCCCCATGCATTCGCACTTGTTTTCCTTCTGTTTGAAACGTGTATTATTTATTCATTCACCTGCACTACATTAGGACGATTGGCACCCGCTGCGCAAGAGCGTGGAAGTGACCATGGACTCGGCGCTTGGCGAGCTGCGGATTCAAATGACCTACATGATGGACGACATTGAGGTGCGCATCCAGTGTCTAAGATTTATTTTTGCTCTTTCCTGCCTTTTACTCTCCCTTGCCGAGCCCCCGGATTTATTCAGTACCTTGTTTGCAATTGTTTGCCGTCTAATTCATCTTCAACCTCTTTTTTTTGTGCTCTGTTCTTCTCCACCTGTTTCGTTTCCCTAATATAATTGAACACCACCGCCGCCGCAGCTGGCGGAGGAGCCAGAAATCGACGACGACGCAGCCAAACACAAGCCCAATTTCCTGTCGCTGACCGTGGAGAAAGGAAGGAACTTGGTAAGAGCGTCGCGTTTTTTTTTTCCGATGTGTGGTGTGCGTCACTTAGTTAGTGCGCGTTTTTTTTTCTTCTGATTTGTGGTGTGCGTCACTTAGTTAGTGCTTTTGTGTACGTATTTCCTATTCGTGTAGTGATCATTTTGTGCCACCTCCTAATATGCCTCGTTTATTTATCCCCTTCTCTCTCTACACTGAATTCAAACAAAAACAGGCGGCAGAAGGCGGCCGCACCAACATCGACCCTGAAGCAACCATTACAGTCGCAAACGTCTCCAAGACTTCCATTACGGTATAGCACACACCTATGGTTGTTGGGCGTTGCTGCTGTGAACATGCCGCATCAAATCATTCCAACCCAGCAATCTTGACCGAACCTATCCGGCTGTCTACCACCCAATCTCCCAGGTCCGGAACGACATTTCGCCGCGTTGGAATTGGAAAGGCACCTGGTACATCACCGATTCCGATTGGGCGATTGACATCGTCGTCAAGTGAGTCGTGCCGTCTGATGTTTTCTACTCCTTTGGTTGGAAGACGCACAATAAGAAACGTGAACGGTGAATGTACAAACTAAGCCAACTTCGTCGGTCGTAACGCGCACACTCATCCCATTATATCGAGTTTCATTCCACTATTTATGCTCACATCTGTGTCTTACCGCTTTTACAGGGACCGCAACCGGTTTGGTGCCCCTGTTTTGGGGAAATGCCGGGTGACCATGACGGAGATTCTGGCGGAGCAGCCGTTCAAGCATTGGGTGAAGTTGCTGGACGAGCATTTGCGGTTTGGCCCGGTGAGAATGAGTGATAAGGAAGAGAAGAAGTTCGTGAAAGAAACAAGAAGGAGAGGCAGGAAAGAAAAATGGCGTAGAAATTACCATCGCTCATGCACAATTTCTTTGGCGTCGCAAACCTTACTTTTTATATCACTCTCTTTTTGTCTCAGCCTCTTGACTTTTACATGAATCCATTTGTCCTCTCTTTTGCAGCAACCTCTCGGCGAAGTGCTTTTGTCCGCCGACTTCACTTACAACCGCAAAGCAAGGAAGCTTCTGCCTTCGATGGCGAACTTTTTTTCGTCGTCGCGCTCGAGCAAAGCAGCCGAAGAGAAGCGCAACGAGCTGCTGGTAAATAAAGGCAGCGTTCTTTGCATCTTGCACGGCTTTTTTGACGGGGCGATGAAATGTTTTCGTTTTCTTGTCGGGTCTTTTTTCGTGTTTGTCGTTTCTATCATTTCCTCGCGCTTTCCTGCTGCCTACCACCTCTCATCTGCTCGTACTTCACTTTCCACCCTTTCCCCTATTTCTCTTTTCTTCATACATGTATATGTATCAATGTAGTCTGTTTTATTCTGATCGATTCGATTCTTTCTTTTTCTTTTCTGTTCTACTCTATTCTTTTTTTTCTGTTCCACAGGTCCGAGAAGCCGAACTCGACCGCGCCATTGTGGAAACTGGCGATGGGTTGGATGACGTCGCTGCAGTGGCGATGTTCGGCGAGGAGCGAGAAGCCTGGGAAAAGGAGCAATCCCAGCAACAAGCCTTGGCTCTCAAGAAGCAGAAACAATACCAGAAGGCGCTGGCGAAGATTCAGAGTGGAGACTACCAAATTCAGGTGCGTTGGTTGAAGGTGTGAAAGGGTGAGGGAGGTTGTGCGTGTATGTGTGGATGTGATGGGTTATCATTATTATTTTTGGTAAATTATTGGTAATGAATTGGAAAAACAGGCAATTAGCATGCACATTCCTTGCCAGTCACATATCATTATCATGTGTGCTTGCATCACATGTACGCTCAAGGTCCACGTGATTGAGGCCCGCGATTTGAACCCGCAAGACTCGTCGGGGACCTCGGACCCGTTTGTGGTGGTGAAATCCTCCCTTGGGGGTACGCAGAAGACGGTCACGCAGAAAGCCAACAACTCCCCCCTGTTCGACGAACGCCTGGTCTTCAACTACAAAGATTTGTCCCCGCAGCAAATTCACGAAGCCTCCTTGACCATTGCCATCTACGACGAAGACTGGTTCGGCCTGAGCCGGCAAATGATTGGCTCGTGCTCGTTCGACTTGCTCGGCATTTATGCGAAAAACGAAACCCATGAAATGTACCGCACTTGGTAAGACCGCGATTTATCTTGAAAAACAGAGAAAGAAATGTGGAAGAGTGTTAAATTATGAATTGCCTCAAATAAAGAGTCAGCCATTTTCAATCGCTACTTTGCTCTTTTCGGTGGAAATACATAAAATCCAAGAAGAAGAAGACGGGAGTCTGGCGTCTTAATGACACGTTGTTGTTGTTCTTATTCTTCATCTCCCGCCACTAAATTCGACTCCTCCTCCTTCTTTTAGGTGCGGCCTCACCGACACCGAAGAAAACAACGACGAAGTCGGCGTGCAGGGCTTCGTGAAGCTCTCCATCACGGTGCTCGGGCCCGGCGACCCCATTCCCGTGCACGACTTGGACGAAGAGCTCAAGCTGGAGCACAAGAAGGAGGTCGAAGAGCCAGGCGCAGTGGGCACCATTCAGTACGCGCGGGAGCAGAAGCTACAGTATGTCGCGGTGTCGGTGGCGAGGGCAGCCGAGTTGCTGACGTCCCCGAATGTGATCCTCAGCAGCCGAGTTTATTGCCGCGTGGAATACGCGGGGAACCACATCAATTCCACCTCGGCGATTGTCTCGAGCGCCAACTTCAACCAGCAGCTCTGGGTGCCGGTGTACATGCCGACCATGGCGACTCGCGTGGTGCTGTCGGCCTGGAAGAGGGGGGGCTTGTTGGGGGGTGATCAACCCTTGGGCCACCATTACTTCAACTTGGGCAAAATCAAGAAGTGCAAGAAGGAAGGCGACCTCAAGAAGGACTTGAAGAAAGAGAAACAGTGGGAATGGGTGAATTTGTACGGGGCCCCCGTGAAGGGGGTGAAAAAGGGCGCCGCCGAAGCGAAATTAATGGCGAAATTCAGCGACCACGCGTCGACTTATCGGGGGAGGCTCTTGGTGAATGCGCGGGTGGTGCAGCGCCTACCGAGGGGGTTCAACAACGTGGCGGTCCGCAAAACCATCGATCATTTGGGCATCGGAGGGGCTCCAGCTCCGAAAGTCGCCCTGTACACGTTACGGGCGTTCCTGGTGCAGGGCTGCGAAATTCCGGTGTTCAACAATATGCTGCCGGACTTGGAAGAAGGCAGCACGGTGGCGAGAATGAAGGTGAGAGAAGAGAGTTGAGAATGCTGGCATGAAGCACTCTTCTTTCTGTCTTTCTCGCTCTTCTCTTCGTTTTTTTTTGTTCTTCTGCCTATTCCATTCTTCTCCTCATTTCTTCGCCTTCTTCCTGCTCATCTTTCTTGCTCTTCTTGGCCCTCTTTCTTCTTTTCCTCTTCTCTTCTCCGTGTATCCTCAACGACCACTCCCTTCGATGGATTAGGTGCGCCTGTGCGTGGGCGCCAATTCGATCGAATGGGGCTTCGCGACCAACGACAAGGGCATGGTGGTCTGGAACGAGATGCAAGAAAAGAAGTCGATCGAATTCCCCGAAGACTTTCAAATGATTCCCGATGCTCTCATTTACCTCATTCGCGAAACCGACAACGCCCCCGTCTCTTTCTTGCGCGTCCCGATCGTGGAGTTGATTGCGCAAAATTTCTCAGCGCCTCCCAAGTTTTACCACTTGAATCCCGATCGGAGTCGGAAAGCAGCTCTCGGGGAGAACGAGTGAGTTGGTCGTTTTTATTTCACCTGGCTTTTTCTTGCGTGGTTGACTTTTTCGATGTTTGTTTTCGCAATTTTTTTTGTTCAATCTTTTCGGGAACATTTTCACTTTCATGTCACAATTGTGATATTTTTTTGCACCGGGCATGTTTCTCTTCATTTTTCCCTACTTCACCGTTCTCTTGTGCCTCCACCCTTGTCTAAATCCACCCTCATGCACCTGATCACCCTGATATGATATATACAGGTACGCGGGGAGCGTGAGCATCAAATTGGGCTTCGGCCGGGACGAAGTGGCAAAGCAAAACCTGTGGCCCGACTTCAAAGCCCAAGAAGAGCTCAGCGCCTACTGCCTGCGCATTTACGTCTACCAGGTGTGAAGGAGAAGAGAAAAAATACGGGTTATTCTTCACTTCTTCTCCTGTTGTTGTTGAATGACCGACAACTGGACCTCTTCCTCCTTCTCCTCTCGTGGGCGTTGTTCTTGACTTTGCTGACTGGGCTCTATTTAGTTGTTACTAGCGACTCATGCCCTTCTCTTTACTCCACTATTTCCAATCAATTTTTGACGTCTCTAGCCCCTCGTTCCTTCCGCCATATTCTTACCTCCCTCTTTCTTTCTTTCTTTTCCCTCAAACATCCCCTCTCCTCTCAATCATCCAATCATCCAATCACGCACTCATAGGCCCGTGGCCTGCCGGCGTCCGACGAGTCCGGCACCCTCGACCCGTACGTAAAAATACGGTTCAACGGCAACAAGGTGAAGACCAGCACCAAGGACAAGACCTGCGACCCGTGCTGGTACGAAGCGCTGGAAATCGACGGCAACAAGCTGATTCTGCCGGAAGACCCGGATTTCTGCCCGGAAATTGTGGTCCGGGTCTGGGACAGCGACGGCATGTTTGCCAAAAACCAGCCGGTCTGCGGGTTTCACTTGCCGCTGAAGGAAGCGACCCGAGAAGTCGGGCAAACCGCCACGGTGCCGGACCCGAAATGGTACGAGTGCTTCATGTGCAACGACACCGCCGAAATTGCTGCTCCGGAGGGCAACAAAAAGGGCGAACTTTTGGTGGGCTTTCAACTGATCCCAAAACGCACGCGGAACGAGGTCGTGCGACCGGCGATTGACAAGGTCGCCGAAACCTTGCGCCCGCACTTCCGGCTGGTGTGGCTGGACATTTTGGCGTGGGGGGTGCGGGAATTGAGTGGGGGGAGCAACCCCTACGTGCGTTTTGACGTCGCGGGCAGTGACGGGGCTCCCACGCAATACAAGTCGAAGCGCAGCTCGAAACCCAACGGCCGGAACGCCAATTTCTTGGAGCGGATCATCACTTCGATTGAGCTGCCGGATGAAGTAGTGTTTACCCCCATGCTCAACATTCGGGTGTACGACAACGCCTATGGCGGCCTTCAGACGGATCTAGTAGGCACCGTGAGTGTGCCGCTGGAAAACAAACTACCGTGGTCCGACAATTACAAGCCGCCGCAATCGGAAGAGTTTGAAACCCCGGTCAAGATTGACAAGGCCAAGCTGCGGATGCAAGCACGCCGCGCCAAAGAGAATGCGGCCGACGCACGAGCAGCGAATGGCGACATTCCGGAAGGCGAAGAGGAAGAGGAAGAGGCCAAAGACGACGGCACGGGAGGCAAGAAGGTCGACAGCGACGAAGAGCCACCGATGGAAGTCATTTCCCAAGACCCTGGGTTGGGCGCCTTCGATTTCCTGTCGCAGAAGACCTCCGGCTCCATCTGGACGCTGCCGGAAGACAAAAACGCGCAAATCAGCGCTGGCGCCAATGGCATAGACGGTGAGAACAATGATGGGGGCCTCTCGAGTTGGTTTGCGTTGTCCGAACAGCAGTTTATGGGGGGAGCGTCGAGCGGCACCGTGACCACCAACGATTTGCCTGACCCCCGCACTCTGGGCATTGACATTCCCGAATCCTGGGCCTCGAAAGATTGGCTGGAAGACCGCGATGGCTGGATGCAACAGGGCGGCAGTGGCCTGGAAGATCTCCTGAAAACCTCCCCCTTTGAGAACTACGTCCTGAAGAAAGGCTGCTTCAAGAGCAACGGGACCTCTACCGTGCGCGAAGTGGGCAAATTCAAGGGCTTGATCAGCATATCCGAGGAGCGGAACAAGGAACCGCTGGTGCCTCTGGAGAGGGTCACCGACTACGTTTGCCGGCTGTACGTGTGGAAAGCGGAAAGCTTGCAACCTGCAGACCCAAACGGCAAAGCGGACCCCTATGTAAGCGTGAAACTCGGCAACTCCTTTTCGCAGTCGGGCCGCAAGGACCACATCAAGGCTACCCTGTCGCCGGAATTCTATTCCAGCTACGAAATTCCCATCAAAATCCCCGGCGAGTCGCAGTTGAAGCTGTCGGTCTATGACTGGGACCGTTTCCACTTGCCGGGCACTTACGACACGCTGATTGGCGAAACCGTGATCGACCTGGAGGACCGCTACTTCCACAAGAAATGGAAGGCCTTAGGGATGGGGACGCCGCAGTGCAACACGACAGGCGTCCCCAAGCCGATTGAAGGGCGCGACTTGCGAATTCCTGACAGCAGCAACTCTCAGGGCAAACTGTACTTGTGGTGTGAGATTTTACCCGCGGGAGATGCCCGTGGCCTCCCACCGGTGACCTTCGAGAAGCCCCCCGCGACCGACGTGGAGGTGCGCGTCACGGTGTGGGCATTGTCAGGCTACGTGGCTGACGACAACTCCGTCGATTACTTCGTCAAGACCTACTTGAAGGGGCAACCCCGCAAAAAGAAGGAAACCGACACGCATTACCGCAGCAAAACGGGCAGCGCGCAGTGGAATTACCGCCACAAGCACAGCGTTACGGTGAGTGCGTTCGCGTGTCTAATCTTCTGTCTTTATAATCATTAACGCTATTATTATTACTATGATTTATTTTGTCCTTGTGGTGTGTTTCCTGTTCACCACTGTCTCAGCACACGTACCATGCTACGCAATCCTTGATATTCTTCTATTCTCTTCCCACTCACCATTCTCGTGTTGTAATTGCTTTACCTTTTCTCCTCTTTCTCTCTCGTCTTCAGGTGCCTCTTGACATGCCAGACAAAGGTGACTTGGTGGTGGAGCTCTGGGACCGCAACATTTTGAGCAACGAGTCCCTCGGCGCCTTCTCGTTTCCGCTCTCAGATTGGCTCAAGAAGTGCTACATCGAGCAGAAGTCGGTGAAGCCCTTCGAGCTGATCAACGAAGCACTGGAGAAGGACGACGTCGGAGTGCAGGCATTGGAAGCGGCGCGCGCCAAACACGACGACGACGACGACAAAAATGCTGAAGCTGCTGGTGGCAAAGATGTGGAGCTCGGCGGAGAAGTGAAAGTGCCGCCACCTGCGCAGGCTATTAATCCCATGCAGGTAAAGATAGATAGATAGTTGAATCGTGAAGATGTCTAGCAGAATGTTCACTTCAAAAAAATGAATGTGTGGGAATGCAACACTCTGCTCTCAACTTGCTTTGTTCAACTCGGTGAACTCGCAATTTTGTTTTCTTGGCACTCTGCTGCTTTCTCACAGCACTTCATGCCATTGCAATATATATCTCATTCCACACCTTTGTTGCATTTTCTATTTTATCATATACCACATTAGGTCTCGAGCGGATTCGACGACGATGCTTTCGAAGTTGAAGACATCGCCACGCCCGCCCAGGACCTAGAACAGAACGACAGCGACGACGACGACGATGACGACGACGACAAAAAGAATGGCGAGGGCGAGGAAGACGGTCTCTTGGGAAACGGCGCCATTGTCCACAAGGTATGCAGGGTCAAATTGGTTACATTTATCTCGGTGGAAGTTGGAGATGAAATGGAGGAGACAGAACGAGGAGTGTGCTGTGGGTCATAGCTTGAAAGAAACCAAATTTTCGTCCCAGCTTTTTTTTTGCCTGTGTGCAAAATCAGCGCGCGCTCGTCACATGTATAAATACGCAGGGCTCTGCCTCTATTTCTCTTACCTCACTCTTTTTCTTGGTCCTATGATCACTGAACACCAGGCCAAGAAGGAAAAGAAGCCGGAAAACATCGTGGACGTGCTCCGAGAGTTAGCCGGCATGCCGGTGGTGCGGCACGACGCGCACTGGTAAGATAGCATGAGAGGAGAGACGAGAGGAGTAGAGAGGATATAAAGCAGAAGAGATATAGCGTGCTGTTTTAGGCGTCAGGTAATATTTTGATTCTTGTACCTTCCCTCTGTCGACTTTTTTGCTCATCTTCCTCTTTCCTCGCTTTTCAATCTTCCTCCATTCAAAAATAAACACGCACCCTGTAGGTTCGACCTCGGAGTCATGGACGTTGAGTCGGGCTCGTATTCTACCAACGGGCAGCTGTACGTGAGCCTGGAGTTAATCCCGATGGAAATGGCCGAATCCTCCCCTGTAGGCGCCGGCCGGTCGGAGCCTATGGCGTTACCGCCCCCCGCGGGAAGAATGACCTTGTCCATGGACCCTTGCTCAGTGCTCTGCGCCCTCTTTTCCGAATACCCGGGCTTGGTAAGTAAGAGTGGTTGCCTTTTGTGAGTGGTTGCATTTACCTACTCGTCTCTTCATTTTTTTGTGAATAAAATTTCCTATTTCTTCAACTGTGTTTGGTCTCTTATCAATGCTCCAATTATTTCCTTTCGTTACTTCTCCGTGATAGGTGTGCTGCATTTGCGGGTGCTGCTGCTGCGTGCTGATTCTCGGAATCATGGCGTTCATTTCCACCTACGTGTCAGGATTCGCAGCGATGGGCTTGTAGGGGACTTGTCCTGGCAATGGAGTTCGTAAGGGAGGCCTGAGGAAATTTTGGTACGAAGTGAAATAGAGAGAAAGGCAGAGGCAACGGAAATGGCTTGAATTCGACATAGATTCGATTATTTACAAGCGGCTTAAGCCTAAGCACTCAGTCCCGCCGACTTGTTCGGAGGAAAGGCGCCAGTTGGAGCCTTAATTGGCCTTCTGGAGCAAATTCGCTAGCGCATTTGCAGCTCAAGTGCATTCTTTATGTGCCTCTGTGGCTGCTGTGTACTTGTCTTTCTTTGTTTTTGGGAGAGTATTAACTAGACTAGACTAAGCCTAAGCCATGCAGCTGCGATAAATTAACTCAACCCTGGAATGGAGCTGTAGAGGCCCTTAACCCTATACCTATACCTATACCTGTCCATGGGATCTTGGTATTTTTCCAAAAGGGAAATAAGCCGCGCAAACAGGAAAAAGCTCACGTCTAAAATTTGACTTTGTGGGTGATTTTGAGAAATAAGTACAGCACTTACCTTAACTCCACTAAAATTTTACTTCATCACGATCACGAGGGTCAAAATAGAAATTTGTACATAAACATAAACATAAATGTGCTAGTTCTAGGCGGCGTTTATTGCCCTAACAAGGTTTAATCGGCTCCTTGTGGGCCATCAAGGCGATTCAAAATGCCATTCATCCCACGTACTGCGAATCTATTCGTTATTTTATTTCCTGAATTCAGGGCGATTTAGCCTTAAAGTCCGATGTGCACTCCACAGCCGATTGGTAATTGACCGCCGACCATTCAGCTACAATTGCAGGTTATACTCCTCATAGTTCTTGTGCTATTGCCCAAGGGGAACTCACACCGGACCTTCATGCTAGCCTAAAGAGCAGGTGCCGAAGTTGATGATAAGGGCCATGAAATATAGGAAGTACTTCAATGACACGATACACAACCCGCTTTTTAGCAGAATTCTGCTTTTGCTATAGTGCCGCTGCTCTCAGAGAATTGGTTCTCTAGGGTACAGAAAGCAGAGAAATTAGCCATGCTAAAAGATGCGCTCAACGGCCGGCGTGTTCGTTCAGGTATCGTTCTCTGTTCTCGTGGGCGTGGTAGAATAAGTTATTCTGTATCGGATGAAGAATATATAATAAAACATAAAACAGCCACCGACCACCGATATCACCGACATCAGCATCCAGGTAGGAAATAGAGTATTCAGGAGCAGGTGCGTTCGTTTGAATCTTGATTTATTCCTGACAGCTGACAGCTGAAAG
>Ga0307979_1000977_pt1 | contig 20412 bp, 25 predicted proteins | sample OrgLakmetage1058_FD_201833 | JGI IMG/M metagenome (GOLD analysis project Ga0307979, IMG submission 201833) | Saline water microbial communities from Organic Lake, Antarctica - #1058 | ecosystem: Environmental > Aquatic > Non-marine Saline and Alkaline > Saline | place: Antarctica: Organic Lake...
GCGGAACCCTAATGTTACGTTTCTCGAAACCAGAAACGCCCAGGGCGGCACTTCTTGTATTTCTTAGAAACGAAACACGCGCAAAATCCGGGTTTGTTTCATATGTTTCCATTTCCATGTGTTTCGACTTCGACCCTAATTGATAGGTCTGGAAAAATCGACCACGATATTTAGGAGCTTAAACCGAAGGACTCTGGGACGTAGGTTTACGAATGCTTAGGAGTGAGACTGACTACTACAGGACGTGCTTGGAACGAAGCACTTGAACAGCTATAGCGGTTCATTGTCCAATCACCTTGCGAGTTAGACCAATGTGCCGACTCACATAGCGGTTCAATAGCCAATCAGATCTCGAGTTAGACAGATATTTAGACCGCTTTGCTACAGACCCAGTGAATAACAAACCTGCCCACTTTTTTGAGACAGGCCCCGAAGGGCCGGAATTAGAAGACTAACAGGTAGAGAAGAAAAGCAAAGCAGCGCAAACTAGACCTAAGAAGCTAATCAGGCGCACATGCCCACTTTTTTGGTTTCGACTGTTTCCCTAATCTGTACAGATAGCTACACTACGTAGGCTTACAACTGCTACTGCGACCGTGTGACCGTACTTACGACTAGATAGGGCAAACAATTTCTTAGGCGGCTACTTTTTTCTTACCAGCGTCATTCACCAGTTGATCTTGCATTGAAGTGTTGGTAGTTAAGTCCTTTAAGGCTAGCCAGTAGCTGGCATTTAGGACATTCATAGATTTACTACAGCTAGCTAGCTTTGCTGGAGGACGACTACTCGAATTATATTGCTAGTTGCTCGAATCGAATGCGACCTCCGTCAGCGCCTCCGCACTTGGCGAATCGTGCTGACACCGTGGCGCAAGCATTGCAGTCTGCAGACGAGGCCGCTGCTGTGGCGCTGCTATGGAGCAATGAGGCTGTTCGCACGGAAAAGAGAGTTGAAAATTACAAGCAAGCTCACGCAGCTGACGGCGGGAAACATTATATGCTCTTAGATGAAGCTGAAGCAAAGGCGCAGGTAAGCCTTCACAATAAATGTGCTAACTAGAGTAGACGGCGTCTTGATTGCTGTGAAAAATGAAATGATCGCGTTTTGTATTTTTCCGGGTTCCTATTTGATTGATTACCGGCGTCATAAAAGAAAACACAAGCTAGGCGAAAGTGTTTAAGCGATGCACTAGGCTGTCTGTGTTTCTTTATCAATTTTATTTTCTCTCTATTTCAATCATTATCATATGGCACTTCTTCGTGAATGCATTCACTGGTTTCTCTTTTCGCTCTCTCTAGGTGCACAAAGTTAAGGGTGAAATTGGAACCCGAGTGCCTCGCTGTACAGTGAAGCTCTTTCAAGAGGGCCTCGAATACCAGGGCACTTTTGTGGGCACAGTCGACAACAAAGGCCGCCCTCACGGCACAGGTCATTACTCGTTTGTGTTACCCTAACTTTTTTTCTTCGTAGATCCCTCTTTCCATCATTCTTTCTCCGGTTGAGTGAATTTATAAACCTCTTTTACGCATCACTATCGTCGGAGCAATGTGCACTTTCGTGGATTTTATTGGATCGCTCGTTGGATTAGAAACGGTTACCTTTATCATCCCTTTTGTTTTTATGTCACTCCTCGTGGCATCACTATTCCTTTTTGTCGCCCTCTTCAATGGACTATAATTTGTGTAAACATACATGTGTACGTGAGGCAGGCACATGGAAAGAGACCAACGGATTCACGGCAGGAGGAGGTCTATTTGGGAAGGAAAGCAGCAACCGTGGCGCGAGCGTGATTGTCTACAAGGGGCAGTGGAAGCACGGAGAGGTGCGGGTATTGGGGATAGAGATGCCGAACTATTGAAGGATAGATTTGAGTGAGCGAGATGTTTGACACCACTTTATCACCATTCCTTTGCTGTAATACTCTGCCTATGTGCATGTGTCTGTGCCCAAATATGTTGCATCATCCCACAGGTGCACGGATACGGTCAGATGTGGCAGGGGGTAGGTCGGGCCAATTACCTCGGCCGATGGGTGAAAGGAGAAAAGGACGGCTATGGAGTATCAAGATATCCAGGCGGCGCGCTCTTTTACAAGGTGGGAGTGGTGCAGCGCACTTAGTAAGCTTTGCGCTTGTTGCTTTTGCTGGTGTGCTGACTGTTGCGATCTTGTTCCATAGTTCAACCATTGCAATACACGACAGCACTGCACTTCAAAATTCGCCGCTGATATGCCCTCGATTACTCAGATTTGTGTATAGAAAGATGCCCTCGATGTTTTCCAGTCACCTGATCTTCTCTCTATTTCTTCGTTTTACATTTATTTTGTCCTCGGACTTTGGCCCTCTGGGTGGCACACGCACGCTCACACGCTCACACGCACCAACAGGGCGAGTACGTCAGCGGTCGCCGGGAAGGGTTCGGAGCGCGGTGGCAGGAAGACGGTACTCCTCAGCCACATGTAGTGGGGCTTCATCACAACGGCAATCTCAGTAGTGGTGAGGTTAGCGGTGGTGCGCATGCGATGGAAGCATCGTCTTCATCGTCCTCCTCTTCGTCGTCGTCGTCGTCGTCTTCACATGCCAAGCCACCACAGGTAGCGTCGGCGTCTACTTCCGGAGGAGTTATCCCTGCAAAAGGGAGCGAGGATGCGATAATAACGGCGAAAGTTAAATCAAATCCTCTTTCCACCCACGATGCCACGAGAAGAAATGGCATTGGAGGCAATGGAGCTGCGAAAGGGGGGCGCTGGGCCTTTGGGTGCCCCGTACATGCTGCGTTACCGAAAGGTGGCGGCGGAGATGGCAATGTCACCACCGGTTAGGGTAATTTCCAGGCTAGTAGTACTTCTCAGTGATCTGGGCTCTTGCAGCAATGAATGGCTAACCCTCGTAATTGAACACACTATGGAATATTAAGATGGGCAAGAAAGAAACATAAAAGGAAACCCATCCGCAATGGGATTTCTTTGTATACCATATTAGTGTAGTACCAACAAATTTCCAGGAACTTTTTTTGCGCGTTTGGTTTCTTGCTTGACTTGCGTGCGTATTTCTTTATAGACTAGCCTCTGACTAACTGCTGCATCGAGGTTGTGGATTGCATGCAACTTCTGCCTTGCAGCCTATTGTTCTATTTTAGCATGCTAGCTCTATCTAGAGGAACGCAAGCCTTTTGTTTGCGCCCATTGCAAGTCCTTTCGCGCAGTTCTGGCCGATGTCTCGTCACCACTAGTGGCCGTTCCGTTGATGTTACCTCATCGCCTGCCGCACCGGCCGCACAACGGAATGCGGATTCGTCAGCCGTGTTCGTTGTCAGTGGAGCATCTCGTGGGCTAGGACTCGAGTTCACGAGACAGGTAATCAGAGCACTCGTGTAAATTTCCTTTTCGCAATCGTTAGAGCTACCATCTTTCTTCTGATACTACGTATTTCGTGTTTACATAGAGGTTTTGTTGACAACAGCTCGGAAGATAGCATCAAGAAAGTGTCTAACTAGACATATATCGGTGTTTATGTTTTCTTTCTGGTCGTTCCTGTAGCTCCTTCAGCGCACGTCAGGCACGGTGGTAGCTTGCTGTCGCAACCCTTCCTCGTCCGAGGGCTTGCAAGCAATGGTGAAGGAGTCGGACCTTAGCCGGCTCAAGCTGGTTCAACTTGACCTGTGCTCTCAGGTACGTCTCATTTTGAAGCTTATGAGACTTATTCTATGGTGTCGTCAAGCAGCTTGCGTCCGACTGCTTCACAATCGTCCTTTTTTTATGCAACTTGTGCTTTGCAGGAGTCAATGGATGCAGCAGCGAGCAGAATTCAAAATGAGTGTGGCCGTGTGGATATGCTCCTCAACGTTGCTGGTAGGCCTTGGACTGTATTTCAGTGTTGAAGTTTCCCAACACCATGCATTCATTCGTCATCTTCTAACCTTCACCTCGTATGTAATTCCTATTCTTCTGTGCTTGTGTAGGCATTCTCCACGATTCTGCGCACCCGAAAGCGCCGGAGCGCAAACTCGCAGACGTGGACCGTGACTGGCTGACCAAAACCATGGAAGTCAACGTGATGGGGCCGGTGCTGTTAGCCAAAGCGCTCGAGCCGATGCTGCGCCACCCGCGCGGAAGCAAAGCTGCTGCCAGCGCCAACCCTCGAGCTCCAAGTGTGGTGGCGTCGGTGTCGGCGCGCGTGGGTTCGATCAGCGACAATGGCATGGGAGGCTGGTATTCCTACCGGATGAGCAAGGCAGCTCTCAACATGGCTACCAAGAACCTGTCCCACGAACTGGGACGAAGCAACGTGTGGTGAGATAGAATGAAGTCACACGATGTGCGTTGACTTTTTTTCCTTGTGATGAAAAATTCAAAGAGGAGCCTAAGTTGGGTTTTGATTGAGATTCTTTAGCCTTCTTTTATTATGCCACTGCGTACCTTCTCATCGTAATGATTGTGTCTCAGGAAGAGATTTAGACTGTCTTATCCACTCTAATCCTGTGGTGAAATTTCAGGGCCATCTCTTTGCACCCCGGCACCACCGACACCGATTTATCCAAGCCCTTTCAGGTAACCTTCAAGCTCATTCTACGGTGGTAGTAACTTTCTAGTAGGTGCAAAATACATGCAAACGAGTCTCAATCATTGTTCATTGAAAAACATCAGCTACAAATCAAAAGACTTAATACACTAGGAGTGCAAAGTTTGTGCAAGTAATCGCCCCTGATGCTGTTATTGTTGTCTTTCTTTTGCGGTGTGTTTATTTCTCGCTTGTTCTTATAAAAGGGCAACGTAAAGCCAGAAAAGCTCTTCACCACTCAGTACAGCGTGGAATCCATGCTTAACGTAGTGGATGGTCTGGAGAAAGACTTATCGGGCGGATTTTACGCGTACGACGGCAGCGCCATTACGTGGTAGCGTGCGCCAGAAAAGAAATGTGAAGGAATTGACGCAGCAATTCTTCGGGACTGTGAGTCACATTTGATGCCAGAACTCTCGCGTAAGAGAAGAGCTGGCAAGGCCATATTCATTGTACTTCAAACGCAAACTTCAATCATGCTTTTGGGTTTATCTTGGGGGTCAATACAGCAGTGCTTTAGGTCGGCTTCTATTTGGTACTTGGCTCGTGCCAGGTAATGGACGTCTCACCGGAAGAGCCGTGTGGGCTTTTGGGCTTGAGCTTGAGCCAGTTTGGCCCGTGTCCATCAAAAGTTAGAATTAGAAATCGAAAATACCCAAAGCCACACAGCACTCGGAACATATATATTTACCTCAATGTTTGGTTTGGCCTGTGGTGCGTCTTTCTCTTTCTCCTTATACCTTACCGGCTACCGGATTGGCCCAAATTAGCGTAGTAGTAGTAGTAGCAGCAGCAGCAGCAATTCGTAACTCATAACGATTTTCTATTTCTATGGAGGTACAAAGGCGAAATCATATTTTTAATTCGAACTTCGGAAGCGGAAAAAAAACGGACTGCTCCCGAATGTATAAAATAATTGGAAAAAAAGAAAAGGATTTAAAGTCAAACAATTGCCGACGACGAAAAGGAGGTGAATCCTTTTGGTGGCACAAAACAAGTTTTTCAGGTGGCATTAAAGTGCTGTTGTCTGTTGTTTGTGTATTTCGGCTCTCATTCTCTCTCTGTGGCCTTTCAGATGACAGACGTTTCCAAATTTAGAGTGGAATCTGTGGTCAAAAGCGGCTGCAGTGCTGTTACAGTGCCTTACAAGCCCAAGTTCACGTTTTGGGCGTTGAAGTTGAAAGCACTGTTGCCCAGTGGGGCTACTGGCGGCGCAGGAGCAAAGTTGAACCCACCCATGGGCGCTGCTGGAGGCGCGCAGGACACGTCACCATTGCCCAGTGCGAGTGGAGTCGTTTTAGAAGTAGGGGGGAGGCCGAAGCCGAAGGTGTTGCCGTTGTTGCTGGGGGCCAAGTTCTCGCTCGCCTCGTCCCCGCTGTCTTCGCTCCCAAAGTACGCCTCGATGATGTGCACGCTCTTGGTGTACACTGCGTGGTTTTCGTGCTCCTGGAGCTGTTCCAGCTTCTCCAAACCGTCGCACTCGTCGACCAGGGACGGCACTTGCAAAAGGCCGGACGCTTTGGTGTCGCACTTCAAAAGCGCTTCCAGCGCGTCGAGGGCCACCTAATATATATATAGAATAAGAACAAAAGAAAGTGGAATAGACTGGTGAACGAAAGAAGTTGTGCAGGTAAAAGAATATGCACCTTTCTTACAGATGTCTCAATGCGCTAAGAGGAGAGAATGAGACGTTAAGAAACAAGGAACAGGCAGTCAGTTCCACCATCAGTCAACAACTTTGACACACCATGAGGAGTTTGCCGTCTTGCACATCCAGCAAGCTGCAGAGAGGCTCCACTGGCTTGTGGTTCTTGACCAGCGCGAAGACTTGCTCGTGGGAGCCGCCGGTGGCAACGTTGCTCACTACCCAGGCTGCTTCCTTCTTCACGTCCCATTCCCCCACAGTGAGCTATTGACAGGATAGAAGCATATGAAAAAGAAAGTAAAGCCTCAGGTGCGCCTCGTGTGGGATAATCTTGGCAAAAGCGTAAACCTCAAATGTATATATTCGTGTGTACTTTCGCTACAGGCATGCTTCTTCGTCCTACCTGGTGCAGCACCGCGTCCACCAAGTGCGTTTGCTCCAACAAGCTCGTGATTTGGCCTCGGGACCCCGCCGCAATGTTGCTCAGCATCCAGCACGCTTCCTTGCGGATGCCCTTCTTGACGTGGCTCAAGAGGGGGCCCACTGCCGCCAGGCCGCCGCCGTCCAGCACCGCCTGCGTTTGCGCGTCGTCACCGGACACCACATTCCCCAGCGTGCGCAAGGCGGGGGTAACCACGGAAGGCGACTCGTGGCTCAGGAGCGCAGCTAAACGAGGCACGATTCCCGAAGCCACCACGGAGGCCACGCGGTCGTTTTCGCCGTCGGACAAGTAGGAGAGCGCCCAGCATGCGTCCATCAAGGTCTCTTTGTCGTCGGTGGTGGTGAGCACTTGGGCTAGGACCGGCATCGCCGGCGCAACGGCAGCGAGGTTCGGCTGAGGCTTCCCGCGGCAAAAGTTGGAGAGGGACCAGACCTAAAGAGAGCCATTATAAAATATGAGAGGGGTGATAATCATGGTGGAAACCGATACAAAAAAAAAAGTATCGGAAGGGCGTGGTATTCGTAAATACATACAACAATCACTACAAAATGGAAGGTTAGACAATCATGAGCACTAAAAGGCAAATCTCTATTACTTAAAACAGCATTGTGTGTACATGTGTTCGTTTATTTTTGTTTGTAATTACCGCGTTGCGGAGCATCGAAATCGAAGCGGGTTGCAGCAGGTTTTGGAGCAGCGGCTGTAGGGCCCCCGCCTCCAGCACCATGTTCCGAAGTTCGGGCCCATCGCCCGCGACGTTTCCCAAGCACCAAGCGCACTGCTCCCGCACGTCAGCACTGGAGCTCAACAAGAGTTGGGCCATGGGAGCTATGGCACCCGCGTCGACCACCTAAGGAGCGATGAAATGTTTGTCAGGCAAGGCCAGATGAACATAATCATAGGGGTCGAATTAGAGGGGGGAAAGGTGGCTCTGAAGGTGCTCAAGAAGGAAGCCCGTGTTCTATCAAGAGAAAACAACGGTGTGCGGGGCTGAAGGGGAGTACGCAGTTCGAAGAAAAGCACAAGGCAGTGGTGGTAGAATCAGGAAATAGAAAAAGTAAGAATCCAGTGCAGACAAATGGAGCTAAATTTCAAACAAGAATAACTACGCCACTTCCCCTCGCACGATTCTCACAATGCACCTGGCGGGTCTGATCGGTGGACGCGATGTTGGTGAGGGCCCAAGCGGCTTCAAACTGCAGCTCTTGGTGATCATGGAAGCCCAAAAACTTGACCAGCGTTGGCATCACGTTGGCCGCCAGCACGTCGAGGACCGGAGGGCTCGGCTCAATGCTCAACACCCTGCAGTAGTGCATTAGTGTTGTAGTAGGTATAGAATCAAATTAGAAAGGGGGCCGATGAGATATAGGCACAAAGAAAGACCTAAGATAAATTCAATTGAAATAGAACACATAAGAGGGCAAAGCAGTAGGTCACGCAGAAAGTTATGCAAAGCAGTAAACTGTGTGGGTGCCAATAAAAAGCTGTGCTCATCGCCCATTTCAAACAAACCTGCGAAGGCCTTTCACCGATTGCAGCACCACTGCTGGGTCTGAACTTTGAATCCCCGCTGCCAGCGCTGGCACATCCGCCGCCGAATACTTCTTCGCTGGAACAATGGCCGTTTCCGTGGAAGTTGCAGGTGCACTGCCGTCAGCAGCAGTGGTGCCAGGCGCGAGAGTGTTGGGTGTAGCCTCTGGCACTTCCGCGAGTTGGCGACGTTTCGCGAGGCCTTCTTCGCGCTTGTTCTTGCGGACGCTCGTGCCACTCTCTTCGCGGCGGCGGCGCGACTCCACAGAATCCACGCCAGTTTTAAAGCGCTGTTGTTCAAAAAGAGGAGAGGAAGGGGAGCAGTGGAGAGGTTCGTGAAGGAGTAAAGACAGAAATGTGCCGGCGGAGTATCAGAAATACTTGCATTCAAAGTTTGTTGCTAGTGTGAGAATAAGCATTGGGCATTGAAGTCGACAGAATGCATAGATCAACTTGAGATGAGTTTGAAAAAAAAAGTATTTATTCAATGTCATCGCATGGCCGTGGAAAATAGGCACTCACGTTACGGCGGTCGGCGTTCGAGCTCATTGTTTGCGAAGGTTTTGGGAAAGTCTGAAAGAAATGGAGGATCAAGCAAAGAAATGAACTGGATTTTGGAATATGTCATCAAAAGTATCTGAGTTAGCGCCAGAGACTTTTATCGTTGGCAAGGGAGCGTGGCTTGAGCGCTGGTGCACATGGTGAAGCATGGACTCACATTTTTCGAGTTGGGAGCTTTGGAGTTTTGAGTTGTGTACTTTGTTTGTTTTGTAACGACTAGTTTAAAATAATTTGATAAATTTTATATTAGGGCTTAATTTTGCCTCGCACGTTGGTTGCACCCCACACGAGTACCCGCTGCACTCGCTGCTGTGCCCTGTCTGCCCGTAGACCGCTCACGCTTCCACTGCCTGCTATCCACAGCTGCACTGTTGCAACCTACAGGATCAAAGCATCAGGATTGGGATCTTGCGCTGCCGTCTCACTATTTTATCCCATGACAAATGCGAGCTGCAATTCAGCTGTAGAGAAATGGAATCTGAATTTGCGCAGGTCGGAAGATCTTTGCAAAGCTCACACATGACGCTAGAATTAAATGGAGCTTGCCGAAGCATATGTCGTTGCCATGAGGACGAGACACAGAGAACAGTTACATTCATGGTGTTTTTCGGGACAGAAGATTCGCAAGCCTTGCTTTAGTGCCAGTTGACAACTGCCTAAGTGGGAGATAGAATGGTTCACCCGGATGCCTACGACAGCGCTAGTCTCAGCCCCACTCAGTTGTCAGGTGGCGGAGGTACCCCATTTATTCTATGGCATTCTACCGGTGCAAACTTAAAGGTGTTTGAAGCAAGTTTGACCTCATGTTGGCTTCAAATCTGACAAGAGAAGGCTTCAAATCTGACACTTGTTAGGCAAAAATTGTATTCAAAGACCGGAATCAAGTCATATGCCGGCGAATCCTATAGAAACGGCCCAGGGAAGAAAGGAAAGACGAGATTGTCTACATCAGGCGCATCCGCCTTGCATCGTGGGAGCTGGTATCGATGATTTGAGGGACAAAGTTTATTTCCAGAGGCGAGGATGAAAACCTCCCTTACCCTTTGTCTCATAGCTACGTACCATCTGGTGGGGAAAGTCTTCTCTAGTCTAGTCTAGTTAATACTCCCCGAAATACGAAGAAACTCTACTGTGGCATATAGCAACAGAAAATTTAACCTCCAGAACAATTCTGACTGGGCTGTGAGTGTCCTTTTGCGCAATGCAATTGTAATCATTTGCTCTCGAGGTGCCCTCTCAGCCATCAGGCATCAGGAGGTTTAGGTTTAGGAATAGAGTGAGTCAGCTGCCTCCACTTCGACCTGTCCTTGGCAATGGCGATCCACTCCTCGAAATCCTTCGAACTGCCTTTACTTTCGGGCACGTTCTCCAACGCCCTGCCCAAGTCATCTGTGGACAACCAATCGGTCGAGAATGATGCGATACCCAACCAGTCAGTAACTCAATAATGAAGATCGGCTGGCGCCCGGCGCCTGAGAAAAACATTGTGGCGGTGCCCTGCTGGGGCAAAAATAGCCCAGAGAATTGCCTCGTGGACCTGGGACGTGACACACGAACGAGCACTCAGTCACGCCGACTTGTTCGGAGGAAAGGCGCCATTTGGAGCCTTAATTGGCCTTCTGGAGCGAATTTGCTAGCGCATTTGCAGCTCAAGTGCATTCTTTATGTACCTCTGTGACTGCTGTGTACTTGCCTTTCTTTGTTTCTGGGAGAGTATTAACTAGACTAGACTAGATCAAGGGGACTGCTTGGAGTGCCTGAGTTGCGTCCCCATTTTGCCATGAATGAGCTTGCATGAGATGTATTCTCAGTTTTGTTTCTAACTTTCGATATAGACAGCGTGGCGATGGCGATGCTGTATCTTTTCTGAGTTAATGTTATGTGAAAGTAAAAAGGATAGGTGTGCCTGGTTAGCCGGTGTCAAAAAGGCTTACGTTTTACGTTATGTCGAATTCGGTTGGAATAAGGTAGCCTGGCGAACTAGTCGCGTAGTCGTAGTCCCGGAAAATTCGGCACAGAACCAGACTAAAAACTTGATGCTTTTATTTTGAAAACAAAGCGCGCACGAGCAGCAGGAATTTTGTCTGAAAACGTATATCGAACTCGAGGTTGTCACAGTGACAAAAGAAAGAGGTGAGAGGTGTGTAGAGAGGTGAGGTGACGTAGCATGCTCGTTTGAGTTAAAACGTTCAAGGCGGGGTTCAATGTTCAATTGAGCCCTCTGCCGAAGAACTGGTATCTGTACTTTACACATGCTTGTATTGGTGCTATTCCGAGTTTGAGTCGAAGGGGAATTATAGAACGCAAATATACTATACACAAGTACCAGAGAGAGGGGAAAAATGACTGCGTGGGACCATCGAAGTCAGTAATTGTGAAATAGTGATATCACTTTTGTGACTTGTAGTAAGGCATCTCAATTCTCGGCTCAATCAGCAGAAAGGTGGGAGGCATGCTTCAAGCCACCAAAGGTGCATTCACTCGGCGCACGATAAATTTCGGACGATGGGTAGAAAAGAAATCGCCATCGGCAAAATTCAGAAGCAATTTTGATGTCGTGTACCACTTCATCGAAATTGGAAAATTCCGACATCACTTTCCCATTGAGTGAGACCAAGAGCAACACATTAGAAGTGGTAAGGCTCAAAGGTGCTGGTGCGCCTGGAACATACTTGGGTAGCAGAAACTTCGACAGCTTCGTCTCCGTAGAATTTGCGGAGAAGCACGTTTGCGAAGATTTCGATAATGACATGCGAATTGAAGCAATGTCAACGGTCTGCCACGAAGGCGGTGGTAAATCTCCACGTGCGATGCGCAAACCATACACGCACGCACTTCGCTGCACTTCGCCTAAATTGATCATAAAGCCCTGCGTGGGATGGTTGTATAATACAACGTCCACGACTTCAACCTCGCGCTTCCCGAGTGTTGCACTTGAAGTCAGTGGCATACCACCACAGCCAGAGCATAGTATGCGCGGTGAGGCCTCAGCCGCCGCGTCACCTTGCAGTAGTCGCCGTAGATCCAGCAAACGTGCGTACCACGATCTCTTTGGTATGTTACCTGGTGTATCAATGTTGTGTTGTTTGATATCTCCATGCAGAATTGGGTCTAAATTTTGAAAGATTACTTCCCAAACTGGTGCATTTCTGTCTGCAGACAGGGCCCGCAAGGAAGTAAGAATGCCCCGCGAAACTGAGCCAAATATTGAGAGTTCAACGAGACTGCTGATTACAAAATTTGCGCAAATGTAGAGTAGATCGTCCGAAAGTGCACTAGCAAAAGAAAGACATTCACTGCCAATGCTTTTAGGCCTCAAAGGTGCAACGAATGGTTCTTCATTCATGATGAATGATCGTTTGAATAAAGTAGACTCCGTATAAGTGTTCTACAAGATATTTTTGTGGACCGGGATTAGGGATAAGAGACTGACTTCGACCGTTCGACGGTGCTTTCATTGAGATTCTTTTCGCACGACCACTTGAATTGAAAATATTGAAAATAGCGTTCGAAATAGCACCGCCAATTTGATTCTTTGGTACCCCACTGACGAAATGGTGCGTAAGATAGATGCATGACATAGCCTGCACTCCTTGATGTGTGTCAAATGTTGCAAATAACACAATCACACCCGCCTGTGATGACATACAAAATCTATTCATTTGCTTCTTTTCGTCGTGTCTCGTTCTATATTTTGGAATGGCCTACATTCCGAATACAAGAATAGGCAAGTACACAAGTAATCCACACACATTGTGTTAAAACAGGCTGATTCGGTGCATACACACCGTTCTTAAATCTGGTAATTAGATCTTAGCAACAAGCACTGTCGTGCGCCGTGCGTTTAGATCTTCACGCACACTTGCTATACGTTCTTATATTGTAATGATGTTCAATGGTGTAATCTGTTTCACCTGCTTCCCAATTTATTTGTTCAAAATAGGGTTTCATTGTTCGCAGTATGATGTACTTAAAACGACTCATAGCCGCCTCAGTTCTGTTCGCAGATGCAATTCAAGCTTTGAATTCTGGCGAGCTTGCCGACCTGGAGGCAGCTATTCTAGCTGATTTTGGCATGCAAAACAGCAGTTATGGTGTGCCCTGTGAACCTTGTGCTCAAGGTGACGCTGTGGGTGGCCTCGTCCGTCTGGCATTCCACGATGCTGCTGGTAGTGGTGGGCGCTCTAATGGCTGTATCGACCTCACAGCACCAGAAAATGGTGGACTTGCCCCTATTGTGGCACAACTGCAGCAAGCGTGGGAGCCATTTGCACGCATCGTTTCTTTTGCTGACGCAATCGTTATCGCCAGTAATCTCGCCATTCGTGTAGCGTCGACTCCTTCATTCGATGATATTGGTAGCTTCAACAATGGCGGTGGCGTTGGCCCACCGGAGGATAACGGGGGGGCTCTAATTCTTCCATTTCGCTCAGGACGGCCGGATGAAGATACTTGCAGCGATTCTGGCCTCTTTCCAGGCACTTCTTTTTCGTGGGAAAGCTCGCAGCAGCTTTTCGGGCAGCGATTCGGGCTGACAGCAACAGATATTATTGCGCTCTTCGGTGCTCATTCTATCGGGCGTGCAGAGGCAGCAAACAGTGGCATTGAAGGTGGCTGGACTTCATTTCAAAGTAGTTTCTCAACTAATTATTATAAAGAGCTCCTTTTTGGACCTTGGAACCGGCGTACGGTCTCTACTTGGCGCGGTGGAAATAATCATATGCAACTTACGAGTGACGTTGAGGCAGTGATTTCGCCGTCGGGTGGCTGTCAAAGCTTCAATGTGCGTGCTGGTCGAGTTGGCGGAGGAGGCTGCCCAACCAACAATGCCATCATCGAGACAGTCCAACAATTTGCGAACCCCGGTGGTACTGCAGCATATTATGCAGCGTTCTCAACGGCTTGGGCTAAGATGGTCGAAGCAGGTCACTACAACCTTGTTGATGTGGACGGTTCTCCGACACCATTGCCTTCAACGCTTGCACCTGAGACTTCAACATCACCGACACTGACGCCAACTCTAGCATCAACAACTTCTGTCGCTCCAACTCCAACACCATCGACTTATGTGTATCCGACTACTGAACCGCCAAGTTATGTTCCTCCAACCACTCTTCCGTCAACTCATCTACAGCCAACGACTGAACCATCAACTCATGTGCTGCCATCTACTCGACTACCAAGTTATGAGACGACACCATCTACCGAAGCGCCAACTGACGTGCCCCTAATTGCTGAAGCGCCAACAAGTGCGCCCACGCAATCGCCAGTCTCACCTTCTAGTGCCCCATCGGTGTCACCCAGCAGCCCAGAGTGTTCATTGCACGAGGATGGGAAATACCTCCAAGCAGTCAACTTGTGCACTGCTTATGTGCACTGCGATGGTCAAATCGTGGTTACCAGCCCGACTAATTGTAGTTCAGGAACACTCTTCAACAATGCACGCCAATACTGTGACTGGCCTGAGCATGTTGCGTGCGCAGCTCCACTAACTTCTGAACCAGTTCCACCAGCACCTACTTCGACGTGGCCACTTGTCTCTGCTGCGAGCCAGTGCTCATTGCATGAGGTAGGGAAGTATCTACAAGCAACCAACTTGTGCGCAGCTTATGTGCGATGTGATGGTCATATTGTAGTCAAAGAACCCGTAAGTTGCCGTTCTGGAACACTCTTCAACAACGCGCGTCAATACTGTGACTGGCCTGACGATGTTGTTTGTGATGAGCAACCAATGCAGCATGATGATAATGAAACAGACTTCAAGCACTCTATTCCAAAAAGCAGTAAAGATTTTAGCGATGGCAGCACCGGCAGCAAAGATGGTGCCAAAGGTGCAAAGAATTACCGCGGCGGGCATCGTGGGCACAAAAACGGGCGAAGAGCACGCACAGATCCTATTGGGTAGTTATCCAAGTTTGCTCTCGGCCAGTCCATTTCCTGTTTGTCCACACACTTACACGACAGCCGTCATGAATTATTGTAAAGATGAAGATCAAAGCGCATCATCATTTCAGCTCTCCTTGCGGTTCAAGTTTGTGTAAAAGCATCTACCAAGCAGCAAATGAAATCATAAATGGAGTGAGGCTTTTTTTGTAAGGATATAGGACAAAAGAACGATGTGGAAACAAAGGAGACTAAGCGCAAAGAACTCGTGAAGCCATTACCTTTTCTACACATAGCTCGAGGCCATTTCTTGTTTATTGAGCTGTTGATATCGGTGTCGAGGAACGAGGACCCGGGTTACGAAGCGGTTACTAGTTACTAGCAGGAGTCCTAATATGTATAACACTTAGTGCACTAATTTTGAGAGCACACCCCAGTGGAGCTTGAATCCATTTAGTGCTTTAAATAGCCAGCACTAAATTCCACCACCAAGACGCGGCCGGCCCAGGAAGCCCCGGGGGCTTAAATTTAGCGTTAAATTTAACGCTAAATTCAGCCAATTTAAGCCCACTAAATTGGCACGAAATTCCACCACCAAGACGCGGCCGGCCCAGGAAGTTCCGGGGAAGCCCTGGGGGCTTAAAAATAAACTAATTTGATTTTAATTTTAGGGCTAATATTTGGTGCTAATTTTGTACTAATTTAGTGTTAATTTAGGGGCTTAAGTTTAGTGTAAATTTAGTGCTAATTTAGTGCTTATTTAGGGGCTTAAATTTAGTGTGAATTTAGTGCTAATTTAGGGGCTTAAATTTAGTGCTATTTTAGTGCTAATTTAGGGGCTTAAATTTAGAGCTATATTTAACACTCAATTTAGCGTTAAATGTAAGCCCCCCCCCCTCCCCCCTCCTCCAAGGAGTTCACATGAGTTAAATTCTTCTCGGCTAAACTTAGTGCTAATCAAGTGCCTATTTCGAGAATTTAGTGCTTACTTTAGCGCTACTTTAGTGCTAATTTAGAGGCTTAAATTTAGTGCTAAATTTTGTGCTAATTTAGTGCTTATTTAGGGGCTTAAATTTAGTGCTATTTTAGTGCTAATTCAGGGGCTTAAATTTAGTGCTATTTTAGTGCTAATTTAGGGGCTTTAATTTAGTGCTAAATTTAACGTTCAATTTAGCGTTAAATTTAAGCCCCCCCCCTCCCCCCTCCTCCAAGGAGTTCACACAAGTAAAAATTCTTCTCGGCTGAACTTCGTTCTATTTACTGCCTATTTCGAGGCCTTCATTTAGTGCTGATTTCATGCCCATTTAGGGGCTTGAATTTAGCGCTACTTTAGTGCTATTTTAGTGCTAATTTAGTGCTAATTTTGGCACGATTAAATTAATTCAACGGCAAATGGCGCTAAATGGATTTAAGCTCGTCTGGGGTGTGTTATGCTAATTTTTAGGGGGTGCTTGTTTGTAAACGAATCTTCATGAGCCATGAGCCCAGCACCCAACACCCCTAACATTTACATCGCCAACACCGAAGCAAAAAATAGGTGTGTCTATTTGTGACCTAGAACCAAGAAATTTCCCTGTGATAAGAGGGCATGTGCGCGTGTAATACGCAGCGATAAGCTCTAGAGCGCGAACTTCGACGCCACTACGTGGATGACTGTTATTGTCGTTGAACGAGAATAGTATTTTATGTTCTCTGTTTTAGCACTCCATTCGAAGGATGAAAGCACTAAACGCACGGCAAGTCGTGATAGGCCTCAAACAAAGACGCGCTCAGCCTCGTACATGTTAATCAAATGGCGCGCTAAAGGGTGTCGCGAGAGATGTCCGCCGCTGCAACAAAGGAACAGTAGAGTAAGGATGTTAAGAAAGCCACTGCGTGGATGTAAGGAAGCGTTCAATTTTCTTCATGTTTTAGCTCAATCCAGCCGAGGCAAAAGATGACATCAAACCATCCACTCTCCCGAGGGTTCATACTTCCATGAATCACCTTTACTGTACAAATAGTTCATCTGCATCGAATAGAAATCTTTGCAAATAAATGAACCACTCGAAGGGCATTTGCATTACCTGAAGTCGAAGTCTCGTTCGTCGTTGACCAAGACCGCAGCACGGCCGTGGCTGCAAGGCACATTGATGGCCTCTTCGCCATTGGCCATGGGCACATCACCATCGGGAGTAGTGGCCGTTTTCCCGATAGATTGGCGGCGCAAGGAAGGCGACGCACATACCGAGAGCCGCCACGGACCTCCCAAGTAACGAGGCTCACCGTCGACCTGTAGTTGGACCGCGAAAAAAATACTTCGTATAAATTCCGCGACAAGAAAGAACAGAAGATGCGGAGATAAACAGTCTTTCAAATATTATCATGGTGCTCCTCACTTTAGTATCTAGTGAAGCAGCAAAAATAAAGGAATATTCAGGAATGGAAAGCAAAACGAGAATATGGAAATGAATGAAAGTGTGGTGACCAGAAACATCCTTCAATTCCCTGATCGTATAATACCTGCAAGGGGAGCGTTACGTTGCTGCGCAAGTCTACTGTAGCGGCTTGGCCCAGCTTGATAGGCTTTGCCATTCCCAACAGAATACGCCCGAGGTGCAGCGACGACTCAACGCACACTACCTCAAGTAAGCCATCCGCAGCACTCCATGTCGATGCTCCTTCGCCTCTTCTTCCGTCAAAAGCTTCTCGTCCTTCTGTTCCTTGACCTGCTTCTCGATTACTGCCGCTGACAACTCTGTTTTCGATGTCCTGCTCGTTTCCAGCGCCTTTAGTGGTACCTTCAACCAAGGCGTCCTCGTCTTCGTCCGGTGAGTGTATAGCCCAAGGGTTGTTGTTGTTGCCATTCTTTTGCCGCACCCCCCACATGCGCCCCCCACCCATGAAAGAATCGATGTTGAGGAGCACCAGCCCCTGGGTGCGCGGAGGCAGCGCCACCACGCGTTCGCTCGGCCGCCCGGCGTCGAGCACCACCTCAAGCTTACGAGCCAGATCCACGCAGCCGCCGTGAGCCCGGCACCGGCCCTTGAGGGTCCACCTTTTTCGCAACCCCTCACTTCTCGCTTTTTGGCCCCGCCACGGGCGGTACACGGAAACTTTCGTGCTCTCGCCTCTGTTCTTATAGCTGCTACTGCCACTCCTGCTACTATTGCCACGGTTTAGTTGAGGATTTTTGAAACCGAGTACTTTCCATGAAATGGTCTCTGTCAGTGCCACAGTGCGGCGGCGGATAGCACGCCATATCGCACGCCCTGCAGATGCTGGAGCCGCCAACAAGGAAGTAAGAGCACCCAGAGGTGATTCCTCAAGGCGAGACTTCAAAGATTGCCACGCCGATTTTACCCGTTGCAGAGCGAAAGCAAGCTGAGTTTGAGCAAAGTTTGCGGAACCAAAGTAGAAGTACCACAATTTGTTGACCAAGCGCGACACGAAAAGGTCGGGGCGAGCATGCCTCCACGCGTCAAAGGTCGAAGCAACTTGAGCGTCAATGCCAATCCCCAAGTAATTGTGCATCAGGAGGATGGTCACTCCGTCGCCCCGCTCCGTAGGTCTGACCAACCACGGGAGGCGCGCCAGTGCTTTGGACCGCATCAGCCGCAGCGCTGCTCGCCTTCGTTGCCGCCGCTTTCGTGCTGCTGATGCAACGTCTCCTGCTGCTGCTGTATCAACTGCGGAGGTTGCAGAGGATGTTGCTGTGAGGTTCTGCTGGGAGTCGCCATCGGCGGTGGCGTTGCCGCTGCCGGTCTTTCTCCTCATCAAAGATGCAGCCGCCCTCGTTCTCTGAGCAGCTGCAGAGAAAGCAGCTTTTGCTGCAGTCTTGGTCCGAGCGTAGCGCCACATCGCTTGCGTGTCGTTGGCCGCCTTCTCAGACGCCAACACCGCCGCTTCTGCTGCCGTCGTCTTTCCTCGACTCATCAAGGGACCATTCCCACCTTGTTTCATGTCTCCACCACTACCTACGATGCCACTGCTTTGGTCTTTTCGTTTGACCCGGCCACTGTTCGTGGCAATGCGCACTTCCCACTGATCTAAGCGGCGAACCTGAGCCCGCTGTAAGGCCGCCAAAAACTCAGCCAAGATTTCCTCGTCCAGCTCTTCCACTCCGCTGCCCCACCCAAGCATGCGGCTCAAGTCATTGCCAGTGCCCAAAGGAAGCACAGCTACAGGCAAATCGAGTCGAGCGTCTTGAAGGAGCCGGAGCACCCAGCCTACCGTGCCGTCGCCGCCACAAGCTACAACGCGCACCGACCCAGCAACCATCTCGTCTCTAGTAGGCGATAAGGAAGGCGACGAGGTTGTGGAGTTAAAACTACTGGGTAAGCTAGCAGTTGGCGGAGATGACCTAGGCTCCCCATTTACACTTGTAGGGTGCTCGGCTGGTCGGACAATGTCTGTACTGGACTCGTTGCTGATGCTCGAGGTACATTGCAGGAGCTGCTCTTTAGTGCGCTCCAAGAGCGCAGCGACAGAACTTGGACTTGCCAAGTCAGCTACCTGGTCTGCACCGACTGTGTTTTCCAGCAGTTTTTTCACGGGGTGTCTACCGCCGCCACTCGCCGAGTTTACGAAAAAGATTACTTGCGGACCCACACAACTTTTTGGAGCCTCAGCTGTCAATGCAATGCTACTGCTTTTCCACTGGGAGAATTGCCGCCGAAATTGAGAGGTTGCAGAGAATCTAGCTGTAGGTGGAGATAAAGGCGTAAATCCAACAACTCCACAAGCGGCTACGCTGAATAGGAGGAACTTCATAAGCTCCTGAACGCAGAAATCCTTCATTTTTTGAACAGTCCTTTAGACACTTTGGACAGACTCCTTGAGGGGGGGTAAACAGAGATAGAGGAAATTTGCGTTCACTGCGGATGCGGTACAATTACGTTTTCTTCGGCTCGGGTCTTCCTTGAACAGCCTTTTCCTGCGCTCCCCACGTGGGGCGCATTGGTCGTGTGCTGCGCGGACTTCAGCCCCTGTGCACCTCGAAGTTATTTTGACGAGGTTGATCATGGGGTTTAAGCGCGCAGAGCTTGGGCAGAAAAGTTTAGATAAATTTAGAGCTTCAGCGCATCCACTTTGGTGCTGAGCACAACTGTGCAGCGATCCACTTAGATCTCATGTGGTGCTCAAATTGCGCTGCCCACCCACCCAAAGAGAACCTACACAACAGGCAAACACAGGGAGATCGGTTTCTAGGAAAATGCCATTTTTTCTTTCTCTTTTATACTGCAATAGTTTTTCTTCTCAGTCAGACCAATGTAGGCCACCACGGGTTGTATGGATTTTTTTTTTTTTTTAAAGTATGGAATAGTTTTTTGCTCATGCGTTCGCTGTTAATGCATGCACGAATAGTTCATGAATAGATCAACGTAGCCTGATGTCTTATGTCGACACGACCAAAAAGTGCCTACCAAAGAAAAATCTCTGTCTGTCTGTGGGTCACATCACATTTTTATCTGGGTACATATGTTCTGACACCTTACGTATGTATGTTCTGACACGTTGTCACGTCACTGACATCAACCATGTTCTGACACCTTGTCACGTCACTGAAATCAACTACGTTGATCGTGGCGTGGCGGCGCGCACGCCGCTGCAGTAGAGCAAAATGGTCAGTTTTGTGGGTTCTTGATCAAGATGTGGTTGTCATGAACATTTGTCATGAACATGATTCTTTTGAGACAGGCCCCGAAGGGCCGGAATTAGAAGACTAACAGGTAGAGAAGAAAAGCAAAGCAGCGCAAACAAGACCTAAGAAGCTAATCAGGCGCACATGCCCGAGTGGCCATGGAAGTGAT
>Ga0307979_1000979_pt1 | contig 20367 bp, 11 predicted proteins | sample OrgLakmetage1058_FD_201833 | JGI IMG/M metagenome (GOLD analysis project Ga0307979, IMG submission 201833) | Saline water microbial communities from Organic Lake, Antarctica - #1058 | ecosystem: Environmental > Aquatic > Non-marine Saline and Alkaline > Saline | place: Antarctica: Organic Lake...
TTTGAGCGCGTTCTCCAACGTCCTGCCCCAAGTCATCTGTGGACAACCAATCGGTCGAGAATGCGATACCCAACCAGTCAGTAACTGCCGTGGCGCCCAATCCTTAATTGTTGTTATGCTTGAAGAAGAAGATCGTAACCTCATTCACCGAGCACTTTGGCACTGTTTCTGTGCCCTGCCTTAGGCACACGCCCCCACCACATGGAATCCTGCTTTAAGTGCACGCCCCGTTTCATTAAACGCTGTGTGCACTAATGGTTTGGGTTTCAATCCCCACCACAAGTATGGGGTAGGTAAGAATGGAGATCACCGACGTACTCGCTGCCTATGCCTCCTTCGGAGACCTAATCCTGCAGGAAGCATGAAAGTATAGACAAAAATTTCATTACGCAAAAGGGCACTCAGCACAGTATGACTTGTTCTTGAGGATTCATCATTACACAGCTTTTTGCTATTTGTTGATCTGCGATCTCCACACCAATGTAGTACACCGCTGAAAGTTACCACCAGTTCTTAATGCTCAGTGAATGAATTCGTACTTTTTTGAGACAGGCCCCGAAGGACCGGAATTATAAGAATTCGTCCTTTTTTCAGTATTTTTTTTTATAGGACAAAAACAGAAATTCTAGACCTTGATCCATTTCAGCCACAGCGAACTACGGGGTCGGTTAGTCATAAAACTGCTCTGAGGTCGCATGGAAACTTGCACTGAGGACGCAGCCTTACTTATTACCCAGCCGTGCCATTTATCCTGGACTTATCCGGAAAATTTCTGGTTTTCCCTGAAACGGGACTGATGAGACAGTCGTCAGTCGTCAGCTTGTCGTCATAGCCACTCCCCATCGTTCGTAAATCTACGCACAAGCATCGTTCGTAAATCTACGCACAAGCACAATATGTGCGTAGATTTACGAACGATGGGGAGTGCGTCAGTCAGAGCGTCAGAGCTGTACTTACGTGTCCGAAGCTGTCGGGTCAAGCGAGGAAGGACCGGTGTTGTGTTCCGTCCGTCCGACCTCCAACGTCACGTGTTTCCTACTACTAGCTAGCAAGCACATCACACATCACCCATTAGTGTTCCCCCCACTGCCCATCAACTGACTGACAATATTGGACTAAAAAATAGAAGGATCTCTGGTCTCAACGCGGTTGGAAATATTGACAACATTGACGCCCCGAAGTCCAAGGCTACCGTTGGTCGCCAGTAGCTATCCTAGCATCCGCACTCGGAGTTTTTCAACTACCGAGTAGGAAGCTCATTCTCCAATGGAACAATTTCGCGAATGCACGTTTAAGGTGGGGCCTGAAGAAAATCAGCGCATGGCTGCGCTTCGGGCAACTGATATCCTCGACTCCAATCAAGAGGAGTGTTTTGACCGTATTACGTCGCTCCTGTCTCGAGTCCTCGAGTGCCCAATCGCTCTCGTGTCCTTCGTAGATGCTGAAAGGCAGTGGTTCAAGGTAGAATGGTGTTCCCTTTCCAGTATATCCTTAGCATTGTTTATTCTGATCGTATATTATCCATCTTTGATAAGCGAACGCTAACGCATGTGCACGCATCAACGAGTTTTTTGTTTGATAGTCCAACGTGGGGCTGGGAGGCGCCCAACAAACCCATCGCAACGAAGCTTTTTGCAGCCGGGCCATCTTGCCAGGAGCGCCTGACATTACAGTGGTATTAGACGCGTTGAATGACGATGTGTACAAAACCAACGCTCTAGTGACGGGCCCGCCGTACATTCGCTTCTATGCGGTGAGAACACATTCGGAGCTCAAGAGTGTATTTTCATAGCTATCATTTTGTCTCTTCCTCGTCACGCATGCGCACGCGTACTTCGAGCGCTACTGCTTTCCTGAATTCGTACCCTTTTTCTTGTGATCTACTCCGGTGGCGGCGGCGGCACATGCGCTGACTAACCTAGCAATTTTTTTTTACAGGGTGCACCCATTCAAGTCCGGCACAGCGGCAGAGTGTACAAGCTCGGCACCGTTTGCGTCCTCGACCGCGCGCCTCGCGCCAACTTCAGCGTGCGCGACAAGCAGGTTTGTTGTCTACACGGGTTAAAATGCTTTGCCTAAGTTGCGCATTCTTATACGTCCCATCCTTCCTCTTTGTTTCATCGTTACACGGCTTGTCTCCATGATTCTGAATTTGTGCGTCGGTCGCGATTTTGCCTGCTTGCCTCTTTCCCCCCGTTTTTTTTTATTGTTGCCCTCGCACCTTTACGCTCTTCCCTGTCATTTTACCTTCCTGACATTCATTTCCGAAGCTCTTGATGGACATGGCATCAATTGTCGCGGACGAAATTGAACTCCGCCGCGGGTCCGCCAGTCGGGTCGCGGAAGAAAACCAGCGCTACATTACTTGCACCGCCCACGACCTCCGAACCCCGCTGCAAGTGTTTCGTTTGGCCACCGAGCACTTCAAGACTCACTTTTTGAGGGAACAGCAAAGACAGCGAGAAGCAGCAGGCACAGGTGCTGAGGCAGTTTCGTCCACGAGGACAAACAACATTGCTGCTAGTGCTGCTACTGCTGCCTCGACTCATGATAGCGCCGAAGCCGAGGAGCTGACTGCCCTCTTGGACGTGGCTTTACAAGCGGAAGCCGCGTGTGATATGATGGACGAAACGGTGCAAAACGCCATCGACACTGCCCGCGCCCGCTGGAGCAGTAGTGGCAGCAGCAGCAGCAGCAGCAGAATGGACTCGAGCAGGATGGATGCTAGCATGATGGACGACAGCGTCCTGGGCAGTGGCGACTTGCAGCAGCCGCGGCCGTTAGGGGCCGGCGGCGCGGCGCTTTCTTCTTTGGCGCTGCTCTCGGTGCGCGGCCTGGTGGACGCATGCCGGCGGTTGAGCTCTTGGCACCATGACGAAGCCGTGCACTGGACCGTGGAAGTGGCGCCGGAGGTAGGAGCATTGAAAACACAACACGCTCACATGTACAACTTGGGCTTACTCTGCTGTACAGCACTTACAACGCTCACGCGGACTTCACAGTTTTTCCTTGGAAAGTTTGAAGGATAGTGGTTCAATGCGATGGTGTAAAGTGTGTGTCTCTCGTGATGCGTGATGTAGTGTGTGGGTTTTGGGCTTTGCATGTATCTGTCCCGCGCTGGGGCGATGTATTGCGGTTGGAGCGCAGAAGCACGAGTGCCTTTAAAAAGAGTTTGCGTGAGTGGTCAAACATTATATCAACACCGAAAGAAGAGCAAGAACCATAAACCAAGAGAGTGCCTAGCATGCGCGCCGTGAGTCTGTGGCTGATTGAGTAAACTAGCAAAACCAGTCGCAATCCACAACAACTTTTACTGCACGAACCTCCTTTTAGTTCTAGTTGGAATGATGCTCGAGCTTGAGTGAAGCAATTCACGCTAACTAAAATCTGTGTCTATCTCTTCGTTTCCATTCTCTCAGGTGCCTGAGCAAGTGTCTGCCGACGGCCCTCGCTTGAAGCGCGTCCTCGCCAACCTCGTCACCAACGCGTGTAAGCACGTCGCGACCAACGGCAACAGTGGGCCAGGTGGCCAGGTCCTGATTCGGGTCGGGCTCGTGCAGGCGGGGACTTCGCTGGGGATCGCCAACGCGGCGGCCTCGACGTCGTCGTTGACCCACCGCTTGGCGCAGAAGTCGTGGCTGCGGTTCGAAGTGCACGACAACGGCGCCGGAGTGCCCGTGAACTTGAGGCCCAAGCTCTTTGTCGACCCGTTCGTTACCGCTGCGTCAGTACACGCCTCGTGGCAGTCCCCGGCGTCGCCGCCTTCGTCCGATCCCCGCGCAGGCGCCCCCGAGCTCGATTCTCACGTGGCCCCTTCCGCTGAGCGTGGAGCAACGGCTATGAGCAGCGGCAGCAGCGGTGACAATGAGGTCGAGGAAGACTCCGGCAGCAGTGGCAGCAGCAGAGGCGCTGCCACGGCTGCAACGGCTGCTAGGAGGTTATCCAAGCCGAACGGCAGCAGCAATAGCAGTGTCACTAGTGGCGGAGTGCCCAAGAAGCAAGGCTTTGCGGCTCGTCAGGGGAGTGGCTTGGGCCTCTTCGTCGCCAACTTGTGTGCGCAAGAAATGGGCGGAGTGTGCGGCTTTGCGTGCGACCGAGACGGCCAAGGGGGGAGTGCCTCCACGGCCGCCGCCGCCGCGTCCAACGAGCGGAGTTTGCGAGCGCCCGTCGACCGCAACGCGCCCCCACCCCCGCCTGTGCCTCGCCTTGGCGGGTCGGTGTTTTGGGTGGAAGTCCCCTATGTGCCGGCGGTGGACGAAGGCTTAAAGCGGGTCAATTCGGGCCTGAGGACCTTGATGCACACTGGCAGCAGTGGCGATGGTATGGACCAGGGTACTACTGCTGCACCAGCTACTGTTCTTGGCGCTGTCGATTTGACAAAGATTGGCGCTGCAGCAACAGGCAGCCGGGCTTTGCCTCATGATGAGACCACAACTGTAGCTGCGGCTCCAACAGCTGCCTCCACCGTCTCTAGTGATAGCTCGGGTAGCGGCAGTGGCGATGCTCTCAACGCAGACGTTGAAGGCGAAGGAGAAGATGAAGGAGAAGAAGGCAGGAAGAATGGGCAAGAGTGGTGCAAAGTCTGCAACCTCTCGGACGAGGACTTTGTCTCCAGCTTGGTTTCTGTCTTTGAAGCAGCAGCCGCAGTGGCTGCCAAACTGTCCGACGAGGAAAGTTTGTCGAACAGCGGCAGCAGCCTTCCACCGGAGAAAGCGGGCAGTAATCCCAATGGGTGGGACCAGCACGTGGTGCCGGAACTGCCGCCGCTGCCGCCGCCCGCCCTGCGAGAAGTGCCCCGTGTGATGGGCGGCGGCGGTGCCAACAGCAGCGGCGGCAAAGGAGGCGGTGGGTTCAGGAGCGGCGGCAGTGGGCGACTCTTAGTGGTGGATGACTCGGTCATGGTGAAGAAACTCCTGTGCCGCGCCTTACAACAAAACAACTTCAGCGTGGACACCGCCGCGAACGGGCGCGAAGGGTTGATCAAAATGCAGAACGACGGCCCGTACTGCGCGGTCCTCATGGACTTCCTCATGCCAGTGCTCGACGGCATTGCGGTAAGCGTGAGCAGACGTTTATGAAACTGGGAGGCATCGTGCTGTGTTGGACGTTTTTTGGGGGGGCATGTTGCATCGTTTGTACTCCAGCCCGACAGCCTTCTATGACGTACTTTGACACGCACCCTGTTAACCTTATTCTTTTTGATCGCATTGTTGTTGTTCTGCTTGTTGTTCTTGTTGTTTCCTCCTGCCCTTTCTGCGATCAGACCACGGCGCTGTTCCGAGCGTGGGAAGCAGAAACTCGCCCTTCTGTACCCGGCAGCGGCCACCAGCGACAAGTGGTGATTGGCATCTCCGCCAATGGTGAGACACTGCTGAATTGCACGATTGAAGTGGCGATTGGCATCTACTGCCCACGACAGATAACTCCAGTGAAATTGACATTGTCTACTGCACATTTAGTAATTGTTGCGTACGCTAGGTGGCTAAAACACTAATTTTTGCTGGGGTTTCTTTCATTCAATCCTTTGCTTCGTGTTTCAGCGGAAGGCGCAGACGTGCAGAGCGCGCTGCAAGCCGGCATCGACCACTTCATCGAAAAGCCCGTCAAAGTGCGTCCTATTTTTTGTCTTGTTTAACGTAGCAAACTACCGCGCTCTCTCGCAACATCTTTTCTCGTTCCTCGTACTTCACCTAGCTTTTTGCTGTGTACCGAGTCACAACGAAGGCCATGACGCCACACTTTCCTTTCGTTGTGCATGTCTCACCATCGTGCTGTGTTTTAAATCTCTATGTATGGGATGCCTTGGCAGGTGGCCGACATCATGAGCTTCATTGCCACTTACGCGCAGTCAATGACTGACTAGGGTACTCGCGACAGCACTCCTCCACCTCGAGAGCCGAAGCGTGCTCGACTCACCAACGGCGCTGACAGCGGCGAAGACTCGAAACTCAATTAGAAAGAGGGGACTTCTAACGATCTCCAAGCACCAAGTCTCTCTATGAATTTCAGGGGTGTATGGCAAGCGCTTTCAGAACCAAGACGCCCAAGCCCTCTCAACTCGGAATTTAAAGTTCAAACTGCACTAGTGCAAATGCAAGGTTTTGTAAATTTAAACTTGCTCTTGCTATTATAACCATTACTCCTAAACATCTTATTTTCTTTAGAAAAATATTTCAACGACGGAAAAAAGCCGTTTTCATTTCGCCAAATCCATATATTTCAAATGTGAGATTAGATTAGCCCATCGAAACGAGATATAGGCCAAATGAATACGGATATCGCATTGAAAGGGAACAATAACTTCGCTATAGAGCACTAGATAAATCCAAACAGAAGAAACCCAACAAGTATAGGGGCCATCGGCAGAAAAACGGCTCTTGCTAAGGCACGGACCGCGCCTCCGACGCCGCGTCTTACACCACGGGCCGTGAGCTGAAGCCTGGATGGTTTTATTGGCTGAGATGCCACCACCAATGCTGATGACTCTCTGTTAGCTTGAATTTCGTCGGCTGTGTCCACGGGAGATGACATGAAAGACACACCGTGAATTGAAGTTGATACTGACATATTCGCATCGCCGTCGAATGCATGAGATTTGCTAGCAGAAGTTCTGGTCATTAACACAGCCGAGGAAATGAGAAGAGCTAAAGCTATCAAGCCGCTTAATTTCCACCATCTTGGAGGATACGAGTCAAGGTGATAATGGTTGCCTGACGATTTCTCCATTGACTGAGTCATTGGATTAGGCGATGGCCTTAAGCTTAGGGAATTCAAGGAGGGGCTGCCGCGGGTACTAGGAGTCTTTGACTTTGATCTCCTGGCATTCAATTTAGCCACGGAGCGCGTAGGTGTGCTAAAGGCATCTGAAGCAGCATGAGTATTAGCCGCTGCTAATGCTAACGCAGCTCGCTGGGTTGCGAGTGCAGAACGTAACTCCCGCAGCTCTTGCGCATTTCTTTGAGTAACATGATCGTGCTTGTTGATGTGGGCTCCGCTGTTATTTGTCTCGGGTGTGCGCCCTGCTAGGTTGTTAGTGGTAACAACAGGCGAGATTGGCTTGAAAGAAGTCGCAAGCTCCTTTTGCGACGGCAATGCCGGCGCTGGCATATCTCCTGATATGATTTAGCTCGTCTCTATCAATAGTCCTTTGAATGCTACATGCCTAGTCTCCACCCAATGTGTCAGTAATGTCGTCGCCTTCGCGGTGCCTGTTTCAAACTATCCGTCGGTCTTTTGTAAGCTGTGGTCAACGAGAGATCAAAGCACCGTCCCCGCCGCCCCGAGAAGATTCCGGTCGTATTGATAATCAATAAGTTGATGATGGACGTAAGATTTCTCAAGACTTCTTTCAAATTGCCGTTGAGTGTTGGTTCAAGCTGTTTCTTTGAAGAATGCAGTCTAGCTGCGTGTTAACTGCCTGGTAATGTAGCATTTATAATTCAATCAAAGTAACTACTTTAGGTACTGATACATATTCACCCGCGATGCTAAGGAACTTGTGCTACGAAATTCATTTCAATTCACCCGCTCGCTTGTCTCAAGCTCAGCAACCTATGTTACTTCGACCTCTCATGGAAACTTTCGACACATATCGCATAAGTATCGCATATCCCGTGCTAAAACGGTTGGCGTGTTCGTCTTTTCGAGTTGGTGCGTTCCGCTCTAATGGTACTTAAGAAAAACAAGTTCAGGTGCCCGCGCGATGCGCGGCTTCGGAGCAATGTGTTTGCTGCGGAAAAGTAGGCGCGTGTTCTTAGCACCTCAGTGCGCGGCCTTGAGATGCCCGTGGGTGAGCGCCCTTCTTGTGCCCGTGGTGCGTGTCCCTTCTTGTGCCCGTGGTCCACCTTGTGTTCTTGTTTACTGCACATGTACAACAGTTCAACAGAACTGTACTGTACTACTGTACTACTGTACTGTACTGTACTGTACTGTATTGTATTGTACTGTACTGTACTGTAGGTACGTAGGTACATAAAAAAACGACGACCACCAACGAACCACCAAATTCCATTGAATAGAAAGGATACGCTGCGATGTCCAGCAAATAGATCGTATTACAGCGACGGTCGACGAGGAAGATACTATACTGGACTCCGTAGTCGTATGCGATTGACTCTGCAGCTGCATTATAAAAGTGATATATCTCTGCTGGTTCTTCTCAGCTGATTTAGTTACTCCAAAGACAAGAAATGAAACAAGAAGGAGGAGCCAGCAGCCAAGAGCCCGAGCCCCAGTTCCGACGCCGATAATTCGGCTAGCAGCTAGAGCCATGCTATACTCCCCACTGAACTACTGTCTACTGTAGGGCCGTGGTGATGTGCTTCTGGAAGCACTAAATTAAGAAGTAGATCTAGTGAAGGGTCTTGGCTCCTATAGCCTATAGAGAAGGAGGGAAATCCAACGCCAACTTCTCTGAGAAGGACTACCATTTTCTTTATCTGTCAGCGAAGGAATGGTCTTTAGGTCCACGGAATTCAGGAATTTCGAGATAAAATACAAAAAAGATATGGTCGAATCAGAGCAGGCCAAATAAAACAACGAGGGCGAATACTGGGGCCATGGGCAATGAAGCGACTTCACTTAACGTCCGGAGAATACTGCTCGCGCCACGCCATACAATTTGAGCTGCTAACTGAAGCCTAGGTGTCTTCTGAGCTGTTACAACCGATTCTTCAGGCAAAACCAGCACTTTTGATGAAATTTGCATTGCATGGGCAGGAGCCGTGGACGATACAGTGGCAATAGTCGATATGGACGAGGAAGAGGAGGATGCTGCAGTCAATGTTGGGGCTAAAGAAGAGAGAAGAGCAACCATCTTCTGAGTGGCGGGCAGCAAATTGGTAATGTCTCTGAAAGCATAGTCGTTCAAGGTAATCAGCGCAACTGAGAATGGCTCCACAAGAACCTCTTTGTCAACGGTATCTGCATTTGCTAACGCCCATCCTGCAGGAGTAGCAGCAGCATTCGTAGGTGCTGGAGCCACTAATAGAGCTACCACGGGCATTGCCTGCTCAGACTTATGAAGATGTTGGCTTCGTAAAGAAGTCGACTGCTGCAGTGGCAACGAGCTCACGAAGAAAGGCACTGTCACGGCATCGCTGGTCGCTTGTTCAGGAGAAGGCAATGGCAGGCTCAGGCTTCTTGGTGATAATTGAGTCACTAAAGCATCGCTGGAGTCACGTGATAAGTCGTGTAGAGGTGCAAGAGGAACTCTTCCTTCGACATTTTTCAAAGTCTGCGAGGGTATCGCTTGTGTTGGACCTCGAGTGATTAAACCAGCCGAGGCAACGAGAAGAGTTAAAGCAATCATCCCGCTTGCTTTCCACCATCTCGGAGGATGCGAGTCAAGGCCAAGGCTATTTTCTGACGATGCCTTCACAGATTGAACATTTGGAGTGGGCGTAGAACTGACGCTGGCAGTGCCTTGAGAGGACTTCATTTCATCGCGGAATTGGTTTCGCAGCTTCGATGCTTTACTTTTTGCATTCGTTTGCGCGATGCTTCGAGCTAGCGTGCTGAAAGCATCCTGCGCGGTTTGCGCGTCGGCTGCAGCGGAGGCCAAAGCGGCTCGCTGCGCAGCGCATTCGGCAAAGAGCTCCCGCAGCTCGTGGGCTGTCCGCTGCACGAGGCCAGGTGAAATGGGCAGTGGTGCAGCTGCAGGCGGCGCCGCTGCAGGCGGCGGTGTTGGTGGCGTAGAAGATGTTTGAGTTACGGCCTTCGAAGAGGGTTCAGAGTCCTCAGCAGGAGCAGGAAGATCAGCAGCTGTGGCCGTTGTTTGCTGGGCCTTTGTATCATCACCTGATCCCATGTTTTCAGGCGAAAGCGATACCGCGATCTTCTGCTCCGTTGTAGCTGCTGTACTCGCTTTTGGTTTTGAAGAAAGGAGCACTGGTGTGCTTGTGACCACCGCAATTTCAGCTGCTTTTCGAGTAGCTGCATCCCCAGAAGACACTAGTGATGAAGAAGCATCTGTAGATGTGCTCACCTCGAGTGAAGACGGAAATGCTTTTTCAGCGAGCACTGCACGGGGAGTGTCCACTGCAGAAATTTCAGAAGTCATTTCTCCTGTATTGGTGGAAGAATCCTTCGGTGAACTGCGGTTGGATTTGTGGTTCGCTTTTCCGGCATGGGTGTACAGCAACGTAAGAGCGCGGTAATCGTTCATCGTGCCAATGCCAAAGTTGGGGGGCGGTGATTCGAGAGTGGGCGAGGTCGACGCGCGGCCAGACAGTGGAGACGCCACACCAAGTACCGCCTTCGCATTGTTGGTTGAGGCGGCTTCCTTGGCTGGGGTCCTGCCTTGAGCATTGCTATGACTTTCCTTGTCAGGGTGCGCATCGACAGCATTGGATCCTCCTGGTAAAGTTCCATCTTCTCTAGCTTCCGTTGCAATGCTTGCAAACTGCCCAGTTGCAATCGTTGCATTGCAGCTTGCTTGTTCTTGATGTCCACCACTAGCGCGAGCGAGCGACCGCTCCCGGCGCGAAGCTGCTGCCTTGGTAGCGCGCTCTTCTGCGCTAGATGGCAGATACATATTCTCCTTGCTAGTACCTTCAACGACATCCTCTAATTGTGTTGGCAGTTCTGCCTCTTCTGTCAACTCCGTTGCCTTCGATGCTGCTGCGGCTGCTGCAATCTCTGCTGCCGCTCCGGTGGTACTGCCAGGGCTCAAGATGGGGCTGCAAAGTAGTTTAGCAGAGACTGCCGAGACGTCTAATTTGCCACCCGGGCCAAAGGATTCATCATTTTTGTCGTCATCATGTGCACGGTTGACGTACGCTGAGTTTTCGCCAGCACCAGCCAAGATGGCCTCGATGTCCAACTGTGCGAAGAGCGAGCATTTTACCAAGCAAATGAAAAGTACGTGTAAGAGAACGGACACGACAATAAGAAAGAAGTACAGTAGGAACGATTGACGTATGAAAAGAAAAGAACCAAAGGCAAGCGCACGGAGGAAGCGTCTCAAGACAGGATTCGAACAAAGAATAACGCAAGCGCTGAAAAAAAAACATTCACATGCTCTAAAAAAAAAAAACTCATTACCGCGGAGAGGTCCGACAAGTTGCTCGAAGAAGTGTCGTCTGTCGCAAACGATCCAGCAGCCCAGGGCGTTAAAAGAGCTCCTTCGCCACTTTCTTCAGCAGAAATCATTCTCGTGTCCTTATAATCACCACCAATACCACTGAAACTTCCCCCCAGTGCAGAGAGGGAAGCCGACAATTCGGCTGCGGCTGCTGCTAGCACATTGGGGACTGCAACTGGGCTGTGCTTGGTGGCTGAAGGTATCGTGTGAGTAGCGGTTGCCATACTTCCATCTGCGTTAGTGTATGCTTTGACGGCAGACGACAATCCGCTGTCGACAAGGTTATTAGTAATTTCAGTCCCTTCTGCCGCTTTTGTCGCCACTTCCGCCGAAGTCTCCATCTTCATCTTGTTGTTGTGAGCTTCAAACATGCTTTTGCTTAACGCCACACGCCCAGCCGCTGCTTGCAAACCTGGGGAACCAGCTGAGAGGCGCGCCGCAGCAGCCACTGTAAGCGACGAAGAAGCTGAAGGAACACCAAATTGTTGTTGAAGGGGTTGGAACGACAGGCCGCTGCCGCCAAAGCCCCGTCGGCTCATGGGCGGAGCCTGTGCTGCTGCAACTACTTTCGTTGCCTTCACTTCATCAGGTACAACTGGTGCGAGTGCACCCTTCCCTACCTCTGCTGCTGCAGTTGCTCCTCCTCCTGCTGCTGCTGGTGGTACCCCTGGTAGCAGTGCAGCTGTTGCGGCCGCAGATGCCGGGGCTCCTCGCATCCGAGGGCGTGGCCGTCGTACTTCTGTGTCCGCAAAAGGGCGCCAGTTTAGAGAAGGCTGCTCCGACTTGACAGTGGTGTCAGCGGTGGTGGCAGTGGTGGCACCTGCTGCTGATGGCACTGATGCCTCATTTGAAGATTCCTCGGAGACAACTTCATCCGATTGCCCTGACGGAGATTGCACAATTGGTGCCAGAGGCGCACGTACGCCAATAGAAACTTTCTCCTCGCTGCAATCTTTCATTTCGTGAACCCGTTCATCTTTGGCTGCATCAGGATTAGAAACTCTTCCATCTGAAGGAAGACCGACATCCTGGGAAGCTTTGCCGGTGGCTACTACAGAAGGCATGGTGACCCGGCGTTGGCCAATCGCAAAAGCCGATGGTAAAGCAGCAGTACTATTACTGCTCGTGCTGTTGCTGTCTCGGCCGCTGCTATTACTCCGGGTGAGGCTACTACTCCTGCCTCTGAACACGCGTCTGTTGTGTTTGGTAACATCGCTGCCAATGGTAGCCTTGCTTTTGCCGCTAACATCGTCCACCGACGCGGACTTCATGCTTGTTGCTGTCTTCAGCTTCGGCGCTGCTGCTGTATTTGCGGCTGCTGTATTTGCGGCTGCTGATTTTCCCGCAGCGTCCACGCGCGCTTTAGCTGCTGCCATCAAGGACGGGGTTGAGCGCTTAGCTGCCAACATGCCGGGGGTCATGGGGACAGTCGTGGTAGTTGCTGCTGCCCTAGGGGCATTGCGGTGAGTCGTGCTCCCAGCGCCTCCAGAGAAAGAAGAAGCACCGCTGCTACTGTTCGAGGAAGAAAGCATTCCAGTCTTCTCCTGCACGTGCGAGTGACTAGTTTCAATGGTTGCCCTAGGCATTGCAGCGGCGGCGTGAGTGGTGCTCAAAGTAGTGGCGAAGCGTGAAGTGGGTTTGGTTTTGGCAGGAGGTACGGCAGCCACTGCCGCCGCAAACGACGCCACTGCCTTCTCCGACGCTCGCTTCGCTTTCAGCGCTGCTTTGTACTCGGCTTTGCTCTTTGGAGTGGCGGCAGGCTTCAGTTCCGCTTTCGCCTCTGCAAGAGGAGGAGGAGGTGGTGCTTTTGCGGCTTGGTTTTCGTCATTGGCAGCTGAAGTTGTCGCAGAGGTGGTAGCAGTAGCAGTAGCAATAGCAGTAGCAGAAGAAGCTGCTACTATCTTCGCCTCCTTCAACGGCGAGCGAGTTTCTGGAGATCGTGACGACAATGGTAACCGTGGTTTAAGCGCACCTAAATTCGCTTCGTCTTTGTCTGAACTTTGCGGGGCTACAACCGAGGCGTTGTGGTTGCGTTCTTTCAAAGCTGAACCATAACCCTTCGCCGAAGAATCGCTGCTCATAGAAAGAGGTGCAGGCGTCTGGAACACAGCACCTCCCCTCATTGAAGGCGAGGCACTTTCTCCTTTACGAGTACGGCCATTCACTTGATTTTCAGCGTCATCACTAGGGGCTGACGGAGAAAATTGCTGAGCGCGTGCAGCCTCAGCCGCCTTGCTCTGGACAGCTGATTCACTTTTGGTCTCTAGGCTTGGACTCTTGAAAGCGAATGGGTCGATCTCGAAGCCATATCCTGGCGACCGAAATGGTGCTGAAGTCCAGTCTTCATCCATGTTGGCCGCGTTGGTGCTGAGCTTACGTGTTCGTCTGTTTCCGATACACAAGATTCGAAATGATTGCGTTAGTGGAAGGCAGAGATATTGTAATCAAGCTCACGCTTGAGTCTAGAGTGGACAAATACTACAACAGCTATGCGTAGAACTTAATTCATGGGGGATATATCCTGAAAGACGGCATGGAGGTGAACCTGCATGGCCTAAGAGCGCACCTCGCGTGGGTTCCACCTGGAGGATAATAACAAACGGCTAGTCGTTCTCTGCACGAAATGTCCTTGATGAATGACGTGCTTAAAAAAAGTAAAAATTATTTCAAAAAGTGATGAGCACAAAGTAAATCGTAGTATTCATACTTACGGATTATAGTTCGTGCACCTCGTCGTATCGTCGGTCTTCGTCTGCACAGCCCCGCGCGAGATCGTCGACCTCACGTCTGGCCATCCTCGGAGCCTCTCGTTGTGCTGGGCTAACCTTAGTCCGATTTGCCAGCGGAGCTCAGGATGGATTTGAATGACAGGACCTACCGGCCGGGCGCTAAGGTTTGTCACATTTATTTCTGAGGGCCCGACCTCACACCCCGAATTGGGATAGTATTGAAAGAGTCTCTGCTACATGTGTATGCATCAGGCATTGACTCTATATCATGCATGGAGACAAGCTCTCTTGGGTTATGTTTATGGAAGCTAATTAAATTTGTTCGTGCCTCTAAAATCTTACTTAGGTGTCCTTGACGCTGCAAAATGACTCCGTAGTATCGGTGCGTACATGAAGCATATTATCGAGCAGCAATAAGTTTACATCTTCTTCACAATCAGCAACTACCACTGCATTGCTACTCTTTAAAAAGGATTTTGAATAATTACATTTTCGGTTACTAGCATCGAGGCTCTTCGAATATTATTTGTGTAGGACTGAAATTGTAGCCCGAGAGTTAAGAATTTTATGATGCATGATAATGTGTCATTCTAACTTCGTTGTTATACGCACGGTGGTGCGTTGTTCGATAGGGCTTTATTCACACCGTCGATCCGGGAATGGGGCTCGTGATGTTGCGAGTGCCGCTCACACACACAACTTTAAGCAGCGAGTTGAAGGTGAGCTCCATCTTGTCCCTTCGTTAGGCCATTTCCTAGAATGGCTCCGAGGACTGTCAGCGGCGTTGTGGGATTATTGCAAAGGAGGAATGTAATACCAAGACCCACTGTAATGCTGACTATATCTATGTTTACATGTGAATTCTGCATCTTTACATTTGTCTTAATCCTTCTCGCGATGGCGCTGGGGGTTGCTGCTGCTGCTACTGCTGCTGCAACTGCTGATGTTGTTGCTGTTGCTGCTTCCTGAACTGTTTTTTTCTGCTCCTGTTGCTGCTTTTTCTGCTGCTGTGGCTGCTCGTGCTGCTCCTGTGGCTGCTGTGCAGTGCATATCGGTTCGGGGGGTCAAGTCGGCCTCCGTGGATGTCGAAGGCTCTGAAGCGCCCAAAGCGCCTAGGGCTGTCGCCAAGAAAGTGCTGGCCATGCGCGAAGACAAAGCGCTGAGGCAGCTGGAGGTGAATCGCAAAATACTAGAGGCTTTGATAATGGGACATTGGGTTGCGAAGAAGGGAGCTTGTGTGCCCGCTTGCGCCTCTACTTTCTTTAGAGCAAAATATTCTAGGCTGAAGTTCATCGTTTTTCGACTTAAACTTTCGTGTCTGTTATGTTCATGTTTTGTTGAGTCGATTTTTTTTTCATTGCTTTACTTTTGCTCAATTGCTGGCCTCACCTCTCTGCTTTCGTGAAATTATCTACAGGGCTTGATGGCGGAATTGAATGACTCCGCGACGCCCGAAGGCCAGGCTGTGTTTGACGCTCTGCACAAGACGCTGGACTGCAAGTGGGTTGATGGGACCTCCATCAACGTGCTCGATCAGGTAAACGAGAGTGAGAAAGAGAGGGGAAAAGGGTGAAGGTTACCACTTTATGAGAGTACGTAGTTCTTCTCGTTGGAGACTGCGATTGAGTCAAAGTGAAGAAATTTTGAGAGTGCATATCCCTTTTGACGTGCCCAACGCATAGTACCATACTCGTCTCTCTTTGATACCTTCCTTTTTCTCTTGTCCCTTCACGATACATACCTACCTACCAAAACTTCCCTCTTGTTTCTTCTGTATCACCCAACCAGGTGCGCATTGAGCCGCCGTACCAAACCAGCGACTGCACGTCTCTGGACAACGACGACGTGGCTTACCAGCGCATTTTGAAGATTTTGGTCGCGGCCAAGGCTACAGCAGCCGCAGGGCCTCAAGGTGGAGCTGCCGCGGGGCCGCCAGAAGTATGAGATTTTTCTTTTTTTTTAAGCAAAAACGAGAAGCAAACTTTATTCGACTGCGCGTATGCACATACGCCTGTTGTCTTTGACAAACACAGACAAAACCATCGCTATTGGTTCCGTTGTATTGCCTTCGATATAAAACACCGATTAAACAAAGAAGTTAGGACTTATAGATAACAGCACCGGTGCACCGCTGGACGCTATATCCCATATCCTCGGATTATCCACATCCACGTACCAATATCTACTATCTGACCTATACTCTTTAAGCCAAATCAGAAATCATCCTGCCTCTGAGTACTAAGCCTATGAACCATACAAATGAGGAAGAAAGGGAAGGGCTGAAATGCGAATCGGTTTCCAGTTTCCATCGTGGTCTTCGATTGAATTCTAGGCGACTCAGTATGATATAGACCTAGGGCTATCGGTTTTGAACCGAAGAGGACAAATACAAGAGGATTTAAAGAACAAACGCCCTGTAGACCACTAGACGGAAGGAGGTAAGCTCTTACGTGAAAAAGACAAGAAAGGTCCGCTAGAAGTCTCCACTTCAGAGCAAAATTCTACGGTTGGAAGGGTTAGCAGGCGATCCGTTTGGGAAGAGCACGCCTAGCGCGGTCTGAGTGCGCGCAGCGGAATGGTGCAAGCGAGCGGGCGGCAAGAGAGCGCTGGTGCGGTCGGAAGTGAGGTCCCCCTGTTGCATCGCTGCAGCAGCCAGCCGCGCACCCTGTCAGGGGGGGTGAAGGGAACAAAAGGGTCGTGTTAGGCAAAGGTAGAAGGACGAAAAAGTGCAGAAGGTGCGGAGAAGAAGAGATCTTTTTGCACCTACGACTATGCAATCAGCTCTTATCATTTCTCGACTCAAAATCCAACCGCAACAATAACCACGTCAGTAAAGACGATGAAACGCTAGTTCCGTGTGTTCCTAGTAGTATGCAATCAAAAGAAAGCACTTGCGCACCTGCGAATAGGAATTGCGCCTCTTGGTGTTGGTCGGTAAATTTGCGTCGCTAGTAGACGTGCGTGTGCCTTGAAGCGGCGCATCGGAGTCGAAGAAGTCCGAACTGACAAAGAAAGCAGTAGAGACAACAACAACAAACATTAAAGAGCGAGACAAGATGACGCGGCGAACGATGGGAATGTGCCTTAGAGTTTATGATAGAGACAAAAAATTTAAGCCCTCAACCTGACGTTCGAAAGATTAAACATAATTACAGGCCCCTCTGTTCTGATCCTCGTCTTATTCCCATTTCCCTGACACCATATATCAAGACTCTTCTGTAATTATTATTCACCTGTTGCTTTCGTTGGCCCCGTCTTCGCTGGCGTTGCTCTCACTGTGCGACAGCACTTGCGAGCCCGCCGTGCGCGCGCTCGGTGACGGGTTCACAGAGGACACCGCACTGCTGCTGCTGCCGCTGCTGTTGCTACGGTTGCGAGCAGCAACAGCAGCAGTGCCATCATTCGTTCCTCCTGCCTCACCCAAGTCAGGTGTCTTATTATCTACCGTAGCTTTCGGAGATGGGGATCCGGTCATTTTTCGATCGGCAGATGTCAAAGCATCCGCGGCAGCTGCCGGGCTACGTCTGGGAGACGATGACGACGACGAAGCTGAGGACAATTTGCGGGTTGGCGGTTGCATGCCTGGGGATAGCCGCTGGCCCGGCTGAGCCGGCAGAACGCGGGCGCTGTAGATGGGGGAGAAGTCGCCAGGCGGCGGAGGCAGTGGCGGGGATGATGCGTGACCGCTGGAGTGTGCCGAGGTTGGTGCGGACTGCACGCCTCTCGCGCGAGGCGACGATTGGCCGTTCGCGCTCGGCAATTTGGCCAATTCTTCTTCTTCCTCTTCGTCACTGCCGTTGTCCTTGACGATTTCCGCTTCATTGTGCCCCTTGTAGCTGCCGCCTCTAGGGCTGTTGTTGCTGACACCGTGGCTGTTGCTTCTGCTGCTCCGTCGACTGTTGCTGCCATGAGCACCTTCAGGAAGTGGCATAGCACTACCGCAAGGAGATTCGTCTGCCATCACTGCAAAATCATCCTCATCGTCATCATCTTTGTCGCCACCACCAGTATCACCTTGAGCTTCAGGAGTCGCAGCCGCTTCTGAAGCCGTCGCCACTGCCGCTGCCAGCCGCACTTCTTCTTGCAGTGCCCATTGTTCAGCACTTCGGCGGCTCTGGCGGCTGCGCTCCTGGAGAACTTCCAAGTGCGAGGCCCGGAACTTCTCCAGCTATGAGGCATTGTGTGGTATTTGGGTGATATTAGCGACGTAGGTACAAAAATAGAAGGAATAGGCCACAATGCAGATGAACAGCACAGCACACAGAAATAGATAGAAAAATACAAAATGAAGTAAACAAACATGCAGAAACTACAGCACAAAGGAGAGAAGCGCTCCATCTCTACCTTCTTTTATCCCAAAATCCTTCCCTTTGGTACGCTCTCCTCCCCCCCCTTAAAAATTACCTGTTTGTTCGGGAAATGGCCCATGCAGCTCTGCCACGGAGGCACGCCATGCATCAGCGTCGCTTCATTACCCTCGCCGAGATCGTTGTCTCTTCCTCGGGTCACGGACGAAGAAGCACCGCGATCGCTCGACATGCCCCAGCCATGCCCGCTGCCTCTCGCGCGGCTGCCACCAGTGCCTTCCGAATGGTCGACGCTGCCGCCTGGCGACAAGTTGGAGTGACGGTCGAGGGAAGACGGCCGGCTCCCACTACCTGCTCGACTGGCCCCACCACCACCACCAGTGATGAACGAGGGCCCACGGCTATTGCTGTTGTCACCTCCACCGCCGCCGCCTGAAGAGTGAAAAGAGCCGCCGCTGTTGCTACCGATGCGTGCCCGAAACGAGCTCTGACCCCAGTCTGCGCCGCTACCACCGCTGCCACCACTGCCGGGAGTAGCGACGGCATGGTTGTTGTTGGCGAAGGAGAAAGAAGCAAAGGACGACGACGAGGTGCTGGCCGAGTCTAGCCCGCTGCTGGCGGCGTCGCTGTTGTGGCTGTGCTGTAGGTGCAGCTGCGGCGGCTGTTGGTGGTGGCTCCCAAACGGCCGCATTGGGCTGCTCGAGGAGCCTCGCCCCACGCTGCTGCTGCTGCTCTGGCTGCCCCAGCCCCGGTGCGGCGACGGTGGGGGCCTCGGCATAGACGAAGAGGCAGAAGCGTCAAAGGATTGGCTGCTGGTGGGGCGAGAGTCCGACGCGAAGGACGACAACGACGAAGTGCGCGTGCACAGGATGCGCGTGCGGGCTGCAGCTCCGGGGGACTCTGGACCTTCCTCTGCTCCTCCTCCTCCTGCTCCTCCTGCTACTCCTGTTGCTGCTGAGTCTGTTAATACTGGAGGAGGAGGCACAAACGAGGGCGGCGAGGTTTGTCGTTGGTGCGCAGCACGATCCTCTTCGCTGAGCAAAAGCAAAAAGTTTTCGTGAGAAGCGGAGCGCACGTGCATCGCCGGAGAGGCCACCGTAGATCGATCCCTGCTGCTACTGCTCGCGCTACTGCTGCTTGAGCCATGGTCAATGGAATTCGAAACGCTGTTCGCTCCGCTGGTATCTTCTCGTGATGCATGTGCCTCTGCGCCTTCTGTAATGGGGTGCAACACCGGAAAGGAACACACGCCGCCTTCTTGGTCTCCTCTCATTGCTCCAGCACCTGCTACTTCGCCTCCCCCGTCTTCAGCTTCATCTTTGGTCCCTTCCTCCACATTTTCGTGCGGGCTCTCTGGCACATCTCCGAGCCCCTCAAGGCTTGAGCTTAACGGAGAATTGCCACTGTGGTGCCCACCGCTGCTGCTCGCATGGCTGCTGCTCGCGCGGCTCAGATTGCTGCTGTCAAACGTCTCGTCCCCGGAGAAAGTTTGGCTGAAAATCGTCGGCAACGGGCGGTTCGCGCCTCCTCCTAGCCGTTGCATTGGAGACCTCAGAGCTCCTCCACCACCACCGTTAGAGAATTCATGGCCGTCGTCACTGTTGACGCTTCCGTCGGAGAGAGGTGACCGCGGGCCGTCTCGCATGTGCAAGGAAGCGCTGTCGAAAGACATGGCGCCGCCTTGCATGAACCCGTCTACTCCCCCAAGGCGGGGGCTGTTAATGCTGCCGCTGTGGTGGTGGTGAAGGTGGCGGTCGCCGTCCCGATCTTCTGAGGTCGGTCGATAGTCCCATGGAGCGGACGTGGCGCCATGCGGAGCAGCTGCTTCGGACGCTGAGTGTACAAGGTGATTCCCGCGACCACTGTGGCCTGCTTGGCTACCTGCTGTAAGAGCACTCTGACCTTGGCTTATGGTAGAGTTGCGACGGAACGGCGACATCGAAGGCATCATGAACGACCGCCGACGCGCACCACTGCTGCTGTTGTTGCTAGCGCTAGTGCTGTTGCCGCTGCTGCTAGCGCCACTCCCCCGGTCGAGGCTGCTGTTGCTGCCCCCGTTGCTCGACGAGAACGAAGTACTGGCGCGACGGTTGCGATTGCTCGCAGGAAAAATGCGCCTACTGGTGCGCGGCAAGGGCACGTCGGTCTTCATTTTGTAGGCGGCTGAAAAGAGGGCGTCCGCAGTGAACGCGGTCGCGAACCGGAGCTGACCCGTTTGGTTGCCTTCTTCGCCATTTCCACTGAGACT
>Ga0307979_1000980_pt1 | contig 20333 bp, 24 predicted proteins | sample OrgLakmetage1058_FD_201833 | JGI IMG/M metagenome (GOLD analysis project Ga0307979, IMG submission 201833) | Saline water microbial communities from Organic Lake, Antarctica - #1058 | ecosystem: Environmental > Aquatic > Non-marine Saline and Alkaline > Saline | place: Antarctica: Organic Lake...
TCTAAACACCTTACCTCACTAAGTTTGAGATCCCGGTTGCACTCGAAGCGTTTATAGCTTCGAAGGAGGTGCTGGTCCGCCGCCCAGCACCTCCCGGCATTCGCCCATTTTTGGAAATAAACGGTCGAAGCCCTTTGCCTTTGCTTCAGCAATTCATCTTCAATGACAAAACTTTTGTCCTTCATCCACTTGAGAATTCCAGCAGAAACGTATAGAACATTGACTAACGTGATATACGAGATACACATAGAAAGCACATCTGAGACCCTTCAGTAGTCAGTAGTCACTTTTCATCCTGACTTGGATACTCTCGGCTCTCGTTGCTCCACAAAACACAACGGACATTTTGTCTTCTGTGGGGCTTATATTCTGCTTCCTAGGTCTCGCCACTCTCACCATTCTGAGCAGCCACTTCGTCTTCAAAGGTCCCGAATTCCGCCTCAAACGCTGCCATAGCAGCGTCGATAGCCGCCTGCTTTTCTTCAGGGGTGCGCGCCGACGCACGCATGACGTCACCTGGCGGCGACGACGACGCACCGGGTGACGCGCACGCAGCTTTACCAGAGCTCGAAGAATTACTGGTGCCGTTATTGCCGTAGTTGTTCTGGCGCTGGTCGATGCGCTGCTTTTGAATGAGTTTGAGAACCAGTTTGCATTTGGTACAGGGCTCGCGCGAAGACCCGCCGCCGCGGCTCCCCATGGAACATTTCGGGACTCCTTCGTCCAGAAGCACCTTGATTAAGGATGGGTGGGTGGGTGGGTGGGGGGGGGCGACACATATGAAAAGAAGGCAACTAATGGTAATGGCAATAGGAAACACATTAGATGCAGACGATAAAAGTTCATTGATTAAGGACGAGCCAGTGTGCTAACTACAACCAACCACCCCCATCATCACGCTTCACACTCTAGCATAAACTCTTCCCCCTCCCTCTCCCCTTAAGCACTTACCTCAACTAAACCCGGCCACTTGAACTGCGCGGCAATGTGGCACCCGTTCCGGCCATCTTTGGTGGTTGCGCACCGGTCAGCGCCCTTGTCCAGCAAGCACTTCACCACCGCCGGGTTCCCCCCTTCGCACGCACGCAGAAAAGGAGTGGCCCCATCAACGTCGCTTCGAGAGTCGACTTGGGCGCCGCTGTTCATTATGAGCTCTACCACAGCCAGAGACCGCCCGCTGAGGCAGGCCGCCGCAAGCGCAGCGTCTCCGCGCCCTTTCTGACTGGGCGCGCCGCGCTTGGCGTGGACCTAGGCAAGAGGATGCCGTGACACGAGTCCGTGAATGCATACGCGAACATCGTGAATGAGTAAATGCAAGCACGCAGGCGTGGACGAACGCGCGGAAAGCACGCACTTCATGTCAATTACACTGCCGCTCCTGCTCTATTTTTCTGATACGTCGAATCACACCAGACAGACAACAATTATCTTCCACGCACCGAAACTTGTTTTTCTTTGAGCTTGTCGTCCTGGGCCCCGAAGGCCGGGCACACCACTCCATAGCGGCTGCGGCAGTCCGCGGCGTCGGTGTGCACGTCGTGCAAGTCTCGGAGCCGCGCTGCGACCATGTCCCACGGCGTGTACACCTTCACAAGGAAGCAACAAGGAGGCAGGACAAGCAGACACAGAATGTGAAGCTCACTAAAATAGACAAGAAAAGGTGGGTGTGTTAGAACATGGACCTTACTAATTACACAGTCGAGCTAATTTCAAATGATGAGAAATGCACAAAAACCATATAGAAGACATTGCCAAGCAACAATCTACTGCACAAGTCAAAACGTCCAAGTCATTTTTATACAACAATTATACATCAATCCACACCAACAACAATGACCTAGCGCCCCCCCACCATTTCGCGAGCGAGCCGTTCGGCGCGTCGGCGGCGCTGCAGCATCGCTTTCGCGGTTTCTTCGTGGGATTTCACCACACCATTCTCGCCACCGCCACCACCACTACCACTGGCTTTTTGGGCGACCACCATCGCTGAGTTGGCTGATGAAGTTGAGCTACCTCCGTCGTCATCTCCTCCTGCTGCGCCTCCTGCACCTCCGGAGTTGCGCTGTTGTTGTTGACCCTGGCGCCCTTTCTTCTTTTTCTTCGCAGATGCGCGCCCACCCGACTTGCCTCCTTCGCTCGCAGGTGACACCGCCACCCCCCAGCCTCCGTCGTCGTCACTGTCGTCGTCATCATCATTGGCTTCCGCTGAGCTCTTCTTCATCGAGCCTCCCTTCTGTGACGACTCAGCAGCTCCTCCTCCTCCTGCAGCAGCTGCTCCTGCCTCTGACTTGGCATCACCCGTCTCGTCGTTCTGGAGCGCCAGAGAAGAGGCGCTAGGAAGAGGCGACGTATGCGGCAACCCTTCCGCGTCTAAAAAAGCAGCTCGCTGGTAGCGCAGCGCGGCCCCTAGGGACTCCGGCGTGGGCGCAGCGCCAGAAGCGGTGCCGTCAGCAGCGGCAGCACCTGCGTTGGCGACCAGAGCATACCCACCACCGCCTCCACTTCCATCACCACTGCTACTGTGCGAAGAGTTCGAGCTCGCGAGCGCTTGGCCGTCCAAATGAGTGCCGTTTTGCACGCGTGCTGTCGCCTATGCAAAGAAGAAGAAGCACCCGTCACGATACACTCTCACAAAATACACACACGCCTCTTAAGCAGTGAAGAGCACATGGACATACATCAAATTGACGACTTCGGTCTGCTCTGTCTCTTATAAAACTAGGAGATAGTACAGAAACGGAAGTAAAGAGTGAGGCGCAAGCGAATGCAAATAATAGTAGGTTTTCTTCGAAACCTGTGCGAGCGCCCAACACCCCAGGATGTCTGCTTCCGTAGGCACACCGGTCGCAAGCTGCGCCTCGTAGGCTGCGGCCTCCTGTCATTGATAAAAAGAAACAAACACACACACGCACACACAAAGTCCAGTCCTCGATTCAGCCCATTACTTTTACTCAAAAACACGAAAACACCAAAAACGATCATCAATCCTAGCTGCGTGCGGTGTTCCTGAAAGTATGAATTTCAACGTGTATCAATTTACCTGAGCTCCGTAGGTGTATTCTAGGTGAAACGGATCGAATTCATATTTGAGGGCTACTCCGAGAAACGACGAATCTAACTCCGGGTGCTTTTCGTCGTGCAACCGTCGCCGCTCCACGATCATCATTTTAACATGCCTGGAGGTATTGAAAAACAAAAAGAAAAGTCTCATATGAACAATTCCCCTCACCGTCTCCCCCACCCCTGCTCCCCAACGTTGTTTCATTCTCTTTTACGGCTAGCGCGCAGACATTGGATGTAGCCTTAGCAGCGTTGCTTACCGCTGCGCGGCTGAAACTGCATCTCGGAGCCACAGGTCTGTTTGAGGGTTCCACACGCCAGTGTCGGCTGCGTAGCGCTGCCGCCCCGCAAGCTGCTCCGGGGTAAGCCGCGTGTTGTTGGAGTACAAATTGACCAGCACTTGGGCGTGGTCGTAGCGCCTTCTTTCTTCAGTAGCTGCATCGCTATAAACTTCGCCTAGACTGTTTGTCCAGGGTGCTAGCGCTCGTCCACCTGAAGCGCCTGGAACGAGTTCGTCATTACCCTCTGAGCTACCTTCCTTCTTCTTCTTCTTTTTCGATTTCCCTTTCTTCTTCTTCTTTTTCCCGGCGGTCTCAAAGTCGTCGGATTCCACGTGTACGCCGTGCCCGAGTACACCTTTTTCTGGTTCCTCGTCTTCGTCGCTATCCCTACTGGGCGACCCTATGGACATCTCGCTGACTGATGCATCTATCTCTTCAATTGTAGGCATAGCTCAGTAATTAAGACACTCCGCCTAAAATATCTAGCTGAAGATATCCCGATAGTCTGTGCTGCAAGCGCTGCGGAGTAGAGCGATGATCAATGGTATTATGCCGAACAGATGGATTGCTCTCGAAGCTTGAAGCTACTCATGTTCTCATGTTACAGTACCAACAAGAAGAAGTGTGGTGCTTCTTTCTTCAGCACTGCCGACTGCCGACGACTGCCGACGACGTTCTAACACCACGCACGTTTTTTTTTGCAGTGTCAAAAAAATGATGCCGCCTAAATGGCGCCCTTCCCCTGTATAGCTACTTACACCAGTCTCTGGTCTTTAAACACGCCAAGGCTGCCGGTATGTTCAGTACGCGCCATAGCCATCAGGACACTGACTCGACTTGGAACTTGGAACACCACATGGTTCTCGGTATTCTGGCGTCAACGGATTTCCTCAACAGTTACAGCTAAAAATTCGGCCTTCGTTAACCGCATCCTACAGAGGAATTCTGTTTTTCAGAAAGATGGCCCTTCTATTGCCAAGGCGTCACCTTACCCTCGATTCTACTACTACGACCCCAAGCTAAACCGGCGGTTGTGTAATTACCGGAACCCCCATTCAACCCGGGATAGAGCTAGCAAGAAGCAGCACAGTTTGTCTCTCGGATTTACTGAGTGTGGGTTTTCCCTCTTTTTCCTTTTTATACCATACTATCTGTAGTGCAATTTTTTTCCAGTCCTCCCCTCGGGGGAGGCGCGAAAAAATGTGCTGACATTTGTGGGCAGCCCATCTAGAAATCCGGCATTCCTAGAGACAAACTGTTTTCGAGAAAATCGACTTTTTGTAAAATCCTCCCGAACTGGGTAACAACCACCACTGCTGCTTTGGCCACTTGCGCGCCTCGGAGAGAAATTTTGAGGATGCCATTGTAATCGCCATACTCGAATTAATGCATTGCGATATTTTTTTCATGCGCGCATCATCTCGCCCTGCACTCCCTTTAATGCCTTTTGAATAGCCTCGGAACCCTGCCCCCACACAAGTTGCTTGAAACTCACTTTTGCCCTCTCGCTCTTCATTACAATGCGACTGCGTTTAGGTTTCAGTCAAACGAATGAGTTCTTCGTCGACTTCTAGCGAGGTGGTGGTTGGAGTCGACGCGAAGCCGCTACCACTCGAGCCGTTCGTTCGCAACATCCTCCTCCAGATGGACAATTGTGGCGCCACGAATAAGTCGCAGTTTTGCTTTGGTGGACTTGGCATCCTTGTACTTCTGGGTGTTCTCGACTCCATTGAGTATGCTTCCGCGGCCTCTCCGGCTCCATCAGTGCTACCACACAAGCGCTTATTGTCGGCCCGGCCGAGGTACGGCTGTCGCAGCGACGAAAGGATGCGGCGCCGCTGATGGTTGGCGACCGTGTGCAGCTGCTGGTTGGTGAAGAGTGGAACTGCGTGCGCGTCAATTCTATCGATCGCAATGAAACTCCGCAGAAAGCTGGCCTCGAGGGCATATTTCTAACCTGGCCCGACAGCGAGCGCCTCCGCGAGGCACCGACTGTTACCTACGACAAGGCCGCGCATGATCACACCCTCATTGTGGCCTTGGGCGGACTTTCGTCGGGTGATATGGAGGCGGCTTCGGCAGAGCTTGGCATTGCCCGCATCTCCATTGTTTCTGCAGCCGCTAAGCGCCTTGTTGCAGCAGGGCAGCTCGCTGGTAGTGGCGCGAGTGCCGAAGTTGGCGCAGCGAAAGTACGTGAGTCGAACGAGAGAAAAATCAAAGATGCCGAAAAGAAAGAAGCGGCAGTGAGGGCAGCGGCAGCTAAAGAAGCGAAGCGGAAGGCAAAGGAAGAAGAGGTTGCTAAAAGGAAGGCGGGCGCTGCAGCAAATGCACAGAGGATGCAGCAGGAGCAGGCTGCGCGTGAGGAGTCACTCAGGAAGAAAAAGGAAGATGCCGAGGCTAAAAAGAAAGCCGACGAAGAAATGAAGAGAAAAGCAGAAGAGAAGAAAAATCAGACGGTGAGCAATGTCTCGTCTCAACCACGAAATGGCAGTAAACGAGAAAGGGGTCCCACCGGGAGTGAGCGAGCTGCACCAATAGAAGCAGAAGACGAGGAAGCAGGTGGCTTCGGGCCAGCGAAAAAAGTACGGGGTGAACGTGCCTGCCTGAACCGGGGGAATTGAAAGGAGCTGCGAAGATACAGATAGATCAGAGAGTACGACATTAGGAGTGGTTGCATTCGGCCAAGTCCCAAGTCCCCGACACGCAGCTATAAATAATTATATATTATACCGATATCGAATTACGATAGAATGTGTGCTACCATACACCATAACATAGCACTATAGTCCATTAGTCTAGTCTACGTTCCTCGTAAAAATTTCCTTTTTTTTTGAAAGCTATCATAAAGCATTTCTCGTTCGTAGTAGTTCTTAGCACCTAGCACTACAATCCCTGATTAGCATTTTTCGGTTCTTTGGTCGCCTTACACACTTCCACTTCGACGTGCCATGGCGCGTCGCGGATGGCGATTAAGACGATGACGACGAAGACGACGAGGAAAAGGAGGAGGAGGAGGAGGTAGAGGAGGAGGAGGAGGAAGAGGAGGAAATCGCCGGGAAATACGACGACATGGTGCTCGGCCTCGGGGTTGAGGCAGCAGCGGGCAGGAGCTCAGTTGCGCCCGCGAAACCATTCTCGTCAAAGCCCGTGCGAAAAGCCGGTGGTTTGAATCCCGAATTCGGCGCACCGAGGAGGTAGATGTGCATGCCCGTGACTGTGTCGTTGCTGTCCTTGCTCCCGCCTGCAGATTGCTCGCGAATCATGACGTGATTAGCACCGTATTTCGACTCACCTTTTGTCCCACCGCGTGATGGGCTATGCATGACAAGAACGTAAGCCGTCGGGTGCGAGAGGAAGTATGTTGGGCCAGGCTGGGGGGATTTTCCGAAATAAATCAGGGACTTGTCTTGCTGGTAGTCAGCCTCGACCATGTGCTGGTGCGATGCTGCCTCCTTGGCGAAGGTTGCGATGGCAGCATCGTCGATATCATCACCGCTGCCACTAACGAGCGCGTTAAACTTCTGCGACAGGGCCAAGCTTTTAGCGTACGCCTCCCGCTGCCGCCTCCGGTACAGTGTCTGCCCTGCCTCCACGTCGGCTGAGTGCTTTCAGGTTGCGCCGTGCGGCCATTAAAGCTGCTGTGATCCTCGACAAACTTGCGAGCGAGCTTACGCGCTTCCACTTTTGAGCGATTGCTGGGCTTCGTAATCCTCGTCTAAATCTTCCACTTCTTCCTCTTCCTCGTCCTCTTCTTCGTCGTCCTCCTCTTCCTCGACCTCACTATTGCTGCCCAGGACGACCTGCTCTAGGTGCGGCTCTTCTGCGGAGGACAACATTGAAGACGAAGAATTGGAAGCAGATAAAGAGACTTGCGCGTCATTGCGGCGGGCGGCTTCTTTGTTGTTGATCCAGCGGAGAGCATCTTCGTAGAGGTTGTCAAAATCGCTCTTGATCGCAGGAATCCCGCCACATGAGGACCTACAACAAGGGCGAGTGGATAGTCAGCTGGGAAATTTCTAACTGGGGGCCGGTCAGCTGGGAAATTCCTAAGTGGGTATGGGGCACCGATTATTTTTTGGCGGCGCGCCATACCTGGCCATTTGAACGGCTGAAAAAAAAGACTGCGGTTTTGAATCCGCCTCGACGAGGGCTACAACATACGGAAAAATGAGCGAAAATTCAAATCTCACCAATTTACCGGTTTTCTAGATGGGCTGCCCACATTTGTTTGTCCTTTTTGATTTCTTCTTGAAGTTTTGCGCGATAACGAAGAAAATGAAGTTGCTAGCGCAGCTTCTTTCGATTGTGCTACTAGGCAGACGAGCTCAAGCGGGCGTAGATGTTGCAGTAGAAGCTGGTCGACGCTTTTTGCATGCGCAGGCAGCCCATGAGCGAGCTTTGAATACAGCAGTAAGAGTTTGTTCTAGGATTTACTTCATCATCCATCTCTGCATCGTTATATCTGTAGGTAACTAAAGAAAGATAGCTTTTTGGTATGATAGAGGTGCTTCCGCTCGCTTTCTTCAAACAATTGTGTCATAAAGCCCGATTTTCATAATAGTTTTTTTTGGTTTGTGGTGTCTTCACCTCGGCTCAGGCAGCTTCTGAGTATGCCGCTGCATTGTCAGCTTATGGAGACGTTCTGAATTTGATGGGCGGCAAACATCCAGCGACGCAGTACTATCTTGGAACTTGCCAGCTAGATTGCGGCGAGATTAACGCCGGGGTACGCATCTCTTTCTCTCACACTGAGTGCAAGCGAGCACGTAGGCTCTTACAACTTTATGCATTTCTAGCATGTCATAGCATTTCCCCTCAAAGTATAGTCATCTCATTTTATTTCTCGTGGTTATGTGGACCTTGCTATTTTTTAGGTGACCAACATCGCTGCTGCGCTACGTGCTGAGCCTGACAACTTCGATGGCACGGCAACACGGAGGCTCATCGAGGCGCGCTCGGTGCAGGCCATGCAGGCAAAAACGCCCTCCACAAATCAAGAAACCAAATACGTGCCCGAAAACCGTTCTAGCTTCGGCGCTTCAAGCACGGAGAGTCCAGGATTCCCAGGCCTATCGGCAGCTTATCCAGCCCCAGTGGTAGTGTGGGACAATGCTTTAGGTGATCGCAGCAGTAGCGACGATAATGACAACAGCAATAGTGAGCTCGTCGTTCACGGTGGTGATGGCGGCAGCATCATGTCTACAATTCATGGCACTGATGGTGTGCTCTTGAGTCACCTAGCACGATCGGCCGAGACGGTGTTTGAGTTGTTAACTGCGGCGGCCGCCTCAGCCTCCGCCGCGGAAGTGACTCCCTCGGGAAGTGCAGAAAGCGCACCCCAGTCCTCCGTGTGGTATGCGGCGGGGTCACCCCCGAAGTGTGGGGTCGAGGCTTTGCTGCCAGAGCTCCGCAAGCTTGTGCCTGGGCTGAAAGGCCACGGCGACAGCAGCAGCAGCAGCAGGAGTAGCGGCAGCAGCCGCCACGCAAATGGTGACGAGGATGCTGGAGAGGAGGAGGAGGGAGAGGAGTGGTTGGGTTGCGAGTACTGGGTACGAGTGCAGCCCGCAGGCCGCGGCGTGGCGGCGCATTACGACTTCGACGTGGCTCGAAAGCGGCTGCCGAGCAACCACCCCCAGCACGGCCTCGTGGCGCCTCACAGGAGCTCCATCTTTTACCTCTCTGGCGCTACACCGCCATCATCTGGAGCACCACCAGCACCAGGAGGGTCAGATAGTGGGTTTGGCGCTGGCCCGACGGTAGTGCTGGAGCAAAGGCGCGCTCCCGGATCGAGTGCTAGCTCAGATGGCGAAGTAAGCGACTGTTTTTTGCGTAATTTTGTTCGTTTCCTTCTTCTCCTCCTTGTTTTTTTTTGCTACCGCCTTTATTTTTCGTACACCCTAATTGGTCTATCTGTTTCGCCCTCCGCATCCCTTCATTTGGCGTGTACCTCCCCCTGTATAGGTGGCTCACAACCCAACCCACCCCGAGGCTGCGCACTTCGTGTGGCCGAAGCAAGGCCGCTTCGGCGTCTTTGACGGCTCTCTCCTGCACGGCGTGGTAATTGCTGTGATAGGCGCAGCTTAGTCTGAATGTGGCTCCTGTCACTCTGCAGTATCCTGTCTTCATCGCATTTCTTTTCTTGTTCCGGCGTGCTGCCTCGATTCGTGTTTGTTGGGACTATAGCTCTATACCATTTTATATTGACTATAACAATCTTAGGGAAAAAACTTTTGTGCATTTTTCCTTTGTATGTGTGTATGTGTCTTCCAGGTGCCAAGCGGCGAAAGGTCGGAAGTGCGGGCCACTTTGCTCATCAACTGGTGGACGGCTTCTACTGGCCCCATTCCAGGCGCACCCCACTGTGCGCCCTTGCCGTTTTCTGCGCGATCCAAGGACGCGGCAAACTTGAAAGCTCTGAAGGCTGCACTCGCGAAGAGGAAGAAGAGTGAAATTGCTCCCTCACCTCGCGGGCCCACCGATGCTACCTTGGCTTCTACTGCAAAGGGAGTGGCAGCCGCAGTGCCCGCTGTTCTGGCGGAGGCCACTTCCGGGGAAGATCTCCCAAAGGAATTACCTTACCGCTCGCGCCTGGGGTGCACGACAAGTCTGGGCTTAGGAGCAGAAGACAGAGGTGGAGGAGGGAGGGATGGCGCTCCGCCGCAATTGCCGGTGCCATCCCCACTTGGGGGTGTTTTGCTGCACGGAGGCCACTTGCGCGTGCAGTGGACGAGCCAAGAGGGGCATGGAAGATGGGGTGAATAAGAGAGGGAGAGTGTTCTGGTGCTTTTCGTACGGATCTCCGATATGTGCCACTAAGCCGCTATTTAGGCCGTTAAATCGTTAAACCCCCATTTATAAGCACCAAGCTACGCCTCCTTCTCCTCCTGAGAACTGAGAATTATGAGTTACGATCAAATTTATATGGTTCAAGACACTGCACTAAAAGTAGAAGTAAAAGGCGAAGGCGCTTATAGGGAAGCGCCTACAGAAAAGGGCGTAACCAGTATTCTACATGAGCACACGAGACATGAGCCCGAGTTGCCTATACATATCACTATCACTGCTGGATGGCAAATGAACGAATCTGACTTAAAATATGTCGCCGAAAAACGAAGCGACACAAATCCACAATCGACATATTCCTTCGCACTTCACACGAGTGCAATTTCACTCGCGCAGGCACAGAGCATTCTCTTCATCCTTCTTACGCGTATTCCTCCATGAGTTTGCGGTGAAAAGTCGCCACCCGGTCCAGCACACCATCGAGCTTGTTCTCGGGCGGCAAAAAGGTGGTTCGGAAGTGCCACGACCCAGGAGCTTGCCCGAAACCCGAGCCAGGCACCACCACTACCCCGGTTGCGTCCACCAGCTTGAGGCAGTAGAGCTCGTCGGCGGGTACAGGGTGGGGGAGCTGCGCTTCGGCTTCGGCGACGAATTTGGGTGGCAAATCCACCTGATGAGAAAGGAGAAAGATATGATGAAGAAATTAACGAGGGAGAGTACAAAGAATGCTCAGGGTATAGAATAATATTGGGAAGAAAGAGGGAGTGACAGGAAATGTATCCGCAAGCGACAAAAAAAACGAGGTGGGAGCTTCATGAATACCCGAGGGAAAGCGTAAAGAGCGCCGTCGCTGGGGCGGCAAGACACGCCAGGAAGTGCATCAAGGCCCGCGGCGACCTAATGTAGTAATAATACAAGGAGCAGGAGCAAGGGACGATGAAAACTTTCAACGCGATGTATGCGCACGCGCAAGCGCAATCTTTGAGAGCCCTGATCCAACGAACAAACAACAACAGCTGAAGCTACTGAAGCAACACGCGTGTAGCTCAAAAATAGGGTGGCAAATTTTGGGCTGAATAATGAATGAAGAAATAAAAAAATCTATAGACAGAAATCAATCGCTTGATTACCTTGGCCGCGCGTCTGGCAAGCGACGCGAGGGTATCTTCGCGCTCCTTCGCATAAGTAGCTCCACTGGGGTCGCTGGGGAGTGGAGGCGCCACCATGAGGCCGGTCATCACTTGCCCGGGCGTGTTGGAGCACAAACTGATGGATGCGAGCTTGTACAGCTGCGCTTTCACCTTTTGGAACGAAGGGAAAAAAAAATGAATGAAAGTACAAAGTGAAAAGAATGAAAATCAGACAGAGAGAGACACGAACGATCAGCGGCATGCATTTCATTCTCGTAAAAAAAAAGAAAAAAGACAAGGAATACTCGCGTTCGTTTGTTGGTGACGTTGAGGCTCTTCTCCCCTTTACCTCCGACGGAAACCCGAAGAGCTCAAAGTACCCGCCGCGCAGGCCGCACTCGCCGATGAACCCTTTGGAAATGGAGTGGAACGACACCAGAGCGAGGCCGCTGTCAGAGGAGTCGGTGTAGCCCATGGAAGTAGCCACCTGTCATGAGGGCCATGATGATGATGATGATGTTTATGATGATAAGTAGCGGTGGTGGTGTTTTGTTGAGAACGGTGGATGAGGAGGCAGTTTCAAGGAAAAATGTTTTCAGGTGGTTGTTAAATTTTAGAAAGGGGTGGCATCAGAAAATGCTGAGAAAAACATTCTAGAACACGAATACGCCTTTTGCATAGATACAGAAGGGAGAGCAATGCTTCAGACGAGGAAAAAGATGCATCACTGCCTTTTGTCACTAACGAACCTTGCGGAAGGACACAAACGGGCGGTCCGGCCGCCAAATGTTCTCTTGGTACACCTCATCCGCCATCAGCACCAATCCCTCCTGATGGGGGGGTGGACGGGGAAAAAGGGGACGATAAGTTCAGCGCGTGCAATTAGAACAAAGTTCATGAACAAGTGTGTGAGTTATGCATCGAGGAAAAAAATGGCACAGTGCATTTACTAGTACTTAAAAGGAGTTATAGTCAATGAAACACAGGAAGTTTTATGTGCGTGTACGGAGGGAATGCACTCATGGAGACGCAAAGTGCAAGCAAGGAAGGAAGAGTCTCCCTTACGTCCACGCACAGCTGCACCACTTCTTTCATGTTGTCTTCGCTTAAGGTTTGGCCCGTGGGGTTGCCCGGGTTGATCACCACGAGCCCTCGCACCGAGGACCCCGCTGCTCGCGCGGCGTTCAGTTGGGTCTTGAGCTCAGAGGCCACGTTCAGGCCCCAGCCAGAAGCTTCGTCCAGGTAGTACGGGACCTTTTGAATAAAGAAGATCAGAAGGGCGATTCGGGAGAGGTGAAAGGAGAAAGAATTGTGCGGTGAATAGAAAAAAGGCGGTCGTAAAGAGGCACCCTACAAAAATTATGAGCGCTGCGTGCGAGCACGCGTGTGCGTTTCTATGCGCGCACTTGATCGTACGCACACGCACACGCATGAGTTGCGCATCATCATCGATGTCATTGGAGGAAGAATAACAATATATTTTCATTTACCAGTGCGCCGTCGAGGAGGGCGCAAGTGGCCGAGTACAGGGGGTATTGCGGAATGGGCACCAGGACCCCGTCGTGGTGTACGGGGGGTTTGCGCAGCAAGGACGACATCACCATGCGCACCCCGTCCGAAGCCCCGTTGGTCAAGAAGATCGCGTCGGGGTTCACGGACCCGGTAGGCACTCCATCGCGCTGCTCGATGAACGCCGCTACCTCTTCCCGGACCTGAAGGGTAAGCAGTACGTTTGTAGGAGGAGAGACACGAAAGGTAGGATGATGAGGGGCAAACGTAGAGACTGAGAAATTTATTACTAGGCCGCAACTAGAAGGCAGTAAAGGAGTTTCTCTACTACAAGTTCAACTTTTACCTTAGGAATCCCCTGGGAGTGGGAGTAGGCGCCCATCGAGGGCATCGCTGCACGGTAAGCTGTCGCGCGGGCCAGCGCATCAGCAGCATAGGGAAACGACGAGCCTAGCCCAATACAAAGTGTGCATTTGAGAGAAAGCGAGAAAGAGAAATAGAAAGGATAGGCCAGGTAAAATGACGAAAGAAACTTGGAGTGCTACCAGTAATGTACAAAAGGTGAGAACATTTTCATCCTCATCATTATAATCATCATCGCAAAGGACGCACCGTTCGCATCGTCTTTCGCGTGGTCTATCAACTCCGGGGCTAGCGTCAGGGCCAACACTTGCCGGTGAAACGACAAGGGTGACTGGCCGAGGGATTGCGGGTTCCCGATGTTGCACTGCACCACTTCGTCAAATGGCAGGCTTAAAGGTGATAAGAAACACAAGAGGGTAAAAAATAACACAATTAGGGAACTTAGAAGTCGAGCATCTCAGTGAATCTATCATTTTATTTTCTTGCTATGAATTATTGGCAAAAATTATGCTCGGGGCACTATTATGGATAAGATATTGTAGGAATGAATAAAGATTCGAAGACACGGAAGTGAGAATGTTGACACCAAAGATATTGACAACGGCTGAGAAAGTTTGCAAGCGCACTTAAATTCCGAGCATGTAGCACTCAAGCCCCTATACTTCATGTATTTCAATCATAATGATAACGAACAAGGCAAAGGATGGGCAACTTTTAGAAGCAAAATTTTAACAGGCAACAGAGGTTTTGAGGTTTTGCAGCAGCTGTTAGGATGGTGTCATGTACCTTCCCGGATCATCGTTCAGCTGCTTAATCAGCTCCATAGCGCGGTCTAGCACTTTACCTCGCACTGCGTAAGAAGCTTTCACCAAGGACGGGTTCATGGTTGCTTCGGACAGGGGCACCTTGCCTGCAGGCAAGTTTTTAGCATCGTCGCCGACGGTGCTACCACCGCGCAAGCTCGCGACCGTAGCGAAGGCACGGCCACGGCTGGGCAAGCTCGGGCCGCTGAGCACAGAACGTAATTGAGCGGACAACATTGCAGCAGTGAAAGCCTTCGTCTTCATAGCCGTTGTTTGCGCTGCCAGCATGGAGTGCGGCTTTGAGCACGCTACCCTTCACCTTTTGACAAGTGAAATCATGATGATTGATGAAAAACAGAGGGAAAAATCTAATATGGTACGGATGACAATAATTTTGGATCTGGTTCACTGAGATTTGAGACGAAGGCTCCAACCATGCTAATCACGCCATGACATCACGACAACAACTACTCGATCTCATCTTCACCTCATCTGAGTGCAGCGAGACGCTCAACCCACCAGTTTCTCGTTGCATTACCTTGTAGAAGCCAGTTAGGATCGTGCAAAGAGTCAGCGCTGCATATACGTTACACCATCACTACCTATGAACAAGCCAGTAGTCGCTATGGCGTCAATACTGGCCTTAGCAGCGATGGCTCACAAACGGCGCAAAACTAGGCTGGAACGTTTCTGCCGGCGAATGCCAAAGGTGCACACAGCTAAAATTGAATGTCAAATGTAGCTGCTAGATAATGATGATCTTGTACAGAAGTAATCTCTAGCTAAGTTAGCTGATGTAAGTAGATCAATCGTGAGCGTGACCGTCCGATCAAATCGTTGTCCACTTGTAAACACCTTTCAGAGCAATCATAGTCATAGACAACTTGCTTGATTTCTAGGCTATATTCAAAACAATTGGGACACTTTTCACATTATTCAGGTAGAGCTACACGCTCATCTTTCGGGCTCGGTGCGGCCGACAACCTTGCTAGAACTAGCGAAGCAACGAGGACCTGAAATTGCTGCTAAAGCGGAGCGACTTCTGCGCGATGCTACACCTTATACCCGCGACCACAGGTGGATACCTTCTTGTTGAGTGCATGCCCGTAGTCTAGTTCGTTGCAGCTAGTGTGCGCATGCTCGCATGGCCATGTCTGTCATGATTTCATCATGTGCTAGCTTTTCTTCACATTTGCGTTAATGTGAATTGGCTTTACTTGGATCCATAATGCAATTCAATGGATCTGGCTCTAGGTCTCTGTCAGAGTGTTTCGAAATTTTCGAGCTCATCCACGCCCTCATCGACACTGCCCCAATCCTTCGACGCGTAACGCGAGAGGTGTGCGCGTAGGTATTTAATCAGTCGTAAACGTTTCACACCGCAACTAAGGCATCCCAGACAAATACACCTCTTGCAACTGGCTCGATCCTGGTGCTTGCACTCCTTCTCTTCTCCATTCTTATGGAGCTCAAAACCCGCTGCTCACACACGCCATCACGTTTAATTTAATCGCCTTCTTCAACAACAGGTGCTTGAAGACTTCGCAGCCGACGGCGTTTGCTATCTGGAGCTTCGCACTACTCCACGGGCTCTCAAGGATGGTAAGCGGACAGCGCATTTTCGTTCAAATTTGCTTTGATCTGCTTTGATATTGGTCCACTTCAATGCAAGACTGATACTTTTTTGCCGTCTTTTCGGTTCAATTAAATGCACTCCTTAGCGTGTAGATTTTTCCTTTTACATGTACATTTTGGTTATACATTTCCGTGGTGGCACAATTTGCCGTCTCGTGTCTAATTTATTCTGCCGGTTCGTGTTCTGCCCATGTTCATGTACGTACTACAGGGACAGACGCTGCAGGCTACGTAGAAGCAGTGCTGTCTGAAATCCAAGCCTTTCACTTCACCGCTGCTGGCGACCCTGGGGACGCTGCCATTGACTTCAATGCTTCGTTGGGGGCCTTTGACACGTCGATTCAACCGCCACCACCCGCTGCGGCAGCAGCAGCTGCTAGTGTTTTCTCAGCCGAGGATGCAGGACAGCAGCAGCAGCGCCGGCGGTCGATGACTTTGTCAGCTCGGTTGATCTTGTCCATTGACCGCGCGCAAGGCCCCGCTCAAGCCAGCGAAGTCGCTGCCCTCGCATTAGCGCACCACCACGGTCATCAGGCCACCAGTGGTAGTGGCGGTGGCAGCGGTGAGTTCAGCGGTGGCAGTGGTGGTAGTGCTGGCAGCAGTGGCAACGGTGGTGGTAGCAGTGGTACCGGCGGCTTAGTGGTGGGCCTGGACCTGAGTGGGAACCCAACCAAAGGGTGCGCCATCGCGAGTTTGGCTGCAGCGCTCCAGGACGCTCGCGTTCATGGCTTGCCGCTCACGGTGCACTGCGGCGAGGTGTGTGGGTGGGTGTGAGTGTATGTGCTGTGACTGGGGGGGAGGAGGAGGGGGGGAGTTGCAAGCCGGAGTTTAAAGCAGTATTAGTTGTTGTTTTCTCGTTCTATACATCGGCGCGTGTTTTGCTCAACTCTTGGTTATGCGAGCTGCTCCTTTGTCTTGACCTTACTTCGAGCCCTCTTTGTGCTCACTCACCTCACAAATGTGTTCTCTATCCACCAATAGGTGAAGGGCAAAGAAGCTGAGATGGACTCGGTGCTGGCAATGAAGCCTCAACGACTTGGCCATGCTCTGTACCTCACCCCTGCTCAGGTTAATATAGCTCGCCGTGCGTTCCGCGAAAGTCCTTTTCGTTACTTAAACCGTGCTTCACGCTTGTTTTACGACTACAGGTAGCCCTGGTGCAAGCGTCGAAAGTACCGATTGAGCTCTGCCCTACCTCCAACCTGAAAACCCTCGGGCTTGAAAGCCTTGTTCAGCACCCCACAGCCCACACTTGGCTCACGGGGCAGCACCCGTTCAGTGTCAATACGGACGATTCCGGCGTGTTTGCGACCTGCAGCTCCGACGAGCATGCGCTCCTGTTTGACAGTTTGGGCGCACCGCCTCCGGTGGCTGCTGCCGTGACCTGCGCCGCTGTGACCCACGCCTTTTGTGGCCAAGCCATGAAAGAATGGCTCCAAAAGAGCATGCGAGAGGAGTGCAAGCGGCTTTGCGCGCTCGATTCTACTTCCCTCGGCCTTTACTGATATGGGTACTAATTGAGACGGGGGGGATATCTTATATCTTCGATATTTCGGTTGTCCTTCTGTGGTTCCTTACCGAGTAGCTCCAGCCCTTACATTTATATTTGAATGGCACTAGAAGGCATCTTGATTTATCCAATCAAGTTTTAAGGCAGCTATTTCTATTTGCGGGTTGAAAGCATCTATGATCCATGCCCATTGCTATTTGTGCGTGTTTTCATTTGAAAGCGCATATCGGCCGTCGAAAAATAATTGCGGCTTCTTTTAATATTTACCTTTTAGGATCTACTAGCTACTATGGGCGAAGTGCAGTAAAGAAATACGCGGGCTAATTCCTAATAACAAAAACAAGCGACACTGGTGGTTTAAAGTTAATTTAGAAGTGTCGAATTGCCAGGAACTTAACATTTGTGTGTACTTTCAGGGCATTTGGATTCACGTGGGGCTAAAATGTGTCAACGAAAGTACCTTTCGACCCTTCTCAAATACCGCGGCCTACTCCAGCCTTGGTGGCCTTTTTGGAACTCGTTAAATTGGGTCTCGCGGCCACACGTTTGTTCTTTGGGCCCATATCTAAATCGGCAGTGTAATGGTTGTAATCAGAGCTGAGAACGACATCGTGATTCTCGTTGGCACTGTTCGCTTCGGCAGCGGATGTATTGCTCTCTTTCTTGCCGCTGAAGAAGGACGGAATCTTGAAGGAAAAGGAAGAAGACTTCGAAGAGGACTTCTTCGACAGCTTGTTGCGATGCGGGCTCATAGATACACTGTTGTCATCGCCACTCTCATTGCCACGAGGTAACCTGCCACGAGCTGGTGTCGAAGCACGGCTGCTGCTGGCACTTCCAGTAGCCGGCGTTGTCGTGCCTCCGCTTCTTGTGCCACTTTGACTCTCGGCGCCGTCACTGGAGACAAGGGGGTTTTGCTGGGGACCAGACCCGACATTTTTCATGACCACAGAATTGGGAGGCACGCCTAACCGCAGAGCAGTGCCATCCACGAATTTGCGCCTCGCCTTTTCGTCCGCCAAAGCGCCAACCGGCAATTCCATTTCGACTACCATGCGCTGGGTGGGCGCAGGTCGTTTCATGACGGGCATTTTCCCATGGGCAGCATTCTTGCCCTTCGGAGTCGAGTATTTGGCAATCCAGTCCGCCGTTTGTTTGTCGCTATCTTCGGGCCGATGGACCTTGAATTGTTCTGCTGCTGCTGCCATGTTGGCTTGGGCAGCGGCCATAGCTCTCGACGCCAGCACGGATGGCTGTTGGCGCTTCACGCGTGTCGCCGCGCTTGACTCCGTGTCTTCGGCAAACCTTCCAAGCTTCGCCGTGGTTGTGGAGCGGCCGCATTTCGCCAAGAATTCATCGATTTCAATTTCACCACCACCGTCTTTGTCAATTTCATGAAACAGAAAAGTGGCATCGTCCTCCGTGAGGCCCAAGAGGTGCGCACCGTTCAAAAGCTCCTGAAGGTCCAAGGTACCGCCGCCGTCGGTGTCCAAGGCGCGAAAGCGAGCTTCTGCTTCTTTGCGCATCTTTTTCGCGCGCTTTTCGAACTCGCCGCGCACAGTTTCTAAGGTTGGGATTTGCTTTTCACCGAACGCTGCAGCTTCTTCCGCTTCGCGCACCGCTGCCTGGCACAGCGACTTGAGCTTGATGGCGCGCATGCGCGTCATGCCTCCTTTGCGCAAGGCCAATTCGTCGCCCACAGCTACCACGGGAATCGAAGTGTAGCCAAGCCTCATTAGGAGCGCCTGCGCGGGTGTATCGGCGAGCCCATGCGCTTTGATGAGGTTGAGAAGCTCGCTCCATGTCTCGTCGGGCGCGCGACCTTCTGAAGCAGATCGAGCAGCATCGATTGCGGCTGCAGTTGCGGCGGCGTCCGTTGGTGCCATGACTTTTTGAGAGGCCATCGAACTCAGCGTTGCTTGAGCAGCACGGCCAAACCCTTTCGTGGTGGTTTTGGAGCCAGCTTTGGCCAAAAATTCATCGACTCCAACTTCGCCTGTGAGGTTAGCGTCGAGCTCTTGAAACAAAGCCCGGGCATCGTCTTCACTCAAACCCAACAAGTGAGCCCCAGTAAGAAGCTCGTCGAGGTCTAAGGTACCGCTGTTGTCAGCATCGAGCTCTCGGAACTTTGCCTCGGCACGCTTGCGGTTTGATGCGGTGCGCTTGTCGAAGTCTTCACGAGCTTGGGCAGCGATGTCCGATTGAACCTTGCGTCCTCGTACTTTGTTGTTGTACATGCTTTCGCCTTGAGTCGACGTCTTTTTCATTGCGCTAGACTTCGTCGCCGATGCAGCACGCCCAAAACTCTTAGTCTGAGTCCGTCCCTTAGTCTTCGCCAGAAATGTCTCAACACTCACTTCACCGCTGCCATCATCAAGCTCTGCAAACAACTCTCGAGCAACTTCCTCGCTTATGTCCAAAATGTGAGCCCCTTTGACAATCTCGTCCAAATCTAAAGTGCCTCCGCCATCCGCATCAATCTTACGGAAATTGTCTTCATGCTGCTTGCGCGCTTTAGCTTGTCTCTTCTGAAATTCCTCCTTAGCACTATCGAGAAGCATTGAATGTTGGGCCCGCCCACCGACACGATTCTTGATCATTTCTTCACCTTGAGTCATGCTCCTTTCAGCATTCAAACTAGATTCTGTCGCCGATGCAGCACGCCCAAAACTCTTAGTCTGAGTCCGTCCCTTAGTCTTTGCGAGAAATGTCTCAATACTCACTTCTCCACTCCCGTCGTCGAGCTCTGCAAACAACTCTCGAGCAACTTCCTCGGTGATATGCAAAATGTGAGCCCCTTTGACAATCTCGTCCAAATCTAAAGTGCCTCCGCCATCCGCATCAATCTTACGGAAATTGTCTTCCTGCTGCTTGCGCGCTTTAGCTTGTCTCTTCTGAAATTCCTCCTTAGCACTATCAAGAAGCATTGATTGCTGAGCACGTCCTCCGGTGCGATTCTTGATCATTTCTTCTCCCTGAGTCATACTCCTTTCAGCATTCAAACTAGATTCTGTCGCCGATGCAGCACGACCAAAGCTCTTCGTCTGAGTTCGACCCTTAGTCTTTGCCAGAAATGTCTCAATGCTTACTTCTCCACTCCCGTCGTCGAGCTCTGCAAACAACTCTCGAGCAACTTCCTCGGTGATATCCAAAATGTGAGCCCCTTTGACAATCTCGTCCAAATCTAAAGTGCCTCCGCCATCCGCATCAATCTTACGGAAATTGTCTTCCTGCTGCTTGCGCGCTTTAGCTTGTCTCT